>FWPU01000369.1_pt1 | contig 117271 bp, 107 predicted proteins | sample 2228361 | NCBI WGS metagenome assembly FWPU01 (sample SAMEA103939777, study PRJEB20133) | metagenome | reverse complement strand
CCCGGCATCTGGTGCTCGTCAAACAACGATCCCCGGGAGCGGCCGGCTGGCGCTCGGTGCTTGCGCCCGGTTTGGTGTTCGGTGGGCACGGGGCGAGGTTTCGGGGCCGCGCCGGCCGGCGACGTGTCCGTGGAACACCGAACCGGCCGCACGGCTGGGATGGGGTGGGCTCGCTCCCGGCATCTGGCGCTCTTCAAACAACGATCCCCGGGAGCGGCCGGCTGGCGCTCGGTGCTTGCGCCCGGTTTGGTGTTCGGTGGGCACGCCGTCGAGCGCTCATCGCCCCTCAGCCCTCGAGCCGCTCGACGATCGTCGCGATCCCCTGCCCGACCCCGATGCACATCGTCGCCAGCCCGTAGCGCCCTCCCCGCCGCCGGAGCTCGTGGACGAGCATCGTCACGAGGCGCGCCCCGCTCATCCCGAGGGGGTGGCCGAGGGCGATGGCGCCGCCATTCACGTTCACCCGCTCGGGATCGAGGCCGAGCTCAGACACACAGACGAGAGACTGGCTGGCGAAGGCCTCGTTCAACTCGACGAGGTCCAGGTCGGCGACCGTCAGCCCCGCGCGGGCGAGCGCCTTCTGCGTCGCCGGGATCGGGCCGATCCCCATGATCGCCGGGTCGACCCCGGCCACGGCACTCGCGACGACCCGAGCCATCGGCCGCAGCCCGAGGGAGCGGGCCCGCTCCGCCTCGACGAGGAGGAGGGCCGCGGCCCCATCGTTGATCCCCGAGCTATTGCCGGCGGTCACCGTCCCGCCCTCTCGGAAGGCCGGCCGGAGCCGGGCGAGGGCCTCGAGCGAGGTATCCGCCCGAGGGTGCTCGTCGCGGTCGACGACGATGGGCTCGCCCCGCGACGGCTGGACTCGAACCGGCACGATCTGGTCGTCGAAGCGGCCGGCCTCGATGGCGGCGACGGCGAGCCGATGGGACCGGAGGGCGAAGGCGTCCTGGCGTTCGCGATCGACCTCCCAGCGCTCGGCGACGTTCTCGGCCGTCTCGCCCATCGAGTACGGGTGGTGGCGCTCGGCGAGGCGGGGGTTGACGAACCGCCAGCCGAGAGTCGAGTCGTAGAGCCGCCGCTCCCCCCGCTCGAAGGCGGCCTCGGGCTTCGCCATGACGTAGGGGGCCCGGGTCATCGACTCAACGCCGCCGGCGATGAAGACGTCGCCCTCGCCGACCATGATCGCGTGGGCGGCCGAGACGATCGCCTGGAGCCCACTGCCGCAGAGGCGGTTCACGGTCAGTCCGGCGACCTCGACGGGGAGACCGGCGAGGAGGGCGGCCATCCGGGCGACGTTTCGGTTGTCCTCGCCAGCCTGGTTCGCGCAGCCGAGGATGACGTCCTCGATGCTCGCCGGATCGATCCCGGACCGGACGACGAGGGCCTCGATGACGACAGCGGCGAGGTCGTCGGGTCGGACGCTCGCTAGGGCCCCGCCGTACCGGCCGATCGGCGTCCGGACGGCGTCGATGATCCAGGCGTCGCGGAGGACCCGGCCGGAGGCGGCCGCGGGCTCGCTCATGGCGGCATTGTAGGCGCCGTCAGGGGCGGGCCCCCGGTCGCCCTCGTCCCTCCGGTGCCGGCCACGGCGTCGGTCCGCTGTCGGCAGGGCAGGCATGGTGGCGACTCCCATCAGGGCGCTCCACGGGCTTGCCGCCGTGTCGGACGGAGGCGCCGACGCCAGCCAGGACGGCGCATCCGATCCGAATGGCTGCCCGGTTTTGTCGCAGTGTCGTACACTGGGCCGACCCAGCGTTCCGGACCGGGGGCAACGGCAACCATGCAACGTTGGCGCCATCAGCGCTTCCTCGCCGCTTGCGAAGCGGGGCACCGACCGAGCTCCGTTGGACAGACGCGCCCTCCAGCCGCCCGCCTGCGGCTGTCCCGTCCCCGTCACCCGTTCCTCCTGATGATCGGGCTCGTGGCGGTGGTCCTGGTCGCGGCGGCCTGCCGTGAAGTGCCGACCGAGACCCCCGTCGGCGGGCTCCCGGGCGTCCCGGCACCGGCCGGGGCGGTCCTCGACGTCGGGGGGGTCGTATCCGGCGCAGACGACGACCGGGCGTTCGTCGCCTACCGCTCGATGGATCCGCCCGATGTCGTCGGGCCCCGCTACGAGGCCGAACTGGCCAGGGCCGGCTGGACGCTCGTCGGTCGAAGGGGCACCTGGCGGGTCTTCCGAGGACCAGAGGGCGTCATCTCGGTCTCGATCTCGAGTGAAGGACCACCGACCTACGTCATCGTCCAGGCGGGCTCGATCGACGGCGGAGTTGCCGGTGGTACACCACCGCCGACCGGACCATCGGCCCGTCCGACGGCAAGACTGGGCACGCCGGAGCCGGCGAGTCGGCATCCGAGTACGCCTCCGGGGCAGGCGAGTACCCCGCCGGGGCAGGCGAGTACCCCGCCGGGGCAGGCGAGTACGCCACCGGGGCACGGGGGAACACCGCCGGGGCAGGCGAGTACCCCGCCGGGGCAGGCGAGTACCCCGCCGGGGCAGGCGAGTACGCCACCGGGGCACGGGGGAACACCGCCCGGCCAGGACGGCTCTCAGGGCCGTGGCCCGAAATGACCCCAGCCACCCTCCCCCGATGAAACCGCCGACCCACATCCTCCTCGTCGACGACGACCTCCGCCTTGCTGGTCTCCTGGCCGACCGCCTCCGGCGCGACGGCCTCGAAGTCACCGTCGCTCTTTCCGGCCGAGAAGCCCTCGACACTCTCGACAAGCGCTGGCCGGACGTCGTCCTCCTCGACCTCATGCTGCCGGACATGGCCGGCGAGGACGTCGCCGCCGAGGTGAAGAAGCGGGCCGACCTCCCGATCATCGTCCTCTCGGCCGTCGACGAGCCCGAGGCGCGGGTCGAGCTCATCACCCGCTATGCCGAAGACTACGTCACGAAGCCCTTCCACTACCAAGAACTGGCGGCTCGGATCAATCGGGTCGTCCGCCGGCTCTACGCTCGCCTTCCGGCCCAGGAGCTCGTCCTTGGTCCGGATCTCGTCCTCGTCCTCCGTCGCCGAACCGCCATCGTCGGCGGACGGCCCGTCCGCCTCTCCCCGACCGAAACCCGGATCCTCCAGGAGCTCGTCGCCTCCCTCGGCGAGACCGTCTCGACCGACGTCCTCCTGAACCGGGTGTGGAGTCGATCGGACCGCGCCGATCCGGCCTATGCGTGGGTGGCGATGCGCCGCCTCCGACAGAAAATCGAGCTCGACCCCGACCATCCACGCTACCTCCGGACGGACCCCCGAGGTGGCTACCGGCTGGAGCGGGCCCCGGCCGAAGGCGGCGACCCGATCGCCGTCGATCAATGACTCGGGCCTCCGCTCCGGTCCGCCGCCGGTCCGGGGCGAGCCTGCGTCGACTGACCCTGGCGGCCCTCCTCCTGGCGGCCACCCTGCCGGCCCTCGGCATCGGCGTCCTCGCCTCCCTTCGACTGGGAGCGGCCCTCCAGGAGGACGCTCGGCTGCGGATCGACCAGGCGGCGACGACGGCCCACGCCTACCTCGGCCGCGCCGCAGCAGACCTCGAGCGACTCGTCAGCAGCTACGCGACCTGGCCGCGACTCGCCGCCACCATCTCGGCCGGGCAGCTCGATGTCGTCCGACGCGACGTCCTGGAGTTCCTCGTCGAGCAGGGTCGTGTCGGGGCCGCGGTCCTCGTTGCCGGCACTGAGACCCTGGCAGCCGGAAGTCCCGGGCCCGGCCCATGGCTGGCGACCCTCGGCGGGAGCGGCGCGTCAGCCGTGCGATCGCTCGGCGACGGCCTCTACCTCGTCGGTGTCGGCGACGTCATCGACCCAGCCCTGGCCGGGGCGCCGGGGTCGACCCCGCCCGAGCCCACGGCGAGCCCAGCCGAAGCGGCACTCGCCCGCCTCATCTTTGTTCGCCCCCTCGATGCCGAGTTCGCCGTCGAACTTCGCGGCTTGACGGGCTTCGAGGTCGCCGTGGTCGATGGATCCGGCCGTCCAACGGTCGCGACGGATCCGGAGGCGATCCGCGCCCTGGGTCCTCTAGATCCGCTCCCGACTCAGGGCGAGCGCGAGGGGCTCCTCTTCGCCCGGATCCCCTTCGGGGCTGATGGCGCACCGACCGGCGACGACGAGGGCCCACCGTCGAACGGCCAGCTCGTCCTCTCGGCGAGGCTCTCCGCCGCCCAGGCGGCGACGAGGGAGCTGCCGGCGATCGTCGGCGGTCTCGCCGGCCTGACCGCATTGGCAGCGGTCGTCCTCGCTCTCTGGCTCTCGACGGTCCTCAGTCGTCGCCTCGGCGTCGTCCATGCCGGGCTCCTCGCCATCGCCGACGGTCGCCAACCCCCGCCTCTCTCGGTCTCCGACGACGATCCCATCGACCAGCTCGCCGACGCCCTCGGCCGTCTCGTCACGGTGCTCGAGCGCCGTGAGACGACGGTCCGGCGCTGTCTCGAAGCCGTCGCCTCGGTCCCCGTCGATCAGCCGCCACGTGCGGTGGCAGCTGCCCTCCTCGATGCCACGGACGCCATCTTTGGCCTCCGATGGTCGGCGATCCTGGAGCCCGACGGCACCGTCTTCGCGAGTTCCACCGGCTCGACAGAACTGCCGTCGGAGCTCCCTTCGACCGACGGCTCGGGAGGCCGCATGGCTCTCACGACCGGCCCCGAGTCCCCGTCGTCGGATTGGGCCCCGGTCGTCGTGGCCGAGCTCGATCCTCGGGCGGCGAGACGGCCTGGTTTGGGTTCCGGCCCGATCGATCCGCTCCGCCGATCCCCCGAACTGGCCGAGGAAGGGACGGGAGATGGGCTCGAGGTGCCAGCACGGGCCAGAGGACGGCGGCTCGTCGCGGCCGTGGGCGCGACGAGGCCGGGCCAGGCAGCCACCGGGTTGGCCCATACCTCCCGGGCAAGCTTCGCTTCGCTGAGGGTGTCGGCCCGAAGGACCCAGGCAGCCGCCGGCGCCGATGAGAGGGCCGCGTCGACGGTCTCGAGCCTCCAGGCCGGCACTGGCCCGGCAACGTCCTGGACCCCCGCCGACGAGGCAGCTCTCCGCCTCATGGCTGCCCTCATCGGCTCGGCGGTCGAGGACGCCGAGCGCTACGCCACCGCCGCCGAGCGCGCGGTGCGGCTCGACCGCCTGAACCAGATCCAGCGGCAGTTCCTGCGGAGCATCAGCCACAACCTCAAGACCCCCTTGGCGACGATTGGCCTCGCCGTCGACGATCTCGCCGAGGCCGTCGCCACCGACCCGCACCTCAGTGAGCGGGCCCAGGCGATCCGCAGCGAGACCGCCCGGCTCGGCCGCCTCGTCGAGCAGGTCCTCACCCTGAGCCGGCTGGAGGCCGGCACGGTCGACTTGGCCGCCGAGCCCCTCGTCCCGGCGGACGTTGTCGCGGCCATCTGGCGGGAGCTCGACGTCGAGCGAGCCTTCGTGATCGACGATCGCACCGGGCGCCGGGTCGTCGTCGCCGATCGCCGGGCCCTCGAACAGATCCTCTGGAACCTCCTCGACAACGCTGTGCGTTACGCCCCGTCGGGCCGCATCGAGGTCCGCCTCGAGCTTCGCCGGGCGACCCGCGAGGAGCCCGACCTCGACAGGCAGCGGACCCCTCCAGGGGAGGCCAAGACGCCGCCCGTGTTCCTCGAGATCGCCGTCCTCGACGAGGGACCAGGCGTCCCGGCTGGCGAGCGGGGTCGTATCTTCCATCGGTTCACCCGCGGTTCGACCGCCGGGCATCGGGCCGGCACCGGCCTCGGGCTCAGCCTGGCTCGAAGCCTTGCCCGGCTCATGGGGGGCGATCTCGTCTACCTCGACCGTGGTCCGAACCACGGAGCCTGCTTCGCCCTCCGAGTACCAGGGCCGACCGAACCGACGCCTCCGCAGACGAGCCCGGCGGAGGCCGCCGTCGTTGGCCCCACCCGACGCCGGTGACACGCCGCACCACGAAGCGGCCTCCGAAGCGCGGTTCGGGGTCCACCCTCCCCGTCTGCTATTGCTCTTGTAAGGGCGACCCGCCTAGGCTCGGCCCCGCCAAGCCACATCGCCGGGGAACGATGCCGTGGTCCAGATCAGACGCCGGTCCCGCCGGGCATGCGCCCAAGCGGGAGGGGCCCAGTCACTCGTCGAGTTCGCCCATTGCCGTTGGCAGGTCCTGGGGCGTGGCCGACTTCAAGGGGGAGCGGGCCAGTCCCTCGTCGAGTTCGCCCTCGTCCTGCCGCTCTTCGTCGTCCTGACCCTCAGCGTCATCGAGTTCGCCTTCGTCTTCAACGCCATCCTCTCGATCAACTACGCCAGCCGGAACGCGGCCCTCCTGGCCGCCGAAGCAGGCAACGGCACGGGGGCCGATTGCATCATCCTCGACTCGATCGAGCAGGAGGTCGGCCCACCCTCGGATCGCTCCCAGATCCAGCAGGTCTCGATCTTCTGGGCCGATCGAAATGGGGTCCAGATCGGGAGCAACGCCCAGGTCTACGTCCGAACGGGAGCGACGAGCGGGGCGAACGCGACCACCTGCACCTACCCCGACGGAACGGTCATCACCGTTCCGTACCGCCTCACCCAGAACGGCTACCCCGCCTCAGCGCGCTGCAACGTCCTGGCCGGCTGCGGGTCGCCCCACAACGGACTCGACCGGGTCGGGGTCCGGATCTGGTACGTCCATACCTGGAAGACCCCCTTGAGCGGGTTCGCCGGGATCGGCGGCAGCGGCTACGCCTTCGACCGCTCGAATGTCATGGTCATGGAGCCGATCCTATGAGCCCATCCTTCCGCCCATCGTCGGAGGCCGCGGGACCGTCGATTTCGAGCGCCGTCGTCGGCCGGCCTCCGTCCCCACGCGCGCGACCCCTCCCGGCCCGTCAGGTTGGCCGCGAGGGTGGGCAGGGGCTCGTCGAGTTCGCCGCCGTCGTCCCCCTGTTCCTCTTCATCCTCCTCGGGATGCTCGAATTCGGCTTCGTCTTCGATCACCACCTCGCGATCAGCTACGCGACCCGGGAAGGGGCGCGGGCGGGGGCTGCCCTCGCCAACGGCGGCGGTCCTCTCGGTTGCGGCGCCGGTCAGTCGCCGAACTGGACCTCGGTCGACGCGCAGATCATCGCCGCTGTCCAGCGAGTCCTCGCCTCGCCTGGATCGCCGATCGCCCTGAACCGGGTGGCACGGATCCGGATCTACAAGGCAACGGCGACGGGCGCAGAAGTGACCGGCAAGGTGAACGTTTGGGGCTACGACCCAGCGGGAGGGCCGATGGTCGACGGGCGAGCCCTCGACTTCTCACCCCAGACCGTCGGCTGGCCAGCCTGCGAGCGCTCGAACGTCACCCCCAATCCGGACTCGGTCGGCGTGAGCATCGAGTACACGTACCAGTTCGTCACCCCTCTTGCGGCAATCGGCGCCTTTTTCGGCGGCGGCGGTCCGGCCTCGCTGCCGATGTCCGACCGGACGGTCATGGCCCTGAACCCGACCGATTGAGCGATGCCGACCCCTCCCATCCCGCCCGCAGTTCGATGGAGGACCCGCCGAATGTCGCACCCTGCCGGCGACGCCACCGACCGAGAGGCGCGGCCCATTCCCGACGCCGCCCCACCTCCGCACCCGCCCAGCCCGCGAATGTCGCACTCGCCCGAGGAGCGACCCGGCACCTGCGACAGCGTCCATCCCCGTCGTCGCGACCGCGGCCAGGTCATCCCGATCTTCGCCATGGCGCTCCTCGTCTTCGTCGGTCTCACCGCCCTCGTGGTCGACGTCAGCTGGTACTGGGCGAACAACCTCCGGGTCCAGCGGGCCGCCGACGCCGCCGCCCTGGCCGGGGTCGTCTACCTCCCCGGCGACGTTCCAGCGGCGGTCGCTGCGGCCCGAGCGGAAGCGACGAAGAACGGCTACACCGACGGCGTCGGGGGAGTGACGGTCACCCCCTACCAGGACCCGACGAACCCGCGTCGCCTCAAGGTCGAGATCACGGCTCCGGTGGGGACGTTCTTCATGCGGGTCTTCGGGATCGAGTCGATCCCGGCCCGACGGGCGGCGAAGGCGGAGTTCGTCTTGCCGGTCCCGATGGGGAGCCCCGAGAACTACTACGGGGTCTTCGGCCTCCTCCGGACACCGAACGGGGGCACGACCATCAGGACGCCCGGGAACACGGACTGGCGAGTGCCTTCGGCCACGGCCACGCCGAGCAACTGGACGAACCCCCAGAACGCCTATGCGAGCGACGACCTCTACGCGACGAAGAACAGCACGACGAGCCCCTTCCAGGCCTGGCGCAATTTTGGCTTCTCCTTCCCAGGCGGGGCGACGATCACCGGGCTCGAGGTCGAGGTCGAGGCGCGATCGAGCGATCCGTCCGGGTGTCGGCTCGGCCTGGAGTTGTCCTGGAACGGTGGCTCGAACTTCACCACGACCGGCCACTACGCCGCCCTGACGGGCACCGATCAGTCCTTCACCCTCGGCGGCCCAAGCGACCCCTGGGGCCGCCCGAGCTGGACGACGAGCCAATTGAACACCACGAACTTCCGCCTTCGGGTCCAGTACATCGACCCGGGGACGGCCTGCACGAACGGCTCGACGACCTACCTCGACCGAGTCCGCGTTCGTGTCCACTACGAGACGTCGACCTTCATTCCCGACCAGAACCTCGCGAGCCCCTACGGCGACGCCCTCCTCCCGCGCGGCTTCTGGGGGACGATGCTGAACCAGGGGGCCGAGGACGTCAACGGCGACGCCTACCTCCCCTACTACGAGACCCGGACCTCACGGAGGAACCCCGACTATCGTCCCGAGGCCTATTACGACTACGCCATCGAGCTCCCGCCGGGCGCGACGAACGGCGAGGTCTGGATCTTCGATCCCGTCTTCTGCGCGACCGATGGCAGCGGCCGGTACGGGACGGGGGACCGCTGGTTCAGTGGAACGGCGGCGACGAGCGCCTTCTACTCCCTCTACGACACCCAGAACACTCCCTACAACCTCGACGACGACACCCTCGTGGCATCCTCGGGCAACCTCTTCCGCCGCATCCAGGCCTCCGACCAGACCCTCGGCGGCCCAAGCGGCGTCGCGAGCTGCGCCCAGGGCGACGTGACGAACCCGGCCGACGGCCGCTACTGGCACAACCGCTGGTGGCAGCTCGCCAGCGGTCTCTCGGGTGGCCCCACGGGTCGGACGTATCGGGTCCGGACCTCCTCGACGGACCCGAACAGCCCGAACGATCAGCTCGGCTCGAACGGGCACAACAGCTTCGCCATCTGGGCCCGTGCGACCGGCGGCTCCCCGCGGGTCTACGGCATCGGGGCGATGCAGGCCTTCTCACCCCTCCAGGGTGGCCAGGCCTCGGAGTTCTACCTGGCCCAGATCGACGCCGTCCATGCCGGCAAGACGATGCAGATCAACCTCTGGGATCCGGGAGATACCGGCAACCTCGCCGCCACCCTCCAGATCCTCATGCCGACCGCGACCGGGTACGCACCCGCCACCTTCAGCTATCGGGCGGCGCGTGGGACGACGAACAGCGCGGCCTCGAACTGCAACTCGACGACCGGATCCGGGGTCTCCTCGGTCGTGACGAACACTGGTGGCTCGTCGCGGTTCAACGGTTGCTGGCTAACCATCGAAATCCCGATCCCGACGACGTACAGCGCGCCGCAACCGCCCGGCGAGCAGGAGCCCGGCTGGTGGAAGATCCGCTACAACATGAGCGGGTCCAGCTCGGACAACTCCTTCGACGTCACGACCTGGCAGGTCGAGATCCGGGGCAACCCTGTCCACCTCGTCCTCCCCTAGGGTGCCGTCGTCCCGTCACGTCCTCGGCGCCCGCATCGCGGACGTGCCCCCTCCGGTAGCGGCCGAACTCTGCCATCTTCCCATGAGCCGAGCGCGACCCGACTGCTCAGCGGCCGGAGAGGGGGCGAATGGGGCCATTGGCGAGGGCGCCACGCTCGGGATGGGCGACCGCCATGGGCTCCGAGACGGAGATCGGCCCCCCTCGGCCGCTCGAGACTGACAAACGTTCACCTCATGAGCGTCTGTCAGCCTCGCCTCGGCGGTGCTCGCCTGAGACGGTCGCTGCTGAGCCCCCGAAGGAACGCCCGAGCGTGGCCCGGAGCGTGGAGCGCATGGGAACTCCCACCTGGTGCCGAATACGCCTCGGGCAGGGCACCTTCCGCACGCCAAGCGGCACGACGATGCTCACCTGGCGAGAAGATGGCAAGACTGTGGCTCGCCGCAGAACGACATGCCGCCGGCCGAACAGCGCTCACCCAAAGGACGGCGCCCGCCCGACGTCCGGCCGAGCAGGGGGCCGACGTTCACGTCGACCTCCGGGACACCGAGGCCGGGTGGCCTCTGCGCCCGGCCGTGCAGCGCGTCCCACCGCGGTGACCGGGCCGCCCCGCCCGGCTCCTGACCGACTGATGGTGGCGTTCCAGCGCCCCCGCAAGCCCGGGCTCCGTGCCCGCCTGCGCGGCGAGATCTCTACCGAGGTCCGGGGTGGGGCTCCAGCGCACCAGGAACCCGAACTGTAAGGGCATCTGTAATGGCCCTCTCGGGGCAGGACCAGTACGGTACTTCCGATCCCGGACGAACGGCCTAGTCGACTCCGGTACCGCTGGAGGGCCGGGTTCGAGGGACTGACCGGGGGCAGCACTCATTCGCCCGACCTGGGCCAGTTAGGGGAGTTCGTATCGATGGAATCGACCCTGCGCAGTGCGAGTCGTCGCGCGCGCCGCCGGCGCGGTGGCGCCTTCGCCGCAGCCTTCTTCTTCGGCTCGAGCCTCCTCCTCTCGACGATCGTGGCCGGTAGCTTCGTCCTCGCCGCCGACACGAGCTGGCAGGCACCGACGACCACCGGCTCACCGAGCAACGAGTGGACGGACCCGTCGAACGCCTTTTCGAGCGACAACACGTACGCTACCGCCACGAACGACAACGACGACCAGAGCTACGGTGGCTTCGGTTTCTCGATCCCGGCCGGCTCGATCATCGACGGGATCAGCGTCGAGGTCGATGCCATGGTCGTGGGTGGGGTCGGCACCTGGCAGGTCCAGGTCCGCCTGTCGCCGAACGGCGGCTCCACGTGGACGAGCGGACAGTCGACCCCCAACCTCACCACGACCGAGACGACCTACACCCTCGGCAGCTCGAGTGACACCTGGGGCCGCACCTGGGACCCAACCGAGCTGAGCAACGACAACTTCCGACTCGAGATCCGGGCGAACCGGACGAGCGGAAGCGGCGGCGGGATCTTGGTCGATCAGATCCGGGTCCGGGTGACCTATCGGACCATCGACGGACACACCGTCTCCAACCCGGACTTGACGAGTGAGGTCTGCGAGGCCGCCGACTTCGCCTTCGTCATCGACATGTCCGGGTCCATCGGGCGGCAGGGGAGCCGGCCCTCGAACCTGCCGGATCTGCAGGACGGAATCACGAACTTCGTCAACGCCTTCCAGGGGGCGGGAGGCGACGGGCTCTACGCTGGGACCCGCTTCAACGGCACGACGGCCACGACCATCACGAGCGGCTTCGTCGACAGCTCGACCTTCCTGTCGGCGGTCAGCGCCCTGAGCAGCCCGAGCGGCAACACGCCGACCGCCGCCGGCATCACGACCGCCATGGGCAACACGACCGGCGATCGAGCGGGGGTGCCGAACATCATGTTCGTCATCACCGACGGATCACCGAATGTGCCCCCAGGCGGGAACCTCGCCAACCCGGCCGTCTGGCTCCAGGCGGCCAACGCCGGCATCGCGGCCGCCGACAGCGCCAGGAACGCTGGCTGGATCGTCAAGGCGGTCTACCTCAGCGCGCCGAACGATCCGGGGGACACGAACCTGCCGTTCTCGGACGCCGGTGATGCCCTCTGGGCACAGACGGTCATGACGGAGATCGGAGCGGGCTCGTACTTCCCGGCCGACTTCAGCTCCTTCGCCAGCGACCTCTTCAAGGCAATCCAGTGCCCTGAACCGACGCCGACGGAGGAGCCGAGCCCGACGCCGACGGAGGAGCCGAGCCCGACGCCGACGGAGGAGCCGAGCCCGACGCCGACGGAGGAGCCGAGCCCGAGCCCGTCGCCGACACCGACCGGTGAGGTCCTCCCGGCCACCGGGACCCCGCCCGTGACCCCGCCGGCGACCGACGCGGCGACCCTCGCCCCGACGAGGGTCTCGGCCACGACCCTTGCGGCCGTCCTCGCTGAACTCGCCCTCCTCACCCTCGTCCTCGTGACCATGCCGGCCCAGCAGCGGCGGCGTCGATAGGCACCGCCCAACGGGCACACCACCTTCGGGGTCCCCGAGACCCCCGGTCGGGTGGGTTCCCCCCTGACCCACCCGGCCGCCCGGTTCCGAGGCCGCCGTGGCCCTCGCCGCGGCGGCCTCCTCTTGGGCCAAGGGATCCCGACGAGGCCGACGATCGGTCGTGCTGCTGCTCGTCAGGGCGGCTACGATGCCGGACGCCGGGAGGAGAGATCCGATGGGGCTCGTCGGGGCTCCGACCGGGGGCAGCACACAGTCGCCCGACCTGGGCCAGGTAGGGGAGTCAGGATCGATGAAAGGACCGCTCCGCAGTCTGAGGCCTCGCGCCCGCCGCGGGCGCGGTGGCGCCTTCGCCGCAGCCTTCTTCTTCGGCTCGAGCCTCCTCCTCTCGACGATCGTGGCCGGCAGCTTCGTCCTCGCCGCCGACACGGACTGGCAGGCGCCGACGACCACCGGCGTACCAAGCAACGAGTGGACGGACCCGTCGTTCGCCTTCTACGCCGCCGACGACGTCTACGCCGCCGCCTTCACCGACGACGCCGACCAGAGCTACGGTGGCTTCGGCTTCGATGTCCCGCCCGGCTCGATCATCGACGGGATCAGCGTCGAAGTCGATGCCGTCCAACCATATTTCTTCGGTGACGGGGCCTGGCAGGTCCAAGTCCGCCTGTCGCCGGACGGCGGCTCGACGTGGACGGACTGGCAGTCGACGGACCAACTCACGACGACGGTGTTCACCTACACCCTCGGCGGCCCGAGTGACCCCTGGGGCCGCACCTGGGACCCAACCGAGCTGAGCAACGCCAACTTCCGACTCGAGATCCGGGCGAACTCGATCATCTCCCCGCCCATGGGAGGCCTCTGGGTCGATCAGATCCGGGTCCGGATCAGCTACCAGGCGCCGACCCCGACCCCGACCCCGACGGCGACGGCGAGCGCGACCGCGACCGCGACGGCGACGGCGAGCGCGACGGCGACGGCGACGACGGAGACGCCGAGCCCGACCCCGAGCGGCGAGCCCGGCCCCATCTCCGTGACCCCGCCCGCGACCGACGCGGCGACCCTCGCCCCGACGAGGGTCTCGGCCACGAGCCTTGCGGCCGTCCTCGCCTCGCTCGCCATCCTCACCCTCGTCCTCTTGACCGCGCCTGCCCAGGAGCGACGGCGCCGGTAGGCACCGCCCGACGGGCACACCACCTTCGGGGTCCCCGAGACCCCCGCTCCGGAACGCGGACTCCTGTCGCCCCTCTAGCCGACGAAGGGGACGAGCTCGCCGCCGACGAGCTCGAAGACCCGCCGGTCGATCGGCTCGTCGGCGCCGCCCGAGTGCTCGACGATGAACTCTCCGAAGAGACGGGCGAACTCCGCGTCCTCGGGCAGGAGCGAACCCGCGACGAGGAGGTGCCGTTCCGGAAGCCCGACGAGGACCCGCCCACCGCCGGCTCCGACCTCGCGGGCGATGAGGGCTCGGACCTCGGGCAGGAGGATCCGGCTCGCGTCCCAGCCCTCCCCGGTGTCCGAGGAGAGGAGGCGGCGGACCCCCGACTCCTCGGCCGTCCAGGCCGCCGTCGCCGACCAGGCCGCGAGGTTCCGCAGCGCCGCCGCCCGAATCTCCGTCGGGCCGACTCCCCAGGAGAGGAGGTGGCCGGCGTTGACGATGATGTCGAAGCCCGTCGAGGCGATGGCGTAGACGACGGCGAGACCAGCCGGCCCCGGATCGACGAGCTGCTGGGCGTGGGGCTTCAGCCCCTCGGCGGCGAGGGCGGCCGGCTCGATCGTCGCCAGCTCGATGCCAACGGTGCCGACAGGCCGGAGGAGCGGGTAGAGATGGGGTTCGGCGGCTGACCAGTCGTGGGCCGAGAGCTCGGCGACCGAGATCCGGGGCTCGGGCGGCGGGACGTGGCCGCTGACCGGGGCATTCGGGTCGATCGGGGCGAGCGGGTCGGGCGGGGCGTCGCGGATCGCCGGGGGCGGCTCGTCGGCCACCCAGGGAGCGTCCGTCGGCCAGGTCGGCTCGCTTCGATCGGTCCGTCGCTCGTCCATCGTCGATCCTCCTCGGCCGACCTGCCGGCCGTTCAGCGTCCCCGGAACGTCGGTGGCCGCTTCTCGAGGAAGGCGGCCATCCCCTCGCGGCGGTCCTCCGTCGCGAAGAGCAGATAGAAGGCCCGCCGCTCGAAGTCGAGGCCGGCCCCCAGGGGGAGCTCGAAGGCCCGGGCGATCGCCGCCTTCGCCGCCCGAACGGCAAGCCGGGGGCCGGCGGCGATCCGAGCCGCGAGCTCGAGGGCCCTCGGCACGACCTCCTCGGGCGGGACGACGGCCGTCACGAGGCCGATCCGCTCGGCCTCGGCGGCGTCGATCTGGCGGCCGGTCAGGATGAGCTCGCTCGCCTTCGCCTTGCCGATCGCCCGGGGCAGGCGCTGCGTCCCACCGGCGCCCGGGATGATCCCGAGCTTGATCTCGGGCTGCCCGAAGCGAGCGTCGGTGCCGGCGACGATGCAGTCGCAGAGCATGGCCAGCTCGCAGCCGCCGCCCAGGGCATAGCCGCGGACGGCAGCGACGAGGGGGACGCCGACGGCGGCGATCCGATCCCAGGCCTCGAAGCGTCGCTCGAGCTCGAGGCTGACCGGCGTCGCGGCGGCGAGCTCGCGGATGTCGGCCCCGGCGGCGAAGGCCCGTTCCCCTCCGGCGAGGACGACGCAGCCGACCTGCTCGTCGCGATCGAGGGTCTCGACCGTCGTGGCGAGCTCGTCGAGGAGGGCAAAGTCGAGAGCGTTCAGGGCCTCGGGCCGGTCGATCGTGACGAGGGCGACCCCCTCGACGGCGACGCTCGGGTCCTCGGGCCTCGCGGCCGGCAAGGCGATTCGCAGCCGCCCGGTCGGCTGGTGGGACTCGCTCGGCCGTGCTGCGTCGGTCACCTGGCTCCTCCGTCCGGACGTCCAGTATCCCATGCCCGAGCGTCATCCGTCGATCGATCCGGTGATGCCCCACCGCGTGCGAGCCGTACCGGCACGTCGTGGAGGCCGCCGTCGCAGCGCCGACGGACTGCGATCATGCCGGGCCCCATCGAGCCGCTCCGGCCCTCAACCGCCGACGGCCCCAACGGACCGCCAGAACCACTCACAGGCCTCGTTGAAGAGGCCGGGGCGCTGGGCGTGGACCTCGTGCCCCGCTCCAGGGAGGACGAGGAGCCGAGCGTCGGGCAGCTGGCGGGCGAGGGCCCAGGCCTGGTCGACGGGGGCGATCGGGTCGCGGTCGCCGACGGCGACGAGGGCCGGGCTCGTGGCCCGGCGGATCTCGGCCGGCGACGGCGGCGCCTCCCGCTCGATCGCCGCGGCCATGGCGCGAAGGAGGGTCCGCCAGGCGCCGGGCCCCTGGACCGGATCGTGGCGGCGGGCGAGCTCGGCGGCGAAACGCGGGTCGTCTCCCTCGATCCGCTCGACGTCGAGGAGCCGGCGGACGACGCTCCGCCGGGGCTCGGAGGCGACGGACAACCCGACGAGAACGAGGGAGCGGACCCGGTCGGGACGGCGGATGGCGTAGCCGAGAGCGGTCTGGGCCCCCATCGAGACGCCGAGGAGATCGACGACTTCGAGCTCGAGGGCGTCGAGGAAGGCCCCGAGGTCGTCGACGAGGACCGCGTAGGAGAAGCCAGCGCTCGCGTCCCAGCGGGTCCCGCCGTGGCCCCGGGCGTCGGGGAGGTAGCAGCGGAAGGCTCGGGCGAAGCGGGGGACCTGGGCGCGGAAGCCATCCCCACCGGACGAGGTCGCCCCATGGAGGAGGACGAGAGGTGGCCCCTCGCCAGCGACGTCGTAAGCGACGGCGAGCCCGTTCGCCTCGACGTGGTGCCGTTCGATCACCACCCGCGCGCCGTGCCTCCCCACTCGTCGAGATGCCGATGGTCCCAGACGACCCCGCTTCCGGAGGCGCGACTCACGGCCGTCCCTCCGGGGGCGTCTCCGTCGCCTGCTCGATCCGAACGTAGCGGCGCCGGTAATAGAGGAGAGGCGGGGCGTGGTCGGGAACCGTGGCGAGGTGGTCGACCCGCCCGATGTGGAGGTCGTGGTCGCCGACCGAAACGACCTGGACGGTCGTGCATTCGAGGTGTGCGACGACGCCATCGAGGAGCGGCAGACCCGTCGGCCCGGCTCGCCACTCGGTGCCGCAGAAGGCCTCCCGATCGGGCTGGACGTCGGCTCCCGCGAAACAGTCGGCGAGGCGCTGCTGGTCGGCGGAGAGGATGTTCACGGCGAAGCGGCCCGTCGCCCGGAGGTGCGGCTCGATCCGCCGGCCGTGGCCGATGGCGATCATGACGAGGGGCGGCTCGAGGGAGACCGAGGTGAGGGCGTTCACCGTGATCCCGTAGGGCTCGTCGGGTCGATCGGCCCGGTAGGTCGTGACGACGCTGACGCCGGTGACGAAGTGGCCCATGACGCGTCGGAAGGTCTCGGGGTCGGGGAGCATGGCGGGAGTCTACCGGTCGGGGCCGCCAGCCCTCGGCGCGGGGCAGCCGGAGCTCGGCACGGGGCAGCCGGCCTTCGGTGCGCCGTGTCCTGGACCGAGCCCGGGCCCCTCTGCCGCGTCGTACACTCCGGTCATGACGACCCCCCCACCCTCCCCCGCCACCCGGATCGAGCGCGACTCCATGGGCGAGATGGCGGTCCCCGCCGACGCCCTCTGGGGCGCCTCGACCCAGCGAGCCGTCCTGAACTTCCCCATCTCCGGCCAGCGGATGCCAGGCCGAATCATCCGAACCCTCGGTCGGATCAAGGCTGCCGCCGCCGAGACGAACGCCGAGCTCGGCCTCCTCGACCCCGCCGTCGCCGGGGCGATCGCCGCCGCCGCGACCGAGGTCGCCGAGGGACGATGGGCCGAGCACTTCCCCGTCGACGTCTACCAGACCGGCTCCGGGACGTCGACGAACATGAACGCGAACGAGGTCATCGCCCGCCTCGCCAGCGAGCGGCTCGGACGCCGGGTCCATCCGAACGACGACGTCAACCGCTGCCAGTCCTCGAACGACGTCATCCCGACGGCGATCCAGCTCGCCGCCGCCGAGGCGATCGAGACGGCCCTCCTCCCGGCCCTCGAGCGACTCGGGCGGGCCCTCGCGGCAAAGGCCGAGGAGTTCTGGCCGATCATCAAGACCGGCCGCACCCACCTCCAGGACGCGACTCCGATCCGCCTCGGCCAGGAGTTCCGCGGCTACGCCGGGCAGGTCGAGGAGGCGATCCGGCGGGTCAGAGCCGCCCAGGCCGAGCTCCTCGTCGTCCCCCTCGGCGGAACGGCCGTCGGGACCGGCATCAACGCCCACCCGGAGTTCGCCGCCCGGACCTGCGCCCGGCTCGCCGCTCAGCTCGGGCTCTCCGTGCGGGAGGCGCCGAACCACTTCCACGCCCAGGCGAGCCTCGACGCCGTCATCGCCTCCCACGGGGCCCTTCGGGCCGTCGCCCTCGGCCTCTGGAAGATCGCCTCGGACATCCGGTTCATGGGCATGGGCCCCCGCGCCGGCCTCGCCGAGCTCGCCCTGCCCGAGACCCAGCCGGGCTCGTCGATCATGCCGGGCAAGGTGAACCCGGTCATCATCGAGTCCCTGACGATGGTCGTCGCCCGGGTCGTCGGCAACGACGCGACGATCGGCTTCGCCCAGACCGGCTCCTTCTTCGAGCTCAACGTCATGTGGCCCGTGGCCGGGGTCAGCCTCCTCGAGTCCGTCGAGCTCCTGGCGGCCGCGGCGGCGAACTTCAGCGAGCGCTGCGTCGAGGGCTTGGTGGCGACCGACCGGGGTCCTGCCCTCGTCGAGCAGGGCCTCATGCTCGCCACGGCCCTCGCCCCGGTCATCGGCTACGACGAGGCGGCGAAGCTGGCGAAGGAGGCCTTTCGAACGGGGCGGACGATCCGTGAGCTCGCCCTCGAGCGGGGGGTCCCGAAGGAGCAGCTCGACGAGCTCCTCGACCCGGCGAAGATGACCGAGCCGGGGCTCGGCTCGGGGCCAGTGAGCGGTTAGGTCGAGCGAAGGCAGTCCTGGGTGAGAGAAGGCCGATCCGGCCGGCCGACGCCACACCGACGGCGAGGGGCCCAACGACCGCTACAATCCCGCCGATGACGACCCGCCTCTGGGACCGGGCCGGCGCCCGGTCGATCGCTCCCCACCGCCGGCTCCTCTCCGCCCCGGACAGGATCGGCACCGTCGCCCTGCCCGAGCCAGAAGTCCCGGCCCTGGCGGCCGATGGCCTGCCGAGCATCCCGGAGCTCTTCGACTTCATGCGCGACGCCGAGCTCCGCTTCCGGACCCTCCGCCTCGAGCTCGAGGAGACGACGCGGACAGCCGCCGGGGAGGAGACGACGACGACCGAGCTCCTCCTCCGCCACCCCGGCCACGCCCGAGTGACCCACCGTAGGCCAAGCGCCGGCCCCCTCGGCGAGGTCGAGCTCTGGCTCTCCGACGGCGAGACGGTCCGAACCTACGCCTCGCGCGACCGGCGCGGCGCGATCCGACCCCTTCGGCGCGGCGTCGTCGGCCTCGACGATCCGGACCTGCCAGGGATGGCGCGGGTCTACGAACCGCTGACCCCACTCCCCGCCGAGAGCCTCCCCGAGCTCTTCGTCCACCCGGCCGGCTACTGCCAGAACGTCCTCGCCACCGGCGCCTGTACGATCCACGGGACCGACGAGGTCGCCGGACGCGAGGCGATCCTCCTCGGCTGCGCCCACCCGCGGACGATCGAGCGGGTCGCCGACCGGCCGGACTTCCGGATCGATCTCGCCGTCGACGTCGCGACGGGCATCGTCACTCGCCTCGTCGAGACGATCGCCGGGAGCTGGACCCGCTGGGCCGAGGTCGTCCGTCTCGAGCCCGACGCGACGCTCCCGCCGACCGCCTTCGACTTCGAGTTCCCCGAGGGAACGACGCTCATCTACTGAGCCCGAGCCCGATCCTGCTGCCCCGAGCCCCACCGGGTCCTCGGCGATAGACGGGCAGCGTGGGGCGGCGGGCTCGAAGGACCGAGGACGAGGGCGTCGGGACGTCACCCGAAGCGCGTGGCGCCGCAACCGAGGGCGTCCCGCCGGCGGGGGCGCTGGTGGACGAACCGCCCTCCCAGGCGAAGCACCCTCTGTCGAGCAGGCCCCGGGGCCCGCCCTCCGGCCGGCGATTCCTCGTCGCCGAGAACCCCGACCCCGAGTCGAGCCTCCCTACCTCATCTGGATCCCGATCGAGGGCGGCCTCGCTCTCCGCCGGACCACGACCCGCCGTCCTTGCCGGGCGACCGGGCCCGTGGGCCCGAAGGCTGCCCTCGGGCCGACGGCGCGGTGGATCTCGCCGGGGCGGACGCCGCCGTGCCACACCCCGCCGAGTCGGAAGGTCAACCGTAGCCGACGGCACCGTCGAGGACCTCGCACGTGAGGCGGCCGTCGCGGAGTCGAACGCCCTCGAGGGCGAGGGCGTTCGGGTCGTGCTCGGCCAGGATGTCGCGGATGGAGGCGGCCGTCAGCGGGTCGACGTCCGCGGGGAAGCCGATGAGGAGATCGCGCATCGGGGCGATGAAGAGACGCTCCTCGGGCCCGAAGAGGCGCTCGAGTTCGTGAGGCAGGAGGAGGAGCGCCGACGCCGGCAGGATCCGGGCCGTGAGGATGGCGATCCATAGATCGTCGAACACCTCAGCGTGGTGGACCTCGGAGGGGTCGAGGAGACGCGCCCGCGACTCGACGTTCGCCAGGGCTCGATGGACGAGCTCCGCCCGGTCGATCCCCCACCGGGCGAGGAGCGATTCGGTGATGGTGATGAAGGCAGGCCCGATGTCGACCCCGAAGCCGACCGAGAGCCCCGGCGGCAGGACGACCTGGATCGGCGCGGGAGCATCGACCGGCAGCGGCCGGCGTCGCCCGAAGAGCGGGACGACGTCCTCGGCGAGGATCGACCAGTCGAGGTCCTCGGGGAGGGCGGCGATCGCCCGCCCGACGGCCTCCGGGCTGGCGAGGAGCAGGTTCGGTCCGATCTGGACGGTCTGGTAGCGCTTCCGCTCCTCGAGCCGGCGGCGTCGGCGGTCCGTGCGGCGGTTGGTGGTCGAACGGCTCATGGCCACAGCCTGCCAGAGCCCACGTATCGGCCACTTATCGCCGGGTCCTGCTCGCCCCTCCGCGCGAGCGGGTCGGGCCGGCAGCGGCGACCGGTCTGGCCCGGCAGCGGCGCGCCAGCGATCCCGGCGGCGGCCTCCGCCGAGGGGCGCAGGGCGGGCCGCGAGCGCTATGCTGGGCAGGGCGCTGACCCAGGCCAGGGCGACAGAAGGAACAGGCGAGCCGTGACGAAGAGAGCGACCGACTGGCTGCGCCAAGCGGAACGCGATCTCGACCATGCGATCGATGCCGAGGGCCTCGGCCGCCACGAGTGGGCTTGCTTCGCCGCCCAACAGGCCGCCGAGAAGGCCGTGGAGGCCCTTCACCTCCACCTCGGCCAGGAAGCCTGGGGTCACGTCGTCGCGCGCCTCCTTCAGGACCTCCCGGCCGAGCACCGCCCGGGACCCGACCTCATCGAGCAGGCGAAGGTCCTCGACAACTTCTACGTGCCGGCCCGGTACCCGAACAGCCACCCAGCAGGCGCCCCGTTCGAGCACTACGGCCCGCTCCAGAGCCGAGCGGCGATCGACCATGCCCGTGCGATCCTTGCCTTCGTCCGTGCTTCGATGGCCTGACGCGGGGGCCGTCCTCGCCGCCGCTCGGGCCTGGGCCGAACGCCTCGCTGCTCTCGTACCGGCGATCGAGCGGATCGGGATCGTCGGCTCCTATGCTCGGGGCGACTGGGGCGTCGGAAGCGACCTCGATGTCGTCGTCATCGTCGCTGACAGTGCGCTGCCCTTCGAGCAACGGGGGACTCGCTTCGACACGGCCGAGCTGCCGGTCCCGGTCGACCTTCTCGTCTACACCCGCGACGAGTGGCAGCGGATGGTGGCCGACGGCCGGCTGGCCCGGCCTGCCCGCGAGGCGCACTGGCTCGTCGACCGGGCAGCCGGTCGGTGACGCCGCCGATCGCCCGCTCCCTCTCGGCGATCAGTCCCCGGCCCGCAACGCCGGTCCGTCCCCGCTCAGCCGGCGCCGACGACCGCCGCACCCGCCTCGGCGATCGCCCGGTCCTGGTCGGCCGAGGCGCCCGAGACTCCGATCCCGCCGACGACCCGCCCCTCGACGACGAGCGGGACCCCGCCGCCGAAGATGACGAGACGCTCGGTCTTCACGATCCCGTGGAGGAGCGGCGGCTCGTCCTTCACGAGGTCCCACCAGGCATCCGTCGGCAGCCCGAAGGCGGCCGCCGTCCAGGCCTTGTCCTGGGCGATCCGGACCGAGAGGAGCGGAGCCCCGTCCATCCGGGCGTAGGCCTTCAACTCCCCGGCCGCGTCGGCGACGGCAACGACGACGGCGACCCCGAGCTCCGAGGCTCGGGTGAGGGCGGCTCGAAGGGCCCGCTCGGCAGCCTCGAGGCTGATCGTGGGGGCGGCGACAACATCACCCATCGGCGACTCCCTCCTCTCTCGGCCCGCTCCCGGAGCCAGCTCACGCAGCGTCGCCATCGGCCCACGGCCCCGGCCCGGCCGGCGGATCGAGCCGCTCGAGGAGCCGGCGGATGCTCCCGCGGGGATCGGCGACGTCGAACCAGAACCCCTCCATGCCGACCGCCTCGGCCCCGGCCACGTTGACCGGGAGATCATCGACGAAGAGGCAGGCCTCGGGGGCAAGCCCGAGCGCCTCGGCCGAGCGGAGATAGATCGGGGCGGCCGGCTTCCGGACCCCCACCTCGGCCGAGTCGACGATGGCGGCGAAGACGTCCCGCAGCCACCAGTCGGCGTGCCAGTTCGGGCCGAGCCAGTGGCTCGCATCGTTCGTCAGGATCGCCTGTCGGTACCGACGACCGAGGCGCCGCATCGCCGCGACGACCTCGGGACGGTCCCGACCGGACCAGTCGATGGTCGAGCGGAGGTCGATGGCGAGACCGGCCTCCCCGAGCCGACGAGCGAAGCGGCGGTAGTACTCGGGCTCCTCGAGCTCGCCCCGGCGAACGGCCTCGTACTCGGGATCCCCGCCCGGCTCGAAGGGGCCCCGCGGGAGGGTTCCGATCGGCAGCCCGTGGGCTGCCTCGATGTCGGCCAGGAGCTCGAAGGGGGTCGGGTGGAGGATCCCGCCCATGTCCCAGATGACGCCTTCGATCGACCGCTTCACGCACCGACCTCCCGCTCCTGTGAACCGTCCTCGGGGAGCTCACCGGCCCTCGCCCGGACCGGCTCGGGCGACGAACCCGACGATCTCCCCGACCTCTCCGATCTCCCGGCCGGGTCGCCCGCTCCCCCCTCGAGCGACCCCTCCCTGGCCCGCCGAAGGAGCCAGAGCCGGATCGAGGTCGCTTCGGCCGGGCGATCCTCGGCCGCCGGCACCTCGACGACGATCCGTCCCCCGACCTCGGCGACCGGGTAGGCGGCGAGCCGGGTCCCGGCGGCGCCGAGGAGGGTGCCCGTTCGGAGATCGTAGCGCCACCAATGGAGGGGGCAGGTCACGATCCCGTCCCGGACGTAGCCCTCGGCGAGCGGCCCGCCCCGATGGAGGCAGGCCCCCGAATAGGCCCGCAGCGCCCCGTCGACCCGCCAGACAGCGATCGGCCGACCGTCGACGATCGTCGCCCTCGCCTCACCCTCGCCGAGGCTCGCCGCCTCGCCGAGGTCGACCCGTCGGATCGGACCGGCCTCGCGTCCCGCGCCGGCAGCGCGGACGCCGCGATCCGGATCCTCGTCCCGACGGCCGCCGGCCTCGTCGACGGTCGTCGCCTTCGCCCTCATGCCCGGAGCTTGAGGACGACGGACTTCGACTCGGTGAAGAAATCCTCGCTCCACTTCCCGCCCTCGCGGCCGGTCCCCGACTCCTTGAAGCCGCCGAAGGGAACGCGAAGGTCGCGGACGAAGAAGCAGTTCACCCACATCGTCCCCGTCCGGACCCCCGCCGCGACCCGGTGGGCCGTGTCGAGGTTCGTCGTCCAGACCATCCCGGCCAGGCCGTAGCGGGAGTCGTTCGCGAGCCGGATCGCGTCCTCGATGGTGTCGAAGGGGGTGACGACCTGGACGGGACCGAAGATTTCCTCCTGGAAGACCCGATGCTCGGGGCGGACGTCGCCGATGACCGTCGGGGCGAAGAAGTTGCCCCGCTCGAACTCTGGCCCCACCGGGCGGTCGCCGCCCGTCAGGAGGGTGCCACCCTCGGCGACCCCGAGTCCGACGTAACGGCGGACCCGCTCCCAGTGGGCCGCCGAGACGAGGGGTCCGATCTGGGTCCGCGGATCGAGGGGGTCGCCGACCCGGTAGGCCCGGGCACCGTCGACGTAGCGGGCGACGAACTCGTCGTAGATCGGGCGCTGGACGAGGAGCCGCGAGCCGGCGAGGCAGACCTCGCCCTGGTTCCGGAAGATCGCGTCGAGGGAGCCCGGCAAAGCGACGTCGAGGTCGGCGTCGGCGAAGACGATCGAGGCGCTCTTCCCGCCGAGCTCGAAGGAGAGCTTCTTCAGGGTCCCCGCGGCCGCGGCGGCGATCCGCTTCCCCGTCGACGACTCGCCGGTCAGGGAGATGCAGTCGACGCCCGGGTGCTCGACGAGGGCCATGCCGACGGTCTCACCGTCGCCGTAGACGAGGTTGAGGACGCCTTCGGGGAGGCCCGCCTCGGCGCAGATCTCCATGAGGACGTTTGCCGTCGCCGGCGAGGCCGAGGCAGGCTTCAAGATCGCCGTGTTCCCAAAGGCGATGGCCGGGGCGACCTTCCAGGTCTCGAGCATGAGCGGGAAGTTCCAGGGGGTGATGAGGAGGGCGACCCCGCGCGGCTCCCGGAGGGTGTAGGTGAGGACCCCGATCGCCCGCTGCTCGTACATCTCGGTGTGGCTGAGGGCGGCATAGTCGGCGAAGAAGCGGAAGTTCAGGGCCGCCCGCGGGACGTCCTTCTCCCGGGCCTCGGCGATCGGCTTGCCCATGTCCGTCGACTCGAGGCGGGCGAGCTCCTCGGCCCGAGCCTCGATCCCATCGGCGATCCGGTAGAGGACCTTCTTCCGCTCGGCCGGACTCATCCGCGGCCAGGGGCCCTCGTCGAAGGCTCGGCGGGCGGCGCGGACGGCGGCCTCGACGTCGGCTCGCCCGGCCTTCGCGACCCGAGCGAAGGGCTCGTTCGTCGTCGGGTTGATCGAGTCGAAGGTCTCGCCCGAGGCGGCGTCGACGAAGCGGCCGTCGATGAAGAGCCGGAAGTGGTGGGTGATCGTCGGGCTCGTGGGGCGGTCGGCGGCGAGGGTCATCGGGGCACCTCCTCCTGGCTTCGGCTGGGAGCGGCATCCGGCGGCGACGCCGAGGGCGGGGCGGGCACGGAGTCGGGAACCGTCGACGGTGCGCGACCGGTGGCGGACGCCGGGGCCCGGCCCGGGACCCGGGAGGCCGGCACGCCCCCGATCCCCCAGAGGTGGGGCGGGACCTCGTTGATGAGGACCCGGACCCGCTCGATCGGGACGTCGAGGGTGCGGGCCACGGTCTCGCTCACGGCGGCGATGAGCTCCTCGAGGAGCTCCGGCGGTCGACCGGCGAGGACGTCGATCCGGACGAAGGGCATCAGTGGGCCTCCTCCCCGTAACAGCCGAGGTCGCCGAGCCGCCCGGCCTCGACGTGGACGACGGTTCCCGGCCGAAGGTCGACGGGAGCCGTCAGCCCGCCCGAGATGACGAGATCCCCGGCCCGCAGGCTCCGGCCGCTCTCGGCCAACCGCCGGGCGAGCCAGGCGACGGCGGCCGCCGGGTGGCCCTCGACGGCCGCGCCCGCCGCCGTGGCGACGAGCTCCCCGTCGAGGGAGAAGACGACGCCGATCTCGGCGAGGTCGATGGAGCGGGGCTCGACGAGGCGCCCGCCAAGGACGAGCCGGGCCGCCGAGCTGTTGTCGGCGACGTTGTCGGCAGCCCGGAATCGAAAGCCCTCGTAGCGCGAGTCGACGATCTCGAGGCAGAGGGCGACGGCGGCCGTCGCCTCGAGGACGTGGACGGCCGTCACCGCAGGCCCGGCGAGGTCGCGGTCGAGGAGGAAGGCGATCTCCGGCTCGACCTTCGGGTGGATGAGGGTGCCGAGGGGGACGGCGGGCCCGTCGAGGAGCATGGCATCGGTGAGCCAGCCGAAGTTCGGCGATTCGACGCCGAGGGCCCGGCGCATGGCGAGGCTCGTGAAGCCGAGCTTCGCCCCGACGAGACGCTCGCCGCGCCCGAGACGCCGGCCGACGAGGGCGTCCTGGATCCGATAGGCGTCGGCGAGGGCGAGGTCTGGCTGCTCGTCGGTGAGGCGATCGATGGGGGTCCGGGTCGCCTCGGCGACGGCGAGGCGCTCGGCGCAGGCTTCGATCTCGGCCTCGGTCAGGCGCCCCTCGCCAAGCCCCGCGGTGTCGAGGGCGGTCGCCGGGCTGTCCATGGCGAGCCCCATCAGCGGCAGGCGAGGCTGACCGTCCCGAGGCGCCCGAAGGTCGCCGTGACGACGTCACCGGCGGCGACGGGCAGGGCGGCGGTCAGCCCTCCCGAGAGGACGATCTGGCCGGCTTCGAGGCCGCGGCCCGTCGCCGCCAGCCGACGGACGAGCCAGGCGACGGCCCGGGCGGGATGGCCGAGGACCGCCGCCCCCGCCGCCGTGGCGACGAGCTCGCCGTTCCGCTCGAAGACGCAGCCGATCTCGGCCAAGTCGATCGCTGCGGGGCTGATCGCCCCGCCGAGGAGGACGCGGCCGCCCGAGGCGTTGTCGGCGACGACGTCGGGGAGGGTGAAGCGGTAGCCCCGATACCGAGAGTCGAGGACCTCGATCGCCCCGAAGACGGCCTCGGTGGCGGCGAGGACGTGGACGGCCGTCACCGCGGGCCCGCTGAGGTCGCGGCCGAGGAGGAAGGCGATCTCCGGCTCGGCCCGTGGCTGGCCGAGGGACTCGACGACGAACGGCTCGCCGGGCTCGAGGACCATCCGGTCGGTCAGCCAGCCGAAGATGGGCTCGTGGACGTCCATCTCGACCTGCTTCGCCCGCGAGGTGAGACCGAGCTTCGCCCCGATGATCCGCGCCCCATCGGCCCGGTGGAGGTCGAGGAGGGCGTTCTGGACCGCGTAGGCCTCGGCGACGCCGAGCTCGGGCAGCTCGCTCGTCAGGGGCTCGATCTGACGACGCTCCCGGGCGGCATCGTAGAGGCGGCGGGCGAGGACCGCCGGATCGACGGTCGTGGCGAGGTCGGCCATCAACCTTCCTCCGCCTGCCTCATGACCGCCGGGAGAGCTCGAGGGCGACGTCGACGATCATGTCCTCCTGCCCGCCGACGACCTTCCGCCGGCCGAGCTCGAGGAGGATCTCCCTTGCGTCGACCCCGAACCGCTCGGCGGCCCGCTCGGCATGGAGGAGGAAGCTGCTGTAGACGCCGGCGTAGCCGAGGGTGAGGGCGCTCCGGTCGATGATCTGCTCTCGCGGCATGATCGGCCGGACGACGTCCTCGGCGACGTCCATGATGGCGAGGGGATCGACCCCGGTCGGATAGCCGAGCTTCTCGGCGACGGCGACGAGGACCTCGGTCGGGCAGTTCCCGGCCCCGGCCCCAAGGCCCCGGCTGCAGGCGTCGATCTGGTCGACCCCCTCTTCGAGGGCACCGATGCTGTTCGCGACGGCGAGGGAGAGGTTGTTGTGGGCGTGGAGGCCGACCCCGGTCTCGGGCCGGAGACCGGCCCGGAGCTCGGCGACCCGGGCCCGGGCGTCGGCGACGGTCATCGCCCCAGCCGAGTCGACGACGTAGACGCAGTCGGCCCCGGCGTCCTCCATGATCCTCGCCTGGGCGAGGAGACGGGCGGGCTCGAGCATGTGGGCCATCATGAGGAAGCCGACGACCTCCATCCCGAGGTCCTTCGCCCGCCGGATGTGCTGGATCGCGATGTCGGCTTCGGTGCAGTGGGTCGCGATCCGGGCGACCGAGGCCCCGATCTCGCGGACCTCCTCGAGGTCGCGGGCGAGACCGATCCCGGGCAGGAGGAGGACGGCGAGCTTCGCCCGCCGGACGACGGCCGCCGCGGCTCGGAGGAGCTCCCGCTCGTCGACGGCGCTGAAGCCGTAGTTGAAGGAGCTCCCGCCGAGGCCATCGCCGTGGCTGACCTCGATGACCGGGACCCCGGCCCGATCGAGGGCGGCGGCGATGGCGGCGACCTGCTCGGTCGTGAACCGATGGCGAAGGGCGTGGGAGCCGTCCCGGAGGGTCGAGTCGGTGAGCCGGAAGGCGGGCTTCGCTCGAGCGGCTTCGGGGGCGGGAGCAGGGTCGGATCGGGCGGCGGGCTCGGAAGCCAGCGTCGCCGTCGGGGTGGGCTCAGGTCGGGCGCTCATGCGGCGACCTCGACGAAGCGGCGGAGGGCGAGGGTCTCCCCGACCCGGACCGCCGAGGCGGTCATGATGTCGAGGTTCCCGGCGTAGCGGGGGAGGTAGTCGCCGTTGCCGGTCACCTCGAGCAAGACGGTGAGACGGACCGCCGCCTCACCGCCCGGGGTCGAGAAGGGCCCCTCGTCGAAGACGAGGCCCTTGATCCGGTAGCCGGGGACGTAGCCGGCGACGGTCGCCGCCATCGATCGGACCGAGGCCTCGATCGCCGCCCGGTCGGCGTCGGGGCCGAGGGCACAGTAGACGGTGTTCCGCATGAGGATCGGCGGCTCGGCCGGGTTGAGGATGATGATCGCCTTGCCCCGCCCGGCCCCACCGATCGTCTCGAGACCATGGGCCGTCGTCTCGGTGAACTCGTCGATGTTCGCCCTCGTCCCCGGGCCAGCCGAGCGCGAGGCGACGGTGCTGACGATCTCGGCGTAGGGGACCGGGGCGACCCGGCTGACGGCGGCGACGATCGGGATCGTCGCCTGGCCGCCGCAGGTGATGAGGTTGAGGTTCGGGGCCGCAAGGTGGGCCTCGAGGTTGACCGGGGGGACGACGGCCGGCCCAACGGCGGCCGGGGTGAGGTCGATGGCGACGAGCCCGGCGGCGGCGTAGCGGGGGGCGTTGGCGGCGTGGACGGCGGCGCTCGTCGCCTCGAAGACGAGCCGGACGCCGAGTCTTCGGGCCTCCTCGAGAAGCCAGTCGACTCCGTCGGCGCTCGTCTCGATCCCCCAGCGTCGGGCCCGGGCCAAGCCGTCGGAGGCGGGGTCGATCCCGACGACCGCCGCCGGCCGCAAGATCGGCGAGCGGAGGAGCTTCCGGGCCAGGTCGGTCCCGATGTTCCCGGAGCCGACGATGGCGACGGGGAGCCGCTCGGCGGGTCGATCGGATCGGACGGAGCGCATGGGGACCACCTCCTCTCCGCTGGAGCGTCGCGGCGCCATCGGTCGTCAGCGGAAGCGGACCGTCACCGCCCCGAGGCCCTCGAAGCGGGCCCGGACGACGTCGCCGGCGGCGACGGGGATCGAGGCGTGGAGGGCACCGGGCATGACGAGGGCGCCCGCCTCGAGGGTCACCCCGAGGGCGCCGAGGGCGTTCGCTGCCCAGGCGACGGCCGCCGCCGGGTGGCCGAGGGCGGCTGCCCCAGCCCCGGTCGCGACGACCTCGCCCCGGCGCTCGACGACGACCCCGACCGTCCGGAGCTCGAGCCCGTCGAGGGGCGTAAGGCGGGGGCCGACGACGACGTGGGCGGAACTGGCGAGATCGGCGATCGTGTCGGCGAGGCGGATCCGCCAGCCCTCGATCCGGGAGTCGATGACCTCGATCGCCGGCGCCACCCCGGCCGTCGCTCGGAGGACGTCGAGGGCGCTCACCCCGGGGCCCCGGAGAGGGGCGGCGAGGAGGAAGGCGATCTCGGCCTCGACCCGCGGCGCGATGAGGCTCGCCGCCTCGATCGCCGCCCCCTCGGCGACGAGGTAGCCGGAGAGGATCGGACCGTAGTCGGGCTGGTCGACCCCGAGCTGGTCCTGCATCGCCTTCGAGGTCAGCCCGACCTTCCAGCCGACGATCCGCTCGCCGGCGGCGAGGCGGCGGGCGACGACGACCTGCTGGATCGCGTAGGCGTCGGCGGGGCTGAGGTCGGGGTACTCGGCGGTGAGGGGCGGGATCGGGGTTCGGGTCTGCCAGGCGGTGTGGAGGCGCTCGCCGAGGGCGACCGCCGTCGCCTCGTCGATGGTCCGGCTCATCGTTCGGTCCCCGACCAGCGGCCCCCGAGTCCGATCCGGAGGCCGTACTCCCGCGGCCGGTAGCCGAGCCGGGAGCTGATGATCTCGGCCGTCCGGACCGTCTCGGCGGCGAAGCGGCGAAGGGTGTCGCGGGTGAAGCGCGGCCCCGGGCCGGCGACGGAGATGGCGGCGACGACCCGCCCGGTGGCATCCCGGATGGGAGCCGCCACCGAGGTGACGCCGACCTCGGATTCGTTCACGTTCTGGGCCCAGCCTCGCCGTCGGATCTGCTCGAGCTCCTCCTCGAGGCGGGCTCGATCGGTGATCGTGTACGGAGTGTGGGCGACGAGCGGTCGGTCGCCGAGGACGGCATCGCGTTCGGCCTGGGACAGGAAGGCGAGGAGGACCTTTCCGGTGCTCGTGCAGTGGGCGTGGTTCCGGTGCCCGACCCGGGAGAAGAGACGGAGGGTGTGGGGGCTTTCCCGGCGGGCGATGTAGACGACCTCGGCCCCGTCGAGGATCGCGACGTGGACCGTCTCGCCGGTCCGATTCCGGAGGTCGTCGATGGGACCAGCGACGACCTCGTGGAGGTCGAGATGGTCGGCGACGATGGCTCCGAGCTCGTAGAGCCGAAGCCCGAGGCGGTAGCGACCGCTCGTCGGGTCGCGCTCGATGAGCCCCTCCCGGGCGAGGGTCGTCAGGATCCGGTGGACGGTGCTCTTCGCCAGCCCGAGCCGGGCGGCGAGCTCCGAGACGCCGAGGTCGCGGTCGGTTGGGGTGAAGGCACAGAGGAGTCGGGCGGCGTTCCGCACCGAGGAGAGACCCTCGTTCCGTAGCTTCGGCGCCTTCGTCCGTTCCCGAGCCGAGGGCGAAGAGGGGCTCCGGGTGGTAGCCCGAGAGGAGGCCGGCGACCGGCTCATCGGCGCAGGCCTCCGGCCGCCCGGACGGCGTGGAGGACGGCCCGCCGAAGCGCGGTCCCGTCGGGGGCGGGCTCCGCGGTGAGACGTTCGACCTCGGCGTCGCCCGGGGCGAGGGCCCGGGCCAGGAGACCTGCCGCCCGCGGCAGGCCAGCCAGGAGGGCCCCTTCGAGCTCGTTCGCCAGACCGACCCGCTCACCGTCGAGGGCCGACCGGATCGCCTCGAAGTCGCGTGCGGCGGCGGCATGGGCGCCTGCCAGGCCGGCGCCCGTGTGGCCGGCGTGATGGGCGGCGAGGTCCGAGGCTGGCGAGAGGCTGAGGTGGTAGATGTGGGTCCGGATCCCGAGGAGGCGGCGAACCTCCTCGAAGGCCGGGCCCTCCCGCTCGTCGACGAGGCCAAGGGCGGGGAGGACGACGGGGTCGAAGAAGTGGAGGGTCCAGCGGAGGGGCGGCGCCTCACCCTCGATGGCGACGACGGGACCGCGACCGGTGGCGGCGGCGTCACCGAGGGCCTCGCGGGTGGCGACGAGATGGAGATGGCGCGTCCCGACGGCGGCGACGCTGAAGGGTCCCCCGGCCAGGAGCGGCATCCGACCCTGGACGGCTGGTGGGAAGGTGCGGGCGGCCGTCACGTACGCTTCGTGGGCCCAGCGGACGTAATCGGCCACGGCCTGCCGCATCCGCTCCGGCCCCGGCCGGGTCGCCTCGTCGCTCACTGCCGTCCCTGGTTCCTTCATGCGGAACGCCGGTGTTGAGAGTGGAACATGGCGGCGCCTATCATGACACGCCTCCGAGCCGTTGGCAACTGCCTCTCCGAGGCGACGCGATGGCCGGGAACACGGGACCAGCCGGAAGCTGGACCGGCTGGGGTCCTTCAGCCGGGTCGTCCGCGAGGTCGTCCCGGGCCCCTCGGCGTGAGGGCGCGTCGGCTCTTGCCGGGCGATGTCGGAGGAGGATGGCATGGATCCGTCGGCCCGCTTCGTCGAGACCGAACTGGCAAGGACCCACGTCCTCGAGCTCGGCGACGGCGAGCCGGTCGTCCTCCTTCACGGCTCGGGACCCGGCGTCTCCGCCTACGCCAACTGGCGGCTCACCATCCCGGCCCTGGCCCGATGGCGGCGGGTGATCGCGCCGGATCTCCTTGGCTTCGGGAGGACCGAGACGAACCGCCCGCCGGCAGTCGATCTCCTGGCCTGGGCGAGGCAGGTGGTCGAGATGGCGGACGCCCTCGGCCTCGCCAGGTTCGACGTCGTCGGAAACTCGATGGGTGGCGCCATCGCCCTTGCTCTCGCCGTCCATTACCCCGAACGCGTCCGACGGGTCGTGGCGATGGGTTCGGTCGGGGTCCCCTTCCCGATCACGCCCGCCCTCGACGCGGTCTGGGGCTACGTCCCCGACCTCGACCGGATGCGCGACCTCGTTCGCCTCTTCACCTGGGACGAGGCCTTCGCCCGAGATGAGGAGCTCGTCCGTCTCCGCTACGAGGCCTCCCTCGAGCCGTCGGCGAGAGCTCGCTACGAGGCGATGTTCCGCCCACCCCGCCAGCGAGCCGTGGAGGCGGCGGTCGTCGCCGAAGAAGGACTGCGGGCGCTGCGGCAGCCGGTCCTGCTCATCCACGGTCGCGACGATCGAGTCGTTCCCCTCGATACGTCGCTCCGACTGGCGGAGCTCCTGCCGAATGCCCGCCTCGTCATCTTCCCGCGCTGCGGCCACTGGGTGCAGATCGAGCGGCGCCTCGAGTTCCCGGAGGTCGTCGCGGCCTTCCTGGGCATGGAGCTGGACGAGGTGGCGGTCGCGAGAGGACCGGCGGAGGGGTTCTGAGTGAGTCCCGCACCGGCCGAGACGTGCCGAAACCGTCCGCTGTTCGTCATTGCGGAACAATGGTGTTGCATACGGAACATCGGGGCCGTAGCATCCTGGGAACACGCCGGCCAGCCGTGAGCGCATGAACGTCGGCCGGCCGCGCACCGTCCAGGGAGGAGACGCGAGAGGCAGACAGATGGGCATCGTCCGACTCGGCCACGTCGACATCCGGGTCCCCGACCTCGACCTGGCCGCCGCCTACTACACCCAGGTCATGGGCCTCATCGAGGTCGCCCGGGAGTCGGATCGGATCTACCTGAAGTGCTGGGACGAGCAGGATCACCACTCCGTCGTCCTCCGCTACCACCCCCGCCCCGGCCTCGATCACATGAGCTTCAAGGTCGAGACGGCCGATGACCTCGAAGTCCTCGAGACCCGGCTCGAGCGCTACGGAGCGATCGTCCGCCGGATGTCGGCCGGGGAGGAGCGAGCCGTCGGCGAGGCGATCCGCTTCGAGACGCCGTCGGGTCACGTCATGGAGCTCGTCCACAAGATGGATCGAGTCGGCTCACTCCTGCCGACGGTGAACCCGACGGCCCCGAAGCCCGAGGGGCTCGTCGGGATCGCCCCGCCGCGACTCGACCACCTCCTCGTCACCGCCGAGGAGGTCGGCGACGCGACGAAGTTCTACATGGACGTCCTCGGCTTCCGGCTGACCGAGCAGCTCCTCGACGGCGACGGCCATCAGCTCGGGGTCTGGATGGAGCGCTCTCACACCCCTCACGACCTCGCCGTCGTCGTTGGACCGAACGGCGGCCTCCACCACTTCGCCTTCTGGCTCGACGACTGGGACGAGATCCGGCGGGCGGCCGATACCCTCGCTTATCACAACATCTCGATCGACGTCGGACCGACCCGCCACGGGATCACCCGCGGCGAGACGATCTACTTCTTCGACCCCCTCGGCAACCGGAACGAGGTCTTCACCGGCGGCTACAAGCCGGACCCGGACTGGGACGTCATCACCTGGACCGAGGAGCAGATGGGCCGCGGGATCTTCTACTGGCAGGACGCGATCAACGACCGCTTCCTGACCATGCACACCTAGCGCCGCGCCGGCGATGGGCATCTTTCGGCTCGGTCACGTCGAGATCAAGGTTCCGGACCTCGAGCTGGCGACGGCCTACTACACCGAGGTCCTCGGCCTCCTCGAGGTCGCCCGCGAACCCGAGCGGGTCCATCTCAAGTGCTGGGACGAGCACGATCACCACTCGGTCACCCTTCGCTACGCCCCGCGCTACGGACTCGACCACGCCATGTTCAAGGTCGAGTCGCCCGACGACCTCGACGAGCTGGAGGGTCGCCTCATCGCCTACGGCTGCAGCGTCCGGCGGATGGCGGCCGGGGAGGAGCTCGGGATGGGCGAGGGCGTCCGCTTCGAGACGCCGACGGGTCACACCTTCGAGCTCGTCTGCCGGGTCGAGAAGGTCGGCAACCTCTTGCCCCGGACGAACCCGCCGCCTGCCCCGATGGGGCTGACCGGGATCCACCCGCCCCGGATCGACCACGTCTTTTTGACCTGCGAGGACGTCGATCTGGCGACGGACTTCTGCACCTCGGTCCTCGACTTCCGCCTGACCGAGCAGCTCATCGCCCGGGACGGGCACCGTCTCGGGAGCTGGCTCGAACGGAGCTACTCGCCCCACGACCTCGCCTTCGTGACCGGCCCCCAGGGCGGCCTCCACCACTTCGCCTTCTGGCTCGACGACTGGAACGAGGTCCGGAAGGCAGCCGACATCCTCGCCTACCACGGGGTCCGGATCGACATGGGCCCGACCCGCCACGGGATCACCCGGGGCTACACGATCTACTTCTTCGACCCGGTCGGGAACCGGAACGAGGTCTTCACCGGCGGCTACTGGCACGACCCCGACGCCGAGCCGATCACCTGGACCGAGGACGAGATGGGCAAGGCGATCTTCTACTACGAGGGGGCGATCAACGAGGCCTTCCTGACGGTCCACACATGAGCAGCCGAGACGACCTCCGCCCCTCGCGCAACGGCCGACGACCGGAGATCCCGCTCCCGCGGACCGAGCGACCGGACGCGCCAGCCTACCTGCGGGCCTACCTCGAGCGGAAGGCGCGAGAGGCGGCGGCAGCGGCGAGTGAGGCCGAACCGATGGCGACCGCGGGGACGGCCGCAGCACCGGAGGTGACCGGGGGCTCGCCAGCGCCCGGGGGCTCGGCAGCGCTTGGAGACCCCAGGGGGTCCGGAGGCGACGGTCGCGAGGGCAGCGACCTCCCCCTCTACTTGCGCCGCTTCCGAGAGCGTCGGGCGCGCGGCGAGACGACCCCCTTCGCCGCCCCCATCCCCGATGAGCCCGCCCCCACCTGGACCGAGGCCTGGGCCCAGACCTCCCGCTCAGCCGAGCTCGTCCTGCCGCCCGAGGTTCGCCCTCCGACGCGGGGCGAGCGGGCCGTCGTCGACGTCCACCTCATCCGCCATGCCGAGACCCAGGGCTACAGCGTCGACGCCGGCCTGACCCCGATGGGCCGCTGGCAGGCCCACCGCCGTGGTCACGACCTCTCGAAGGGCGTCCCCGACGGCCAGGCCGTCCGGATCGTCTGCGCCCCGACGGCGCGAGCGACCCAGACGGCCGAGCAGCTCCGGCGCGGCTTCGAGGACGGGCTCGTCGCCTGGGGTCGGTCGGCCGAGGTTCGCGGCCCCGAACCGATGGCCGAGTTCCGGAACTTCACCGTCTGGACCCCCTCGGGCGAGAAGGACGTAACGGCTGCCTTCCGCGAATACCACGCCGTCTCCGAGCGCTACGAGCGGGTCGCCCTCGGCGACCGCCCGCTCTGGCTCGTCGAGATCGATCGCTTCTTCCGGATCCAGATGGGCGGCGGAGATCCGATCCACTTCTGGATGACTGTCCCCCTCCTGAACTTCGAGCCGCCCGCGGCCGTCGTCCTCCGCTTCTGGGCCGGAATCAGCCGGCTCGTCGCCGAGGTGCCCGAGGGCAGCCGAGTCTACATCGCCACCCATTCCGGGCCGATCCGGGCCTTCGCCACCTGGGCCCTCGGCCACGATGCCGGCGAGCCCTACAACACCGAAGAGGTTCGCGTCCGGGTTCGCCGCTCCCTCACCGAGGCCCAGGTCACCTACCGGAACCGGACCGTCGAGGTCCACATCCCGCCGGCCGCCGAGTGGCCGAGCTGGTGGCGGGAGCGAGCCTCCCTCCTCGGACAGCTCGCCAGCACCGTCGAGCGGCCCGTTGGGGCCGACAGCCCGGCTTCGATCGAGCCGGACCGGCCGGCCCCCGAACCTTCTGGCGTCCCTGCTCCGAGCCCGATCGGAGCCTCCACCGACCTGGCACGTCCCGTGCTGGCCCAGCACCGAGCAGCGGAGGAGTGAGCAGTGCTTAGCGAGGAACGGAACGAGATCTTGACGCGGGTGGGCAAGGGCACGCCCCTCGGCGAGCTCCTGCGACGCTACTGGTACCCCGTCGCCTTCACCTCGGACCTCGACGACTTCCCGATGAAGCGGGTCCGCCTCCTCGGCGAGGACCTCGTCGTCTTCAAGCTCGAGGACGGTCGCTATGGCCTCCTCGAGGAGCTCTGCCCCCATCGTCGGGCCTCCCTCGCCTACGGGGTGACCGAGCCCGAGGGGATCCGCTGTGGCTACCATGGCTGGCTCTTCGCCCCCGACGGGCGCTGCCTCGAGCAGCCGGCCGAACCGCCCGACTCCACCTTCAAGAACCGGATCACGGCGACCGCCTACCCGACCCAGGAGCTCGGCGGCATGGTCTGGGGCTACCTTGGGCCCGCCCCGGTTCCCGAGCTGCCGCGCTTCGATCTCTTCACCTGGGACGACGTCGTCCGCGACGCGGGCTGGGCGATGCTGCCGGTGAACTTCATGCAGATCATGGAGAACGCCGTCGACCCGACCCACGTCGAGTGGCTCCACGGGCGGTACGCGAACTTCCTCCGGACCCGGAAGGGGCTGCCCTCGGTCCTGACCTTCACCCGGCGGCATCGGAAGATCGCCTTCGACGTCTTCGAGTGGGGGATCATCAAGCGCCGCCTCTACGAGGGCCAGAGCGAGGAGGCCGACGACTGGAAGATCGGCCACCCCCTCGTCTTCCCCTACATGATGAAGGTCGGCGGCGGGGCCCATCGTCAGATGCAGATCCGGGTCCCCGTCGACGACACGACGACCTGGTTCATCCTCTACTCGACCCACAAGCCGCGGGGCGTCGAGATCCCCCGCCAGGAACGCTTCCCGAACTACGAGATCCCCTGGCGGGACGAGAAGGGGAACCACATCGTCGACTACGTCGAGGGCCAGGACATCATGGCCTGGGTCACCCAGGGAGCGATCGCTGACCGCTCCCAGGAGCACCTCGGCAAGGGCGACACCGGGATCATCCTGCTCCGGAAGCTCGTCTTCGAGAACATCGAGAAGGTCCGCCGCGGCGAGGACCCGATGGGCGTCGTCCGCGACCCGGAGATCGCCCGCTACATCGAGCTCCCGATCGAGGAGGACAAGTTCGGCGGCGGGCCGGCCTTCGAGTGGGAGTTCCTCACCGCGGCGAGCACCCGCTACAGCCCCCAGATCGACTTCCTCCGCTCCCTCTACCGAGAGGCGGAGGAGTACCACAAGGCCCTCGCCGGTGCCGCGGGCTGAGCGGCGTCGGTCCGCCGAACCGACCCGACCGGTGCGCCGCCCCGACGATGGACGCCCCGCCGCGGGACCGGACGGGCCCGCCGCCGAGGCGGGGCCTGTGGGGCTGCCGGCCGGCTATGTCGAGCAGGCCGTGGCTGAGATCCTCGCCTCGGCCGACCCCGACCGGATCGTCCCCCACGTCCCCTTTCGGTCCTGCCCTGGCTGCGGGGCGCGGCTCTCGGACCCGAAGAGCCTCGTCCAGGAGTTCTGGGTCGCCGACGAGACCCGCTTCCTCGTCTGGTGCCGGGCCTGTGGCGGGACCTTCACCGTCGTTCCCGTCGAGCGGTACCAGGGCCATGAGGCGATCGATTGAGTCCGACGCGAGAGGTGCCGATGACCGAGTACGAGCACGCGACACCTGGGCAGTGACGGGGCAGATGCCCCATTCGGACAGGGAGTGCCCGGCGGCCTGAGGAGCGGCCGGGCGGAGGAGGAGGAGCAGCGCATGGTCGAGACGATCGAGCGGACCGCCGAGCAGCGGTTCCCGAGTCCCTTCGAGATCACGACCCCGGCGGGAGCCGAGGGCTGGGAGCGGATGTATCCCTACTACCTCCTGTTCTCGGAGGAGAACCGGGACTGGGAGGACGGGATGCTCTGGTTCCAGGACGGGATGCACCATCCCGAGGTCCTCTACCCCTTCGACACGATCACCCACGAATGCTGGCGGGTGGCCCTCGGCCAGTACAACACGCGGGTCTTCTCGCTTCCGGCGTATGGGATCGAGCAGCGGGTCGTGAACGGTTACCTCTACATCTGCGCCGTCCCGGTCAGCGACCCGGCGACGATCCCGGCCCGGATCGAGGTCTTCCTCAAGCGGGCCGGCGAGTACTACGGGAACTGGAACCGCTACTTCGACGAGTGGAAGGTGAAGATGGGCGGGGTCATCGAGGACCTCAAGGGCCTCGAGGTTCCGCACCTCCCACGGCTCGAGCCGGAGCGGGTCGTGACCGAGGGCCTCGGCAAGACCGCCGGCTACGACCTCCTGGCGGCCTACCACCGGCTCATCGACAGCATCTTCTTGGCCTGGCAGTACCACTTCGAGATGCTGAACCTCGGGTACGCCGCCTACCTCAACCTCTTCATGTTCGCCAAGCAGGCCTTCCCGGGGATCAAGGACGAGACCCTCGCCCAGATGGTCGCCGGGGCCGACATCCTCTTCTTCCGCCCCGACGACGAGCTGAAGAAGCTCGCCCAGCTCGCCCTCGATCTCGGGATCGCTGATCGGCTCCGGGAGCCGGGCAAGCCTGAGGACATCGTCGCCTCGCTCCGGAGCGATCCGGCCGGAGCGCGATGGGTCGAGGCCCTCGAGACGGCGAAGGATCCCTGGTTCCACTACTCGAACGGGGCCGGCTTCTACCATCACCACCGCTCCTGGGTCGACGACATGACCGTGCCCTGGAGCGCGATGCTCGGCTACCTGGACAAGATCGAGCGGGGCGAGAACATCAGCCGGCCGAAGGAGGAAGTCCTGGCCCGTCGCGAGCGGCTGACGGCCGAGTACCGTGACCTCCTGCCGACCGAAGAGGACCGGGCCACCTTCGACCAGAACATCGGCCTCGCCCGGACCGTGGCGACGTATATCGAGGACCACAACTTCTACGTCGAGCACTGGTACCACACGATCTTCTGGAACAAGGTCCGGGAGTTCGGAGATCGGCTCGTCGAGGGCGACGTTCTCGACGATCGCGAGGACGTCTTCTTCCTCAATCGCTGGGAGCTCGGCCAGGCCCTCTATGACATGGTCGCCGGCTGGGCGTCGGGCGCGCCGACGAGGTCGAAGCGGTATTGGCGGAAGGAGGTCGCCGAGCGGAAGCGGATCTACTCCGTCCTCGCCGAGGCCGGCCCGCCCGTCCCCGCCCTCGGCCCCGTCCCCGACGAGATCACCGAGCCTTTCACGGTCCTCCTGTGGGGGATCACGACGGACCGGGTCAAGGTCTGGCTTGGGGCCGGCGAGACGACGGCCGAGAACCAGCTCCGCGGCGTTCCTGGCTCGCCGGGCGTCGCCGAGGGGCCGGCGCGGGTCGTCCTCACCGCGGCCGAGCTCGAGACCGTCCGAGACGGAGAGATCCTCGTCTGCCCGATCACGGCCCCGTCGTGGGGTGCCGTCTTCGGCAAGATCAAGGCCGCCGTCTGCGACATCGGCGGGATCATGTCTCACGCCGCCATCGTCTGCCGCGAGTACGGTCTGCCGGCCGTCGTCGGCACCGGGACGGGGACGAAGCGGATCCGGACCGGGCAGCGGATCCGGGTCGACGCGAACGTCGGCCTCGTCACGATCCTCGACTAGCGGCTCGGCAAGGGCAGCACCCTGATGCCGACCCACATCCTGCCCCTCGAGGGCTGCACGGCCGACGACCGGGCCCTCGTCGGCGGCAAGGCGCTCGGCCTGGGGTCCCTCCTTCGGGAGGGGCTCCAGGTCCCGCCGGGCTTCGCCGTGACGACCGACGCCTACCGCGAGAGCGTCGTCTCGTCGGGCCTCCAGGCGGAGGTCGTTCGCCTCCTCGAGGGCTGCACGACCGACGAGGAGCGGATCCGGGCCTCGGAGCTGATCCGAGCGATGTTCGAGCGAGCCGAGGTCGCCCACGACGTCGCCATTGAGATCGCCCTTGCCTACCGCGCCCTCGGCAACGGCCGGCCGGTCCCGGTCGCCGTTCGCTCCTCGGCGACGGCCGAAGACCTCGGCGAGGCGAGCTTCGCCGGCCAGCAGGACACGTACCTTTGGATCCGAGGCGAGGACGAGGTCGTGGCGGCGGTGAAGCGCTGCTGGGGGAGCCTCTTCAGCCCCCAGGTCATCGCCTACCGGGCCCACTTCGGGATCCCGACCGAGGATCTCGCCATGGCCGTCGTCGTCCAGCGGATGGTCGACGCAGCGGCCGCGGGCGTCATGATCACTCTCGACCCGGTAACCGGCGACCCGTCCCAGATCACGATCGAGGCCTCCTATGGCCTCGGCCTCGCCGTCGTCGGGGGCGAGGTGACCCCCGACCGCTACGCCGTCGACAAGGTCACCTACGAGATCCGGAACCGGACGATCAACGACAAGGGCTTCGCCTACCGCTTCGACCCCGACCGGCGGGAGGTCGTCACCGTCGACGTCCCGACCGACGACCGGACGCTGCCGGCTCTCACCGACGAGGAGGTCGTTGCCCTCGCCCGGCTCGGGCGGGCCGTGGAGCGGGCCCACCGGGGCGCCCAGGACATCGAGTGGGCGATCGGCCCGGGGCGGAACGGGGAGCGAGAGATCTTCCTCCTCCAGACGCGACCGGAGACGGTCTGGAGTCGGCGGCCCCGGGCTCCGATCGCCGACCCGAACGAACCGATCCTGGAGCGGATGCTCCGGGCGATGCGCCAGCCGCTCAGGCTCCGCGATGACGGCGCGACGGCGGCCGGGCCGATGGCCGCCGAGGAAGAGGGCGCCCGCTCGATCCGCTCCTAGTCGGCCGGCACCGAAGGACGCCGGTCGCACCGGCGATGGCAGCCGCCGGGGTGGCGCCCGCGCCGGAGGAGGAGAGCACGGGCACCACCCGGCAGGTGCCCCTTCGGGGTCGGGACACCCATGCGGATCTGTCGAGCTGGCCGCTCGATCAGCCGGCCCGAACGAGGGATCGGATCGCCTCAGGTGACGGGTCGAGGACGAGCCGGCCGCCAGCGTCGAGCTCCTGGAGGACGGCCAGCTTGTCAGTCGCCGCGAGGAACGCCTTCGCCCCGGTGAGGTCGCTGAAGAGGCCGATCGAGCAGGGCGGGAACGTCGACTCCACCCAGCGAACGACCTCGGAGGCGAGGGAGCGCAGGCTCCCGTGGGTGGTCGCCAGCTGGGATGGGTCGACGGTCGTGATCATCTTCACGCGCCGATCGGTGTCGAAGCCCAGGACGAGGGATGCCCAGAGCTCCTCGCCCTCGACAATCCCGAAGACGACGGTTGTACTCGCCGGAACAAAGGTCTGGACGGCGTCGGTCACCGCGGCGTAGCTCGCCCCAACCCGCCACTGGAGGCCGAGGGTGGCACGCGCCGGGCCTGGGTAGGTGACGATCCCGTCCGGGTACTCGTCCATGAGTGCGTACTGGCGATGGACGAAGACGTCGAGGTCCTCGTCGGAGCGCCAGGTGTCCTGGAAGCGAGCGAAGTACTCGTCGAAGGCCCTCCGCTCGAAGACGGCAACGAAGTCGACGGCGTTGGCATTGGCCCGGTAGATCGCCTCGGCGTCAGCGGCTGGGGCGGTGATCCGCTCAACGGGTCGGACGATCGGGAGCCGTTCGGAGTGGACGAACTTGCGGATTGCGCCACCCTCGTGGATGACGATGATTCGCCGCTTCTCCTTCGCCGAGTCGAGCAGCAGGTCCTGGAGGTTCCTCCAGTGGTCGACGTCGATGTCGGCCATCCAGGGATTTTCGTGCAGCATCGTCTTACTCCTACGTCAGCGGCGGCTCTCGAAGACTCGGATCGTGTACGCCGGAAGGCGCTCATGGAGCCGGTTGTCCGTTGCCTCGACCGGTCGTCCGTCCCAGATCTCCCGGACCGTGCCAAGGGGGACGCTCAGCTCGATCTCGGCCTCGATCGCCTCGGCGGTCGGGTTCGCCACGTAGAACACGGTTCGCCGAGGATCCTTCGCGTCGCGGTGGACCGCGACATCGAGGCGCGGGTCGTTTCGCCGGAAGCGGACGAGGTCGGCACCGCCCACGAGCGCCTCGATGGCGGCCCCGACGTCAGTCGGGTGGTCGAGACGGGCGATCGCGCCGTCGCCGAGCCGGTACGCCTCGCCAATCGCCCGGTCACCCACGACGAGGGCCGTCCGCTCGGCTCCCGCCAGAGCCGTAGCGAGCGTCGTGTCGGGCGCCATGTCGAGGCCGAGGCTCGGGATCTTCGGCCCGAGAACGACCGTCCCGCCCGCGGTGGCGTAGGCGACCAGCGCCCGGGCGATCCGGGCGTCCAGATAGTCGTAGGTGCAGAGGACGAGGACCCGGAACCGCTCCCACCGGTCTGGCCGAAGGGCCGTGTCGGAGAGCAGGAAGGCAAGACCACTCTCGCTGAGGGCGTGATAGGCGCCGTTGAACCAGTCAGCCTTGGCGAGCTGTATCGGCTGCTCGAAGCCGAGCGTCTCTTCCGCGACGGTCATGAAGGTCGGATACTCAGAGAAGCCGCTGGGCGTCTCCAAGAAGTCTCCCGGGAAGGAGACGAGGACACTCGCTGCCTCGAGGCGATCGTAGTCGCGATTGGCCAGCAGGAGGACATCGGCTGCCCGCCGGAGATCGACGAAGCGGTGCTCCACGGCCATCTCATTCGCGCGTCGGAACATCGCGTAGTGGGTTGGGCGGATCCGGCCATCCCGACGGACTGGTGAGTCGAGCCAGCGATCGCGCTCGACGATCATGTAGCGGCTGAAGCCCTTGATCCCGTGCATGAGGCCAGCCTTCGTCACGAACTCCTCGTCACGGAGATCGCCGGGGTGGAGGTACCAGGGCCAGACGCCTGAGATGAACTCGGGCACGTACGGGAAGCGGCTCGTCCCGACGACATACGAGACGATGGTCTTGACGTGCTCGTAGAGCTCCTTCCGGGAGTAGATGTCGAAACCAACGTAGTCGAGCTTTTCTTCGAGACCGGGCAGGTCGAAGGGCGTCGTGAACCCGCTCACCGCCCCGCCAGGCCCGAGGGGGTGCGGATAGTTGTGGAAGAGGGCGATCTGGTCGAGACCGCGCTCGCGGAGCATCCCTGCAAGGCGGGCCATGGCATCGACAAGGTACCGCTCACGGTAAGCGATCCAGTCGGTGTAGTAGGGGATCTGCCGTCGATCGGTCGCCTCGAACCGGCGCGGTGGATCGATCGCCTCGAAGGACGGGTACGTCGTCCCGTAGACACGGTTCAGGACGGCGAGGGAGCCGTACTTTTCTTCGAGGAAGGCCCGGTAGCGGGCGATCGCGGTCGGGTGGTAGTCGGCGGCGTACGCGTTGACGTGGAAGAAGAAGGCCATTTCGTTGTCGACCTGGGCCGCGAGGAGCCGCCCGTTCGGGACGGCGTGCTTAGCCAAGATCGGGCAGATGGCGTCGTACCAGAGCGCCGTCTCCGCGTAGAACTTGTCCGAGGCGTAGGCGAGGGCGGGTATCGGCCGCGGAACCTGCGTCAGGACCGCCTTCGTTCCTCGGGCGTTCAGCGCGTGGAGCTCGGGGTCCTCGAGGATCCGCCGTGGGTAGCCGAACCACGTCATCTCGGAGTTGATCTGCGGACCGGGGCGGACGACGATGTTGAAGCCCTTCTCCTCGCAGAGGCCGAGGAACGCGTCGATGTCAGTCCTCGGATCGACCTGCCCGAAGTCGAAGCGCCCCCGTTCCAGCTCGTGCGCCTCCCAGGGGATGTAGATCGAGATCGTGTCGAAGGCCATCCCCTTGACCCTGTCGAGGATGTCGCTCCACTTGTCCCGATCGAGCCGCCAGTAGTGGACGGCGCCGGCGTAGACGGTCGTCGTCTGGCCGGCGACCCGAAGTTCGTGGTCACCGGCGATAACGAGTCGGCTCGTGGTCTTGGCCTGGCTCTCCATGTCTGTCCTCCAAGAGCCTCGACGGCGCCCTTCAGCGCCGCCGAGATAGCGCCACGGCGAGCACGATGACGGCGCCGCGGACGATCATCTGTTGGCTCGACTGCAGGCCCATCAGAATGAGCCCGTTGTTGATAAGGCCGATCATGAGTGAGCCGAGGAGCGATCCAACGACCGTCGCTCGGCCGCCAAAGAGACTCGTCCCGCCGAGGATGACGGCGGCGATGACCGAGAGCTCGTCGCCCTCCCCGAACTGGAAGCGGCCGGAGTGGAGGCGCCCGGCGTAGAGCATCCCGCCCAGAGCCGCAACGGCCCCGTTGACGAGGAGCACGAGGAACACGATCTGCCGGATGTCGATGCCACTGAACCGAGCGGCGACGGCGTTGCCGCCCGTCGCCAGGACGCGCCTGCCGTACGGTGTCTTGCGGAGGACGACGTGCCCGACGGCGACGGCCACGAGGGTCCAGACGGCGAGGGAGGGAACGGGACCGAAGTCGCCCGAGCCGAAGAAGTAGGTGTACGTGTCGTTCGAGATAGGTTGTGGTGCCGTGTCGGTCACCCACATCGCTGTTCCGCGCGCGATGCCGAGCATGCCGAGGGTGACGAGAAAGGACGGGATGCCGACGTAGGCGACGAGGGCGCCGTTGATGCCGCCAACGAGGAGGCCGGTGAGCAGGCCGATACCGATCCCCGGGAGGAGGCCGAAGGCAGCAATCCCCATGGCCGTCGTCACGGAGTCGAGGCCCGCGACGGCGCCCACTGAGAGGTCGATCTGGGCTGCCCCGATGACGAAGGTCATGGCGACGGCCATGACCGAGATCGAAGCAGTCTGCCGGAAGACGTTCAGGAGGTTGTTCGGGCTGAGGAAACCCTTGTCCGCGAGGGTAACGGCGAAAAAGAGGAAGATGACGACGAAGCCGAAGTAGATGACGTACTGGCGCCAGTCGAAGCCCACCGGAAGCCACAGTGGACGGGACGGCCGGATTGGGGCTAGTCTGGGGCGCTCGTCGCTCATGCCGCCACCCCCTGGACGCGGTGGTGGAGCTCCTCCTCGGACGTGATCGTCGTCCGCGCGAGCTCCTCGTCGATCCGTCCGTGCCGCATGATGAGGACACGGTCGGCAGCCGCTAGAAGCTCGGGCAGCTCCGAGGAGATGAACAGGATGGCCCGGCCCTCGTTCGCCAGCCGGCGGATGAGCTGGACGATCTCCTGCTTCGTCCCGATGTCGACGCCGGCCGTCGGCTCGTCCATGAGGAGGATCTGCGGCTCGGTCGCCAGCCACTTTGCGATGACGACCTTCTGCTGGTTGCCTCCCGACAGACTACGGACTGGCTGGCCGAGGGAATGGGCCTTGATCTGAAGCCGCGCGCGGAAGTCCTCGCAGACCCGGTCACCGCGCCCGTCGTCGACGATCCCGGCGCGGGTGAGGCGGGACAGGATTGGCACGAGCAGGTTCTCGCGAATCGAGTGGTCGACGACGAGACCCTGCCCGGCGCGGTCCTCCGGAATGAGCCCGATCCCGGCTGCCATCGCGGCCTCCGGGTCACCTGGCCGAACCGGTCGACCCCTTACGAGGACCTCGCCGGAATCGGGCCGGTCGATCCCGAAGATCGCCCGGACGAGCTCTGTTCGGCCACTCCCCATGAGGCCCGCCAACCCGACGATCTCGCCGCGGCGGAGGACGAAGGAAACACCTCGGAGGCGGGGCTCCCGAACGAGGTTCCGAACCTCAAGGAGGACCTCCCCTGCCTCGACATGACCAGGCGCTCGGCCGTTCGTCGCGGCGACGTACGGACGGCCGACGATGGCGTTGATGATCTCCTCCATCGTTGCCTGCGGCGTCGGGACAGTCAGGACCCGCACCCCGTCCCGCAGGACGGTGATCCGGTCGGAGATCTCGAAGACCTCCTCCATCCGGTGGGAGATGTAGACGATGGCGATCCCCCGGTCCCTAAGGCGACGCATGAGGCTGAAGAGCTGTTCGGTCTCGGAGCGGCCTAGGGACGAGGTCGGCTCGTCCATGATGAGGATCCGGGCGTTCTGGGCGAGGGCCTTCGCGATCTCGGTCAGCTGCCGAAGGGCCATCGGTAGCTCGCCGAGATCCGCTCGAGGGTCGATGTCGATCCCGAGCTCGGCGAAGAGGGCGCGAGTCCGATTCTCGGCGTCGCGGTCGTCGATGAAGCCCAGACCGTCCCGCGGCTCCCGGGTGAGGAACACGTTCTGGGCGACGGTCAGGGTCGGGACGAGGCTGAGTTCCTGGAAGATCATTGCCACGCCCGCCGCGCGCGCGTCGCGGCTGGAGTGGAACGCGACCGCTCGATCGGCGATCTCGATCACGCCCTCGTCCGGCACATGAACGCCTTCGAGGATCTTCATGAGGGTCGACTTGCCGGCGCCGTTGCCGCCGACGAGGGCGTGGATCTCGCCGCCGGCCACCTCGAAGTCGACTCCGTCGAGGACGCGAACCCCGTTGAACGCCTTTGAGATCCCGCGCATCCGAACCGCCGTCTCAGGCATGGTTGGCCTCTTGGTCCCGCGCGGATGCGTCGTCAGGCTCCCGGCGTCTTGCGTCGACCGGCCGGGGCCGGGTCTTTGGCCAAATTGCTCGGAACATGCCGGCCGTGCCTCCCAAGCGGATGCTGGGCACGTCGGTCGGGGCCTATCCCAGGATCGACCCCGACCGACGTGCAGGTTACCGGAGCTGGATGCCCTTACTGCTGGGCTGCCTGGGCAAGATCGGCCGGAGGATCGGCGTGGTAGACGGTCCGCCAGGCGTCGAGGACGTTCCCCTTCTTCACCGGCAGAGCCGGCAAGGCGACGTACGGCGGCGCCTGCTTACCGAGGAGACCGTACCCGGCAAGCTTCGCCTCATTGACACCCTGGTCGAACGGCCGCTGGGCTCCAAGGCCGTAGACGAACTCGCCCTTGGCGATGAGGATCGCGACGTTCAGTCCGAGGTCGATGGTCGTGATCACGAGGTCTGTTCGGTTCGCCGTTCGCGCCGCAGCGACGACACCCTCCGCGGGAACGTCCCAGACGGCCCAGATGCCATTCAGATCAGGATGCTTCGTGAGCATCGCCGAGGCGGCCTTTTCGGCATCGCCCGTGAAGTCCGGGCCAGTGATCCCCTGCTCCTCGACGATCTCGATGTCGGGGTAGTTCTCCTGGAGTGTCTGCTTCACGGCGTCGTAGCGCTGCCTGGTCACGAAGAAGTCCGCCTCGTGGTAGATGAGACCGACCTTCCCCTTGCAGTTGAGCGCTTCCGCCATGAGGTGCGCCGCCGCAACACCGTTCCCGAAGTTGTCCGCCGAGACGGACGCGACGTAGTCGACCCCGGCTGTCATGTCGTTGGGGACGTTGTCCATGAAGACGATCTTGACCCCCTGTTGGGCGGCCTTCTTGTATGCCGCGGCGGTCGCGACCGGGTCGGTCGGGATGGAGACGATGATGTCCGGGTTCCGAGCGAGGACGGTCTCGATGTCGGAGACCTGCTTTTCGGGGCGGAAGTTCGCGTCCGTCGTCGCGATCACCTCGATCCCCATCTCGCCGAACTGCTGCTTTAGCCCGGCGATCTGGGCCTGCGACCAGTCATTGCCCCCATAGTGCATCACTATGGCGGCGGTCGGCTTCATCGCCCTGATCTGGTCGAGCTCGGACGCGCTCAGGGTGACCTCGTCGGGCGAGGCCGGCGATTCGCCGCGTGGCCCCTTGCTCATGACCTGCCCGGCAAGGCCCTCCAGCGCCGCACCGGGGTTGCAGGCCGCGGTGGACGGACTCGCCTCGCCCGTCGGGCTCGCGGCCGCACTCGGACCGGGTGAGCCCGCGCCGCTTGGAGCGGGCGATGCCCCGCCGCCACAGGCGGCGATGAGGACGGCAACGCTCGTCGCCACAACAAGAAGACGCTTGGATGACACTGCCTGACTCCTCCAATCACCTACCGGGCTCGGGCTGGACACCGGGGCTGCTACCCGGCGCGGCGCCCATCAACCGGAACGTTCGTCGTCTCGCACATGAGCGTTGAGTGGTCGTCACACCTCCTCTTCTGCGTCTTCGCCGCGCCGCGCGCGCGATCGATGGGCCCAGCCGTTGTACCCAGGTCCACGGGACGCGAGACGATCCTCGAACGGGTCGGAACAAGCACCGGCTGTGTGCTTGTGATCAGCAGTCTAATGTCGTATTGCAGCAGAAGTCAAGACCGTTCCAGCAGATGCGAGGTCGAACTGATACGATCAGCGCAGCTGCCGGTAGCCGCTCGCTACCATCAGCGAGGGTCTGGAAGGGCAGGGGAACGGTGAACGACGCGATGCATGACGAACCGGAGGCCAGAGGCTCGGGCAATCGCCCACGACCGAGGGCTGCCGCTCGGCCCCGGCTTCGATCGCAGCGCCGGCGTGGCCGTGCCGAACGCGACAGCCTCGGACGAATCGTGAACCTCGTCCGCCTCCAGCGAGTCGCGACCCGCCAGGAGATCGAGCGCGCCACCGGGCTGGGCCGGGCCGTTGTTGCCGATCGACTCGGCGCACTCATCCAACGAGGACTCATCGAGGAGGGTGACCTCGCCGCCTCGACCGGGGGGCGAGCGCCCCGGCTGGTTCGCTTTCGAGCCAGCGCGGGACACATCCTCGTCGGATCGCTCGGGACGACGACGCTCGCCGTCGGGATCGCCGACCTGGGCGGCCGGCTACTGGTGGAGCATCATGAGGCCGGAGACATTACCCAGGGCGCTGAGCGAATTCTCGAGCGACTCGACGAACTCTTCGATTGGATGCTCGGAGAGTACCCAGTGGCTCGTGAAGTCTGGGGGATCGGGCTCGCGGTTTCGGGCCTGGTCGGCTTGGCTGGGGGCCGGCTCGGCGCCCGACCGACGCTCCACCTCATGCCAGGCTGGGGCGAGTTTCCGATCTGGGAGCACCTGAGCCGCCGCTACGGCGCGCCCGTGTGGATGGACAGCGCAGCGCACCTCATGGCCCTCGGGGAACTTCGGGCAGGTGCTGGGAACGGTGGCAGCGATCTCCTCTTCGTCAAGATCGGAAGCGGGATCAGCGCCGGGCTCTGCGTGAACGGGCAGATCCACCGCGGCGCCCAGGGCTACGCTGGCGACATCGGCCACGTGGCGGTGTCCGATGACCGCTCGGTCCTCTGTCGGTGCGGCAACAGTGGCTGCCTCGAAGCCCTGGCGGGTGGGGCGGCCATGGCCCGGGCCGCCCAGGCTGCGGCCGCTGACGGCCGAAGTCCGTATCTTGCGCGTGTCCTCTCGTCGGGACAGCCGGTCACGACGGCCCACGTTGGTGTGGCGGCCCACCTTGGCGATCCGTTCAGCGTCGAGCTCCTGAACCGGAGCGGACGACTGATCGGCGAGACCCTGGCGGTCCTGGTGAACGGCTACAACCCGTCCCTTGTCGTCGTCGGCGGCGGCGTCGCACAGGCGGGCGAGATCCTCCTCGGGGCAATTCGCGACGGCATCTACCGCCGCTCTCGGTCACTTGCCACGCGCGACCTCCGGATCGTGGCCTCCGAGATGGGCAAGTCGGCCGCCCTCGTTGGCGCCGCCTTCGCGGCAGTCGACGAGCTGTTCTCGCCCGAGCACCTCCGAACCTGGATCGATCATGGCTCACCGAAGCGGGCTCGAGCCGTCTCCGCGGAGGCCCCTCGTGCCCGCCGCGAGCCGAGCGGAGCGTCCGGTCCTCGAGTCCGCGTGCCAGCCCAGGCGGCCGTGGAGCAGGGTTCGGAGCGCTGAGAAGAGCACGCGGCGGAGCACGGAAATGAGCGGCATCTCCATGCCACGCCAGGCAACCGAATGGAGGGATGAGCGCAACGCGGCGCCGACACGGCTGGGCCGTCATTGGCAGCAGCGGCGCCGCGCTCGGCCTCAAAGGAACGACTCATCGATGGAGGAGGACCGATGACTCAGCAGCGACCAGTGCTCGGGCTTGGCCCCCACGGGGAGTTGGCGGCCTCGGTCGAACAGCTCCAGCTCGAGCCCAGGAACATCGAGTTGGCGCGGGCAGCCGCATACCGCGTCGCCCTCGTCCTCCACACGACAACAAGTGACTGGTCGAGGCTCCAGATCGAGGGGATCTCGACGACGCTCTCTCGGTTCGGGGCAAGCCTCGTCGAGATCATCGACTGCGCCTTCTCTGCGGAGCGACAGATCGAGGCACTTGGCCAACTCCGGGTTGAGCGGCCGGACGCGGTGCTCAGCATTCCCGTGGACACCGTCGCGACGGCCGACGCACACCGCAACCTGGCCGCCGCGGGGATCACCCTCGTCCTCATGGACAACGTGCCCGCCGGACTTCTCGCCCGGAAACACTACGCGAGCGTCGTCTCCGCCGACAACTTCGGCAATGGCCAACTGGCGGCTGAGCTCCTGTCCGGTGCCGTGCCGCGAGGCGGCTCCATCGGCGTCGTCGGCTTCGGCGTCGACTTCTTCGTCACGAACGAGCGTGAGCTTGGCTTTCGGAAGTGGCTGAAGGAGCACCGCCCAGATGTCAAGACTCGCCACATCATCTTCCGAGAACCGGACTCGGCGGGCGAGGCCGTGACCCGGTTCCTCGCCGAGCGAGCCGTCGACGCCTTCTTTGTCGTCTGGGACGACCCGGCGATGGACGTTGTCGACGCTCTCCGCCGACTCGGACGCTCGGTCCCCATCACGACGGTCGATCTCGGCGAGCGGGTCGCCCGCGAGCTGGCCAGCGGCGGTCTCATTCGCGGGGTCGCTGCTCAGCTCCCTTTCGATCAGGGTGTGGCCGAGGCGACGACGGCCGTCATGGCCCTCGTGGGCCAGGAACCGCCGCCCTGGATCGCTCTGCCCGGGCTGGCAGTCACTCGGTCGAACGTCCTCGAGGCGTACAGTGCCGTCTGGCATCGACCAGCTCCACCGCACCTCACGGCCGCCGCCGAGGCGCCGACCAGCTGATAGTTCTCGGCCTGGCCCGCGGTGCTCCGGTCCGGCGACTGCCGTCGGCGATCGCGAGCTGGGAGCACGACTACAATCGCCAGAGCATGAGGCAGGACAGGTGGACGACGTGATCGAGGGGATGCCCTCGGACGAGCCCGACCAGCGGTCCGACGGGGTCGGCCAGGTGCCCCTCGGGCCCGTCGCCATCGGGATCGACTTCGGTGGGAGCGGGATCAAGGGCGCCGCCGTCGACACCGGAACCGGTCGCCTCGTTTCGGAGCGGGTCCGGATCAAGACCCCGGACCCGTCGACCCCGGAGGCCTGCCTCGCGGTCATGGTTCGCCTCGTCGAGCGGATCGAGGCCCAGCTCGGGACGTCGACCCCCCTCCCGGTCGGAGTCGGCGTCCCCTCGGTCATCATCGACGGGGTCTCGAAGACCGCCGCGAACATCGACCGCGGCTGGCTCGACTACCCGATCGCCCAGGCCCTCGCCGACGCCCTCGGCCGACCCGTCGTCGCCATCAACGATGCCGACGCAGCGGGGATCGCCGAGATGCGCTTTGGGGCCGGTGCCGAGCGGCGGGGGACCGTCATCGTCCTCACCCTCGGGACCGGGACCGGCTCGGCGATCTTCTTCGACGGCCACCTCCTCCCGAATGCTGAGCTCGGCCACATGGAGATCCGGGGCCGCGATGCCGAGAAGCGCTCCGCCGCCGCAGCGCGGATTCGGCGCGGCCTCTCATGGAAGGCCTGGGCGGCCGACCTCGACGAGCACCTCCAGCACATCGAGCGGCTCTTCTCGCCGCGGCTCTTCATCATCGGCGGCGGGGTGAGCAAGAACGCCGACAAGTTCCTCCCCCGTCTCACCGTCCGGGCCGAGGTCGTCCCGGCGACCCTCCGGAACGAGGCCGGCATCGTCGGGGCGGCCATCGCCGCCGTCGAGCAGGCCGCCGAGGCAGCTCGCCCATCGACGACCGCCGCCGCCAGCGAGGGTGGGGCGAGGCCGGCACCGCGTCGGAGGCAGCGAGCGGCTGCGTCGGCACCCTCCGGTACCTGAGGCCGGGCGGCAGGCCGCGCCGGCGACGAGGGCGGGCAGCTCGATCCACGCAGCTCGGCTGCTCCCCGACGACGGGCTTCGGCACGGGTGTCGAGACCGAGGCATCCCCTGCCGCCGCTCGGCGCGCCCCTTCGGCGGGCTGATCGGATCGGGGGCCTGGCGCCGATAATCGAGCAATGGACGGCCTCCCCGCCCTCGACCTCACCCTCAGCCCCCAACTCCGATTCATCCTCGATCTGGGAGCTGCCCTCGCCGCCGCCCTCGTCGGCGGAGCGATCGCCGTTCGCCTTGGCCAGCCGGCGGTCATCGGCTACGTCGCGGCGGGGATGGCGATCGGCCCCTTCACGCCCGGCCTGACCGCCGATCCGGAGCAAATCTCCGCCCTGGCCGAGGTCGGGGTCGTCCTCCTCCTCTTCGCCCTCGGCGTCCAGTTCTCGATCCGGGGGCTCGTCGAGGTCCGGAGGGTCGCCGTCGTCGGCGGAACCGCCCAGATCGCGGTCATCCTCCTCAGTGGCGCCGGAGCAGGCCTCGGGCTCGGTCTCGACCTGGAGGCCGCTCTCGTCCTCGGCGCCTGCCTCTCGATCAGCTCGACCCTCGTCCTCGTCAAGGTCCTCATTGAGCGCGGTGAGCTCGACAGCCTCCACGGCAGGAACGCCATCGGCTGGATGCTCCTCCAGGACATCGCGACGATCGTGTTCATCGTCGCCCTGCCGCCCCTGGCCGGCGGCGACCTGGCCGGCAATCTCCTCCTCGCCCTCGGGCGAGCGGCGATCTTCCTCGTCCTCGCCTTCGTCTTGGGGACCCGGCTCCTGCCGGCCCTCTTCGCCGCCGTCGCCCGACTCCGCTCGGCCGAGCTCTTCCTCCTCGCCGTCATCGGCACGGCCCTCGTCACCGCCTTCGCCTCGAGCGCGATCTTTGGCCTCTCCCTCGCCCTCGGTGCCTTCGTCGCCGGCCTCCTCGTCTCCGAGTCGGATCTCTCCTACCAGGCCGCGGCCGAGGTCATCCCCTTCCGCGACCTCTTCGCGGTCCTCTTCTTCGTCTCCGTCGGGATGCTCATCGACCCCGCGACCCTCGTCGCCGCCCTGCCGATCGTCGCCGTCCTCGTCGTCGTGGCGGCCATCGGCAAGGCGGCCGTGGCGACGGTGCTCGCCTGGGCCCTCGGCTTGCCCGTCCGCTCGGCCCTCCTCCTCGGGGCGGCGATCGCCCACGTCGGGGAGTTCAGCTTCTTGATGGCCGAGAACGCTCTCGGGCTCGGCCTCTTCGACCGCGCCACGTACAACCTCGTCCTCGGCACGGCGGTGGCGAGCATCCTCGTCCACCCGCTGACGATGCGAGCGGGATGGCGGCTCGTCCTCGCCCACGAGGCGAGGGTCTCGGCGGCGGTCCCTGCGGGGGTGAACCGAAGGCCGCTGGCGCCTGGCTCGATCCGGACCATCGGCGACGAGATCGAGCCAGGCACTGGCAGGGCCAGGTCGGTCGAGGCCGAAGCCATGCCGGCGACGGAGCCCGGCGGAGGATCGACCGGCCTCAGCCGGGCCGAACGGGAGGGGATCGCCGGCCCCCTCGAAGCCCGGCGGACCGTCGTCGTCCTCGGCGCCGGCCGGGTCGGACGCCTCGTCATCGCCGCCGTCCGGGCGAGGGGTTTCCCGGTCGTCGCCATCGACCGGGACCAGCGGCGCCTCGAGGAGGTCGTCCGGCTCGGGGCAACGACGATCTACGGCGACGCGGCCAACCCCGAGATCCTGGCTCGCGCGGGTCTCGACCGAGCACGGGTCCTCGTCGTCGCCATCGGTGATCCCCTCGCCTCACGGCTCGCCGTCGAACGGGCCCGGCGGCTCAACCCGGACCTCCAGATCGCCGCCCGGGCTCGCGGCCGGCGCCACATCCGCGAGCTGCGGCTGAGCGGGGTCCGACGGGTCGCCGACCCCGAAGCCGAGGCGGCCTTCGAGCTCGCCCGCCACGCCCTCCAGCGGATGGGGGTCTCGAGCCCTGAGTTGAACGCCATCGTCGTCGGTCTCCGCCGCGAACACTACGGGACCGAGAGCTGGAGCGAGCGCTCCTAGGATCACGGCCGTTCCGGGGCCGAGAGAGCCGAGTGCGCCGGCAGGGCTCGGCGGATCGAAAGGGCGGACAGGGGGCTGTCCCTCGACCCGCGATCTAGTCCTCGGGCAGGGCGAGCTCCGGCCGTCGCCGGCGGACCCAGTCGCGGAGCGCCCAGTAGGTCGTCTGGAAGGCGATCTCGGACCAGGGGATCCGCTCCGGGGCGAAGGCGACGATCTCCGTCGCCTCGCCGGATGTCCGAGGCTCACCGCCGACGATCGCCGCCTCGAAGGCGACGACGACGACGGCCGCCTCGAGCCGGGAGTAGAGGCCGAGGATCTCCCCCGGTGCGACGACGAGCCCGGTCTCCTCGAAGGTCTCCCGGATGGCAGCCTCGGTCACCGTCTCGTCGACCTCGAGGAAGCCGCCCGGTTGCGCCCAGAGCCCGCGCCCCGGCTCGATCCCTCGCCGGATCAGGACGACCTCGCCGGCGTCGGTGATGGGGAGGGTCGTGACGACGAGGCGGGGGTTGACGTAGGCGACGAGCCCGCAGGCCCGGCAGGCGAGCCGCTCCCGCTCGTCGCCCGGGAAGCGGCTCGGCTCGAGGGTCGCACCGCAGCGGCTGCAGTAGTTCAGGGTCGTCGCCAGCCAGGCCGGGACGCCCTGCCCGGAGCCGATCCCCGTCGAGCGACCGTCAGGGCCCCGGCCGAGGGAGGCGATGAGACGGCGCTCATCGTCGTCCATCAGCTGCCCCTCCTCCCGGGTCGGCCGGGGCGGACCCCTCGACGAGGGCCGTGCCCCGCGACCATCGCCGGGCCCATCCTCATGCCGTCAGGGCCAGGACCGCCACCCCGGCGGCGGCGACGAACCCCACCCCTGCCGGGACGAGCCAGGCGAGCCGGAAGAGCCCTCGACCCCGATCGATCGGCATCCAGGCCCAGGCGGAGCGCCAGATCCGGAGCATTGCATCGGCCGTCGTGGCGAGGAGGAGCGGCGCCCCGACGAGGACCGCGGCCTTGACGATCGGGTGGCCAAAGCCCACCCCAGCGTTGAGAGCCGTGATGGCGACGACCCCACAGGCGAGGACGACGACGGAGAGCGAGACGTAGTGAGCGGCGAGGGGAGTCGGCCGGGTCTCGGGCACGGCCCGGGGAAGGACCCGTCCGGTGGGTCGCGTCGGCACCGCCTGGCGGTCGAGGACCGGCATGCCCGGCTCCCAGCGCGGATCGTCGGGGTGTTTCAGCGCGGCCATGGGTCGCCCATGAGTCGCCCGCCGTCTTTCAGCCCGAGGGGAGGAGGTCACCGAGCTCGACGTTCGAGGGATCGTCGAGGACGGCCGCCCTCTGGCGGGCCCGGTAGGCGGCGAGCCGCTCGGCAAGGGCCGGGTCGCCGAGGGCGAGGATTGCCGCGGCGAGGAGGGCCGCGTTCTCGGCGTTGCCGATGGCGACCGTCGCGACGGGGATCCCCCGCGGCATCTGGACGATCGAGAGGAGTGAGTCGAGACCACCGAGGTGTTCGGTCGGGATCGGCACGCCGATGACCGGCAGCTGGGTCTTTGCCGCGAGCATCCCCGGCAGGTGGGCCGCCCCGCCCGCTCCAGCGATGATGACCCGGAGCCCACGCCCGGGCGCGGCTTCGGCGTACCGGAAGAGCCAGTCCGGCGTCCGGTGGGCCGACACGACCCGGAGCTCGGCCGGGATGCCGAGCTCTCCGAGGAGGGTGATTGCCCGTTCGAGGATCGGGAAGTCGGACCGGCTACCGCCAACGACCCCGACGAGGGGCCCGCCAGCCGCTGCCTTCGCGGTCATGGCCGCGGTCCCGGCTTCCGACCCCGTCGTCCCGCTCACCGTGGCCCTCTTCGACCCCTCCCCCTGGACGTCCGCCGCGCGGCTCCGTCTCGGTGCCACGGCTCTACTCCCCCTGGGCCTTCGAGAAGCCGTCCTCGCCGTCGTAGCGGCGCAGCTTCTCGAGATGGTTCCAGCCCGGATAGATGGCAGCGACCCGGTCGAGGAGGCGGCGGATCGCCTCGTCCGAAGCCACCCCGTCGGTCGCAACGAACCGACAGCGGTAGTGGCGAACGTGGTCGGGGTTCGCCCCCGATGGCGGGTAGGCGACGGTCCCCCGGCTCGAGACGAACTTCAGGCGGAAGTCGTCGGCGGCGACGCGCTCGAGCTGCGGCCCGATCTCCTCGGGGACCTCGTCGGCCTCGATGAAGATGTCGACCCCGACGAGCTCGCTTCGGATGGCTGTGTAGCGCTCGGGCCCGTAGCTCCAGCGGGGCCGGGGTGCCGGCGCCTCCGCCGGTCGGCGACGGGCACGGGCGGGGAGCCGCGACGGCCGCCGACCGAGGTTGGCGATGACGGCGTCGGTGAAGCCCGACGTCGAGGCCGCTTGCTCGACGTCCCCACCGGTCTGGCGGAGGAGGTCCTGGGTAACCGCCCGGCCCTCCTCGAGGGTGACGAGGACGGCGTCCTCGATCCGATCCGCCGCCTCGGTCTCGCCGAGGTGGCGGAGCATCATGACCGCCGACAGGATCATCGCCGTCGGGTTGATGACGTCCTTGCCGGCGTACTTCGGGGCCGAGCCGTGGACGGCCTCGAAGATCGCGATCCCGTCGCCATAGTTCCCGGACGGCGCGAAGCCGAGGCCGCCGACGAGGCCCGAGGCGAGGTCGCTGATGATGTCGCCGTTCAGGTTCGTCGTGACGAGGACGTCGAACTGGGCCGGGTTCTTCGCCAGCTGGTGGGCGACGTTGTCGATGATGAGGTGCTCGGCAGCGATCCCATCGGCGGCGTACTCGGCGGCGACCTCCTCGAAGACCCGCTTGAAGAGGCCCTCGGTGAGCTTCATGATGTTCGCCTTCGTCGCGCAGGTCACCTTCGTCCGACCCTCGCGCCGGGCGAGCTCGAAGGCGTAGCGGATGACCTTCTCGCTCCCCTTTCGGCTGATGATCTTCAAGCACTGGCCGACGTCGGCGGTCTGCATGTGCTCGATCCCGGCGTAGAGGTCCTCGATGTTCTCGCGGACGACGACGAGGTCGATCCCTTCGCCGGCGTAGCGAGTCGGGACGCCGGGCAGCTCCCGGGCCGGGCGGACGTTCGCGTAGGTCTCGAAGAGCTTCCGGAGGGTGACGTTCGCGCTCTTCTCGCCGAAGCCGACGGGAGTCTCGAGGGGACCTTTCAGGACGACCCGGGTCCGCTCGATCGACTCTCGGGTCTCGCGCGGGACGCCCGAGGTGTCGCCGCGCCGGAACACGGCCGCTCCCGCCTCCGCCTCCTCCCACTCGATCGGAACGCCGGCCGCGGCAATGATCCGCTGGGCGGCACGGACGACTTCGGGGCCGACGCCGTCGCCGGGGATGACGGTGACGCGGTGGGGCTGGCTGGTCATGCGACTCTTGCTCCTCTCTGGGGCGGCGCTGTCCTTGGCAGCGAACTGGGCTCGCGGGCCACGATCGAGGGCCGCCAGGGCGGCGAAAGCCGGTCACGGCGGCCATCTGGGCGTCTCGGCGAGGGATCTCGCGGGGAGGCGACCCGTCGAGGGTGATTCTGCCCGAAGAGGGCGGAGCGAGGAACCCCGTTCACGGTGCGGTGGGGTTCGCGAGGCGGCGGAGCCGAGGAGGGAGCCGGGCGCCGAAGCGACCGGGAGCCAGTCCAGCCCGGAGCGCGAGGCCAACGGTCGCCCGTGGGGTCACCTCCACCGGAGAAGGGCGAGGGCCCGCCGGGCTCGGTCGAGGGCGTCCTCGGCGCTCGGCACCCCCACGACGGTGAGGTGGCCCATCTTCCGCCCCTCGAAGACCTCCCGCTTCCCATAGAGGTGGAGGTGGACGGCGGGATCGGCGAGGGCGGCGGCGATCCCGGTCAGTCGCGCCTCCCGACGCGGCCCTCGACCGAGGAGGTTCACCATCACGGCCGGGCCGTGGGCAGTGGGATCACCGAGGGGGAGCCCGCAGATGGCCCGGACGTGCTGCTCGAACTGGCTCGTCGCGGCCCCCTCGATCGTCCAGTGGCCACTGTTGTGAACCCGCGGAGCGAGCTCGTTGACGAGGACCCGGCCGTCAGCCATGGCGAAGCACTCGACGGTCAGGAGCCCGACGAGGTCGAGGGCCGTCGCGAGACGGGCGGCGACGTCTCGAGCGGCGGCCTCGACGGATCCCGAGAGGTCGGTCGGCACGCTCGACTCGACGAGGATCCCATTGGCGTGGCGATTCCGGGCCGGCGGGAAGAAGACCAGCCGACCGTCGAGCCCGCGGGCGACGATGACCGAGAGCTCGGCGGCGAAGTCGAGCTCGACCTCGAGGAGGAGTGCGTCGCCAGCTCGGCGTCCGAGCCGCTCGAAGGCCGTTGCGAGGTCCCTCGGAGTCACGAGGCGGAGCTGGCTCCGGCCGTCGTAGCCGCCGAAGGGCGCCTTGAGCCGGAGAGCCTGCCCCGGGAAGCCGAGCTCCCGCGCTGCCGCCGCCAGCTCGGCGTCCGAGCCGACGGCCCGCCAGGGAGCCACCTCGATCCCGAGCTCGTCGAGGAGGCGTCGCTCGGCGAGGCGATCCTGGCAGGCCCGGAGGACATGGCTGCCGGGGCGGACGGCGACCACCTCGCCGACCCGTTCGACGAGCTCGGCGTCGACGTGCTCGAGCTCGTAGGTGACGACGTCGGCAGCGGCGGCGAGACGGAGGGCCGCGGAGACGTCGTCGTAGGCCCCAAGGACGACCTCGTCGGCGACGGCGGCGGCGGGGCAGGCGGGATCCGGATCGAGGACCCGGACCCGGTAGCCGAGGGCCCGGGCGGCGAAGCCAAGCATCCGCCCGAGCTGCCCACCGCCGAGGATGCCGATCGTCGCCGGCGGCTCGATGGGGCCCTCGACGAGGAGTGGGCTCTCGGCGCCCGCCCGCGTCTCGCCAGCCGCCTCGGGGGACGTCCAGGTGCCGGCCCCGCGGCCGCCCAGTACCGACGAGCTCCCGCCCATGGGACGAGGCGACGTCGCCGTCATCGGGCCGTCCTCGAGGAGCCAGCCGTCGACCGCTGGAAGCCGATGCGCTCCACGCCGGCCGAGTCTACGCGACCCTTGCCCGAGACGCCGTCGACTCAGCTTCGCGCCGGGGTGGGCGGACCCGGAGCAGGAGGAGGGAACCTCCAGCGAGGAAGAGGAGACCCGTCGCGATCGCCACCCGCGGCCCGACCTCGAGCCCGGCCGTCCTCGTCACCTCGTCGAGGATTCGACCGGCGATGAAGATGGCGAGGGGGCCGGAGATCGAGTTCGCGATGTTCGCCAGGCCCATGTAGCGACCGGCAGCGAGTCGCGGGATGCAGGCCGTCATGAGGGCCCAGTCGACGGCGAGATAGGCACCCGAGCCGATCCCCATGAGGAGGACCGCCGGCATCGCCAAGGCAGGACTCGGTGCCCAGGCGAGGCCGAGGATCCCGAGGCCCGAGACGACCGCCGAGGCCCAGATGACCGGCTTCCGACCGATCCGGTTCGAGAGGACGGCCCCGGGCAGGGTGCCGAGGGCAGCCCCGACGGCGAGGAGGGCCGAGCCAAGGGTGAGCCAGCCGGTCAGGGCCAAGCCAGTCTGGTCGAGGGCGTCGCGGACGTAATAGAGGCTGACGTTGACGAAGACGGCCGGGCCCATGAGGAAGAGGAGTCGCGTCGCGGTCATGAAGACGAAGGCGCGCTCCCGGAGGGCATCGAGGCCCCAGGCCTCGGCGGCCACGGCCAGCCACGAGCGGCCACCACGATCTCGGGGCGGCGGACCTTCCCGAACGAAGACGACGGTCGCGAGGGCGAGGACGAGCTCGACGACCCCGACGGCGACGAAGGGGGTCGCGTAGTCGCCGGTGGCCCCGCCGGTCGAGACGAGGGCGGCCCCGCCGATGACACCGAGGGTTCGCATGAGACCCATGAGGCCGCTCGCGATCCCCACCTGGCGCTCGGGGACGAGGTCGGGCACGTAGCCCTGGAAGGGCCCCTGGGCGAGGTTCGACGAGAACTGGAGGAGGAGGAGGAAGACGGCAAGGGCGAGGATCGTCTGGGAGGTGGCGATGGCGACGATGAAGACGAGGTCAAGGAGGGTCCCGACGAAGATGTAGGGCTTCCGGCGGCCCCAGCGGGAGACCGTGTAGTCGCTTAGGCTGCCGACGGTCGGCTGAACGAGGATGGCGACGAGGGCGGCGAGGAGCTCGATGTTCCCCGAGACCGTTCCCCGGGCCTCGGTGCCGACGAGGGCCTCGACCTGGTGCTGGCCGAAGATCTCATAGCCACCCCAGACGGCGTTGATCCCGAACCAGTAGACGGAGATGGCGAGGAGCTGGCCCCAGGGCAGCGCCGCCGCCGGGCGCCCGAAGGGTCCGACCGCGACCGCGCTCTCGCCGACCCGTGCCGAAACGTCCGTCGTCGTCCTCCTCCCGTCCTCACCGGCGACCGGGGTGGAGCCGCCCCCGGCCCGGCTGCGTCAGCTGGCCGCCCTCGATCCTACCCGAGGGAGCCCTTCGGGTTGGGCCCTCCGCGACTACGATACGGTCGGAATGGCATCCCGCATCCCCCTCATCCTCGACGTCGACACGGGCATCGACGACAGCCTCGCCCTCCTCTACGCCGCCGCTTCGCCCGAGGTCGAGCTCGTCGCCGTGACCTGCGTCGCCGGCAACGTCGATGCCCGGCAGGTAGCGACGAACACCCGCGCCGTCCTCGAGCTCGTCGGCCGGACCGACGTCGAGGTCGCCCTCGGGCGCGAACGGCCTCTCGTCCGGCCCCTCCGGACGACCCCCGAGACCCACGGCCCGCAAGGGATCGGCTACGCCGAGCTCCCGCCGCCAAGCCGCCCGCTGAGCGACCGGCACGCCGTCGACGTCCTCGTCGAGGAGGCTCGGCGACGGCCGGGGGAGCTCACCCTCGTCACCCTCGGCCCGCTGACGAACCTGGCCGTGGCGATCCTTCGAGAACCCGAGCTCCCACGCCTCCTGCGACGCTACGTCCTCATGGGCGGCGCCTATCGCTGCCCCGGCAACACGGCCCCGACGACGGAGTGGAACGTTGCCTCCGATCCCGAGGCGGCAAAGGTCGTCTTCTCGGCCTGGGCCGAGGCCGCGGAGCGAGGTGGCGTCCCGCGGCCAATCGCCCTCGGTCTCGACGTGACGGAGCGGGCGAAGTTCCTCCCCGACCACCTCGTCGCCCTCGCTCGACGGGCCGGGAGTCGGCCCGACGAGGCCCTCGCCGCGGCGAACGCCGTGGCTGGCAAACCCGATGCCTCGGTCGCCTCGAACCCCGTCGTCCGCTACCTCGCCGACGCCCTCCGCTTCTACATGGAGTTCCACAGCCGCTACGACGGCTTCTACGGGGCCTTCGTCCACGATCCCCTTGCCGTCGCCGCGGCCCTCGACCCGAGCCTCATCCGGACCGAGGCCCTCGCCGTCGACGTCGAGATTGCCGGGGCCCTCACGGCCGGCGAGACGGTCGCCGACTGGCGCCGGGTCTGGGGCCGGCCGCCGAATCTCGAGGTCGCCCTCGAGGCGGACGTGGCGACCTTCTTCGACCGCTTCGTCGCGCGGGTCGGCGACCTCGCCCGGGGGGTCGGCGGCCAAGGGCGGGCCCGCGACGAAGAAAATCCCCGGCGAACGGCCGCTCGCGGGGCTCAGGCCCGACTGCTCATGGGCGAAGGCATCCCATCCGCCCGACGAAGGCGAGCTCGGGCCAAGGATGGATGCTGATCAGGCTCTGGCAGCGGGGCGAGTTGGCGCCAGGGGGGACTAGCGGACCGGCTGACGGCGTGGCACCCTATTGGACGGAGGGATGCGCGGCCGGTGCGTCGCGCCGAAGAAGGAGGATCGAATCATGGAGCGAACGCCCCCCTGGAGCCTTTCCCAGTTCACGACCCCAACCCTCGTCTTGATGGCCGTTGCCATCGCCATCAACATCGCCGTCGGGAACACCGTCCAGAACGTCATCCGCCTCCCCGTCTACCTCGACTCCATCGGCACCGTCATCGTCGGCGTTCTCGCCGGTCCTCTCGCCGGAGCCGCAACGGGCATCCTGGCGAACGTCATCTGGGGACTCACCATCGGCCCGACGACGATCATCCCCTTCGCCATCACCGCCGGCGTCATCGGCCTCCTGGCCGGCCTCTTCGGCCGTCGTGGGATCTTCTCCCCTCGCGGCGGAGGGCGGACCTGGGCACTCGTTGCCATCGCCGGGATCGTGACCGGCGTCGTGGCCGCCATCGTCTCGGCGCCGATCGCCTATTTCCTCTTCACCGGTGTCACCGGCGGGGGGACCGACGCCCTCGTCGCCTTCTTCCGCGGCGTCCTCGACAACGCCCTGGCGGCGACCTTCGCTCAGGGCATCGTCTCGGATCCGCTCGACAAGTTCGTGACCTACCTCGTGGCCTACGTCATCCTCCTCGCCGTTCCGGCCACGGTGAAGACGATCTTCCCTCAGGGCGAAGGCACCGTCTGACCCGGGGCAACCCCCGAGCGGAGCGGAGCAACGAGTCAGGGGCTCGAGGCAGCGAAGCAGGGGCGGACGACGCAGCGAGTCGAGATCAGCGCAAACGGGGGTCGACGGCAGGGCGGCGACGCGCAGGAGGTCTGGCCGCGCGACCCGCATCTCGGATCACCTCGATGGCCGACCCGCTCGTGAGTCGGCTCGACCCCTAGACTCGCGTCTGTGACCAGCTTCTACGTCCCGGGTAGCGGGTGGCTGCACCGACGACATCCGTGGCCGAAGCTCCTGGCCGTCCTCTGGGCGGTCTTGGCCCCGTTCCTCCTACCCCTCGCCGTCCTGCCGCTCCTCATCGGTGGGGCTCTCGTCGGCGGCCTCGCCTCAGGGCTCGGACGGACGTATCTGCGCCGCGTCTTCTGGGGAACGCTCCCGATCGTCGCGTCGATCGTCCTCGTCAACGGCTTCTTCCTTCCTGGTGCGCGCGACGTCCTCCTCGCCCTCGGACCCTTCAACCTGACTCGCGAGGGTCTCGAGCTCGCCGCCCCGACGGCAGGCCGCGTCGTGGCCGCCATCGCCGTCACCCTCGCCTTCCTGACCACGACCCGGCCGGACGACCTCATGGAGGCGCTCATCGAACGAGGCGTCAGCCCGAAGCTCGCCTTCGTCGTCCTGTCGACGATCCAGACAATCCCCCGAATGCTCGACAAGGCCGCCCGGATCCTCGACGCCCAGCAGGCGCGAGGCCTGCCGACGAGTGGCTCGGCGACCGTCCGGGCCCGGGCCATCGTGCCCCTCGTGGGACCCCTCATCATCGGCTCCCTCATCGACGTCCGGGAGCGTGCCCTCGCCCTCGAGGCCCGGGCCTTCGGGGCAGCCCACGAACGGACGGCCTATCGGGTCCTCGTCGAAGACCGGACCGACCGCAGGCTCCGCCAGACCGCCCTCGTCGCCTTCGTCCTCCTCGTCGCCTACACCGCCCTCCGAGTGGTCGGGGTCCTGCCGTGGGCATGACTGGCCCGCAACGTCGGGCCGGCGCCGCCCTCACGATCGCCGGTCTCCGAGTCCGCTATCCCGGCCGAGATGTCGACGCCCTCGCCGACCTCGACGTCGAGGTTCGAGCCGGCGAGCTCATCGGCGTCGCCGGGAGGAACGGCGCCGGCAAGTCGACCCTCGCCCTCACTGCCACCGGCCTCATCCCAAGGATCATTCGAGCCCGAGTCGAGGGCTCCGTGACCGTGGACGGCGAGCCCGTGCTCGGTTCCGATCCCAGCCGCCGCCAGCATCGAGTCGGGATCGTCTTCTCGAGTCCCCACAACCAGATCTCGGCAACGAAATTCAGCGTCCGTGAGGAGCTCGCCTTCGGCCTCGAGAACATCGGTCTGCCGCGAGAGGAGATGGACGAGCGAATCGAGCGGGTCATGGCCGAGCTCGCCATCGGTCACCTGGCCGACCGCTATCCCTTCCACCTCTCGGGTGGCGAGCAGCAACGGGTCGCCATTGCCAGCGTCCTCGTCATGGGCAGCGACGTCCTCGTCCTCGACGAGCCAACGGCCCAACTCGATCCGGCCGCAGCGGCGACCGTCGCTGAGCTCCTCGAAGCTGAGGCGAATGGCGGAATCGCCGTCCTCGTCGCCGAGCACGCCGTGCGCGTCCTCCTACGAACTCGCCGCAGCCTCCTCCTCGAGGCTGGACGGGCCGTGGCGGAGGGTGGGCCGGGCGTCATCCTTGGCTCGGACGTCCTTCGCCCGCTCGGCCTGCGAACCCCGACGCCGATCGCCCTTGCCGAGCTCGCCGGCCTCGCCGAGCGGGGCGCCTTCGACGAAGCGGCGGTCGCCGGGGCCCTCGCCCGCAGGTCCCTCGACGGGCTACCGAGAGCGCCCACCGCCGACATCCCGGTGACCGGAGCGCCACTCGACGTCGCCTGGCAGTCGGTCCGACAGCACCCACCCACGGCGATCGAGATCAGTGGCCTCGTCCACCGCTATCCCGGTGGCGTCGAGGCGGTTCGCGGGGTGGATCTCGCCGTGCCGGCCGGCCAGCGGGTCGCCATCGTCGGCCAGAACGGTTCTGGGAAGACGACCCTGGTGAAGCACCTGAACGGCCTCCTCCGACCCGCCGCGGGCGAGGTCCGGATTGGCGACAGCGCCGTCGGGGGACGACCCGTCTTCGAGCTCGCCCGGACCGTCGGCTTCGTCTTCCAGGATCCCGACGACCAGCTCTTCAACCGGACCGTCGAACGCGAGGTCCGCTTCGGGCCGGCGAACCTCGGCCTCCCGGAGACGACGACCGAGGAGCTCGTCGAGGCGGCCCTGGCGGCGACGGGCCTCGGTGACCGTCGAGGAGTCAACCCCTACGACCTCGGCCTCTCGGAACGCAAGCTCGTCGCCCTCGCCAGCGTCCTGGCCATGGACCCGGCCGTCCTCGTCCTCGACGAGCCGACGACCGGCCAGGACAGCCCTGGGGTGGCCCGGATCGGGGCGATCGTGGATGCCGTCGCCGCGGCCGGACGGACGGTCGTCGCGATCACCCACGACATGGAGTTTGCCGCCGAGCACTTCGAGCGGATCGTCGTCATGCGGGCCGGCGAGGTCATCCTCGACGGCCCCCCGGCCACGGTCTTCGCGCCGGAGCAGGCGGCGCTCCTCGCCTCGACGGGCCTCGAGCCGCCGATCGCCGCCCGGATCGGGGCGCGGCTCGGTCTCGGCTCGACGCCGACCCTCGAGGCCCTCTTTCGCGCCCTTCGGCGCCGCGCTCCGATCGGCCCGACGGCCACCGAGCCGCCAGCGGCCTCGAGCTGACGAGCGGGGCACGGCCGAGAAGTCCGGTCGACGACCCCGGTTGGGTGATCGACAATCCCGGTCCTCCTTCGGGACCGTCGGCCCTCGCTTCGGGACCCGTCGGCCCGTGACGGTCCTTGACAGAAGCGCCACGACGAGGCAAAAGGAGGTCGTCCCATGCGTGTCCTGCTCGCCATCGACGGCTCGGCACCTGCCGACCGAGCCCGCCAACTCGTCGGCTGCCTGGCCTGGCCGCCGGGCACGGAGATCCGGGTCGCCGCCGCCCTCGAACCGTCGGTCCAGCTCCTCGGGCTCCCGTGGCGGACGGCCTCACCCGACGGGCCGCCCTTGCCGGTCGAGGAGACCCTCGTCCGTCGCCTCTGGGACGCCCTCGATACCGCCGTTCGCGACCTCGAACGGGCCGACCTCGTCGTCGATCGAATCCTCCTCCGCGGTCGACCGGCGAGCGCCATCGTCGACGAGGCCCGCAACTTCGGGGCCGACCTCATCGTCGTCGGCAACCGCGGTCACGGTGCCCTCGAGACGATGCTCCTGGGCTCCGTCTCGGCCGAGGTCGTCGACCACGCTCCCTGCCCGGTCCTCGTCGCTCGAAACGGCCACATCCGCTCGATCCTCCTCGCCCACGACGGCTCCGAGTCGGCCGACCACGCCTCCCTCGTCCTCCGGGAGTGGCCGATCTTCCGAGACATGCCGGTCACGGTCATCGCCGTCGCCGACGTCGCCATCCCCTGGAGCGCCGGGATCGCTCCAGCTGTCTACGACCAGGTCCTCGAGTCCTACAACGCCTCCGTCGACGAGGCCCGCCGCCAGTACGAAGAGATCGCCCGGGCGGTTGCCGACGATCTCCGGGACGCCGGCTACCGGGTCTCCACCGAGGTTCGCGAGGGGAACCCGGCCGAGCAGATCGTCGCCTACGCGAAGGCCCACCCGATCGACCTCATCGTCATGGGGACCCGGGGGCACACGGGTCTCGCACGGCTCCTCCTCGGCAGCGTCGCGCGGCGGGTCCTCGTCCACGCCCCGACCTCGGTCCTCGTCGTCCGTGAGAAGGCCCACGTCGGCCCGGTCGGGGCCGACGTGGCCTCGAGCTGAGGAGGCGAACGGAGGCTCGGCGACGGTCGTCGCCGCAGTCGTCGGCGCCGTGGGCGTCGGTACGGCGGACCCGCCGCACCTCTGGCCGCAACGCTCGACGCCACCCGACGAGCGCTCGCGGGCTCAGAGAACGTAGAGGGTGAGGAAGAGGGTCAGCCAGACGACGTCGACGAAGTGCCAGTAGTAGCTCACCGCCTCGACCGACGTGTCGTGGGTCCGGTCGACGAGCCCGAGCCGGGCCCGGTTGAGGACGACGGCGATGGCGACGAGCCCGCCGAAGACGTGCGCTCCGTGGAAGCCCGTCAGAGTGTAGAAGGTGCTCCCGAAGACGCCGTCGGCCAGCCCGAACCCGTTGTGGGTGAACTCGTAGGCCTGGACGACGAGGAAGACCGCCCCGAGGAGGAACGTGACGAGGAGCCCCCGCACGAGACGTGGGCGGTCGTCGGCCCGGGCGCGCCCCACGGCCCACTGAATCGTCCCGCTGCTCGAGACGAGGATGAGGGTGTTCAGGGCGACGAGGCCGAGCTCGGGGCGGTGGATCGTCGAGAGGGGCGGCCAAGTCGGCGCCTCGGCTCGGAGGACGAAGTAGGCGGCGAAGAGGGCGCCGAAGAGCATGACCTCGGAGAGGATGAAGAGGCGGACGCCGAGAAGGAGTCGCCACCGCTCGGCAGCCCGAGCGGCCGGATCGGCGGGAGCGGGGAGGTGATCTGCCACCGGGCCGCCGAGGTCGTGGCCTCCGCCGAGAGCTCCGGTCGCGCCGCTCATCGTCGCGCCCCCATAGCCTTCGGCAGCGCCACAGGCGGACCGGAGGGCGGAGCGCCGTAGTCGTAGGGCCCGCTCGTCACGACGGGCGGCCGCTCGAAGTTCTCGACTGGGGGCGGGGAGCCGACCTGCCACTCGAGGGTGTGAGCCCGCCACGGATTCGCCGCCGCAACCGGCCCCCTTCGGAGAGCTCGGACGACCCCGACGGCGAAGACGACCATCGAGAGGGCAACGACGAAGGCGCTCGCGCTGACCCAGAGGTTGAGCGGCCCGAGTTCGGGCGGGTAATCGGCGATCCGTCGCCGCATCCCCTCGATGCCGGCCACGAACATCGGGAGGAAGGTCGCGTTGAAGCCGAGGAAGAAGAGCCAGAAGTGGGCCCTCGCCCAGGCGTCGTCGAAGATCCGGCCGCTCAGCTTCGGGAACCAGTAGGTGAGGCCGGCGAAGAGGCCGAAGATCATCCCCCCAACGATCGTGTAGTGGAAGTGGGCGACGACGAAGTAGGTGTCGGTCAGGTAGAGGTCCGTCGGCACGTCGGCGAGGTAGATACCGGTCACGCCGCCGATGAGGAAGCACCAGAGGAAACCGAAGACCCAGAGCATGGGAGTGGCAAGCCGAATCCGGCCCAGCCAGATCGTCCCCAGGGCTGACAGGAAGACGATCCCGGTCGGGACCGAGATGAGCTCGGTCGTGACCATGATTGGGACGTGGATGAAGTCGGCCATGCCACTGACGAACATGTGGTGAGCCCAGACCATGAAGCTCAGGATCCCGATGGCGATGAACGAGGCGACGGCGAGGGGGTAGGCGAAGAGGGGCTTGCGGGCGAAGACCGGAGTCACTTCGAGGATCGCACCAAAGGCCGGGACGGCCATGATGTAGACGGCCGGGTGCGAGTAGAACCAGAAGAGGTGCTGGTAGAGGATCGGGTCGCCGCCCCCGGCGGGAGCGAAGAAGCTCGTCCCCAGGAGGCGGTCGAAGAGGACCATCGTCAGGCCCGCGGCGACGACGGAGGTGGCGAGGAGGGCGAGCGTCGCCGTGACGACGAGAGACCAGACGAAGATGGGGATCCGCGATCGTGTCATCCCGGGCGCCCGAAGGCCGGCGACGGTGACGAGGAAGTTCACAGCGCTCAAGATCGAGCTCACGCCGAGGGTGATGAAGGCCAGCACGAAGGCCTGCTGGCCGAGGTTGGCTCGCTCGCTGAGCGGCGGATAGGCGGTCCAGCCGGTGTCGAAGCCGCCGAAGAGGGGGTTGAGGAGGATGACGAGGAGGGCCGGCGGGACGAGCCAGTAGCTCAGGGCATTCAGCTTCGGGAAGGCCATGTCCCGGGCCCCGATCATGAGCGGGACGAGGTAGTTGCCGAGGCCGCCGACGATGGCGTTGAGGGCGACGAAGATCATGAGCGTCCCGTGGGTGCTCATGATCGTGTTGTAGGTGTCTCGATCGAGGAGCTGCTGGCCCGGCTGTGCGAGCTCGAGCCGCATGACGAGGGCGAAGGTCCCGGCGACGAAGAGGAGGAGGAGGAAGGTCGTCAGGTACTGGAGACCGATGACCTTGTGGTCGGTGGTGAAGCGGACGTAGCGACCCCGGTCATCGTTACGGCCGTGAGCGGCGTGTTCCTCAGCCGGGTCGATCGGTCGACCGCGGGCCCAGGCGAGCCAGAAGCGGAAGGCGCCGAGCCCACCCAGCCAACCGACGAGGCCGCCGAGGTAACCGAAGAGGAGGAGGTGCGCCCCGGTGATGGTGAGGCCGGCCCCGGCCGCCAACCCTGGAATGAGGAGGCCGACGACGATCCCGAGAAGACCGCCGAGGATCGCTCGGGGAAGACCTGGTGCCGTCAGGCGACGAAGCATGGCTCCGCCCTCCTTCCTGCCCTGCTCATCGCTGGGCCGCCTGCCGTTGCGTCTCGACCCACGCCTGGAAGTCGGCCACTGAGACGACGGCGACGTTGGCCATCATCCGCGTGTGGCCGAGGCCGCAGAGCTCAGCGCACTGCAGTCCGTAGCCGCCGATGACCGTCGGCGTCACCGAGATCGTCGTCGTCCGGCCTGGGACGGCATCCATCTTCACCCCGAAGGCCGGGACGAAGAAGGAATGGATGACATCCTGCGAGGTGATCGTCAGGAGGATCCGCTCTCCGACCGGCACGACGAGCTCCTTGCTCGTGATCCCAAGGTCCGGGTACTCGAAGCGCCACTGCCACTGGAGCGCCGTGACCTGGACCCGGAGGTCCTCGCGCTCCCCGCCCCGGATCTCGATGAGGCCGAGGGAGCCATAAAGGGCGAGGAAGCCGACGAGGACGAAGGTGACGACGAGCCAGCCGAGCTCGAAGGGTCGATGGCCGTGGATCGCCGGCCCGTCGGCGTCGTCTTCGGTGCGGGCGCGGAACCGCACGGCCGAGTAGAGGAGGCCGACGACGACGAGCATGACGACGGGGATGGAGAGGACGGTCAAGAAGACGAAGGCTCCGTCGACGATCGTCGCCTCCCTCGACGCCGCCACTGGGAGGATTCGACCAGCGGTGAGGACGGCGACGACTCCGGCGGCCGAGGCGACGAGCCAGATGGCGCCCGCCGTCAGGAGGTGACGCCGGTGCTCGCTGCTCCCCATCGTCGAGCGGTCAGGAGACCGTGGGTGCGTCAACCAGCGACGGTGAAGTCGGCGTGCATCCCCTTCACGTAGTGGCCTTCGATGTTGCAGATGAGGGCGTAGTGGCCCGGCTCGAGGTTGTCGATGGTGAGGGTGGCGTCCTTACCCGCCTCGATGTCCTCGACCTCGTCGACGATGGTCAGCTGCTCCTCGGGGACCTCGTCGTTCTGCACGGGTAGCTTGTCGGCCGGGGTGTCGGTCTTGACGACGAGGAACTCGTGGGTGTTGGCACCACTGTTCTTGATCGTGAAGGTGACCTTCCCAGCCTTGCCGACTCCAGGCGACGGCGAGATCGACCAGTCGGCCAGGGTCACCGAGATCGAGTCCGAGGGAGTGGCGCTGGCTGCACCGGCGGACGCCCCAGGACTGGAACCGGCCCCGCCAGCGCAGGCCGCCACGAGGGCAGCAGAGACGACGACCGAAGCGGCGCGCAGGCGCACGACGACCGGCATGACGACCTCCCATCCCACTGACCAGGTTCCACGAACATTCGCCCGTGGGCTCGGGTGGCCTCGCTGACCGACCCGAGAATCACCCTCAAGTCTCTTCGCCGGTCGACCGCCGTGCCTATACTCGGAACTGGTGATTCTGGACCACCAATCATGACCAATCCGCACTCCACCGTCGCGAGCCGACCAACAGCCCCCGCGATCTCCCACGAACCGCTGGGCTGGATCGAGCGCCGCGTGGAGCGCCTCCGCCGGGAGCCCCGCGCCGTCCAGCTCGGCCTCGACCTGGCGGGCATCGGCTTTGCGGCCCTCCTTCCCTTCAGGGTCCTCCCGCCAGATTTCCTCTTCCACTGCGTCTTCGTCACCCTCGTCGGTCAGGCCTTCCTCTTCGGCCTTCGTCCGACGATCTGGCGGGTCGCCATCTGGGCCGTCGTCATCACCGGCTACGTCGCCGCCGCCGGGCTCGGGGCCCCGGTCGAGCCGATGGAGTTTGCCGAGTGGCCGCTCATGTTCGTCATCGCCGCCCTCGTCGCCTGGATGGCCGACCGGCAGATGGCCACCGCCCGCCTCTACGCCGACCTCTTCCGACGAGCGAGCGATCGCCTCCTCACCGTCCAGGAGGACGAGCGACGTCGAATCGCGCGCGAGCTCCACGACGGCGTGGGCCAGCTCCTCACGGCCCTTCAGCTTCGCCTCGAGGCAGCGATGCCGACCGATCGGGAGAGACCGGACGGCGAGGCCGTCGCCGACGCGAGGGACCTCGCCACCGAGGCCCTCTTCGAGACTCGGCGGATCGCCAACCGGCTCCGGCCGGCGCGGCTCGACCAGGTCGGCCTCGTGGCCGCCGTTCGGGACCTGACCCAGCATGCCGGGGTCCCGGTCGAGTTCGACATCGCAGCCAGCGTCGACGACCGCCGTCTCGATCGGGCGACCACGGCCGAGGCATACCGGATCGTCCAGGAGGCACTGAGCAATGTGGCCCGCCACGCGGCGGCGGGACGCGTCCGAATCGAGTTCGATGTCGTGGCCGAGTGGCTTCGGATCCGGATTGTCGACGACGGTCGCGGCTTCAACCCCTCGAAGGTAACCGGTTCGGGGCTCGGCTTGATCGGGATGGAGGAGCGCGCCCTCTTGCTCGGTGGGCGTCTGACGATCGACAGCGCCCCCGGTCGAGGCACGACGGTCGAGGTCCTCATCCCCCGTGCCCCAGAGCCAGCGCCCGAACCCCTCGGCGGGGGCCACGCTCGGTGACGGCGATCCCGGCCTCCCCGAGGCCGCTCACGCGACCTGGAGCCGGCGAGCGGCGGAATGGGGACGTCACGATCGTCCTCGTCGAGGACCACGCCCTCGTCCGCGAGGGCCTCCGGCTCATCATCGACGGCGAGCCCGGCTTCGAGGTCGTCGGTGAAGCTGGAGACCCGGAGACCGCCTTCGAGATCATCGACCGAGCCAGGCCAGCGGTCGTCCTCGTCGATCTCACCTTGGGAGACTTCGACGGGATCGCCTTCCTTCGACGGCTCGCCGTCCGATTCCCGGCCACTCGCACCCTCGCCGTGACGATGCACAGCGACGGCGAGACGGTGCGCCAGGCCTTCCTGGCAGGGGCGGCTGGGTACCTCGTCAAGGGCGCCGGGCGAGCGGAGCTCGTGTCGGCGATCCGAGCCATCGCGAGAGGTGAGCGATACATCCACTCCGCCGTGGCCGGGACCGTCCTCGACGACTCGCTCCGCTGGCTCCGGCACGGCGGTTCCCTCAGCCCGCGCGAGCGAGAGATCCTCCGCCTCCTCGGCAGCGGGCGCTCGGCTCCGGCGATTGCCCGGGAGCTGGGGATCAGCGTGAACACGGTCCGCCGCCACATCTCGAACCTCTCCGACAAGCTCGGTGTCCACGGCCGGGTGCCTCTCGCCCGGTACGCCTTGGAGCACGACGCGATCGAAGGCTGAGAGGGCCTCCGGGGCGGCTCCTCTCCCCTACCGGTCGCCCTTCGTTCTCCGGCCCCACGCGCCACGCAGTGGCGCCCCTCGTCGTCGCTGCGACTGCCGGGATCCGTCCGGCCTTCCCTCGGGCTCGACGGCCGGGGCAGGACAGCGTATCGTTCCCCTTCGTCGGCGCCGTTGTTTCAGAGCAAGGACGGTTGGCACTGGGCAGCGAGCGGGCCTTGCCGGCCGACGAGGGATGCCTGGCCGCCGAAGACAGGGAGCGCGCCGGCCACGGACCGAGCACGTGGGAGCGCAGCTGTGCGAGAGCGGATCCTCGTCGTCGCCATCGGCGGCAACTCACTCATCCGTGACCCGCGCCACGTCACCGAGGCGGACCAGTACCGGGCGATCGGCGAGACCGCCGGCCACATCGCCGCCATCGTCGGTGCCGGCTGGCGAGTCGCCATCGGCCACGGGAACGGGCCCCAGGTTGGCTTCGTCCTCCGTCGCTCGGAACTCGCCCGCCACGAGGTCCACGAGGTCCCCTTCGACGTCGCCGTCGCCGAGACCCAGGGCTCCATCGGCTACGAGCTCACCCAGAACCTGGAGCGACACTTTCGGCAGCGCGGGATCGACCGGCGAGCGGTCGCCATCGTGACCCAGGTCGAGGTCTCACCGGATGACCCTGCCTTCCAGGCCCCATCGAAGCCGATCGGGTCGTTCATGTCCGAGGAGGAGGCCGCCCGGCGCCGCGCTGAGGAGGGCTGGGTCGTCCGGGAAGACGCCGGCCGCGGGTGGCGCCGGGTCGTGCCATCGCCGCGACCCCTTCGGATCGTCGAGGAGGCCGCCGTCCGCCAGCTCGTCGAGGCGGGCTTCGTCGTCGTCACCGTCGGTGGCGGCGGGATCCCGGTCGTCGCCGACCCGGCCGGCGGCTGGCAGGGCGTCGCGGCGGTCGTCGACAAGGACCTGGCTTCGTCGCTCCTCGCCCGGGTCCTTGGCGCCGAGCGCTTCGTCATCAGCACCGCCGTCGAACGGGTCGCTCTCGACTGGGGGCGGCCCTCCCAGCGCTGGGTCGACCGGCTGACGGTGGCCGAGGCGAAGGCCTTTCTCGCCGAGGGGGTCCACTTCGCCCCGGGCTCGATGGCCCCGAAGATCGAGGCTGCCATCGAGTTCCTCGAGGCGGGCGGCGAAGCGGCGATCATCACGAGCCCCGAGCGCCTCGAGGCCGCCCTCGAGGGCCGGGCGGGCACCTGGATCGTGGCCGAGTAGCGGGGCGAGGACGGCGACGAAGCCGGGCGCCGGCGAGGATCGACCGACCGCCCTCACCCGACCGGGCTCGGCTGGTCGCCGGTCGGGGACCAGAACTCGAAGTCGTCCCCCGTGAGTCGAGTCCGCCGAAAAGGACCCAACCGAAACAGGTCCCACCGCAGCGCCGTTACGAAGCCGAGGGCTGCTCGTCTTCGCTCCGCAGCGTCGACCCGTTCGCTGGTGCTGACCGCTCGGAGGAAGGTATTGCCGGCCCGAACCACGTCGTCTGGGCTGTAGAGCCAAGCACGGCGATATTCCGCCAGGAACTCGTCCCTCAGATCGGTGGCAGCCCCTCCGTTGCGGGTGGCGGCCACGCCCTCGTAGAAGGCACTGAGCCTCTCCATGAGCCGCTCGTAGCGAGCGAGCTTCCACTCGAAGCTCATCTTGCGCCACCTCGACCACTCAGAAAGGGCCCAGCCGAGGATGGTGAAGCCGCCCGCCACGACGGCCGGAGTGAGAAAGTCAAGAGGCCCGCTGAACATCGGAACTCCTCCAAGTCATCCGTTTCAGCACATGAGGGGGCCGCTGCGAAGCGTCGCCTCCGGCAGGCCGTCCTCATCGAACCTTCTCGGACTCGACGCCGCGCGGCCCCTGGCGGCGGTGACCTTGTCTGGACAGACGACGCCGTCAGCCACGCGCCTCCTCGACGAGTCCCCGACGGATCGCCGCGTGCGCTCCAGTGCCCGCTCGAAGCTCACGAGGCGCCGGATGAGGGCGTTGTAGGCGGCGTGGGCGCCGGCCGGGTCTTCGGCTTCGAGGAGCGCGTAGAGCCGGTGCTCCGGATCGGCGACATCGACGCGCGGGCCGGTCAGACCGGCGTCCCGAAGACGGTCGGCTCCGATGGCGACGAGGAGCGCGGCTGCCGTTTCGCGGCCGGCGGCGAGATCGGCGCACCCCTGCCGGACGAGATCCTCCCCGGGCAACATAGGTTGCGACGACGACCTCCGAGCCATCGCCGGAATGGTACCGACGGTCGGGCAGACCAAGATCGTGGGTGATGAAACGGCCCACAACCCTTGACGTCGCAGGCTCGCCGTGCTAGCGTTGTGAAACCGGTATCATGTAACCGGTTACACGGAGGGACGATGCCGAAGAAGCTCGTCACCATTCGCGATGTCGCGCGCCGCGCCGGGGTCAGCGTGGCCACAGCCTCGCGCGTCTTGAACGGCAGGAACGTCGTCAGTCCCCAGACCCGCGACCGTGTCCTCGCCGTTGTCGAGGAGCTCGGGTTCAGTCCGAGCCCCGCGGCCCGCCGACTCAGTCTCGGCCGGACGATGACGATCGGCGTCGTCGTTTCCTTCTTGACGCGACCCCAGGCGGCGGAGCGGCTCCGAGGTGTCGAGGCGGTCCTTGCCGACAGCGACTACGACCTCGTCATCTACAACGTTGAGACGATCCAGAAGCGGGACCACTACCTCGGGGCCCTCACGCGGTCGCACCGCACCGACGGCCTGCTCGTCATCTCCTTGCCACCAGCCCCTGAGAGCGTGCCCAGCCTCGAGGCATCCCCCGTCCCCGTCGTCTTCGTCGATGTCCACGTCGAGCGGGTCTCCTCAATGCCCCGCGTCGTCGGCGACGACATCGCGGGCGGATCTGCCGCTGCTCGGCATCTTCTCGGGCTCGGCCATCGGCGGATCGGGTTCATCGGGGACGCGCCGGAGAGCCCCTTCGACTTCACTTCGAGCCAGGATCGCGAGACAGGGCTTCGTCGTGAGCTCGAGGCGGTCGGCGTGCGGCTCCCACCCGAGTGGGTGGGACACGGCGCCCACGGACGGTATGAAGCTCGCGAGCTCGCCCGCCGGATGCTGTCGCGGGACCCGCGACCCACGGCCATCTTCGCCGCGAGCGACACCCAGGCCCTCGGTGTCATGGCGGCGGCCCACGAAGCGGGGCTGAACGTGCCCGAGGACCTGTCAGTGATCGGCTACGACGACATCGAGGCCGCTGATTACATCGGCCTGACGACGATCCGCCAACAGCTCTTCGAGTCGGGCCGCCGCGGTGCAGAGATCCTCTTGAGCGAGATCGAACGGCGGTCGGATCCTGCAGCCGTCGTGCGGCTGTCACCGGAGCTCGTGGTTCGAGGGACCACGGCACCAGCAAAGGAGGGCCGTCGGTAGGAGGTGGCATCCGATCACGGGATTGAGGAGCGGGACGATCACTGAGACCGCGAAGCAGCGAGTTCAGCCGGCCGTCTGACCAGCTCGCTTGCGAACGAGAGAAGAGGAGGATCAGGAATGAGGATCAGGTGGGCCAGCGCGCTACACGGTGGCGAACAAAGGACACGGCTTGGCTTCGCAGCGGTTCTGGCCGCGGTGTTGAGTGCCGCGTGCGCGGCACCCGGGGCAGCGCCCTCGGCGACGCCGACCCAGACCCCGTCTCCGGCGGCGAGCGCACCTGCTTCCAGCGCCCCGTCACCGAGCGCGACTGCGGCCACGCCGAGCTGCGGCACCGAGTCAGTCGTCCTCTATGCCTTCTTCGAGACCGGCTTCGACCTGCCGTTCAAGCTGGCCGAGGAGTTCACGAAGCAGTTCCCGAACGTCACCTGGGACATCAAGCAGGACCAGTTCACGAATCTCATCAATGAGACGCCACGCGTCCTCGCCGGCGACAACCCGCCCGACCTCATTCGCCTGCCCACCTTCGTCTCCTTCGCCAAGGATGGGCTGCTCAAGAACCTCGACGAGTACGCGGCCGCCTTCGGTTGGAACGACTGGCCGGTTCCACAGCTCAATCAGAATCGGATCGCGCCGGATGGCACGCGGGGATCGGGTTCGCTCTACGCGATGGGGCTCAACTACAGCCTGACCGGCATCTTCTACAACAAGGAGCAGGCAGCCCAAATCGGGATGACGGAACCACCGAAGACCCTGGAAGAGTTCGAAGCGCTCCTCGCCAAGGCAAAGGCGGCCGGACTGCTCCCGATCATGGAATGGGGCAGCGCCAGGAGCGGCATGGGCCTCGCCTTCCCACTCCAGAACCTCATGGCCTCCCTCGGGCCCGTCGGGCCGATCAATGACTGGATCTTTCAGAAGCCGGGCGCGACGATCGACACGCCGTCGAACCTCGAGGCCGCGAAGCGGCTGGAGCAGTGGATCAAGAACGGCTACTTCCCGCCCGACATCAACGCGATCGAATACACCGACTCGAACGCCCGCTTCACGAAGGGCGAAGGGGTGTTCACCTTCAACGGCGACTGGGAGAACGCCAACTACGATAAGAACATGGCCGGCAACGTCGGCTTCTTCCTCATGCCTCCGGCACAGGAGGGCGGCGCTCCAGCCGCCATGTCTGCGCCCCTGACCTTCGGGATCGCCGCTCGGGCAAAGCACGCTGATTGTGCCGCCTTCTTCTTCAACTGGGTCGCGACGAACCCCGAAGCCCGGCAGATCGGCGTCACCGTCGGCGGGTCCAACCCGGGCGGTCCGAGCGGGCTGGCCCTGCCCGCCGTCCCGGCCGGATCAGTGACGAACGAGACCCTCGCTGCGGGAGCCGTCATCGGGGAAGCGGGCACCGCGATGGACTTCATCGCGAACGCGACGAGCGCCATCTTCGCTCAGGGCTGGACCCCTGAGCTGCAGAAGCTCGTCGGCGGCAAGCAGGACGCCGCCGGCCTCCTGAAGGCGGTCCAGGCCGAGTACGAGCGCGAACTCTCTCGGTAGCCAATCGAGACGGGTGTGGCTGGGAACGCTCGACGCGTGACCTCGCTGCCTCGCCTCGCTGCCCTCAGCGCCTCCCGGCGGACCGTCCTCCGTCGCGGCCTCCGCCGGGAGGCGCTCGTCGGCTGGCTGTTCGCGCTGCCGGCCCTCGCGATGTACGCGACCTTCGTCCTCCAGCCCTTCGGTCTGACGCTCTGGTACTCGCTCTATCGCTGGAACGGAGTCGGGCCGGCGAGTTTCGTTGGTTTGTCCAACTACGTCACCGTACTCGACGATCCCGATCTCCTGGAGACGATCTTCAACGCCTTCCGACTCGTCTTCTTCTTCAGCTTCATCCCGGTCGGCCTCGGGCTCGTCGTGGCGAGCGTCATTCATCGGGTCAGCGGGCCGCGCTTCGGAAGCATCGCCAGGACCGTCCTCTTCCTGCCCCAGGTCATCCCCCTCGTCGCCGCAGGCATCATCTGGGGCTGGCTCCTCGCCTTCCCGGGCTTCGTCAACCAGTTCCTGACAGCGGTCGGGCTCGGCTCGCTCACCCGAGCCTGGCTCGGCGACTTCGACACAGCCTTGCCGGCGGTCGGGCTCATCGGCGTCTGGGTCCTCCTCGGCTTCTGTATCGTCCTCCTTCAAACGGGAATGGCGAAGATCGACCCCGCCCTCTACGAGTCGGCCCGGATCGACGGTGCCGGCTGGCGACAGGAGTTCCTTGCCATCACCGTCCCGAGCCTCAAACAGGAGATCGGTGTCTGCCTCACCGTCACGATCATCGCGGCCCTGGCGGCGTTCGACATCGTCTACATTGCCACGGGCGGTGGGCCGGGTCACGCCACGGCCGTTCCCGGGATCCAGATCTACATCCTTGCCTTCGTGGAGCGTCAAATCGGCCTGGCATCGGCCCTGGCCGTCATGCTCATGCTCCTCGTCTTCGCCGTCGTCCTGCCCATCCAGCGCCTGACCAGGGAGGGACGGGCATGACCGTCGCACGTCGAGAGCTCGTCTTCGGGCGTACGCTCCTCATCGCCCTCATGGCGGTGACCGTGCTGCCGTTCATCAGCATCTTCACGACCGCCCTCCATCCCTCGGGCACGCTCCCGAGCGGCCTGGAGTGGCCGGCGACGCCCCAGTGGGGCAACTTCATCGAGGCGTTCGAAGTCGCGAACATGACCGCGCTCCTGGCCTCGAGTTCCTTCATCGTCCTGGCCGTCGTGCCCGTCTCCCTCGTCATCGGGACGATGGCGGGCTTCGCCATCGGCCTCCTGCGCATTCCGGGCAGGCATGCCCTCCTTCTCCTGTTCGTGTTCGGTCTGACACTGCCCTTCGAAGGGATCGTGACCCCGCTCTACTTCCTGGCGAAGCAACTTGGTATCCTGAACACACGCTTCGCCATCGTCCTCCCGCTCATCGGCCTCTACATGCCCTTCGCCGTCTTCTGGATGCGGGCCCACTTCGTCACGATGCCGAGCGAGGTGACCGAGGCCGCGCGGGTTGACGGGGCGAGCACCTTCGACCTGTTTTGGCGGATTCATGTTCCCCTGGCTCGGCCGGCTATCGCATCGCTCGGGATCCTCATGGCGATTTGGACGTGGAACCAGTTTCTCCTAGCCCTCGTCCTCGTCGAGAATCCGACCGAACGAACGATGGCTGGAGCCCTCGGCGCCTTCCAGGGCCATTACGCAACGGACGTTCCGCTCTTGTGCGCAGGCACGATCCTCATCCTCGTGCCGACCCTCGCCGTCTTCCTCCTCTTCCAACGACACATCATTGCCGCACTCCTCCAGGGATCGCTGAAGGGATGAGGACGCCGAGTGCGCGCCGTCTGAGGACAGCGAACAGAGAACGGCAGCGGGTCGATGTCGTTCTGGGCGATGGCCGTCGCATCCGCGGCTTCGCCACACCTCGGTATCGCGCCGTCGTCGACGCCTTCGTGGCGAATTTCGAGACCGGCCACGACGTTGGAGCTGCCTGCGCCGTAGGCGCCGATCGTGACCTCGTCGTCGACCTCTGGGGTGGCATCGCCGACACCCGAACAGGGCGGCCCTGGACACGGCGGACGGCTGCTCTCATGTTCTCCTGCACGAAAGGAGTCCTTGTCATCTGCACGTACCTGCTCGTTGAGCGAGGCCGCCTCGAGCTCGACGCACCGATCGCCGCCTACTGGCCTGCCTTCGCCGCGAAGGGCAAGGGAGCGATCACCCTCCGGCAGGCACTGAGCCACCGAGCCGGTCTTCACGCCCTCGACCGAGATCTGTCGCTGGCTGAGGTTCTCGCCTGGGATCCGGTCATCCGGGCGATCGAGGACCAGCGCCCCCTCTTCTCGCCGGAAGCCGGTCACTTCTACCATGCCATGACCTTTGGCTGGATTGTGGGCGAGCTGATCCGGAGGGTGACCGGCCAGACGCCAGGCCGGTTCTTCCGCCTCGAGCTCGCTGAACCCCTTGGCCTGCGCACTTGGATCGGTCTCCCGGAGAGCGAGCGAGAAGACATCGCCTGGACGGAACCCCCGCTCCCCGACGAGGACTCCGAGGTAGCCCGTGCAGCAGCCCGGATCATCGAGACCGACCCTGTCGTCTCGCGGAGTTTCACCCTCGGCCAGGCCTTTGCCTTCCCGGCGGCGAACGGCACCGTCACCTTCAACGACCCGGCGATTCAGGCTGCCGAGATCCCCGGCGCGAACGGCCTCAGCAGTGCCGAATCGCTGGCTCGCCTCTACGCCGCCTGCGTCTCCGAGGATGCTGGCCGGCGCCTCCTGACGGAGGCGTCGATCCAGGACGCCCTTCGAGTTCAGGCTTCCGGGCCGCCGCTTTCCGGCCTGCCGGACGACGGCGCTCGCTGGGGTACCGGCTTCCAGCTTTCGTCTCCCCCGACGCAGCCGATGCTGAGCCCAGCCAGCTTCGGCCATGCGGGGGCGGGTGGCCAGCTCGCCTTCGCCGACGCCAACCACCGGCTCGGCTTCGCCTACCTGACGAACCAGATGGGCGGCTACGGCGACCGGCGCGCCCGTCAGCTCACGGAAGCCCTCCGAGCCACCATCGGCGCCTGACGCCCGTGGAAGGCAAGCCGGTCGACCTGAGGGCGACCGCACGTCGCCCGATCGCCCCACGTCCTCAGCTCTTGACCTACCCGGACTCCCTGGGCGGAGATCTCCGCTCGCTCGATGCGCTCCTCCGCGGTCCCCTCCACGGTCTCTTCCGGGGTGTCCATGTCCTCCCGCCGTTCCCATCATCGGGCGACCGGGGCTTCGCTCCGCTGTCGTATCGCGAGATCGATGCGCGCTTCGGCAGCTGGACGGACATTGAGCGACTCAGCGCCGAGTACGACGTCGTCCTCGACTTGATGATCAATCACCTCTCCCGCCAGAGTCCTGAGTTCCGGGACTTCCAGCGCCGCGGCCGGTCCTCACCCTACGCGGATCTCTTCATCACCCTCGACAAGGTCTGGCCCGACGGCGACCCCCCGGCCGACGACGTGGCACGCATCTTCCTCCGCAAGCCCGACGCGCCCTTCACGACGGTGACGATCGCCGAGACGGGCGCCAAGGAGCGGGTCTGGACGTCCTTTGGAACGGCCGACTGGTCGGAACAGATCGACCTCGACGTGACGAGTCCGCTGACCCGGTCGCTCGTCACCGACTGGCTCCGGAGCCTGGCCGGGCATGGCGTCCGGATCGTCCGGCTCGATGCCGTCGGCTACGTGATCAAAAAGCCCGGCACGAGCTGCTTCATGGTCGAGCCGGACATCTACGAGTTCCTGGCCTGGGTGACGGGGGTGGCAGATGCCCTCGGTCTGACGGTGCTGCCCGAAGTCCACGCTCCCTACCCCACGCACGAGCAGCTGACGGCTCACGATCTGTGGACCTACGACTTCGTCCTCCCGGGGCTTGTCCTCCACAGCCTGGCGACGGGCGACGGCCGACGCCTGGCAGCCCATCTGGCCCGCTCACCGCACCGCCAGTTCACGACTCTCGACAGCCACGACGGGATCCCCATCCGTCCCGATCTCGACGGCATCCTGGGGCCCGACGAGATGCGTTCGCTTGCCGATGAAATCGTTCGACGCGGGGGGAACGTCAATCGGATCCTCTCGAAGGCCGATGCCGAGGGGGTCGACATCCATCAGCTGAACTGCACGTACTACTCCGCCCTAGGCTGCGACGACGACCGGTACCTGACAGCAAGGGCGATCCAGCTCTTCGCCCGTGGGGTCCCCCAGATCTACTACGTCGGACTCCTCGCCGGCGAAAACGACGAAGGTGCCGTGGCTCGAACGGGCGAGGGCCGGGCGATCAACCGCCACGACTACACCCCAGCTGAGATCGAGGCGGCGCTTGCTCGACCGGTCGTGCGCCGCCTCCTCGATCTCATCCGGCTCCGGAACACCCATCCCGCCTTCGAGGGTGAGCTGGCGGTCGAGGTCGACGGCCGAGGAGGGCTCGTCATGCGCTGGCAGTTCGGCGCCTGGGAGTGCAGCCTCGAGGTCGACCTCTCCGCCGGCACATCCCGCGTCAGAACAGAGGAGACGGTCGGCCAGGCCGTCGTGCCAAGACTCCCCGAAGACGGCCGCGACTGACGCCAGGGACGGGCCCCGACGCCTCGGGCGCGAACCGCTTCATCGTGTCGGAAAGGAGCGCAGCCTTCAGCGCGCTGGGGGACGTTCGTCGTCGAGGGTCGCGAGGGCCGCCGAGACGTCGGTCACATCGACGAGGGGGCGTCCGGGGAGACTCGGCAGAGGGGGTAGCGGCGCTGAAGCCGAGCGGTGACGCTGCGCCGAAGAAGCCGGTTGACGACCTGCCGAACGGTCTCGCCGGTCCGTTGCCGTTCGGCTTCGACCAGGGCGACGACGTCGTCGTCGAGAGCGACCGTCCCGCGCATCACCCGCCGCGTCTAGGCGAAGATCGGCGCGAGCGACCACCACCAACCGTATCCGCGACCCCGTCGCGTCGTTGTGGTATCCGAAGGACGTGAACGACGTCGACTTCGGTCCGACCGTGCCCGGCATCTTCCTCGAGCGGTGTTCCCGCTTCCACGTCCGGGTCTTCGTCGACGGCGAGCCGACCCTCGCCCACCTGCCGAACTCGGGCCGACTTCGGGAGCTCCTCGCGCCCGGCGTCCCGGTCCGCCTCGCCCGCCGACCCGCGACGGGACGCCGGACCGCCTACGACGTCCTCCTCGTCGCCCGCCCGACCCGAACGACGACGCGTTGGGCCGCCGTCGACGCCCGCCTCCCACCCCGGGTCGTCGCCGGGGCAGTCCTCCGCGGCGCCATCGCCGCCCTGGCCGATCATGAGCTCGTCGCCCGGGAGCCACGCCTCGGCGAGGGCCGGGCCGACCTTCTCTTTCGCGGTCCGACGGGTCTCGTCGTCGTCGAGACGAAGTCGATCACCCTCGTCGAGGACGGCGTCGCCCTCTTTCCCGACTCACCGACGAGCCGAGGCGCCCGGCACCTCGCCGAGCTCGCCGTCCGCCGCGACCTCCGCCGTCTCGTCGTCTTCGTCGTCGGGCGCGACGACGCCCGGGTCGTCCGGCCGAACACTCCGGCCGACCCCGCCTTCGGCGCCGCCTTCCGACGGGCCCTCGAGGCGGGCGTCGAGCCCGTCGGCCTCCGCTGTCGCGTCGCCGAGGACGGGATCCGGGTCCTCGAGGCGATCCCGGTCGAGACGTACGCGCCGTCGGCCCCGGTCGCCCCCCTCCCCGACCACCTCCGACCTGGACTCCGGCTCCTCATCGTCGGGTTGAACCCGGGCCACTACTCGGCCTGGCACCGGATGTATTTCGCCCGGCCGGGGAACCGGTTCTGGCCGGCCCTCCGGGCCGCCGGCCTCGTGCCGCCGACGGCGGGGCCAGGCAGCGAGGCCTGGCTCTGTCGGGAGCTCGGGATCGGCTTCACCGACGTCGTCAAGCGCCCGACGCACTCAATCGAAGAGCTCGACCCGGCCGAGTGGGCCGCCGGAGCCGAACGGGTCCGCGAGCTCCTCCGTCGCCTTCGGCCGGCCGCCGTCGCCTTCGTCGGGCTTCGGGGCGCCCGGGCGGTCCTCGAGCGTCCCGTTCGCCCGGGAGCCCAGTCGACGAGGCTCGAGGGGGTCCGCGTCTTCGTCCTACCCTCGACGAGCGGTCGCCAGGCGGCCTATCGCCGGCGCGAGATCCTCGCCGCCATGCGCGAGCTCGCCCGTTGGTTGCCGGAGCCTCCGCCCGGGCCTCCGATCACCGGGTCCTCGGAGCAATTTACTCAGGGCCCTGAGTAAAACTACTCAACGTCATGAGCATTCTGTCCGCCTACCGGCGCCCGCAGGCCGCCGAGCTCGCCCGCCGGCTCGCGGAGCCCCGGCGCTTCATCCAGGTCGTGGCCGGCCCGCGGCAGGTCGGGAAGTCGACCCTCGTTCAGCAGGTCACAGCCGATCTCGACGTCCCCGTTCGCTACGCGAGTGCCGACGAACCGACCCGCCGCGATCGGACGTGGATCGTGGCCCAGTGGGAGGCCGCCAGGCTCGCCGCCATGGAGCGGAGCGGGGAAGGCGCGGTCCTCGTCCTCGACGAGATCCAGAAGATCCCAGCCCTGGTCGGAGACGGTGAAGCAGCTCTGGGACGAGGACAGCCGACGCGGGCTGCCGCTCAAGGTCGTCATCCTCGCCTCGGCTCCGCTCCTCGTCGCTCGCGCACTGGCGGAGAGCCTCACCGGCCGCTTCGAGCTCCTCCGGCTCCCTCACTGGTCCTTCCCCGAGATGCGCGACGTGCAACACCGCCCTCATGAGCGCGACCCTCGGACCTCAGCCCAGCCGAGGTGCGCGCCGACCCCGACCTCTGGGGTCGGCTCGTCGAGTCGGCAGTCGGAGCGCACCTGGCGAACGCCGCTGCAGTCGGCGACTGCTCCCTCTTCTACTGGCGGGACCGGAACCGGGAGGTCGACTTCGTCGTCCGGACCGATCGACAGCTCGTCGCCATCGAGGTGAAGAGCGGTCGGCGTCGCGAGGCGTTGCCGGGCCTCGCCGCATTCGAGGCGGCCTTCTCACCGACCCGGCTGCTCCTCGTCGGCGGCGACGGCATCGCCCTCGAGGAGTTCCTCGCCCGGCCCGTCTCGCACTGGGTCGCCTGACCGAGACGCGGCGAGGGTCCTCGAGAGGCATCGTGGAGCCAAGATCCGCGCCGAACCTCTACCCACTGACGCGTCGGCTGAGGCCCACTGCCCGGTCCGGCTACGCCGCGTCCGTCAGCCCCACCTCGAAGACGGCACCCTCGACGATCCGCCAGGCCCGAAGGCTCGGCTCGCCCGTCGCCGGATCGGCCTCGTCCGGAGCCAGGGAGACGAGGAGGTAGAGGGCGTCGGGGTAGAAGGCGAGACCGACGTCCGTCGGCGAGGGACGAGCGGGCGAGCGGACGTGGGAATGGACGATCGCCCAGAAGGTCTCGCCCCGCTCCTCGGCCTCGAGGGTGAGGCGGAGGAGGTCTTCGGGGTGGATCTCGTAGCGGTAGGGGGACGCCGCCCGGTTCCGGGTCGCCTCGAAGCGGAGGGGTCGGCCACCGTCGGCGGCCGGGCGGTCGCCGAGGACGACGCCGCAGGCCTCGTTCGGGTATTCCGCCCGAGCGTGGGCGATGATCGCCTCCCGGAGCGCTCGCGGCAGGGCGACCTCGGCCGGCCCGGGATGCTGGGGGCTGGGACGCGGCGCCGGGGCGGTCACGCCACCGCGAACCCTCGTCGGCGCCGGCCCACAACGGGGCCGCTCACCACCAGTTCACGCCTCCCTCGAGGTCGGCCTCCATCTCGTCGAGCTCCCGGGTGAAGGTGCCAGCCGAGAGGTACTTCCAGCCGCCGTCGGGCAGGAGGGCGACGATCGTCCCCGAGCGCATCTGGTTCGCGACCCGGGCTGCGGCGACGAGGACGGCGCCGCAGGAGGGGCCACCGAAGATCCCCTCCTTGAAGACGAGGTCGCGGAGGGCGGCGATGGCGTCGCGGTTCGAGACGAGGAACTTCCCGTCGAGGAGGGAGGGATCGAAGATCTCGGGCACGAAGCCCTCGTCGAGGGAGCGGAGGCCTTGGACGTTCTCCCCGGGGAGCGGCTCGGCGGCGTAGACCTTCACCCCCGGCTTCCGCTCCTTGAGGTAGCGGGAGACGCCCATGAGCGTGCCCCCCGTCCCGAGCCCGGCGACGAAGACGTCGACCTCGGGGCAGTCGGCGAGGATCTCGGGGCCCGTCGTTTCGTAGTGGGCGAGGGGGTTCGCTGGGTTCCCGTACTGGTAGGGCATGACGAACCGTTCGTCCCGCTCGACGAGGTGCTTCGCCAGGGCGATCGCCCCGTTCGAGCCGAGGCGGCCAGGAGAATCGATGATCTCGGCCCCAAAGAGGGCGGCCATCTGGCGCCGCTCCTGGGTGACGTTGTCGGGCATGACGAGGGCGACCCGGTAGCCCTTGCGGCGGCCGATCATCGCCAGGGCGATCCCGGTGTTTCCCGAGGTCGGCTCGAGGATGATCGAATCGGGCCGGAGGAGCCCACGCCGTTCGAGGTCCTCGACGAGGTACTTCGCCGTCCGGTCCTTCACGGAGCCCGTCGGGTTGTACATCTCGAGCTTGGCGAAGATCCGGACGGCCGGGTTCGGGCTCATCCGGGGGATGGCGACGAGGGGAGTGTGGCCGACGGCGTCGAGGATGTCCTCGTAGCGGCCGCCGTGGCGCGGCAGGGCAGCGTGATCGTGGACCGGCGCCGGGGCCGGCTCGAGGGTCCGCCTGGCCGGAAGGGCGGCCATCGTCGTCGTCACCACCCGCCGAGACTGCGGGCAGGGGATCCGGCGGCCCGCGCTCCTGCGGCCCCGAAGGAGCCGCCGGCCATGGCCGGGAGGATGATGACCGTGTCGTCGGCGCCGACGGGTGTCGCCCGCTCCTGGAGGTAGCGGATGTCCTGACCGTCGAGGTAGACGTTGACGAACCGGTTCAGCTGGCCGTCCTCGGTCAGGAGCTGCCCACGGAGGCCCGGGTAGCGGGCGACGAGGGCCTCGATGACCTCGCCGACGGTCGCCCCCTCGACCTCGACTTCCTTCGCCCCACCGACGTTCGCTCGAAGGACCGGTGGGATCCGGACGACGGTCATGCGCCCCCTCCCGCCACCGATCCGGACCCGGCCGACCCGCCGAGGGCGACGACGCCGGGCGCCCCGGGCGAGCCGAGCCCGCCGAGGACGAAGGGCTCGTTCGCCCGCGACGCGACGGCTGCCGGGGCGCTGGCCTGCCGCGCGGCGACGGCCGCCTCGGAGCAGACGGGGCAGTTCGGATCGCGCCGGAGCTTGAGCTCGGTGAAGGTCCCGTCGAGGGCATCGAAGAGGAGGAGTCGGCCGACGAGGGGCTCCCCGATCCCGAGGAGGAGCTTCAGCGCCTCGTTCGCCTGGAGGAGGCCCATGATCCCCGGCACGACGCCGAGGACTCCAGCGACGGAGCAGCCGGGAGCGAGCTCTGGTGGAGGCGGGGTCGGGTAGAGGCAGCGGTAGCAGGGACCCTCGTAGGGGACGAAGGTCGTGAGCTGGCCCTCGAAGCGGAAGACGCTGGCGTGGACGACGGGGATTCGGAGCGGGACGGCGGCGTCGTTCACGGCGTAGCGGGTCTCGAAGGTGTCGGTCCCGTCGATGACGACGTCGTAGCCCTCGATGATCCGGCCCGCGTTCGCCTCGGTCAGCATCTCCTCGTGGGCAACGACGGTGACGTCGGGGTTGAGGGCGTTGATCGTCTTACGGGCCGAGTCGACCTTCCGCTCGCCGACCCGGTCGGTCGTGTGGAGGACCTGGCGCTGGAGGTTCGTGAGGTCGACGACGTCGAAGTCGACGATCCCGATCGTCCCGACCCCCGCCGCGGCGAGGTAGAGGGCGGCCGGGCTGCCGAGGCCGCCGGCGCCGATGAGGAGGACCTTCGAGTCGAGGAGCTTGGCCTGACCCTCGGCCCCGACCTCGGGGATGAGGAGGTGGCGGCTGTAGCGGAGCTTCTGTTCATGGCTCAGGACGACGGGCGCCGTCCAGGGCAGACCCTGCGCCTTCCAGGCCTGGAAGCCGCCGCTCATCGAGGCGACGTTCGTGTAGCCGAGCTCCTGAAGGGTCCGGCCGGCGAAGAGGGAACGGATGCCGCCGGCGCAGTAGAGGACGACGGGCCGCTCACGATCGGGGATGGCCGCCTCGATCTGCTGTTCGATGTAGCTCTTCCCGACGTGGATGGCGCCGGGGATGTGGCCCTGCTCCCACTCGCTGTCCTCCCGGACGTCGACGATGGCGACCTGGGGGTTCTGCTCGCGGAGGAGCTGGACCTCGGCCGGGCTCACTTCGGGGACGAGGGAGCGGGCCTCACGGAGGAGATCTGCGTATGACTTTGGCATCGGCTTCGATCACATTCCTACGGGCGACCTGCGGCGGTCGGAGGGGGCGGGGAGATGGGACGCCGCTCCGGCGGGTGGCCGGAACCCGTCCCCAGGGCGTGTCGCCGGCTCAGCGAGCCGGCCGAAGACACCTGCAGCGGGCCGTATCGTGGGCCGGGCGGCAGACCCGGGGCCGCCTCATCGCCGAACCTCCTCGGTCGCCGGGGCGGCGTCGGTGGGAAGGGCGTCGCGACCCGAGGTTGTGGCAGCCGGACTCGAGGCTGTGGCCGGCACTCCGTCGGACCCTCGGCGAGCGCCGACCTCGACGGCCCGGCTCGGTTCCGTCGTCCGGGTCGGCTCGACCGATCCCGGCCCATCCGCGGCACTCCCCCCCGTGAGCTCGTCGAGGGCCCGGCGGAGGGTGTCGTGGCTGAGCATCGCGCACTTCAGGCGGGCGGGGCTGATCTCGATCCCAAGGAGCTCGAGGAGATCGTCGGCCCGAAAGGCGGCGACGACGGCAAGGGGCTTGCCCTTGATCTCGTCGGTCAGGAGCGAAGCGGAGGCCTGGCTGATGGCGCAGCCCCGGCCGGTGAAGGCAACCCGGTCGACGACGCCGTCACGGACTCCGAGCTGCAGGGTGATCCGGTCGCCGCAGAGGGGATTGTGCCCCTCGACCGACACGGACGGCGCCTCGAGGACGCCGAAGTTGTGGGGGCGCCGGTAGTGCTCGAGGATGTAGTCGCGGTAGAGGTCGTCCATCGGTCAGCGGCAGTGTAGCGCGCCCGCGCAATTCCGACCAGCTGCCTCGGGATTGCCGGCCCGGCCGTCGCTGGCGGCGTCGAGCCCTGTCACCGCCCGAAGAGGGCGACCACCTCGCGGAGCCCCGCCGCGAGGGCGTCGATGTCCTCGGTCGTCGAGAAGACCGAGAAGCTCGCCCGCGTCGTCGCCGCCACGTCGAGGCGTTCGTGGAGCGGCATCGTACAGTGGTGGCCGGCCCGGACACAGATCCCGAAGCGGTCGAGGACCTGGGCGACGTCGTGGGGATGGATCCCGGGCAGGTTGAAGGCGACGACGCCACCCCGCTCCTCTGGCGGCGGCCCGTAGAGGGTGATCTCCGGTAGCTCGCGTCGGAGCGTCTCGAGGGCGTAGGCGACGAGCCCCTGCTCGTGCTCCCGGACCCGCTCCATGCCAAGCCCCATGAGGTACTCCGCGGCCGCCCCGAGCCCGACCGCCGCGGCCACGTCCGGCGTCCCCGCCTCGAACTTCCAGGGGACCTCGTTCCACTCCGAGCGCCGCAGCCGGACCTCCCGGATCATCTCGCCGCCGCCGAGGAAGGGCGGCATCGACTCGAGGAGTTCCCGTCGAGCCCAGAGCACCCCCGAGCCCATCGGCCCGAGCATCTTGTGTCCGGAGAAGGCGTAGAAGTCACAGCCGAGGTCGCGGACGTCGACGGGGAGGTGGGGCACCGCCTGGGCGCCGTCGACGAGGACGAGGGCGCCGACGGCGTGGGCCCGGGCGACGATCTCGCGGATCGGGTTGATCGTGCCGAGGGTGTTGCTGACGTGGGTGACCGCGACGAGCTTCGGCCGGAGTCGGAGGAGGACGTCGTAGACGTCGAGGCGGAGGAGCCCCTCGTCGGTGATCGGGATGAACTCGAGGTCCGCGTCCCGCTCCTGGGCGAGGAGCTGCCAGGGGACGAGGTTCGAGTGGTGTTCCATCTCCGTCAGGACGATGACGTCACCGCGTCCGATGGCCGTCCGGGCCCAGGTGTGGGCGACGAGGTTGATCGACTCGGTCGTGTTCCGGGTGAAGACGATCTCGCGGGGGTCGGCGCCGATGAAGCGGGCGAGGGTCGCCCGGGCGGCCTCGTAGGCGGCCGTCGCTCGTTCGGCGATCTCGTAGATCCCGCGGTGGACGTTCGCGTTGTACTCCCGGTAGTAGCGGTCGAGGGTCTCGAGGACGACCCGCGGCTTCTGGCTCGTGGCGGCCGAGTCGAGGTAGACGAGGGGCCGGCCGTGGACCGTCGTGGCGAGGATCGGGAAGTCGGCCCGAAGGGCGTGGGGATCGAACGGCGACGCCGGAGCCGTCGCGCCCGTCGTGCTCGGTCTCGTCTCGAGTGCCATCGCGCCGCCTCCGATCGCTCCTGCCGCCGTTCGATCGCTCCTGCCGCGGTCCGCGCCCGCCGACCGACCCAGATCCTAGTGGGCCGCCCCGGCCGGCTCGGCTTCCTCCTCGCCGAGCCCCGGCGCGATCGGGACTCGAAGGGCGTCGTCGGGCACGTCGGGGGCAAGCCCAGCCTCGCGGAGGATCGGGCCGTAGCCGTGCTCTTCGAGCTCGATCGCCAGCTCCTTCCCGCCGCTCTTCACGATCCGCCCGGCGGCCAAGACGTGGACCCGATCCGGGGTGATGTAGTTGAGGAGCCGCTGGTAGTGGGTGATGAGGATGACGCCGAGGTTCGGGTTCAGCATCGCGTTCACGCTCTCGGCGACGATCCGGAGGGCGTCGATGTCGAGGCCCGAGTCGGTCTCGTCGAGGATCGCCATCTCCGGCTCGAGGACGGCCATCTGGAGCATCTCGAGCCGCTTCTTCTCGCCGCCGCTGAAGCCGTCGTTCACGTAGCGCGAAGCGAAGCTCTCGTCCATCCGCAGGAGGGCGAACTTCTCCCGGAGCTTGCGGCGGAACTCGATCATGCTGATCCCGCCGCGGGTCGGATCGGTCGGGTCGACGTCACCGGTCCGGTCGACCCCCTGGAGCTTCGCGTTCAGTGCCGCCCGGAGGAAGCTCGCCACCGACAACCCGGGGATGGCGGTCGGGTATTGGAAGGCGAGGAAGAGCCCCATCCGGGCCCGCTTGTCGGGTGAGAGCTCGAGGATGTTCCGTCCCTTCCAGAGGACCTCGCCGGCCGTCACCTCGTAGGCCGGGTGCCCCATGAGGGCGTAGGCGAGGGTCGTCTTGCCCGAACCGTTCGGGCCCATGATCGCGTGCACCTCGCCCTTCGCCACCTCGAGGTCGATCCCCTGGAGGATCTCCCGCTCGGGGTGCCCAGCTGGTGCGACCCGAAGGCCGCGGATGACGAGGACTCGGTCGTCGGTGCTCACTGCTCCCTGTAGCTCCTTCATGTCATGACATCGTTCAGGTCACGGCATTCGCCGGTCGATGGTCCGGCGCGAGCCCGTCTCGCTCCCCGGCAGCGCCCTCCGGCTCCCGTGGCCAGAGGCCCGGACGATGGGGCGTCGAACCAGCTCCAACGAGCTCGGCCGCGATCGGACGGGGCGGCAGGAAGTCGGCGAGGGTCAGGGTTTCGAGGGCCCCGGCCACGGCATCTCGAATCCGGAGCCAGAGGAGGTTGACCGTGCAGCGAGCCGTCCGCCCGCAGACGTGCTCGGCCGGATCGTCGGTGACGCAGATCATCGGGGCGATCGGGCCCTCGAGGGCTCGAAGGATCTCGAGCATCCCGATCTCCTCCGGAGGTCGAGCGAGCTCGTAGCCGCCACGGGCACCCCGGGTGCTCGTCACGAGCCCCGCCTCCCGGAGCCCGAGGGCGAGCTGCTCGAGGTACGGCCGGGGCAACTCCTCCTCGGCGGCGATCTCGGCGAGCGAGGCCGGCCCGGAGCCGTAGTGGCGCCCGAGCTGGACCATGAGGCGGACGCCGTACTCGCTCTTCGTCGAGAAGGCGACGGCACCGCTGCCGTGGAAGGTCGTGCGCTGGCTCAGGGTACGGTCCTCGCTCGTGTGGTCGGGTTACGACGGCTTGCTCGGGGGCCGCCGGCCCGCGGGCGCGGGTCCTTCGCCTCGGCCGCAGGCGCAGGGAGGGCCTCCGACAAATTCCGAGCAAATCCGTCGGGATTGAGTATAGCCCGTCCCAGGGACGCGTCAACCGCCAGGGGCCACGACCAGCTCCACGACCGGACGTACGCGCTCATCCCCGGATCGACCGGTCGCAACCTGGTACGGACGGCCCATCGTCGGAACCCGGGGCCCGGGGGTACGGTCGGCGGGCGTCGCAGCGATTCGTTCGCTGGCCCCGCGTCCCCGACAGTCGCTCGATCCCGCGCGAGCGGCGAGCTCGGCGGGTCCCATCGAGAGGGTACCGAGGATGGTGCCGCGCAACCGAGAAGAGAGCCGTGGTGGGGGGCCCCGTGGCCGGGAAGAACCGGGCGTCCCCCGCCGCCCGCGGGCGACGGAAAGCACCCTGCGTCATCCGGCCGGGGGGAGGACCACCGAGCAGCCGGCCGGGTCCGCTGCGGCCCCCGCCCCGCCGGGCGCGGCGACCGACCATCGACCGGATCAGGACCTTCGGCCAGCCGCCTCCAGGCTCGATGCCATCCTGGCCGAAATCGTCGATCGCGCCGTCACCCTCTTCGCCGCCGATGCCGCCGGGCTCTGGCGGTTCGAGGCCGAGGCGGATCGCCCCTTCCGGCTCGCCGCCGAACGAGGGGTCAGCCCCGACCTCCTCCGGGTCGTCGCCGACCTCCGGCGTGAGGAGCCCGCGCCCGGCCTCCGGGCCCTGGCCGAGGACCGGGTCGTCGTCATCGACCGGGCCGGGGCCTACAACGAGCGGCTGAGGGCGGTCTACGAGCGGAACGGCTTCGAGACGATCTGCTTCGTCCCCGTCGTCCTCGACGGCGCACCCCTCGGCCTCCTCGTCCTCTACCACCGCTCCGACCACATCTGGACCGAGGCGGCGAGGGCGCTCGCCCGCGGCTTCGCCGAGCACGTCGCCATGGCGATCCAGAACGGCCGCCTCTACGGCTCCCTCCAGGACCTCGCCGCCCGCCTCCGGGCGATCCAGGACCTCGGGCTTCGCCTCGACCGGATCCGCGACGTCACGGGCATCGGCGAGGCGATCGTCGACGAGGTCGGGATCCTCCTCGACGTCGATACCGTCCGCGTCTACGAGATCGACGAAAAGCGGCAGACCTGCGAACCGATCGCCTTCCGCGGGCGGTTCCTCGGCCTCGACGATCCCGGCCCCGACGCCCTGCGGGTCGAGGTCGGCCGCGGCCTGACCGGTTGGGTCGCCGCCCACGGCGAGCCCCTCCGCCTTGGCGACGCCGCCGCCGATCCGCGGAGCCTCGTCGTCGGCCGACCCGAGGGTCCCGAGTCGATGCTCCTCGTCCCGATGCGCTCGGAGGACCGGGTCGTCGGGCTCATCGTCGTCAGCAAGGAGGGTCGGGATCGCTTCACACCCGACGACGAGCAGCTCCTCACCATCTTCGCTGCCCACGCTGCCCAGGCCATCGTCAACGCGAGACACCACGCCCGGCTGCAGGAGCAGCAGGCTGCCCTCGAACGACAGCTCGCGAGCCAGCAACGCCTCCTCGAGGTGACCGAGCGGCTCGTCGCCGCCCGAGACCCGGCCGAGGTCCTCGAGGAGGTCGCCGACGCCCTGGCCGAGCTCGTCCATTACGACACCCTTGCCGTCTACCGACTCGATCCGGCCGCCGGCGTGCGACGGGCCGTCGTCGCCCGTGATCACTACGCCGAGGTCGTCCTCGGTCACGCCGCCCCGATCGGCAGCGGCCTGACGGGCTGGGCGATCGCCCACCGGCAGCCCGTCCTCGCCAACGATGCCCACCTCGACCCTCGAGCGACCCAGATCCCGGGGACCCCCTTCGAGCCCGAGTCGATGATCGTCGTGCCTCTCATGGCTGGAGGCCAGGTCGTCGGGACCCTGAACGTCGGCCGGGTCGGAGGACCGGAGGCCCACTTCTCGGCGGCCGAATTCGAGCTCGTCCAGCTCTTCGCCGCCCAGGCGGCGAACGCCCTCCAGAACGCCGAGGCCCACCTGGCCGCCCAGGTCCGTGCTCGCCTCGACAGCCTGACCGGCCTCGACAACCACGGCGCCTTCCAGGCCGACCTGGCCCGCGCCATCGAGGCCGGCTCGAGCTCGACCTTCGCCCTCGTCATGCTCGACCTCGACGGCTTCAAGGCCTACAACGACGCGCGCGGCCACCCGGCTGGCGACCTCCTCCTCCAGCAGATCGCGGGCGCCATCCGCGGGGCGATCCGCGCCGGCGACCGAGCCTACCGCTATGGTGGCGACGAGTTCGCCGTCCTCCTGCCAGGCGCCGATCGCCGCCAGGGGCGCCGGATCGAGGCGAGGATCCGGACGGCCATCTCGGCCCTCACCCGCTCCGACGGACCGCCGGTCGAGGCGAGCACCGGACTCGCCGTCTTCCCCATCGACGGCGTCCGGGCCGACGAGCTCGTTGCCGTCGCCGACGAGGCCCTCTATCTGGCCAAGGCAGCTCGGCCCTCCCACGCTCGCGATCCCCGCGACGCCTACCTGGCCACCCTCACCGAGACGGCGGCCGTCCTCATGACACAGGTCGAGCTGTCCACCCTCGAGGCGACCGTCGTCCAGCGCGCTGCCGAGCTCCTCGGCGTCGAGGACGCCCTCCTCTACCTCGTCGATGAGGCCCGCGATCGGCTCGTCCCGGTCGCCGGCCGGGGCCGCCTTGTCGGACGCCGTCGTGGTCCCGCCCGCGGCGAGGGGCTCGCCGGGCGAGCCTGGCTGACCGGCTCGGTCCTCGATTCGGATCGGTCCTCGACGCCGCGCGGCCGTCGGCAGCGGCGAGGAACCGGGGCCGAGGTTGCCATCCCTCTCGTCGTTCGAGGTCGGACCGTCGGAGTCCTCGTCCTTCGGACCGGAGCCGGCCGTCGGCTGTCGGCTCGTGAGCGCGGCGCCCTCGCCCGCTTCGCCGACCTCGCCGCCGTCGCCCTCGACAACGCCCGAGGGGCGGCCGACCCGCGACGCACGCCGGAACAGCACCCGAGCGCACGGCAGCCCAGGAGCGACGGTGACCTCCCTTCACCCGAGGAGCGCTTCCGCCGCCTGGCCGACGCGACCGGCGAGGCCCTCGTCATCCACCGCGAGGGACGAATCCTCCAGGTAAACCGGGCCTTCGAGGCCCTCTTTGGCTGCCCACCCGGCGGCGCAGTCGGCCGGAGCGTCCTCGACTTCGCCGCGCCAGAGTCCCTGCCCGCCCTGACCGACCACTGGCAGCGCCACCCCGACGACGCCATCGAGGTCCTCGCCCGGACCGAGGACGGTCGCCTCTTCCCCGTTCGGGTCGTCGGACGGCCGATCCCCTGGGAGGACGGTGAGGCGCGGCTCGCCTCGATCCGCGACCTCCGAGAGCAACGGGGCCTCGAGGCTCGCCTGGCGAGAGAAGCGCGGCACGACCGCGTCACCGGCCTCCTGAACCGGCGGGCCCTCACCGAGGAGCTGGCGGCGGCCCTCGGGCTTGGTCCGGCCCCACCCGCCGATCCCGCCGCCGGTCCGGGCCCGGCCCTCATCCTCCTCGACCTCGACCGCTTCACGACGATCAACGAGACCCTCGGACACGCCGCCGGCGACGACGCCCTGGCTGCGATCGCGGGGCGGCTCGGCGAACTCTGTCGTCCGAGCGACGTCGTCGCCCGGGTCGGCAGCGACGAGTTCGGGATCCTTCTCACCGGCCCGGCCGACCCCGAGACGGCCATCCGGGTCGGCCACCGGATCCTCGCCGCCCTCCGGGAGCCGCTCCGGATCGCCGGGCACGAGGTCTTCGTCGGCGCCTCCGTCGGGGTCGCCTGGGCAGGATCCGAGGCCACCCCCGAGGGGCTCCTTCGCGACGCCGAGATCGCCCTCCACCGGGCCAAGGAGGCAGGAGGCGATCGGCTCGTCGTCTTCGAGCCGACCCTTCGGCTCGGTCGCCACGAGCGCCTCGACCTCGAAGCGGACCTCCGTCGGGCGATCGAGCGGAGCCAGCTCCGACTCCACTACCAGCCGATCGTCGACCTCCGGAGCGAGGTCGTCGTCGGCCTCGAGGCCCTCCTCCGCTGGGAGCACCCCGAGCGAGGTCTCGTCCCGCCCCTCACCTTCGTCCCCCTCGCCGAGGAGACGGGGCTCATTGCCGACATCGGCCGCTGGGTCCTCGGCGAGGCGACCCGTCAGGCAGCCGCCTGGCGAGGGGCCGGCCGCGCCGAGGCCGACGGCCCCTTCGTCGGGATCAACCTCTCGGCCCGCGAGTTCGGCGATCCGGGGCTCGTCGACGCCGTCCGTTCCGCCCTCGAAGCGACCGACCTCGACCCTGATCGGCTCGAGCTCGAGATCACGGAAAGCGTCCTCATGGACGAGGGGGGGCCAGGGATCGCCGTCCTTCGAGCCCTGAAGGAGCTCGGGGTCCGGCTCGTCCTCGATGACTTCGGAACCGGCTACGCCTCCCTCGGCTACTTGAGCCGGCTCCCCCTCGACGCGATCAAGCTCGACCGGTCCTTCGTCGCGCGCCTCCCGCAGGACCAGGCCACCCTGGCCATCGTCCGGGCCGTCGTCGGCCTCGCTCACGACCTCGGCATGGCCGTCGTCGCCGAGGGGATCGAGCGGCCCGACCAGCGGACCGCCCTCGCCGAGATCGGCTGCGACCGGGGTCAGGGCTATCTCTGGTCGGTCCCAGTCCCGGCCGAGCGGATCAGCCCGTCGTGGCGACAGGTCGCAGCGGGAAGAAACCCTCGCCCCGGGGAGACGGCCCGTCGCCCGCGGTCGGGGTCGCGCTCCGGATCCCTCAGTCGCGGGAGCTCCCGAAGAGCCGGAGCAGCATGAGGAAGAGGTTGACGAAGTCGAGGTAGAGGACGAAGGCTCCGATGACGGCGCCCTTCTCCATCGACTCCGTCCAGGCCGCGAGCTCGCCCCGCCCGATCCGCTGGACGTCGTAGGCGGTGAGGCCGGTGAAGACGAGGACCCCAACGACCGAGATCCCGAGGGCAAGGAGCGACGAGCCGATGAGGAGGTTGACGACGATGGCGACGAGGATCCCGACGAGGGCCATGACGAGATAGGCCCCGAGACGGGTGAGGTCCCGCTTCGTGATCGCCCCGTAGACCGCCGCGGCGGCGTAGATCGAGGCGGCCGAGAGGCCGGCGCCGACGATCGAGCCCGGGGCGTAGAGCCGGAGGAGGAAGCCGAGGGTGACTCCCATCGAGGCGGCATAGAGGAAGAAGAGACCGAGGGCCGCCGTCGCCGGGAGGCGGCGGATGGCGAGGCTGAGGGTGAAGGCGAGCCCGAGCTGGAGGAGGACGATCGGTAGCCAGAGGCCAGCCAGACGAGCGAATTGGGCATCAGAAAGGCCCGAGAGGAGGGCGCCGACCCCGGTCGTGACGAGGAGGCCGACGAACATCCAGAAGAAGGCCTGGCTCAGGAAGGCGGCCGAAAGAGCGGCGGCGGGCCGGACGCCGAGCTGGGAGGGAGATAGTCTGGAGATCATCGGTGCACCTCCTGGAGGTGGCTCAGGGGGTTGAGGTCCCCGCCCTCGGCGGAGAGGGGTCAGATCGAGCCGGACGGCGGCGGTTCGGACGAGCCGGGGTGGCGGCCCGGGACTCGGCCTGCTCGGCGGCCCGGGCCAGGATCCAGAGGAGATCGGCGAGGCGGTTCAGGTAGGGGAGGACGACGCTCTCGCCGAGGAGACCGAGGCGCTGGAGGGTGACGACCCGTCGCTCGGCCCGCCGGACCGTCGTCCGGGCGACCTCGAGGGCGGCGCTCGTCATGGTCTCGCCGGGCACGACGAACTCCTTCGGGAGGGGGACGTTCGCCTCGAGGCCGGCGAGGATCTCGCCGAGGCCGTCGACCATCGCCTGGCTGACCCGCGTCTCGCCGTCCCGGAGCCGCTCGCCGAGCTCCGGCGGGGTGGCGAGCTCGGCGCCGACGACGAAGAGCTCACGCTGGAGGCGAAGGATGAGCTCATCGAGGCGGCCGAAGGTCGCGGGCAGGACGCCGTATTGGGCCTTGAGGGCGAGTTGGGCGCGGGCGATGCCGAGGGCGGCGACGGCCTCGTCGACGGTCCCGTACGCCTCGACCCGCGGGTCGTCCTTGGCGACCCGGGGCCCGCCGAAGAGGAGCCCGGTCGTGCCGTCGTCGCCGCGACCGGTCGCCACGCTCGACCGGAAGGGGAGGCGGGACGGCTGGGTCGAGCTCTCGGGTCCGGGCATCAGCGATCCTGTGGTGGCTGCGGCAGCCGGTCGCCCCGTAGCGAGGCTCGACGCTCGTCGATCCGGGGCGCCGGCCCGCCCCGATCTACCACATCAACCCCGCGTCGCGGGGATCCCAGCGCTCGGCGAGGAGGGTGATCTTGACCGGACGCTCCACGACGGACTCGGCCGCTTCCTTGACCTGCTGGATGAGGGAGCCGGCGTAGGGGCAGAAGGGCGTGGTGAGGATCATCTTGATCTCGGCGCTCTCGTCGCCGAGGATGATCTGCTTGATCAGGGCGAGCTCGACGACGTTCATCCCGATCTCGGGATCGACGACGGTCCGGAGGGCGTCGAGGATCGCCAGCTCCGTCGCCCGCCGTTCAGGGTCGAAGGGCGGCCGGGTCGTGTCGGCGGGACCGGCCGTCGCGGGGGTGCTCGCCGCGATCGGTTCGGGTGCAGTCGTGGACCCATGCTCGGGCGCGGCGGGGTCGGCGCTGCGGGTGCTGGTGGGATCGGTCATCGGCTGGCTCCTCGGGGTGCGGGCGAAATCATAGCATCGTGCTCGGAATTCGCCGCCGAGGCGGATGGGGCGTTGGGGATGGCGCCGGGAGCCAACCACCGTCTGAGCCGACCCGGACGGTCCGGGCCAGGACCACGCCCGACGAGGCTCGGGCCCCTTGGCGGAGGCCGCGCCGCTACTCGACGCCGACCTTGGCCGGCTTCACGACGACCCCGGGCCGGCGGTACGGCTCGGGCAGGATCGACGCTTCGGCCTCGGTGAGTCCTGGGCCGACGAGGGAACCGTCCGGCTCGATGAACTCGCCGTACCGCTCGGGATGGTCGGCCGCGTAGCAGTAGGCCGCCGCGATGCCCATGGCTCGGAGCTCAGGGTGGTCGGTGAGGAGACGGGTCAGGTCGTAGCCGGCCCGGCGGAGCTCGAGGAGCTGACGGACGGTGAGGCGGGAGTTGTAGAGGAAGGGCTCACCGTTCAGGACGAGCGGGTCGACCTTGACCCACTGGATCGTCATCGCTCAGGCGCCCTTGTAGATGGCGGCCAGGAGGCGATTTCGAGGCCGCGCGTCGCCGCCAAGGCGCCGGTGGCTTCGGAAGACCCGGATCGCCTCGTCGAGGCCGCGATCGGCGGCGAGTCGCGCCTCGACCTCGAGGAGCCCGGCCGCGGCCGCGCGGACGGACTCGCAGAGGAGGACGAGGTCGTCCATGGCGATCCGTCGGCGCCGATAGACGGGAACGACCCACTCCGCCCACTGGCGGAGGATCGAGCTGTCGTCCGAGGCGACGACCCGGGCCACGAGCTCGATGACCACCTCGAGGTCGGCGTAGATCGTCCGCAGGCCCAGCTCGCCGAGGCGGTCGCGGAGCTCGGGCCTCCGGGCGAGGGCGATCTCGAGGGTCCGCAGGCGGACCTCGGCGGCGGCGCCCCGGAGGCGGTCGGCGTCGGTCGGCCAGCCGGCGCGCATGTCCCGCGGCGGCAGGCCAAGGGTGGGGTGACTCACGGTCGGCAAGTCTAGCGTCTCGAGCGGGAGCGAGGGGTGTCGTGCCCTCGGCGGGCCGCCCCCGGTGAACCGATGTCTGCCACGTTCCTCGTCAGGTCCTGCGTCGGCCCGTCGCCCGGCCGGGAGGGCCGCTCCCGCCAGCCAAACTCTGCCACGTTCTCGTCAGGTGAGCGTGGTTGCCGTCGCCCAAGGCCGACGCCCGAACCAGCGAACTCTGTCACGTTCTCACCAGGTGAGCGCGACCGGGCCTCGCCCAGCCCCTGGACTCGGTCGAGCAGCGCACGGCCGAGTCCGGGAGGACCCGGCACGCACGCGATGCCACATTGGGGAGCCGCCAGATTGACAGACGCTCGTGTCGCGAACGTTTGGCAACGAGACTCTTGAAGTTCGCGCGGTGGCGCCGAACGAGGTCGACAGACGCGCGTCTCGTGAACGTTTGGCAACCACAGCCACCGCCGACGCCTCCTCGGCGCCGTTGGCAACGGGCCTCGGGTCGGCTCACGCTCGCGGGTCCGGCTCCAGGGAGCTGCGGCCATCCCTCCGGTCATCCGACAGACGGATCGTGCGCGCCTGGCGAGAAGATGGCAGGGTTGGCGGCGAGGCGGGGCGCGCACGGCTCGATCGCGCGGTGGTCGTCGCGCAGGGCGGCCTGGGCGAGGGCGCCGCGATGAACGCCTTGTCCACCCCGGTCGGGCCCCCGATCAGCACGTTGCGATGGCTGGCCACCAGCCGGATGTGGCGAGCTCGCGGATGAGCGCGCGGTCAGCCCGCGTGCCACGTGGAAGCCGGTCTCTCGAGCATCGTGCTCGCCCGCACCCGGGCCGGCCCCTGGTTGCGCTCGAGGCGACCGTTGGCGCCCTCGGTCGCTTTGACGTCGACCAAGAGCCGGAGCCGCTCCTCGAGGCTCAGCGCATTGCAGTCAGGCTGGCCCTGGTGCTCCCGCGACGTGGTGATCCGCGAGGGCGCGGGCCTTGCTGGCGAGGTCGAGCGCGTTGGAGTCCGTGGGAGGGGCCGCCGGCGTTCTCGTGGACCCAGGCAGGCATGGCCGCCGGCGGCTGGGGCACAGGCGATCGATCGAGCCAGCGGCGCAGCATCGAGTCGACTCTCGGCTAGCTGCGGGCGCCGATATCCGAGGAGCCGGGGCGCAGGACGCCGCGAGGCGCTCGGGTGGGTAGGGGCGCGAGGGGCCCAGGATCCCCAGCCAGCTCAGGCTGGGCGCACCGTGTCGAGGCACTCTGTCTCACCGACCTGGCCCATCCACACGGCCTCCCCAGTCGGAGTGAGATTGAGGACCCCTCAGCGGTCCCTGAGCAGGTCTGTCACCCGGGACAAGAGGATCGGCAGGGCACCAACTGGCGTCACGAGCAGTCCGAGCGTCGCCGCCGACGCGGAGCTCCGCAGCCCCACGACGAGCTGATCCACACCGATGCTGCCCATGAAGGCTTCCGCAAGGGCGAGCGCCCACGTGCCGCCAATGAACCAGCCGAGGGCAACGAGGGCCGTCGCCTCCACCTGGGCCATCAGCACCAAGCCGGCCGGGGGAACCCCCAGAGCCCGATAGAGTGCTCCCTCGGATCGACGCAGCCAAATGACCAGTGACGTGACGAGGCCTACGATCAGGCCAAGCGGAACCCACGCTTCGGCCTGCGGCCGTCGGGCAAGCTCCAGCACGGGGTCGCGGGTGAACTCACTGACGGGGACGAGCGGCCGCACCGCTACCTGTCGACCCCTTCCCTCGAACCAGGCGCCAAGGAGATTGGCCGCTCCGTCAACGGATCCGGGCGAGAACTCCGCCCAGCACTCTGAGACCCGGCCCACCGGAGGGATGACCTCCATCAGCCAACGATCGGCGGTGGGGTTCCTATCCCTGACGTTCAACACCACGCCGACCGTGTCACGTCTCGAATCGGACAGGACCAGGAGAGCGCCGGGTCGAAGCGACAGCTCCTCGGCGAAGGAGGCTCCGGTCACAAAGCCCCCCACGTACTCGCCTCGGTAGGTTGGATCCCAGATCTCAAGGATCCCGGCGGTGACCGCTCCCGACTGGAATCGGATCCGGGGAGCGGCAGCCAGCGTCAGCACCGAGCCGCGTCTGACGCCTCCGGCCGCCTGCACGCCGGAGAGCCAGCGCAGCGCGTCGCAGCGTGCAGCGGGCAGCCCGTTCTCAGCTGCCGCAACCACGACGCGGGCACCTCGGGCATCGAGCGCGGCTCGTAGCCTGAGCACTTCCTCCGTCAGCGCGAAGTCCATGAACGAGAGAGCGGCGAACACGGCCGCAAAGAGACCAACTGTCGTCGCCGCCCGAAACGGGGAGGCATTGAGGTTGCGCAGTGCCTCGGAGGCGAGCTCGGAAACGCGCCAGGAGCCCCTCAACGCTCCGCCTCTAGCTTGCCGTCACACAGCGCAAGGACACGATCGCACAGTTGGGCCACGGAAAGATCGTGCGTGGCGATGAGCAACGCCGTTTCGGCTGGGCGAGCGTTCAGCAGCAGGTGGGCGATCTCGATCGACGTCGACCTGTCCAAGTTGCCGGTAGGTTCGTCGGCTAGGATCACCGCCGGCTTCGCAACCAGGGCTCGCCCGATACAGACTCGCTGCTGCTCCCCGCCTGACAACGAGAAGCAGAGTCGATCTTCCAATCCAGCCAAGCCCACAGCGGCGATGGCTTGACGAGCGGCGTCCGCTGCCTCGCGCCTCGATCCGCCTATGGCCAGCCTGCCCAGAGCGACGTTCTCGAGCACCGAGCGCCGCGGCAGCAGGTTCATGGTCTGGAAGACCCAAGCGGTGCGAACAGGGACGGCTGCCTGACGGGCTTGGGCTGCCGCGGTCACCAACACCTCGCCTCGCGTTGGCCTTAGCAGTCCACCCGTGATCGCCAGCAGCGTGCTCTTTCCCGAGCCGGATGGCCCGACGATCGCCGTTGCGGTCCCCGGCTCGAGGACGAGGTCGACGTCCGCCAGAATCCAACGGCGGCCGTCGTAGGTGTGCGAGATGCCGCGGAGCTCTAGGGGCATTCTGACGAAAGGAGGTACGTTCCGGGATTCGCCAGTACTGCCTCGCCACCGACGAGGCCCGAAAGGATCTGCGCGCGGTTGATCGTCCCTTCTCCCACCGTGACGCGCCTCGCGGCGAAGCCGTCTCCACTCGGGACCCACACGCAGAAGTCGCCCCGGCTGTTGGCCGTCACGGCGGAGGCGGGAACCAAGATTGCAGGCACGGGCTCGCGACGCCTCAAGATGCCCTCAACGGCGGAGTCATCGGACGCTACAGCCTGCGACAGGCGGTCGAGGAGCTCCGAGCGGACACGGGCCACGCGCTCAGCCGCAAGCCCGTAGGTGGTGCCGGCGTAGACGAATTCCCAGTCCGTGGGCTCGTCGAGAACGACCGGCTCATCGGTCGAACTCAGGATCGCAGCCCCGACGAGTGGCCGAGGCCCGCGTGCAAGCACAGCCCCGGCCGGCGGCGCCGGGAGCCCGGCCTGGATCTCGATCGCCGCGATCTCCAGCGACGGGACGGGCAGCCATACGATGTAGGCAGGATTGAACGAACCATCGGGCGCCTCGTCACCTAGGCTCCGAGCCCATCTCGCGGCAGCTCGTGCAACCGCCTCGGTGTAGGCGTCGCTGATCGACCCCGACAGGAAACCGAGTGTCCACAGGAGCTGCTGGGCGTGCCGCACGTCTTCACCCCGATCACCGACGTCGAGCGTCCTCCAAAAGGGCCGCGGCGTGTGTGCGGCGATCCGGCGCACGCCGTCCACCGAGACCACAGGAGTACCTGTGGCGACGTGATCGCCGGGCACCAGGTGCACGTCGGTGACGAGGCCCTGCCAGGCAGGTGCGACCAGGATCGTGGCCTCGCCCCAGGTCAGAGAGGCAACCGCGACCCTCTCATCGGCCACCTCGGCCACTTCAGCGAGGACGACGATAGGCTCTGGCGTGGCACGAAGTCCATCAAGCCGGTCCACCAGCGCCACCCTGAGAACCAAGAGCAGCGCAATCGGTATCGCAAGCAGGGCGACGAGGAGTGCGAGCGTGCGCACCTCAGCCCCTTAGCCGCCGCTCAGATCCGGAGGGTCCACCCGCCGCACCGCGAAGGACTGGCACCAGGCGCGCCCCTCGATCATCTGCCCGGCGACCAGGCTCCAACGGCACGGAGGCAACTCATGCGGATGCCGGTTCTACTGCGCCTCGTCTGCACACTCCAGCAAACGCTTCCGAGCGCCAGGTCCGATGGCCTCGGCTTCACTGACCATCTGGCCGAAGTTCGCTGGAGTGGCGGAGACAACATACCCGCCCTGGGCCATGCACTCGGCGATGCGCGCGAACATCGCCTGCTCGGTGTCGTCGCGACGTAGCGCCACGCGCCACGCCTCGCGCACGTCCGAGTAGTACTCGGCTTCGCAGCGCTGCACAATCGCGTCGGCCTCCTCTCCGCCGACCCCGAGCAGCGTGATTTGTCCGTTTTCGTCCAGGTGGAGGTCCGTTACGGGTGCGCCAGCGTCCTCGATACAGCCAATGAACGCCAAGCGGGCGCGTTCATGCTCGGCTGGGGTAACCTCCCCGTCGCGGAGGATCTCTCGCTGGAACTCAGACGTCGTCTGAAGAATCGTCGGAAGTCGGGCCAGCCATTGTTCGCCGAAGGTCTGGCCCTCGGCTGGCGTCGGGCGCGCGGGAGTACACGCTGCCAAGACGAGCGCCGCGGCGAGGAGCCACGTCACGCCGAGCCTGGGGTCACGTGTATTGGTTGCATTCGGCATTGCCGCAGGCCTTCTGCCACGCGATGTCCAAGACGGCAGTCAAGGTCAGGGCGCTGGAGAGGTTCCGTTGGGGCCCGTAGTATGTCTTCCAGCCAGAGTCCTGCCGATATACGCGAAGGATCGCTTGGACGTTGTCGCAGTCCGATACCTCGATTGTCTCCGCCTCTGCCGCCCCGCTCGTGTAGCCAGTGTGCTCCCACGTCACGTCGCACGGCGTGCCGCCGATGTTGGTCACGGAGCCCGAATGCCAGTGGTAGATGTGCGAAGCCGACGCGGCTGACGCCGCGATCAGAAGCGCCGCGGCGGTAACGACAGCCACTCGGAGACCTCGTCGCACTGATCAGTACCTCCGTTATTGGGCCTCGTGCAACAAACATGCCTGAGACATCAGGTTAGTTGCACGTTCTCCGGCTGTCCATATATTCGTTGCACTAAATCCGGCAAGCCACCGGACTTGTCGCCCGGGTCACCCGGGTGGAGGCGCCGCGGCGAGGATCGGCCCCGGTTGCCATGGACGAGGCTCGCTGGACCGCCCGAAGCGAGCCTCGAGTGTCCGCCCAGGGCAGGGACGCGCTACCCTTGGTCGACGATGGACTCGACCTCGGTGCCAGCCGCCGCGAGCCGCTCCCGTCGGGCCATCGCCGCCGGCAGCCTCGCCGCCGCGGCAGGGGCCATGCTCATCGTCCTCCTCGGGAGCCTCTTCGCCCTCTCGGCCGGGCTCCTCGTCGTCGCCTTCTTCGTCGGCCGTTTCATCGCCCTCGCCGTTGACGCTGCCGGAGGCTATCGGGCTGACCCGGCCGGCAGTGCCGCCATCGCCGTCGCTCTCGGGCTCGTCGGCGTCGCCCTCGGCCAGGTCGGCCTCTGGATCGTCGCCCTCGCTCAGGGTGGCAGCCTCGACTTGGCGACGTTCCTCGGCGAGACCTACGGACCCCTCGTGCCAGCCGAGCTCGGCCTGGCCGCCCTCGGCGCCTGGTGGCGAATTCGGCGGTGATGGGTCTCGGCCGGGCGGCACCACGCCCCAAGCTCACCGGCAAGCTCGGAGTCCGACACCCGACGGAGGCCGACCACCGCCGACTCGTCGACCTCGTCGACGACTGGTTCGGCGGGCGCCGGGTCCGCGACGAGTTCGCCCGCTTCTGGTTTCGCGACTTCAGCACGAGCTCCTGGATCGCCGAGACCGCAAACGGCGAGATCGCTGGGTTCCTCATCGGCTACCTCGCGCCCGACGACCCGGCGACCGCGGTCATCCATCTCGTGGCGGTGAACCCGAACCTCCGCCGGCGCGGGGTCGGTCGAGAGCTCGTCGAGCGCTTCGGGGCCGATGTCCGCGCCCGAGGGGCACGACGTCTCGTCATCGTGACCCGCCCCGACGAGCCGATCGCCGTCCGCTTCCTCCGCAGCCTCGGCTTCGAGCCCGACGCCGGCGCGGGCACCCAGCTCCTCTACGGGACACCGGCCTATCCGGACTACGAGCGGGAGGGCGAGGACCGGGCGATCTTCCGCCGCAGTCTCTGAGGAGGATGGCGGGCGGCTGCCGAGCGGGGCCGCTGCCGAGCGGGGCGGCTGGTGCGTGCGGGTGGCCGTGCCAGCGGCCGTGCCAGCGGCCGTGGGCTGCTGGCCGCGGCTCGATGAGACCCGCCGCCCTCACGCCTCGCTGCCCCGCGTCGACGCCTCCACGTCGGCCCGGATCCCCGACGGCGTGAGCTGCTCCCGGAGGAGCCTGCCGAAACGGGTCACCCGCTGACTCGCCGGAACGAGCTCGAGCCAGCGTCGGAGGAGCGCCTCGCCCTCGGCGTAGACGAAGACATACGGCCGCCAGAGTGGGTGGTCGATGAATTCGAGGCGCTTCGCCGCTCGCTCGGGGCTCATCTTGCCGACCTCGCGGAGGTAGCTGACGACCTCCTCGGCCGGGCGCCCTTCGGCGTGCCGGAGGAGGGCGGCGTTCACGGCCGCCGCGCCGAGACGGCGCCGGAGCCGGGCGATCGCCGCCGCCCGCTCGGCCGTCTCGCGGCACCGGACGGGGTCGTCGGCGACGGCGAGACCCGCGACGGCGAAGGCCTCGGCGAGGAAGTCGACCTCCTCGTTCGGAGGGACGGCGAAGTCCCGGCCCAGGTCGGCCAGCCCCTCGCTCACGAGGCACTCAGGGGTGTCGATCGAGAGGAGGCTCGCCTCGAGCCGAGCGAGCCGATCGACGAGCTCGGCCTCCTTCCAGGCGTGCTCGAGGTGGTGGCCCGGGTACGTCTCATGGGCGATGACCGCGACGAGGTCGGGGACCCGGATCGGGAGGTCGAGGTTGAGGTCGACCCGCGAGCGGCGCCCGCCGTCGTACCAGGTGTAGCCGCTCCAAGGCTGGCGCCGGACGAGGGTGATCCGAAGATCTTCGCCCTCCGGGAGGCCAAAGAGGCCTCTCGCCCGCTCCCGAAACCGCTCGGCAAGCCAGCGGGCGACGGCCTCGACCCTCGCCTCGTCGATCGTGAGGGAGCCGTCCCAGGCAGTGAGCCTGTCGGCGAGGGACCCATCACCCGGGACGAGACCGTCGAGCTCGGCGGCGGCGGCGGCGAAGGTCGCCTCGTCCCACCAGCGTGGAGCGTGGTCGAAGAGGGCGGTGACGAGCTCGACGTAGGGGATCGCCGCCCCCGCCAGCTCGCTGGCGAGGGTCTCGAGGGCCCGGAGCTGGACCGTCAGCCAAGCCGCCCGGTCCGGCGCCCCGACCTCGCTTGCGACCCGTTCCCGGAGCGCCGCCGCGTCATCGCGGAGCTTCGAGGGAGCCGCGAGCTGCTCGGTCTCGACCTGAGCCTTGAGGTCGGCCGGGCCGACATAGGCGTCGACGAGCCCCGGTCGATGCTGGTCGAGGCGAAGGGCGAGGAGGAGGTAGTCCGTGGCGATCGGATCCGGGGCCGGCACGAGGTGGGTGCCGCCGACGGCGGGAACGAGGGCCGGAGCCGTCACCGCGGGTCCGAGGTGGGCGGTCGACCCCTCGCCGGCTCGGGATCGCCAACCCTCCGCGTCGCGCCGCCATCCTCACCGAGGAAGGGCATCCCGAATCGCTCGACCGCTTCGAGGCTCATTTGGAGCGCGGCCGTCTTGGCCCGGGCGACCTCCCGGACGTAGGCGGCCTCCTCGGCGGGCGTCATCGGCCGGCCTCGCACGGCGTCGGCCGGTCGGCCAACCATGAGCCAAGCGAGGTGGTAGCGATCCATCGTTCCCCAGGCCGCCGAGAGGAGGTCGTCGGAGAGCTTGAGCCAGAGACGAAGGCCGGCGAGCGAGGGGCTGGCGACGAGTCGGTCGCCCTCCTCGATGAGCTGGCGAGTTCGATCGATGAGCTCTTGGCGGGTCACGGGGGGAGTGTATCGGCCTCCGCCGGCCGGTCGGGCCGCTCGTGCCGAGCTCCCCCCTCCTCGAGGCTCCAGGTCGAGCCCTCGGTCGAGTCATGGACCTCGACCCCGGCCGCCCGGAGTCGGTCGCGAATGAGGTCCGCCGTCGACCAGTCCCGTTCGGAGCGAGCCCGCGAGCGGAGGTCGAGGAGCGCCGTCACGAAGGGGGCGACGACGTCTCGGGGGTCCCGCGTCGCGACCTCCGCCTGCTCGCCGAGCCGGACGATGCACGACCGGAAGACCGCCCGTGCATTGTCGAGGTCTGGGCTGTCCTCACCCGCTCGAAGACGGGCCGAGATCGCCTCATCGAGCTCGAGGAGCGCCTCGACGGCTGCGTGGACGTCCCCCCGGCCGAGGGCGTCGAGGAAGGAGGCCTCGAGCTCGACCATGGCGTCGCGGACCGGGACTGGGGCCCGGGACGAGGCGCCCCCACGCGGGCGTCGCCGATCGAGCTCGCTCGACCCGGCCCCCACTGGGGCCTCGACCGGCGCCCCGGCAGCGAGCTGCCGGGCGATCTCGCCGAGGGCGTCGATGGGGACCTCGCTCCCGGCCGGGAGGACCCTGCTTCGACCGCCGACCCGGACTGTCACCCCGCCGAGTCCGGCGACCGAGGCGGTCCCCCGCCCGAGGTCGAGGACGAGGGCGGTGTGGCCGTCGACCCCGAGGATGAAGGCCCCCTCGGGCAGCGCCGCCTCGAGGATCCGGAGCCGACGTTCGCCGAGGTAGCAGAACCGGGTGTCGTGGCTGCCGCCTTCGGCGTTGTCGTAGTGGGGGACGACCGCCGCCCGGAGGCCGGTCACCCGGCCGAGGAGATCGAGCCCCTCGAGCCAGTGGGGGTCCTCGCCGACCTTGTAGATCTCGTAGACGGGGACCGTGACGACGCCGAGGGTGAGGGCGGCGGCGCTGGCCATGGTGACGATCCCGCCCCGCTCGAGCTTGTCGGCGAGGGCCTCGGGGATCGGCCCGCCGGCCCACTGGCGGAGGGCATAGCTCGGGCTCCCGGGCCCGGCCATGACGTAGCGGGCCTCGCGGATCCGGGCCACGGCGGCGGCGAGGGTGGCCGGGTCGGCGTTCCGAGAGCGATACGAGGCGACCGTCGCCCTCCGACCGAGGTTCGTTCGGAAGAACTCGACGAGACGAGCGCTCAGCTCGTCGGCGTTCTCCTGGAAGCCGTACGGAGTGTCGATGATGACGGCTGGCGCCGGCTCGGCCCCGAAGTGCTCGAAGAGGGCCCGGTGGACCTTCGCCATCGTCGGCGCCGCCTCGCCCGAGCCCATGATCGCGAGGATCCGCGGCTCGGTCACCGGTACCCCTCGATCGGGGCCTGGGGGAGGCCGTGGACGAGGATGGAGGTGGCCGGACCATCGCTCACCGCGCTCGGTCCGGCGCTGGACGCCCAGAGGTCGACGCCCAGCTCGGCCCCATGAGCGTTGGGGGTCCCGTCGCTCCGCATGGCTCGATCGTAGCCGGCGAGGCGCCCGCCCTCCCCCGGCGGGTCCTCGCTCATAGCCTGCTCCGAGCGCGCCGGGCGACGGTGTCGATCCAGGCCTCGCGAGCGGCTCGGAGGGCGAGGGTCCGCTCCCCGGGGCGCCCAGTGCCGATGGGACGGCCGTCCACCTCGACGAGGGGGACGATCCCGGCGACGCTCGAACAGAGGAAGGCCTCGTCGGCGGCGGCGAGGTCGGTCGGCCAGCAATCCGCCTCGACGGCGACGAGGCCGAGCCGTCGGACGGCGGAGGCCCGAAGGAGCCAGGCCCGGGTCGTGCCGGCGAGGATCCCAGCGCCGAGGGTCGGCGTCACGAGCCGGCCTCCTGCGATGAGGACGACGTTCGCCGTCGTCGCCTCGGCCAGGCGACCATCGATGGTGAGGAGGAGGGCGTCGTCGGCCCCGGCCCGTTCGGCCTCGAGGCGAGCGTAGACGTGGTCGGCCCGGGAGGTCGTCTTCACCCCGGCGAGCGGGTGGTCAGGGTCTCGCCGGACGGAGCTCGTGACGACGCGCACGCCCCGGGCGAGGACTGCGTCCGGGACCGGGACGTGCGGCCAGGCCTGGATCGCGACCGTCGCCGAGATGCGCTCCCAGCCGGGCGGCAGCAGCCCGCGACCGGCGAGTGTGCCGCGGGAGACGGTGATCCGGATTGCGGCGTCGCCGGGGTCGGGGTCGGTCGACTGGTCGAGGCCACTGGCGGCGAGGAGCTCGCCGATTGCCTCGGCGAGGCGGTCGGAGTCATAGGGGAGCCGGATGGCGAGAGCGGCCGCGCTCTCGGCCAACCGGGCCGCGTGTTCCGCCCACTCGACCGGGACGCCCCGCCGCGCGCGGAGGGTCTCGAAGACGCCGTCCCCGAGCTGGAAGCCGCGATCGGTGAGCGGGAGGTGGGGCTCCGCGGCGGGCAGGAGCCGACCGTCGAGCCAGACGACGCCCGGTGCGGCGGTTCGACCGGGTGCCGACGCTGCGCGTGAGGCGACCCGCGCGGGCGCGCCCGACCGGGTGCTCGGGGCGTCGTCGATCGGTCGCTTCACCCCTGCCCCTTGCTCCTGGTCTCCGCCGCCCCGAAGTTCGCCATGCCGTCGCTCAGGTCGGCCGGAGTTCACCCCTTCCACTCGCTCCCCACCTCCACGGCCCCGAGGGCACCGAGCGGCCCCGCCGCCTTCGCCACCGTCTCCTCCCACTCGGCCGCCGGGTCGCTTCGCCAGGTGATCCCGCCACCGACGTGGAGGCTGAGCCGGCGCCCGTCGGCGACGAAGGTCCGGATGAGGATGCTCGTCGTCATCGCCCCGTCGGGGCCGATCCAGCCGGCGGCCCCCGTGTACGGCCCCCGCCGGACCGGCTCGAGCCCGGCGAGGATCTCCATCGCCCGGATCTTCGGGGCGCCGGTGATGCTCCCGCCGGGGAAGGCGGCGGCGAGGAGGTCGAAGACGTCCCGGCCGGGGGCGAGGACGCCGGTCACCGTCGAGACGAGGTGCCAGACCGCCGCCGTTCGCTCGGGGCGGCAGCAGCGCGGAACGCGGACGCTCCCGGGAAGGCAGACCCGACCGAGGTCGTTCCGGAGGACGTCGACGATCATGACGTTCTCGGCGCGGTCCTTCGTCGAGGTCGCGAGCTCCCGGAGGAGGGCCCGGTCGGCGGCCCTCGTCCGACCGCGGGGTCGGGTCCCCTTGATGGGGTCGGTCGCGACGCGGCCGTCGGGTGTCGCGGCGAGGAAGGGTTCGGGCGAGGCCGAGACGATCGCCCGGGGCCGTCCCTCGGGGTCGGGCCCGAGGTCGAGGAAGGCGGCGAAACGGGCTGGGTCGCCGGTTCGGAGGCGTCGGTAGAGGGGCCAGGGATCGCCCTCGAAGGGAGCCTCGAGGCGACGGGTGAGGTTCGCCTGGTAGATCTCGCCGGCTGCGATGGCGGCGCGGACTGCCTCGACCCGAGCCTCGAAGGCGGCCCGGGCGAGGCCGCTCTGGAAGCGGGTCGGCAGGGCCGTCGGGTCCTCGGGTTGGGCTCGGGCCACGGCCTCGAGGCTCTCGACGATCCGGATCCGGACCTCGTCGAGACGACGGGCGAGCCCGGCTCGATCGCCGTCGACGGCTCGGCCGGCGAGCCAGACCCGCTCCGTTGTCCGGTCGAAGGCGACGACCCAGTCGTGGAGGGCGAGCCGGAGGACCGGCAGCTTCTGGTCGTCGGGCGGGCCCTCGGGGAGTCGTTCGAGCCACCGGCCGAGCTCGTAGCCGAGGAATCCGACGAGGCCGCCGGCGAAGGGCGGTGGGACGGCGTCGTCCTCGACGACGAGCGGGGTCGGGGCCAACCGGCCGAGGGCGCGCCGGGCGTCCGAGAAGGGATCCGGCCCCGCACTCGGCTCCTCCAGGACGAGCAACGGGTCGGCGGTCAGGTAGCTCCAGCGCGACCGCCGGCCCGGGCGGGCGGCTTCGAAGAGGACGAGTCCCGGGCGGCCGCGGAGGGCTTCGGCGACGTCCATCGGCGCCCGGCCGACGAGCTCGGGGAGCGGGAGGCAGGCGACGGTGCCGCCGACGGTTGAGGGGCGACGAAGGCCGAGCATCGTGGGGCATTATCGGATCCGGGGCGAGGGGTGTCCGCGAGGGGCCGGTGTGACCTCGGCTCCTGCGACCCGCTCCTCCGCTCTCGGCTCCCACTATCGGTGGCCCACTCGGTGGAGTCCCCTCCCCCCGGTGTTGCACCGGATGCAAACGCGCTGCCTGACCTGCCCTGCCGGCGGCGACGGCCCGTCGACCGTTGCACCGGATGCAAACCCACCGGCCTCCCGCCCCGGCTGCAGGGGGCCGCCCCCTCCGCCGTTGCACCGGGTGCAAACCCTTGGGGTCTTCCGGTTCCGCCCCAAGCGGTCATCCACCCCGGCGTTGCACCGGGTGCAAACCCACCGGCCTCCCACCCCGGCTGCAGGGGGCCGCCCCCTCCGCCGTTGCACCGGGTGCAAACCCACCGGCCTCCCACCCCGGCTGCAGGGGGCCGCCCCCTCCGCCGTTGCACCGGGTGCAAACCGAGCGGGGTCCTGTTGCATCCAATGCACGTGTCGGTCGCGCCGGGGCCTGAGCTGGCCTCGGCGTTGCATCCGATGCAAGGGAGCGACCGAGGACGGGCGGTAGCGGTCGGTTTGTTCCATCCGATGCAACGACACGACCGAGTCGGCCCCTTCCGGGGCGAGGAGGCCGCCGACACGTGCATCCGATGCAACACCGCCCGCCGGCCGGTAGCGGGTGGAGGGCGCCCATGAGCGGAGCTTGGCACGGCGCCCACGCGAGCCAACGCCTTCCTGGAAGCCGACCCGCTCCGGATCATCGCCACCGCGACCCGGGAGCGTGGATCCGCACACCGCAGCCGTCGAGCCGGCAGAGGAGCGCACGGGCCCGAGCGGCCACGTCGCCCGGACTGAGCGTCCGACCAACACCGCCCGGAGTGGCAGCCACCACGGCCGATCATGGCCAAACGGCCGACCACCGCCACCACGGCCGATCATGGCCGACCGGAGCCGCCACGCCCTCCCCGGCGGCCACCCGAGCTGGCGCCCACCCGAGAGCTGGCGCACCATGAGTGTGGGCGCACTGGCCCCGGATCCGCCCCGCCCCCGACCCGCCCGAGCCACCCTCGACCAGCCTCAGCCCGTCCGCGGCACGATCTCGACGACCGCGTTGTAGTCGGGAACGTGGCTCACTGGGTCGCGACGGTCCGCCCGGACGAGGGGGTTCGCCTCGGGGAAGAACATCTGGACGTTCCCCGGCCGGATCGGCACGATCGCGACCCTCGCCGCCACCTCGCCGACCTCCGACCGGACCCAGACCGGGGCGCCGTCGGCGAGACCGAGCCGAGCCGCGTCCTCGGCCGAGAGGAAGACCGCATCGCGTCGGGCGCCGGTCAAGGGGTCGCGCTCTTGCCAGACCATCGAGTTGAACTGCTTGCCGCGACGCGTCGAGAGGACGAAGCGGCCGGGCGGGACCTCGGCTTCCCGCGGCCCGACCGGCGTGAAGTGGGCCCGACCGTCGGGGGTCGGGAAGCGCCAGCCGTCGCAGAGCCGCTCACCGCCCCACTGGACCTGATCGCCGCTCCGACGGAGGTGCTGGATCCCGTCGTAGAAGGGGACGACCCGGGCGATCTCTTCGCGGATCGCCTGGGCGTCCTCGAGCCCCAGGGTTGCCGCCCGCTCGGGATCGACCCGCCTGGCCACATCTCGGAGGATCGCCCACTCGGCCCGAGCCTCGCCGACCCGGGGTCCTGGGATCTCCGGGCTGAAGAGGATCCGCCGCTCCGTCGTCGTCTCCGTCCCGCCGCCCGGCTGTTCGTACCGCGTCATCGCCGGCAGGAGGAGGACCGCCCCGTCGGGGCCAGGATCGACGAGCATCTGGGAGCTCAGCACGATGTCCTGGTGGACCCGGAGTCGGAGGCGGCCGAGGGCCTCTCGGATCGCGCCCGGATCCGGCAGCGTGTCGAGGAAGTTCCCCCCGGAGCTGTAGAGGACGTCCATCTCGCCCCGGCCGGCCGCCTCGAGCATCTCGGCGATCGTCAGGCCCCGGGTCGCGGGGACCGGGAAGCCCCAACGCTCCGACAGCTCGGCCGCCGATTCGGGCCCGATCGGAACGCCGCCCGGGAAGACCGTCGCGTAGGCCCCCATCTCCGCCCCACCCTGGACGCCCGAGTGACCGCGGATCGGCATGAGCCCGGCCCCAGGCCGACCGACGTTCCCCCGGGCGAGGGCCAGGTTGACGATGGCGAGGACGTTCTCGGTCCCGCAGACGTGCTGGGTGATCCCCATCGACCAGATGAAGATCGTCCGCTCGGCGGCGGCGTAGAGGTGGGCGAAGCGCTCCATGTCGGCCCGCGAGGCCCCCGACCAGCGCTCGAGGTCGTCGAAGGAGAGACCTTCGAGGGTGGCGCGCAACTCGGGCCAGCCGGTCGTGTGCGCCTCGACGAAGGTCTCGTCGACCCCGCCGATCTCGAGGAGGCACTTCAGGACCCCATCGATGAAGGCGACGTCGCCGCCGGTGTGGATCTGGAACCACTCGTCGGTCATCTTCGTGCCGAAGATCGCCGACTCGACGTTCGAGGGGACCCAGTAGCGCTCGAGGCCGGGCTCCCGGTAGGGATTGACGACGGCGACCCGGAGCCCGTCCTTGCGGGCCAGGTAGAGGTACTTCATGAAGACCGGCTGGGCGTTCGCCACGTCCGAGCCGAAGAGGACGACGAGGTCGGCGTCGAAGACGTCGCGGTAGCTGATCGTCGTCGCCGCCACCCCGAGGGCCCGCTTCAGGGCTCCCGTCGACGGGGCGTGGCAGACCCGGGCCGCGTTGTCGACGTTGTTCGTGCCGAGGAACCGGGCGACCTTCGCCGCCGCGTAGTAGACCTCGTTCGTCAGACCGCGGGCAGTGAGGTAGAAGCCGAAGCGGGCAGCCCCCGTCGAGGGCGCCGGCCCGGCCGCCCGAGCAGCCCGGATCTCCGCCGCCACGAGGTCGAGGGCCGCCTCCCAGCCGATCCGCCGGAAGCCGGCCTCCCCCGCCCGCCGGAGCATCGGATGGGCGAGGCGGCCGAGCTCGCGGAGCTCGGCCCCCGACCTGGCCCGGAGCGGCTCGACGGCCGCCAGGACCCCGGGGTCGAGGGGCCCCATCGTGTTCACCTTCAGGAAGTTCAGCCGGGTCGTGCAGAGGTGGACGCCCTCGATCGTCCAGTCCCGGAACCCGGCCACCCCGAGGGCACAGCCGTCGCAGACCCCCTCCGACAGGATCCGCCAGGCATAGCGGGGGTGGCGGCGGTTCTCCCAGATCGTCTTGGCGATCTCCAGGTAGTGATTCGGCTTCGTGAAGCCGATCCCGTAGGGGACCGGGCTGACCCAGAGGTCGGGCCGGATCCGACGGCGCGAGCGGCGGCGGGGCAGAGCAGGATCGGGGAGGGACGAGGTGGTCATCGGTCGGGACGGGTCAACGGGCGAGGTCATGGGCGCGAGCGGTCATCGGTCGGGACGGGTCAGCAGGGGAGGGTCCGGGATGGACGAGCGGTCGGAGGTGGAGGCCAGGGTCGATCCAGGTTCGACGCCGGTCGACCCGCCGGGCCCATCGAGGCGGACCCGATCGAGGCCGGCGTAGACGTTTGCCCGACCATCTCGGAGGAAGCCGACGAGGGTGAGGCCGAGCGCCCTGGCCGCCTCGACGGCGAGGTCCGAAGGGGCCGAGATGGCGCCGACGATCGGAATCCCTGCCGCCGCGGCCTTCTGGACGATCTCGAAGCTGACCCGACCGGAGACGAGGAGGACGGCGTCGTGGAGGGGCAGGCGCCCGAGGCGGAGCTGGGAACCGATGAGCTTGTCGAGGGCGTTGTGGCGCCCGACGTCCTCGCGGAGGGCGACGAGCTCGCCGTCGGGTCGGAAGAGGGCGGCAGCGTGGAGCCCGCCGGTGAGCTCGAAGGTCACCTGGGCGGCCCGGAGCCGCTGGGGGAGGCGGCCGAGGACGGTCACCGGAACGACCGGACGTCCGGGCGGTGGCGGCTCACAGCGGAGGGCGACCTCCTCGATCGAGGCCTTGCCGCAGATGCCGCAGGCGGCCGTGGCGACGAAGCGGCGCTCGGCGACCCGGCCCAGGTCGAGGGGACCCTTCAGGTGGACGGTCACCTCGTCGTCAGGCCGACGAACCCGACCGGGATCGCCGAAGCTGACCGCGATGACGTCCTCTCCTTCGATGAGCCCCTCGGTAAAGAGGAAGCCAAGGGCGAGGTCCACTTCGTCGCCGGGGGTCCGCATCGTCACCGCCACCTCGATCGGAGCCTGACCGGGGCCGCAGGCCCGGATGGCCAGCGGCTCCTCGCCGACGACGAGGTCGTCCCGCTCTCTTGCTCGGTCGGAGCGGATCTCGACGATCCGGGTCGGCGTCGTCCGCTCGGCCCTCGCTTCGTCCCCCCGTTCGTCCCTCGGTTCGTCCCGACCGGTCAGGTCGATCGGGCCGGTCGGGGCGCGCCTGGGGCCAGGGCGGGGATCGTCGTCGGCGGCGCGGGCGGTGGCCGACGGGACTCGGGCGGTGGCCGACGGGACGCGGATCCGGGCGCGGCCGACCGACGGATCGGGACGCTCCGGTCCGACCCGGGACGGGGCCGTGCGGGCGGCGAGGTCGGCCATCGCCCGCAGTCTAGATCAGGTTCGGGTCGCTGTCCCGTGGCGGGGCCCCGGGTCCCATCGCGGATGCGCGGGGCCCGCCGTGGGGATCGGTCTCCCTGGCTGGAGCCGGCCGACTTCTCGATCGGCACCCCCGCCGCCCGTCCTCGAGGGCGAGGGGCCGGCCCGGCCTCAACCGGCCGACTTCTCGATCGGCACCCCGACCATGCTCCCCCATTCCGTCCAGCTGCCGTCGTAATTCCGGACCCGCTGGAAGCCGAGGAGCTCGTGGAGGACGAACCAGCTGTGGCTGCTCCGCTCACCGATCCGGCAGTAGGCGATGACGTCCTTGTCGGGGGTGACGCCCTTCGATTGGTAGAGCGCCTCCAGCTCTTCGCGGCTCTTGAAGGTCCCGTCCTCGCGGACAGCCTGGGCCCAGGGGATCGAGACGGCACCGGGGATGTGGCCCGCTCGCTGGGCCGTCTCGGTCATCCCCGGCGGGGCGATGACCTCGCCCGAGTATTCGGCCGGGCTTCGCACGTCGACGAGGGCGAGGTTGGGATCGCCGAGCCGCGGCAGGATGTCGTCGCGGAAGGCCCGGAGGCTGAAGTCGGGCGGGCCGAGCCGGTAGTCCGTCTCGGTGTAGGTCGGCACCTCCGTCGTGAGCGGCAGGCCGTGATCGAGCCAGTACTTCCGGCCGCCGTTCAGGATCCGGACGTCGCGGTGGCCGTAGAGCTTGAGCTGCCAGTAGGCCCAGGCGGCGAACCAGTTGTTGTTGTCGCCGTAGAGGACGATCGTCGTATCGGGACCGATCCCACTCTTGCGGAGGAGGGCGCTGAACTCCTCGGGGCCGGCGATGTCGCGCCGGACGCCGTCGGCAAGCTGGCTCGTCCAGTTCCAGCCGACGGCACCGGGGATGTGCCCCTGCTCGTAGGCGGTCGTGTCGACGTCGACCTCGACGAAGCGGACCGTTGGGTCGTTCAGGTGCTCGACGGCCCATTCCGCCGAGACGAGGACATCTCTTGCGTAACCGGTGACGGTCATCGTGTTCCCTCCGTGGTCATCGGGCAGGCTGACGAAACGAACGGACGGCGTGGCGGGTCACCGCCCGGTCGAAGCGACCGGACGGCCCCGCCGGGGACACGCGCAGCTGGGCGGCCGTGGAGGGCGAGGACCGAAGCTGACGGCTCGGTCTCGAGCCTGGGGAGGACCAACCATCGGCGACGGGGTCGCGAGCCGACGCTCACTCACCCTTCGCCTCCGACCCGATCTCGCCGGGCAAAGTCGGCGAGGCGCGCCCGACACTCGGCGGCGAGCCGCTCGGCCTGGCGGACGATCCAGGGGTCGACCCGACTCGTGTCCTCGATCGTCACCGTCGGGCCTGCGGGGCCGTCGGCGACGACGATGCCGGAGCTGTTCCGGTAGTCGGCCATCCAGTTCGCCTGGAGCTGGAGGACCGCGTCGAGGACGACCGTCGGCGAGAAGAGCCAGTCGAGATAGGTCGCGTTCAGGCGGTCGACGAGGGCAGCGACCGCGACCGGTCGTCCGCGCTCGACCTGGGCTAGGAGGTGGACGACCCGGAGGGCAGCGAAGGGGTCGCCCGATTCGGCGATGACCGGCGGGCTCAGGTTCGGGTCAGGGAGACCAGCGGGTGCTGGGCGGAGGGCGAGCCCGTTGGTCGAGGTCGTCGGTTGCGGGGCGATCGGAGGACGCAGACCGCTCATCGGTACCGTCGCTGGGTCATGGCCGTTGCCGGCTCCTCGACTGGTTCGGCTGGGACGTCGCATCTCCCGGCCGATGGAGAACTCCGACTAGTTCGGTCGGGATTGCTTGGGAGGATAGCACAGTTGGGCGGTGGGAGAGGCCGAGCGCTCGGGCACGCGGTGTCTCCAGCGCCGGGCGCAGCAGCACCTCCGGAGGCGCGGACGACTCCCTCCCCTCGCCCCGACGGCAGCTCGACGCGAGCAGGCTCCCCGGCGGCGGTTTGGGGACGACGAGCCGAGTGGGGTTGCCTCAGAGGAGCTCGTGGTTGGCGGTCGCCGTCGGTGCGCCCTCCGGGGGGCGCGGCTCCTCGCCCGGTCCGTACTCACGGGGGGCGTCGGGGCTCGCCGACCGAGGCTCGGGCCCGGCGGCTGCAGGTACCGAGCCGCCGCCCGCCCCCGCGCCTTCGGCCAACCCGGCACCGCTCCTGGCTCCGTGGGCCGACCCGGCGCCTGCGCCACCGCCCGCGGCGGCCCCGCTGCCCAATCCGGCGCCCTCGAGGAGCTCCGGCCGGGGCCGACTCGCCGACCCCTCGATCGCCCCCACCCCGTAGGGCACCCACTTCGACGGATCCTGGAGACGATGGGGTCCGGTCACGCCTCGAGAGTGGA
>FWPU01000354.1_pt1 | contig 117528 bp, 114 predicted proteins | sample 2228361 | NCBI WGS metagenome assembly FWPU01 (sample SAMEA103939777, study PRJEB20133) | metagenome | reverse complement strand
GGTGGGGACGTCAGTCGGCACACCTGTTGGACCGGGCACTGGAGTTGGCGTCGCGCTCGGCGTGGTTGGTGCCGGCGCTGGCGGTGGGGATGGCGGCTCAGGATCGGCGTAATCCGGAACCCCAGCGCTCACGTTAGGAAACGAGATGGCGACGCTGCCAGGCATGATGCCGAAGTAGGCGCCACTGCTGGGATCGGGTGGCAACCACAGCAACGGATCAATCCGGCCACCTGTGCCAAGATCAATCACCCCGAAGTGGAGATGGTCTCCGGTCGAGTAGCCGACGGATCCCACCTCAGCGATGGCCTGCCCAGCCTCAACCCATTGCCCAGGTTGGACGTAGGTTGTGATCCAGTGCAGGTACTCGGTTGCCCACCCTGCGTTTGGCCCGTCGTGGACGATCACCAGCCGGGTATTCGCAATCCCTTGGGGCCGGTCAAGCCCGGCCTCCACGACGGTACCCGACGCCGCAGCATAGATCAGGGTGCCCAGCGGGGCGGCAAGGTCGAGCCCGGTATGCATGGCCGGCGCCTCCGGAGGGCACCCGGGCGCAACGGCATAAAAGCCAAGCTGGGGCACACACCCAAATGGCTGGCTGAACCAGAAGGTGCCAGGAGCCAGTGGCCACACTCGCGCTCCGGCTGGCAGCCGTGCCTCAGTGGATTCCCCTGCTGCGCTGTCGCCCTCACCGCCTTTGCCACGGGGCTTAGCCGCCGGGTTCTGATAGGCCCGTGGTGTCGGGCGCGGCCGGATCGACTCTCCTACCGGCGTCTCATCGTCTGAGGCGGCCGTAGGAGCGCTGGCCAGCACGAAGATGCACAGCGCCACGATCAGGCTTCGTGCAACAAACACCAATGTGCCTCCCCTTCCCCGTGTGGAAGCATTATGGCAAGCATGCTATTGCCTAGACCCACTATAGAGGGTTTGTTGAGCGCAGGCTAGAGGGTTCGTGTAGTCAAAATGGAGGAAATGTTCTTCACTCCGGCGCTTTGGATGCAATGACGAGAAGGCCACCCGCAAATTGCCCGCCTGCGGTACGCTGCCGCCAGCACAGTTTCCGGGTCCGTTCAATGCCGTGCGTCAGTGCGGCACGACCTGAAACGGACCACTGCATAAGGAGATGGGCAACCGATGGATCGTCTTCCGTTCGCACAGCCAGGCCGGTTCTGGCGCGGCAACCTTCACACGCACTCCACCTGCTCCGACGGGCGGAAAACGCCTGCCGAAGTCGCGCAAGCCTATCGTGAGCGTGGCTATGATTTCATTGCCATTACCGATCATTTTCTGGAGCGGTACGGCTACCCAATCGTGGATACCCGCCCATTCCGGACTGGCTCCTTCACCACGCTCCTTGGCGCTGAGCTGCACGCGCCCGCGCTGTCGCACGGCGAGATGTGGCACCTGCTCGCTGTCGGCCTACCGTCCGATTTTGCTCCGCTACGAGACGGAGAGACGGGACCTGAGCTTGCAGCGCGGGCAGCGGCGGCCGGCGCCTTCGTCGGCATCGCCCACCCCGCCTGGTATGCCTTGACGCTGGAGGACGCCTGGACGGTTGAAGCAGCTCATGCCGTCGAGGTCTACAATCACACCACGGCCAACCATAACGACCGCGGAGAAAGCTGGTATCTGAGCGATCAGCTCTCCATCCGCGGGCGCCGCCTCCTCGCGTACGCCGCGGACGACACGCACTTCAGCGACCGGCCCGATGCGTTCGGCGCCTGGGTCATGGTGCGAGCGCCTGAGCTTTCGCCGGAAGCGCTTCTGCATGCACTGAAAGCGGGGCATTACTACTCTAGCCAGGGTCCAGAGATTTACGACGTGCGGATCGAAGGGAACCAGATCTTCGTCGCATGCTCACCCGCAAGTGTCATCTTTGTCACCGGCGGAGGCTCTCGCGCCGTGCAGCGACGAGGGGAGGGTATCACCGAAGCGGTCTTTCCTCTTGAGAAATTCAACGATAGCTACTGCCGGGTGACGGTGCGCGACCACCATGGCCAGCGCGCCTGGACGAACCCGATCTGGCTCGCATAGCTCAGGCTCAGGAGCCGGGTGTCAGCACTGGGGCTAAGGGGGTGAGAGCATTGAGCAATCAGCGATTGCCGCTAGCCGTCAGCACGCAGCCATCAGCGAATCCTGACCGCGGCTCCTGATTCCTTTGGGTAAGCGCATGTCTCTCCCCTACGATATCCCGGCTCCTTCCCCAGCCCCGAACCCCTAGCCCTCGATACGGTAGACTGACCATAGCGGGTGGAGAGGCGCTCGTCGGCGGTTCTTGCCTGCACATAGGACATCTGGGTGAGACGATGCATACATCCTTCACGCGGGCATCCGTCGTATACGTAACCGAATGCGGATGCATCTCGCCTCACCCGGCACGGCTGGCTGGATGAGGCAGAGCGCATGCCGGCCGACGTTGATGCTGACGCGAGCGTCGACCTGACGAAGGCAAGCGATGCCGAGCTCATTGCCCGGGCATCGGAAGGTGATGCGCGTGCGCTGGAAGTGCTCTACGACCGCTACGCCCGTGTTGTCTATTCGTTCGCGTTGCGGATCGTGGGAGATCCATCGCTGGCGGAGGAGCTGCTGCAGGAGGTGTTCTTCCGAGCCTGGCAGCAAGGAGGCGCGTTCCGGGCGACCCGTGGCTCGTTCATTACCTGGCTGCTTAGCATCACGCACAATCTCGCGATTGACGAGCTCCGCAAGCGCCGTCGCCGGCCACAGCGGGCTGAAAATAACACCAGCGAAGAATCTGAGCAGCTCCTGCCAGAGATGCCAGACGAGTCACAAGATGTGGAAGAGGAGGTCTGGCTTGCCAGCCTCCGGGACCGTATCGCGGATGCCCTGGCATCGCTGCCGCCTGCGCAACGAGAAGCGATTGAGCTGGCGTATTTCCAGGGTTTGACGCAGCGGGAGATCGCCGAGCGCCTGGGTGAGCCGCTCGGCACCATCAAGACGCGGATGCGCCTTGGGATGCAGAAATTGCGAGAGCAGTTGAGTCACGAGCTTGACGCCTTGATCGAGCGCAAAGAGGGTGAGGTGGACGAACGTGAGTGAGACCGCAGATGCCCGGCAACTGCTTCGTCACGGCGCTCATGCCATGCCGCCCGACGATCTCGGCTCGGATGATGAATGCAATGTTGTCCGTGATGTGGCTGCGGCATTTGCATTGGGCGCCGTTGATTTAGCGGAGCGACTGCGCGTGGAGCAGCACATCCTCGTGTGTCCGCACTGTGCGCGCGCAGTGCGGGAGCTGCGGGCGTCGGCCGCACTCATCGGGTTAGCGGTTCCCCTGGCCTCCCCGCCGCCGCATGTCAAAGCGGCATTGTTTGCGCGGATCGATCAGGCAGCTCGCCGTGGCGCTCCTGTGCAGCCGTCTCTCGTACTCCATGAGCCGGCTCCCACCATCACTCTGCCCCCCTCGCGCCCCGTGGCCACGCGAGAAAAGGCCCGCGTGCAAACACGACCTGCTACTCTACCGAGCCGGCTGGCCTCGATCGCTGCGCTGCGCCCGCGTTGGGAGAACTGGGATTTCGGGAATTTCGCGGTGCCGCTCGCGACGGTGCCGCTGCTCCTGGCGCTCGGCATCGTCGGCATTTGGGCGCTGAACACGCAATCGGCGCTGAATGACCGCATCGCTCAAGTCCGTCAGCTTTCGGCGCAGGTGACCACCCTCAACGCTCAAGTCACCGCGCTCAATAAGAGCCTGGCCAGCATGGATCAGTTCGTCGCGGCCGCGGACGCCAAGATGTATCCCATGACTTCAAGCTCTGGCTCATCGAACGCGTACGGGCAAGTCATTGCCAATCCCGGAACGGACCAGGCCATGTTGATGGTCTGGCGCCTGAATAGCAGCCACGCGCGGTACGAGGTCGTGCTCGAAACGAACCAGGGGACGATGGAGCCAGCGGGTGAGCTCCTGGTTAATACCGAAGGCCGGGGCGTGACGATTCTCGACTTGGAGCAGCCATTTGCCATGTACCGGTCGGTGCACGTCAAGCCCAAGCCGCTGGATAGCACCAACGGCGTGTCGGACACTCTCGCTCAGGCCGATGTCCTGTTCGCGCTGATTGACCCGAATCTTGGCTCCACCGACGATACCGATGGGCTCTTGATGCAGAGCCCATAACGATGCGAGGCAATACACGCAGTCGCTGCGGGCCGTTTTGAGCAATACGCTTCGCGAACAATCATCTACACGGGTGCGCGCCGAACGGGAGCGTTCCTGTCGTAGCGCGCTCTAAGGTTCCCGATCCTGTTTCCGGGCACGCTCTTGCTCAGCGAGCCAGAGCTCATCGACGCCGTATTGGAGCACGAAAAGCCGGCACAGCCGCTTCCAGCCTAAGTCCGAGTAGTAGCGCTTGAAGACGGCTCGCACCTCCTCAGCGGTTCGCGCCGCTTGCAGTTCGGCATCGACACGCTCAAGCAGCTCTCGCGTGATCTCTGCGGGCATGCTTGCCTCCTTCTCCGGCCGGGCAGCACCGCCGGCCGCATCTGGCCAGTTTGCGCCCCATGGCCGCCCAGGGCTATAGTCTCAGCGCTCGCGTTGGAAGGTGCGAGCGCATCCACAGTAGCAAGCGTAGATGATGGGGACCTCAGTGGAAAGCGGCTTGAGTTCCACCGCATATCAACCGGCTCCAGTCGCTGCTGGCAGCGCGATGCCGATTGCCTCCACGCGCCGGAACGTGCGTGAGGAGGCTGATCCAGGCTCTTGGCAGCCGGTGAGTCCAGACCAGCACCGTCCGGGTTCTCTCAGCATCGTGATCCCGGTGATGAATGAGGAGGGGAACCTTCACGAGCTTCATCGGCGCCTCACCACCGTCTTGGAGCGCATCAGCCTTCCCTATCAGATCATCTTCGTAGACGATGGCTCGAGAGACGGCACGTGGCCGCTGATCCGATCGCTCTGCGAGGCCGATCGGCACATCATCGCCTTGCGCCACCGCCGCAACTTTGGCAAAGCGCAGGCACTCGCGAATGGCTTCGCGGTTGCCCAGGGCGATGTGGTCATCACGATGGATGGAGATCTGCAAGACGATCCCGATGAGCTGCCGCGATTTCTGGCCAAGCTCGACGAGGGCTACGATTTGGTCTCTGGCTGGAAGCAGCGGCGCCAGGATCCTCTGGGCAAGACCGCTCCGAGCAAGCTCTTCAACTGGACGGTCCGCAAGGTGTCGGGCGTGCCCCTCCACGATTTCAATTGTGGCTTCAAAGCCTACCGGCGAGAGGTGACGCGCTCCATTCGCCTTTACGGCGAACTCCACCGCTTCACGCCGGTGCTGGCTGACGCGGAGGGGTTCCGTGTCACTGAGTTGCCGGTCAAGCATCATCCGCGAACCTGGGGCTCGTCGAAGTACGGTTATAAACGGCTCGTCAAGGGATTCCTCGATTTGCTGACGGTGATCTTCCTCACGAATTACCGGCAGCGTCCCATGCATCTCTTCGGCATGCCCGGCCTCCTGGCGCTGGCAATCGGAGTGGTGCTTGGCATCTATCTCACGTTTGAGCGGCTGGTGCTCGATGAGCGCATTGGCACCCGCCCGCTCCTGATGCTGAGCGTATTGCTGGTGTTGATCGGCGCTCAGTTCTTCGGACTCGGGCTTCTTGGGGAATTTCTCGCGCATGGCTCAAATACATCCCGGCCTGAGCCAAGCCACGGTCTGCGCGAGGCGATTGGGCTTGGTCCAACCGGCACACAGGACGCCACCCCGGAGTGAACCCGTTCCCGCATCAGGTACCGGCCAGATCGTCCGAGCCTGCTCACTCACCGCCGCCGGTGGGTGGGGATGAGCCGGTCGCCATGCCACGACGCCGGCATCGCTCACAACTCGCTGGCTCAATTCGCTGGCTTCGTCGCGTTCCGACACCGGTCATCTTCCTTGCCGCGATCGGCATTGCGCTGGCAATCCTCTGGCAACGGGGAGCGATTGACAATGCGCAGACCGTCATCCGGCAGGCTGACCGGACAACACTGCTGACCGGACTTGTTCTCTATCCGGCCGCGCTCGCGCTGCTCTGCCTGCGCTGGCACATGCTCGTGCGCATGATTCATGGGCACTCGCACGCCCCACGCGCTTCGGAAGCATTCCTCACCTCCGTTGCCCTGAACTACACGGCGCCGGTGAGCGTGGCCTCGGCCAGCCGTGCAATTCTGACGAAACGGGCGCTGGGGCTCTCCGTGACCGAAACCAGCGCCATTGCGATTTGGGAGGTGGCGGCTGACGTGGCCGTCCTCGGTTGTGGCGGGCTCGCCTGGATCATCGTCAGCGGCGAAGGGCGCGATGTGCTGGCCATTCTTCCCGGCAACGCCATCGTTGCCGCGGCAATCGTGCTCGGCTGTCTGGGATTGGCAGCCCTCGGCGGCTGGATGATGGTCCGCCGGCGGCCTCGCCTGCGAGAGCGCGCGCTCTTCGGTATGCGCACGGTGCTGGCGTCGCCCAGCCGGGATCCGTCGCTAGCCGTGCTGGCGCTCGGGATGAGCGTGCTGTACTGGTCGGCGCAAGGCGTGGTTCTATGGACGCTGCTCCGTGCGGTGACTGGACAGAGTGACCCAATGCTCGCGCTCGGGTTTGTCACCCTGCCAGTGGTGCTTGGCATGCTCAGCGGCTTGCCTGGCGGTGCTGGCATTCGAGAAGCGCTGATGGTTGCCGTGGCGAACGTGTATGGCGCCGATCCGGCTGCGGCACTCGTTGCGGCAGTCACGTACCGGCTCGCGCTGTTCGCGGCAATCCCAGTGCTGTATGGTGCCGTTCGTCTCTGGCTGCTGGCTGACCCGGGCGAGCAATTGCCCGGTGCTATCCTTCCGCCGGCCGGAGACGCCGAAGAAGGCCACGCCTGATGCCTCATGTCAACGGAGAAGAGGAGTGAGTGCCGAGACGTCCGCCGAGTGTTTCGCTATCGATACCAGTAACTACCGCAAGCATACGCACGCGAACCCGATTCAACGCCGGTTAATTGACCGCTTTCATCACCGCTTGGCCGCACGCATCGCGGAGCTTCAGCCGGCAACGTTCCTTGACGCGGGTTGTGGCGAGGGATTCGTTGCCGCCACGCTTCAGCGGCAGCTCCCTGGACTCCAGATCACTGGGTTCGATTTCAACCCGGCGTCGATCGAGGTTGCCAGGCGCTTGGTACCTGGCGCAACCTTCCTGACCGCAAGCATCTTTGAGATTCCGTTTGAGGATGAAACGTTCGATGTCGTCGGGTGCTTCGAGGTGCTCGAGCATCAGACCAACCCGGCCCCCGCACTGCGCGAGTTGGCACGGGTGGCGCGAGAGGCCGTCGTGCTCAGCGTTCCGCACGAGCCATATTTTTGCCTTGCCAATCTGGCGCGCGGCAAGAATCTGCACGTTCGCCCGCGCGGCTCCGATCCCGATCACAAACAGTTTTGGACACGCCGTGCTTTTGGCGAATTCGTGACTCAGTCCGGGGTTTTGGACGTTGAGTGGCTTGGCGGCTCATTCCCCTGGACGATTTGCGTCGCTCGCAAGCGCTGGTAAGCGTCTGCTACGATGCCAATACGCCCCGCCGGTTTCGGAGTACACTGTACGCGAGGATCGCGAACGAGTGTTCTGTTTCCCGGTCCTCGTCGCACACACTGAATGGCGGTTATCGCTCGCCGGGGCGTCTCGATGAGATCATTGCGAATCGCTCACCTATCAGACACGCATCTCGGGTACCGCGCCTTCTACAAAGCCGACCCAGCCACGGGACGCAACCAGCGAGCGCTGGATATCGAGCGCGCGTACGAGACCGCTGTCAGCGACATCCTGACGCGCCAGGTTGACCTCGTCATCCATTCTGGAGACGTGTTTCACCACACGCGCCCAGCGTACTCGGCGATGCGCGCCTTCGTACGGCAGACGCGACGTCTTGAGGAGGCGCGCGTGCCGGTCGTCGTGATCGCGGGCAACCACGAAACGCCGCGCCTGCGAACGAGTGGCTCGGTCTTTTCCGTGCTGGAGCTTGCCCTGCCTGACGTGCGCTTTGTCACCGGCTATGATCTGGAAACGGTGCCGTTTGCGGAGCTCAATCTGCGGGTAATTGCGGTTCCCCATGGCCGGCTTGCCGAGCCCTTGCCCCCGGTAGTCTATCCCGAGCGAGGAATGATCAATGTTCTGGTCACCCATGGCCTCGTGCCGGGTATGGCGGTCGGTGGGCGCGTCCGCGAGCCTGGCGAAGAAGAGATCGGCGAAGGGCTCCTGAACCCCGAGTTTGACTACATCGCTCTGGGACATTTTCATCAGGCCGATCGTCCACGACGCAATGCGTGGTATGCCGGTTCGACCGAGCGGATCGGCTGGGGAGACGAACGCGTTGAGCCGGGCTACTGGCTGGTGGAGCTCGCTGGCCCCGGAGCGGAGCCGCTCATGACGCGCGTGCCGATCGAAACGCGGCCGATGCGCACTCTGCCTGCCGTCAACGGCGAGGGGCTTGCCGCCCGGGAATTGGCCGACCGAGTTCTGGAGGCGCTTTCGCGACTTGAACAACCGGACGCAATTACCAGAGTAGAGCTGCGCAACACTCCACGGCCGGTGCGCAGAGAAGCTGAGGCGCTGTTGCGCCGCGAAGCGCACGACTATGTCTGGTGGCTCCAAGTCTACTCTCCGGCCGATATTCTTGCGCCCTTTGCGAGGCGTGACGACGTCGTGACGGCGGATGTCTGCACCTTATTCGACCGCTTTGTGACTGAGCGCGAGAAGGAATATGACCCGGCCTTTGCCGAGGCGTTCCGGCAGCGGGGCCGTCGCGCGCTGGAGGACGCACTGCGAGAGGCCGACCTGAGCACCGCAGCGGAGGACGCGGTCGCGTGATTTTGGCCGAGCTCTACTTGCGCGATTTCAAACAGTTTTACGGCGAACACCGCTTCACGCCACCGCCCGAGGGCATTGTGGCAATTATCGGGCCGAACGGTGCCGGCAAGACCACGCTCTTTGAGGCCATTGAGTGGTGCCTCTTCAGCCCCCGAGAGATTCTCGCTGACGAGATTCCGACGCGAGGCAAGGCAGCACAGCCGTGCGTGCGGGTCATCCTGCACGATCCCCGCGACAATGTTCGCTATGTTATCGAGCGAAAGCTCCGGCGCAACAGCTCTGTCGCTTCGATTTACCGTGAAGATCAGCCGGAAACGCCGCTGGTGCAGGGATCGCGGCAAGTTAGCGAGTATGTTGCTCGCCATCTGATCGGGCTCGATCACCGCGCATTCGTCTCCACGTTCTTCACGCGGCAAAAGGAGCTTTCGTTCTTTGGCTCGTTGCGAGAAACCGACCGCCGCCGCGAAGTTGGCCGCCTGCTTGGTCTCGAAACGATCCGCCGCGCACAGCAAGCGATCGCCGAAGAGCGGGCAACCGCGCGGCAGCAGGCAAGCGTCTTCGCCATTCAGTTCAAGGAGCTGAGCGCCAGCCGGGACTTTGCCGCCGAGCGGGCCGGCGCGGACGCACTGGTCGCCGAACGAGAGGCAGAAGCTGCCGCAGCCGAGGCGCACCTCGCGGCCGTCTCGCAAGCGCTGATCGAGGCCCAGGAGCGGCTCAGAGCCTTGCAGGAGCTCGAGCGCCAGGACCGTGACCTGCGGCTGGAGATCGAGCGGCTTGCCGGAGACGAGCGCGCCGCGCTGGCACGCCGCGATGCCGCGCAAGACGCGCTGGCCCGCCTCGACGAATCGGCACGGCTGCGGGAGACCCTGGTGCCCATTGCTGCGAGTGAGCCGGAGCTCCTGGCTGAGGTTCGCCGGCACGAGGCGGAGCGCGACCGGCACCGGCAAGCCGAGCAACTGCGCACCAATATCGCCCGGGCACAGAGAATGCTTGCCGATGTCGTGTCGCGGCTCCAGCGCGCTGTCCAGCAGGTTGAAGCGCCGGATATTGCCGGTTGGAGATGGCGCTCAGAGGACGAGGCTGACCCGGTTGGCGCGGCCCGGCGGCTGATTGACGTTGCTGAATCGCTTGACGCGAACGGGGTTGCCGAGCGGGCCCAGCAGCTTGCCACCTGCTTGAGCTTGGCCCAGCGCCGCAATCAGGAACATGAGAAGCTGGTGCGCTATCAAGACGTGTTCGATGGTTTGGAGCGCAAGCGGGCGGCCCTCCTGGCGGATGGCGACCCACAGGCGGTTATTGCTCAGGCTCGGAAAGAGCGGGATGCCGCCCTGGCCGCGGCACAGGAAGCCAGGGCCAATGCGCAGCAAGCGCGCGAGACGATAGCGCAATACCGAGCAATCATCGCGAATCTCCAAGCGAGCCGCCTCGATGATCGCTGTCCAACCTGTGCCCGGCCGTTCCGTCCAGGCGAGATCGAGCTGACGCTAGCCGCGCTGACCGATCAGGTCGAGCTTCAGGAGAAGAAGATCGCAAGCGCTGAGGAGCGCCGGCGGCGCGAGGAGCGGCGGGCGCAGGAGGCTGAACAGGCCGAGCAGGCGGCTCAGCAGCGGCAGCACGAGCTCGCAAAGCTTGCGGGTCGCCTTGAAGACGGGCGCAAGAAAATCGCCGAGCAACGCGAGGCGTGGGAAGCCGCGGAGGAAGCCTGCTCACATGCCCTGCGTGCCTGCGGTATCGAGACTGAGCCGGAGCCTGCCGCAGTCGAGGCAGCCCAAGCCCAAGCGCAGCGCTATGGACGAGTCGCCGCGACCATTCCGGTGCTCTGGGAACTGAGCGAGCGGGCAGCACAGGCGATCGCGGATCGCCAGGAGGCAGAGGAGGGCCTGGCCGCGCTTGGCCCCGTTGCCTACGATGCAGGTGCTCACCAGCGAAGCGTTGAGGCATTGACCGCAGCCCGCGATGCGGTCGCTCGCATTTTCCAGATCGACCGAGAGCTCGCGCAGCGTTCAGAGCGGCAAGGCGACTTGGAAGCCGCGCTCACTGATCTCGCTCGCATCGCGGAGGCGCGTGCACTGCTGGAGACAAAGCGCGCAGCGCTCGGTTTCGATCCTATCGCGCTGGAGCGGGCACAACAGGCGGCGCAGGAAGCGAGCGAGGCGGAGCGAGCCGCGCTCGAGCAGCGGAGTCTCGCCCATGAACGCCAGCGCGAGGCAAAAGCTCAGCGCGATCGCCTCGTGGAGGAGCACCAGCGCATCCATGAGCTCGGGGAGCGCGCGAGTGCGAGTGAGCGGCAAGCCGATCTCCTCGATCAGATGTACCGGGAATTCACGCTCTTCGAGCAGTATGTCGCTATGCACATGGCGCCCCAGCTCGCCGATCACACGAGCGAGCTTGTCCGGGCCATCACTGAGGGGAAATACGACCGCGTCGAGTTCAACGAAAACTACGGGATCGAAGTCTTTGACGGCGTAGACGAGAAATTCCCCATGGAGGAATTCTCTGGCGGAGAGCGCGATGTGATCGCGCTCTGTGCCCGGCTCGCCCTCTCCCGCCTGATCGGCTCGATGGCGCACCGTCCGCCAGGATTCCTTGTGCTGGATGAAGTGTTTGGCGCTCTCGACCGTGACCGCCGGAACGCCGTGCTGGAAACCCTCGGCGCGCTGGCTGGCACAGCCGACGCGTTCCATCAGCTCTTCATTATCTCGCATGTCGAAGATGTCCGCGCTTCGCCAATTTTCTCCGAGATCTGGCGAGTGACGGAGACAACGGACGGTATCAGCCGGCTGGAAAACCTCACCGAATCGGGTGGCGTAGAAGACTTGTGACACGCTGCCGGAATGGATGGAGTGCGCATCCAGGGATCTCGCTGGCTGCGCAGCCGCACTATGCGAACGGTGCACGGCTTGTCGTCAGTTGCCGAGCACAGTGGCAGCATCCCTGTTGCGGTGCATCACGCGCAGAATCGTGACGGATGCGGGCTCAACCCGGTAGTAGATGACATGCTCCCCAACTGGATAGCTGCGAAGACCGGCACTGAGATCGTCGCGTTGACGGCCAAGCTCGGGAAACCGTGCAAGGTCTTGCAATGTGGCGGCTAGGCGTTCAGCATAGGCGTTTCGCTGTCGCTCTCCCCAGACCTTCCGCGTGTAGCGCAAGATCGCCCGGATGTCCCGCCGCGCATCGTCTGACAGGCTTAAGCTATGGGAGGACTTCATCGCGGATGGGCAATCCGAGCCGGTCCTCCTCGGCCGCCTCTCGCTTGAGCCGCTCCATCAGGTCCGGCGTCCAGGGAATCACCTCCCCGCGCGCCACTTGCTCTTCCGCCACGGCGATTGCCGCGCGGAGACGAGCAAGCTTCTCCCGATCCCGTTCCTCCAGCAGCCGCAGCGCCTCGCGCACGACCTCACTCGCGCTACCGTACATCCCCGATTCGACTTTGCGCCGGACCAGCTCTTCTAGCTCTGGCGTTAGGCTCACATTCATCACGTTCGCTCCTTCCTCGTTAGGGCGATTAGATCTTACTGATCGCGCAGCATTCCCGAATCCATCTTGCGGTGCAACACGCGCACGATCGTGATGGACGCAGGCTCAGCGCGGTAGTAGATGATGTGCTCACCGGCGAGATAGCCACGCAGTCCAGGAGCGAGATCATCTCGCAGGCGGCCAAGCTCGGGAAATGCCGCCAGGTCCTGCAACGCCTGCTCAAGCTTGGCCATATACGCGCGGCGCTGCTGGTCTCCCCACTGCTGCGCGGTGTAGAGCTCGATGTCGCTCAGATCCCTCCGAGCCCGCGGTGTCAGAATGACCGGCTGTTTAGGGGCAGACATCCGGATCAGGCTGCTCCCCGCGGCTCAAGCGCTCCTCCACCTCGTGCCGGATCTCTTCGAACAGTGCTGCGGTATAAGGAATGCCCTCGCCACGCGCGACCTCGGCGTCGCCAGCAGCAATAGCTGCGCGCAGGCGGGCCAGCCTGTCACGTTCCTCCAGCAGCCGCAGCGCCTCGCGCACGACCTCACTCGCACTGCCATACAATCCCGATTCGACTTTGCGCCGAACCAGCTCTTCCAGCTCTGGCGTTAGGCTCACATTCATAGCCCGTCCTCCTCTATAGTTCACTAGCCATCGTAGCAAAGTTTGCTCATCTTTGCTATTCCGACCGGCGGTCATGGGGACGTCACTGCCGGCTAGCCAGCAGCAGGGTTTGGAAGAGTCTGGTACCAACCTCGTCAGGCGTAACCACGCTCTCGCGCGATCTCACGGATGGCGCGGGAAGCGACCTCGACTGCCGTGTCCAGCTCCGCGCGGGTTGCGATGAGCGGCGGAGCCAGCTCGAACGCCGTGCCGATCGGGCTGGCGATCACCCCGTAGCCGATCATGCGGCGCACGATCGCGCGGACGACCTCGTCAGGCAGCACAGCCTTTGTCTGTTTATCCGCGGTGAAATCGACTGCCAGCCACATGCCGATACCCCGGACCTGCCCAACGATCGGCAAGGGTTCAAGCTCCCGCTTCAACGCGTCTAGGAAATAGGCACCGTTCTCCCTGGCACGCTGGATTAACCCATCACGCTCCTTGATTGCAATGACGGTGTTGGCGGCCGCGGCCGCGCCGGGGTGGCCGCTGAAGGTGTGGACGTGCCGGAAGATCGGCAGGGCATCCGCGATCTCCGGCCGGGTGATGACCGCGCCCATCGGCATGTAGCCAGCGGTCAGCGCCTTCGCCATCGTCATGATGTCGGGTTCCAGCCCGTAATGCTGGATGGCAAACCAGGCCCCCGTGCGCCCGAAGCCGGTGATGACTTCGTCGTTGATCCAGAGCACATCGTATTTGGTGCAGATCTCGCGTACCCGCTCAAGATATCGCTTCGGTGGAATCTGGACACCGTTTGCCTGCATGACTGGCTCAGCGATGAAGGCCGCGACGTACTCGGGTCCCTCATGTTCGATCTGGCGCTCCAGGTAGGTGGCGCAGAAGTCCGCGTACGCCTCGTCGTCCATGCCGAATGGGTTGCGATAGCAGCTCGGACCGGGAATGAAGGAGTAGCCCGGTACGCCGGGTTCGGCGATGTGGCGCGTGCCGAGCCAGTCGGTGGCGCTCAGCGCGCCCATGGTCGCGCCGTGGTAGGCAAACCAGCGGGAGATGATCTTGTGAGCACGCGGCTTACGCCCGGTAGCCAGGTGGTATTGCTTTGCCAGCTTGATCGCCGCCTCGACCGCCTCCGAGCCGCCGCTGACAAACAGCACTTTGGACAGGCGGCCCGGCGCTAGCTCGGCCAATTTGCTGGCAAGCCGGATCGCTGGCTCGGTGACGTTCGCCACGGTGCCCGCGTAGTGGAGCGTGCGCAATTGCTCATAGACCGCCCGTGCGATCTCCTCATTGCCGTACCCCAGCGAGTTTGCCCGCGTGTGCGAGCTCATCATGTCCAAGTAGGTTTTACCGTGAATGTCGGTCAGGGTGATTCCCTCGCCCTTGACGTAGATGGATGGACCAAAATCCCGGAGATCAGCCTGGTGGATGAGCGGGAAGATGCAGTGATCGTATGACTTCTGGATCAGCGCGCCTGCCTGTTCGGTGAGAGAGATCCTTGGTTCCATCGCGCATCCTTTCTCTGATCGGGTGGTACGGATACGGTGTTAGAAGCCCAAAGGGGCGCGTTTGGATGCGCCATCGAGGCGAGAGGTCAAGAGCGAGGAGATTGTAGGGCGCTGCTTTGGCGCCCCGCCCGTGCCCCGACCTCTGACTCCTGGGGGAGCACACAGGTCGCTCCTCTACGAGCGCTCGACTCGCGGCTCCCTGCCCACTCCCCAAACACCAACTCATGGCTCGTGACGTCTCTCGCTGTCCCTACATCAACCCGCGGTAGGCGCCACCATCGACCTGAATGGTAGCTCCGGTCACGTAAGACGCGGCCGGCGAAGCCAGAAAGGCCACCACGTTCGCAAACTCTTGCGGATCACCAATCCGGCCCATCGGAATCGCTGCCGAATCCTCGGCGATTATCTCTTCTGGCGTCTTGCCCGTTTCTTGCGCTCGCTTGGCCGCGAGCGAGCGGATACGGTCGGTCAGAATCGAGCCGGGGCAGACGTTATTAACCCGAATCTGCTTGGGTGCGAGTTCCCCGGCAAGGGTCTTGGCGAACCCGACCACCGCAGTCCGCGCGGTATTCGAAAGCGCCAGCGCCGGAATCGGCTGCTTGACTGAGATTGAGACGATGTTGGTGATGCTGCCGCCGCCGCGCGCTTCCAAATGCGGAACAGCAGCCAAGGACAAGCGGATCGTGCTCATCAGGTTAAGCTGGATTGCATCCAACCACGGCTGATCCTCCGGGAAATCCAGCACCCGGCCGGCGGGCGGTCCGCCAGCATTGCAGACCACGATGTCCAATCCACCACGCTGTGCAACCGTCTCAGCTACCAGCCGGCGGATGTCCTCCGGATTACGCATGTCGCCGACGACGGTCAAAGGCTCCTGACCCGTTGCCTGGCGAATCTCCTCAGCGGTAGCCGCTACTGTCTCTGCGTGCCGCCCGTTAATGGTGACGAGCGCGCCCTCGCGGGCGAGTGTTAGGGCCACGGCTCGCCCTAACCCTTTGCTTGACGCCGCGACAATTGCCACCTTCCCTGCCAGTCCCAGATCCACTGCTGCTCCCTCCTGTGCCAGCGATGCGCCTGAGCCCACCGCTGAAGCTCGCCGTTGATCCCCTCTCCCGGTAACGGCCCGTGTCGTTAGCATGCGTCATTCTACGGGAGCAGCCTGGCCGACTCACTTACCTTGCGCGCGTGCCAGGCGCGCTTTGCCATCCCGTGCCAGCAGCGCCTATCCTTCCCCCATGGCCATGCGATCGCGAGGCGCCAACCAAGAAACAATCCCCTTGCGAACCGGGAGTGCTCCGCTCCCGCGACGTGCGGCGATGGACCGGCCGCTCGTCATGTCCGCATTTGGATTCCCGCTGCTGGTGGGCACTATCCACTTCCTGATCGTGCAAGCCGCAGCCAGCCTAGCCTATCGCTTTGGCACACCAACGTCGCCGTCTGGCCCCCAGCGGTACACGCCGAATAGTCTTCACGGCCTGGCCGATGTGCTCGTCGGCCCGCTGCGCATGTGGGACGGGCTGTGGTACACGATGATCGCCGAGCAGGGCTATGGCGACTGGTCGCCCAAGGCAGCCTTCTGGCCCCTCTTTCCCTGGACGATGCGCGGCTTGAGCAATCTGACCGGGTTGGCGCCCGAGGTGGCGGGATACATCATCGCCAACGTGAGCTTTGTCGTGGCGCTGATGTTTCTCTACCGGCTGGTCGCACTTGATTTCGACGAGCGGATCGCTCGCGGCACGCTCTGGGCAATCGCCCTCTTTCCGACGGCGCTCTTCTTCTCGGCAGTCTATACCGAATCGCCGTTTCTGATGCTGTCGGTTGGGGCGTTGCTGGCAGCGCGCCTGCGGCACTGGTGGATCGCTGGAATCCTCGGAGCGCTGGCAGCGCTGACTCGGTCCTACGGCGTCTTTCTCGTCTTGCCCTTTGCTGTCCTGTTTCTGCAGCAATACGGGTTTTACGTCCGCGACCTCATCCCGAGGGGGCTGGCAGTGGGGATGCCCGCGCTCGGTCCGATCGCCTTCGGCTCACATCTGGAACGGGTGCAAGGAAGCTGGCGCGCCTTTATTGATGTGCAAAACCAGTGGAATCGCACCTCTGCCTTACCATGGGAGACCTTCCGTTGCGCGATCGAGGGATGCACGTTGCGCCTCACGCAGTATGGGCAAACGCGAGACTGGACGGTTCAGGGCGCGGATTGGGGCTGGCTTCGCACGTTGCTTGATCGCCCGTCGTGGTCGCTCATCGTCAGCGAATCATGGCGAAAGTGGGCCGCCGACAGCGACACGCTTGAGCTTGTCTGCACGGTGCTCTTCGTGGTCTTGGCGATCATCGGGCTCAAAGTCTTGCCGCTCTACCAGAGTGTGTGGCTGATTCCCGGCTTGGTGATCCCGATTTTGCAACCTTCGACGGTGCATCCGCTGATGAGCATGCCGCGCTTTGGTCTCACCCTCTTTCCGCTGTTTGTGGTGCTGGCCTGGATCTTCCGCCCGCGGATCACCGGCGTGCCAGCCGCGATGATTTCGGCGGTACTCCTTATACTCCTGACGGTGCAGTTTGCCACCTGGTACTGGGTGTCGTGAAACAAGCAAGCGTGCGAACACGGTAGCCTCGCGACGCTGACGCGCGGGCCTAAAGACCCGCGCTCACTAGACAAACCTGGCCGTTTCCCAATGATCGGGACTGCGCTCACCCCTTCAGCCTACGCGGCGGCAAGCTCCTCTGCTGGCTCGTCCTCGACACCCACGTAGAAGGTGTACCGGGGAATGAACGTGACCCCCTTGACCGGGAGATCCGGCGCCTTGGTGTCGGCGGCAAGCTCGCTCGCGTCGGTAACACTTGTCAGGCAGGTGGCTGGCGCTGCGCCGAATTTCTCGATGTATCGCTCGATGGCATCGCGCAGTTTCTCCCGCGCGGGGCGCTTCTTGTCGGGGTCATACCATCCAAGAAACATCGTTCCCTCCTTATGCGTCGCGGTTAGTGCAGCAACGCGCAAGCATCGTACCAGAACACATGTTCTTCTTCAAGGACATTGAGAGGGAAACCATGTGTACGTATGCAGAGAACGATCGATGGGGTGGGGGTGGACAGAGCGGGCGAAACAGCGTATGCTGTGGATAACGGTGGGGAGAAGTGGGGATAAGTGGTGTCCCCTGTGGATAACCCTCCTCCCGCCTCGTGGCTGGTCGCTTCCCCGCGCCGCCCCGAAGGGTGCCGGACCGGATGTTTCTCGGGCGGTATGCCCATACACTTGACGCGAAAGGACGGCTGGCCATTCCGGCGCGGTTCCGGGAGGAACTCGCGGGAGGCGTCGTCTTAACCCGAGGCATCGACCGCTGCCTGGCGCTCTACCCCATGTCGTCATGGATCCCTCTTGCGGAAAAGGTCAACGCCCTGCCGATTACCGATCCGGATGCACGCGCCTTTCGCCGGATGGTGTTCGCGGAGGCGGTCAATCTCGAGCTCGACGGTCAGGGGCGGATCTTGGTGCCGCCGGAGCTGCGCCAGTACGCCGGGCTCGAGCGCGAGGCCTTCGTTGTGGGCGTGCATTCGTCGATAGAGATCTGGAACCCCCTACGCTGGCAGGAGCAACTGGCCGCGATCGACGAAGGAGGGGTCGCTATCGCCCAGCGGCTAGCCAGTCTCCTTTAGCGATGAGCACGGATCTCTCAGACCACATCGAGCAACAGGTGACCGTCGTGCACCGGCCGGTGCTGCTGCGGGAGACGATCGAGGCGCTGCGACCGCGCTCAGGAGGGCGGTATCTTGATGGCACCTTTGGAGGTGGCGGGCACGCGCTCGCGATCTTAGAGGCGAGCGCGCCGGATGGTGTGGTGCTCGCCCTTGATGCCGATCCTGAGGCGATTGCCCGGGGTCACCGCTTGGTCGCGGAGCACGGGCTGCACGGCCGGTTGCGACTCGTCCAGGCAAACTTCGCTCAGCTAGCCACCATCGCCCAGGCGGAGGAAATGGCTCCGCTTGATGGGATTCTCCTCGATCTCGGACTTTCCTCCTTTCAGCTTGCCTCTCCGGAGCGTGGGTTCGCCTTTCGCTTGGCAGGCCCACTGGATATGCGCTTTGACCCCACTCGGGGAGTTCCGGCGGCAACCCTTGTCAATACCTTACCGGAGGAGGAACTGGCGGCCATCTTATGGCGCTTCGGTGAGGAGCCGCGGGCACGCATGATTGCCGCAGCGATCGCGCGGGAACGGCTCCGCGAGCCGATCACGACGACCACCCGGCTCGCGGAGATCGTCAGTGCTGTCGCCGGGCGGCGGAGAGGTCAGGACATCCATCCAGCGACTCGGACATTTCAGGCACTGCGCATCGCCACAAATGACGAATTGATCGTGCTCGAGCAAGCACTCGAAGGGGCACTGACGGTGCTCGCCCCAGGCGGTCGCCTGGCCGTAATCAGCTTCCACTCCCTTGAGGATCGCATCGTCAAGCAGTTTATCCGGCGCGAAAGCGCACGGTGCGTCTGTCCGCCAGAGCAACCCGTCTGCACGTGCAACCACGTGCCGCGGCTGCTGCCTGTCGGGAAGGCGATTCGGCCGGGGGCAGCCGAAGTTGCGGCCAATCCACGCAGCCGGAGCGCGGTATTGCGGGTCGCCGAGCGGCTTCCGAGCGAAGAGGCAGGGGCAGCAGGTCAAAGGAGCGCACGATGAGACCACCAATCCCATTATCCGAGGTGCTGGAGGCAACGGCAGGAACTCTTCACGGCGAGCTGCCACCGGCGGCAACGTTCCGCTGGATCGAGCGCAACTCGAAGGCGGTTCAGCCGGGCGACCTCTTCATCGCCATCAAGGGTGAGCGGTTCGATGGGCACGATTTCGTCGACGAGGCAGCCGGCAACGGGGCGGCGGCGGCGCTCGTGCGCCAGGATTGGGCGGCATCCCGGGTGTCATCGCCTATTCCATTGATTGCCGTGGACGATCCCGTTGCGGCGCTGCAACGGCTGGCCGCGGCCAGGCGTAACCGGCTGAGCGTGACCGTTGTCGGCATTACCGGCAGCGTTGGGAAGACGAGCACCAAGGAAGTCGTCGCCGCCGTGCTCGGGCAGCGGTATGCAACGTACCGAAGCCCAGGCAACATGAACAGTGAGATCGGCCTACCGCTGTCACTCGTGGAGATCGAGCCTGGCACCGAGGTTGCCGTGCTGGAGATGGGTGGCGCGTACGCCTTCGGTGAGCTCGCGTTGCTGGCGAGCATCGCCCGGCCACGCATTGGCGTAGTGACCAACGTGTTTCCAGTGCACCTGGAGCGAATGGGCAGCATCGAGGCGATTGCCGAGACCAAAGCGGAACTCGTTGATGCGCTGCCTGCAGATGGCGTTGCCGTCCTCAATGGTGATGACGAGCGCGTGCTCGCGATGGCAAAGCGCTGCCGGGGCCGCGTCATCACCTACGGGCTTGGGGCGAGGAATGAGGTCCGGGCTGACCGCGTGGAGACACACGGGCTGGATGGCACCTCCTTCCGTCTCCATTTGAATGGCGAGGTGTTTCATGTGAAGGTGCCGCTTATCGGCGGACATGCGGTCCAGCTCGCGCTGGCCGGGTTTGCCGTCGGCCACGCGCTCGGCATGCATATCTCTGAGATGCTGCCTGGCTTCGCGGATCCGCGCATTCAGGTCCGGCTCCTGATTCTGCCCGGACCCAATGGCTCCAGGCTGATTGACGATACGTACAACGCGAGCACGCCATCGGTGCTTTCCGCGCTTGGCCTGCTGCACGAGTTGCGCCCGAAGCGGGCCGTTGCCGTGCTCGGCGACATGCGAGAGCTCGGAGAGCTCGCGGAACGGGAACACCGGATTGTGGGCCGTCGCGTAGCCGAGGTGGCCGATGTGCTGGTCACCTATGGAGAGCTTGCGCGCATCATTGCCGAAGAGGCACAGGAGACGGCTGCCGTCGACGGGCGGCCACTCGCCGTGACATCATTTGGACTCGATCAGCGTGAGGAGTTGATCGCGCACCTGCAGCGCGAATTGCGGGAGGGAGACACGGTCCTCCTGAAGGGCTCACGCGGGCTTCAGATGGAGGACTTCGTCATGGCACTGCGAACGAGTGCCGAAGCTGGCGCTAATGCCAGCCAGGGTTCATGAGCGTGGTTCCGTTGTCTGCGGTTGGTCAGTTGTTTCTTGTTGGCAGTGTCATGCCGGAAGACCCCAACGAGAACATGGCCGTTTCACTGGCCCTCGCGGGGCTAGCCTTTGTCGTCACCCTCATTATGGGTAGGCCGATTGTCACCTATCTCCGGCTCAAGCGGATCGGCAAGCAGATACGGGAGGAAGGGCCACAAGGTCACGTTCGCAAGACCGGAACGCCAACCATGGGCGGCATCATGATCGCCATCACGGTGGTCCTCATAACCGCCGTCTTCAATTTGGCAGGCAGGCTCTCGATGCTCCTCCCGATTGGCATTCTCCTATCAGCAGGCGTGCTTGGCGCGGTCGACGACCGAATGAACCTGGTTGGCGGCGTCAAGCGTGGCATGGCTGGCCGGTTCAAATTTGCCTGGCTAACGCTCTTTGGCATCGTGGCAGCCTGCATTCTCCGCTTCCCCGCGCCTTATGGCTTGGAGCTTCACCACATCTATATTCCCTTCGTGGGGCGGTATGACATCGGGTGGTTTTATCTGCCGATCGCCGCGTTCGCGATCATCGCTATGTCGAACGCCGTCAATTTGACCGACGGGCTCGACACCCTGGCTGCTGGTCTTGCGGCGATCGCCTTCGTGGCGTATGGCATCATCGCCTACCGCCAGGGGCAGCTTGGCGTTGTGACCTTCTGCTTCACCATGGTCGGGAGCTTGATGGGCTTCCTCTGGTTCAACGCTCATCCCGCCCAAGTTTTCATGGGGGATACCGGTTCGCTGGCCATTGGCGCGGCGCTGGCCACGGCGGCGTTTATGACGGGCCAGTGGCTGCTCCTCCCGGTGGTTGGTTTTGTATTCGTTGCGGAAACCCTCTCAGTGATCCTGCAAGTGGTCTATTTCAAATGGACGAAGCGCAGGACCGGGGAAGGGAAGCGGCTGTTCAAGATGACCCCCTTGCATCATCACTTCGAATTGATCGGCTGGTCCGAGACGCAAGTCACGATGCGATTTTGGATGATCGGTATGATGTCCGGCTTGCTCGGCGTCGCGCTGGCGCTCTTGTAAGCCGAAAGCCGGTAGGGAAACGATGACGGACCACGACTCGATAGACGAGCACAAGGCGGAGTGCGGACCATGAGTCAGGCGTGGCAAGTCCCCGGTTCACGGCCGCCGGAGCATGGCTTCGCCGGGAAGCGGGTCACCGTCATGGGGCTCGGCACGCGCGAAGGCGGCATCGGCGTGGCCCGCTACCTCGCGGAACGTGGGGCGCTGGTGACGGTCACCGATCTGAAATCGGAAGTCGAGCTTGCCGAGCCGCTACGCCGTCTTGCGGGACTGCCCATCCGCTATGTCCTCGGACGGCACGAGGAGCGTGACTTCACGCCCGAGGGCGCCGATCTGGTTGTGCGCAACCCGACAGTCCGGCGGACGTCGCGGTTTTTACAGCTTGCGCGGGAAACCGGCGTGCCCATTGAGATGGAGATGTCACTCTTTCTCCGCGCGTGCTCGGCTCCCGTCATTGGCGTGACGGGCACGAAGGGGAAGACGACGACGGCGACCCTCTGCGCCTCTATGCTGCAAGCCTGGGACGAGCGCACCGTCCTGGCCGGAAACATGGGGATCAGCGCCGTTAGCCAGCTTGACCGCATCGCGCCAGATACACCGGTCGTCTTGGAGATTTCAAGCTGGCAACTTGAGGCACTGGACGAGCACGGGCTCTCCCCGCAGATTGCCGTGCTGACCAACATCTCGGAAGACCATCTGGATACCTACACGAGCTTTGCCGAGTACGCGGATACCAAGCGCAGCATTGCCCGGCACCAGAGGCCAGCGGATGCCCTCGTCGTCAACGCTGATGATCCTGAAGCCTGGCAGGCGGCAACGATCGCCCGCGGGCGTGTGGTGCCATTCGGGGTGGGCGATCGCGGCAGTGATGGCTGCTGGATCATGGACAGAGAACTTCATCTTCGGCTGAATGGCGTGGAGATGGCAATCCCCGTCCCGGCGGAGTGGAGCGCACACCGCCTGGCAAATGCGGCCGCAGCCGCAGCGGCGGCAGTGCTGCGCGGCGCACCGGTCGAGGCAGTACGCGCTGGCCTCAGTGCTTTCCCCGGCGTCAAGGATCGCGAAGAGATTGTGGCCGTGATGAATGGCGTGACCTTTATCAACGATACAGCGGCCACCGCGCCGGCTGCCACCATCGCGGCGCTCCGGTCGCACGCGGGCCGCCGGGTCCATCTCATCGCGGGCGGTGCGGACAAGCGACTCGACTTCTGGCCCCTTGCCAAGGCGGCACAGGAGGCGGGAGTTGTGGTCTACTTGCTGGAGGGGAGTGCAACGCCCCGCCTAGGAGAGGTGCTGGCGATGCTGCGCGTGCCAGCGCATGGACCCTTTGCTTGCATGTCAGCAGCCGTAGAGGCGGCGGCCACCGCGGCTCAGCCCGGGGATGTGGTGCTGTTGTCTCCCGGCTGCGCCAGTTTCGGACTCTTCCGTGATGAATTCGAGCGCGGGGAGCATTTCCGGCAAGCCGTGCGCGCACTTGGGGCATACCGAGACAGGCAATGACCACCCGGCAGACGCTGATCACCTTACCCCCGGCACCAGCCCGCATCCACTTTGTCGGCATTGGCGGCATCGGAATGAGCGGGCTCGCCCGCATCCTGCACGCCTGGGGATACCAAGTGAGCGGATCCGATGCGGTCGCCTCAGAGCAAACGGCGGCGCTGGAGGCACTGGGGATTCCTGTGAATATCGGACACACCGATGTCAAGCGCGCCGTCTCGGCAGACCTCTTGGTCGATACGAAGGCGGCACGTCGGGAAAACCCTGAGCTCCTCGCCGCGGCCCAGGCAGGTGTGCCGCGCGTCGCCAGGGGGGAATTGCTAGCGCTGATTGCGAACGAGCGGCGGTGTGTGGCCGTGGCTGGCTCACATGGGAAATCCACCACGAGCGCGATGCTCGTCTCCGCGCTACGAGCGCTGGGGCGCGACCCAACGTATGCCGTCGGCGCTGTGCTGGCTGAGACGGGTACGAACGCGGACCCCGGCCAGGGGGATGCGGCAATTGTGGAAGCAGACGAGTTCGATCATGCGTTTCTCTGGCTGCGGCCAGACATCGCAGTCATCACAAACGTTGATTATGATCACCCCGATATCTTCCTCACCCAAGAGCAGTACGACGCCGACTTCGCCGCCTTTGCGACGTGTGTGCGCACTGGCGGAGCGGTGATTCTGGCGGCCGACGACCCGGGGTGCCAGCGCTTGCTTGCCCGATCGGATTTCCCACGTGACATCCCGGTGATAACGTTTGGCGAAACGCCGGAGGCCGCCTGGCAGGTCTGCCCTGGCGACAATCGCTGGCTCGCGCGAACGCCGGGTGGCGAGACGATCGCCTTCAGCCTGCGGGTACCAGGACGTCATAACGCGCGCAATGCGCTGGCGGCGGCTGCCGCCCTAGCCGTGCTTGGCTGTGAGCCACGCGCGGCATTTGCTGCGCTCGAGCGGTATGGTGGCATCCGGCGCCGCTTTGAAGTGAAGGGAGAGGCGCGCGGCGTCCTGGTCATTGATGATTATGGCCATCACCCGACGGAGATTGCCGCGACGCTGCGGGCAGCGCGTGAGCGGTATCCAAGGCGCCGGCTTTGGGCCGTCTTCCAGCCGCATACCTTTAGCCGCACCAAGGCGTTGCTCCACGAGTTCGCGGCAGCATTTGCCGATGCAGACGAAGTGATGATCCTTGAGATCTATCCGTCGCGGGAAACGGACTCGCTCGGTATCTGCGCCGATGACCTGCGCCGCCTGATGCCGCGACAGCCACTTGCCGCGGACGCGCCCGCTGAGGCAGCAGCATCGCTCGCCGGCCTGGTTCAGCCTGGAGATGTCGTACTCACTATCGGGGCCGGTGATGTGACCACGGTGGGGCCGTATCTCCTGACGTTGCTGAGGGAGCGATTGTGACAGAGCAGAACCAGCAGGAAACAGTGGTGACGCCCAAAGTCGAGATGGCGCGTGGCGGGCTCAACGGCCGGGTTGGTCGCTCCGAGCGGGCACGGCATCATGGCACTCCGGCTCGAACCATACCGGGCCGCCCCCACCTGGTGGTCTTGGAGAACTCGCCGATGTCACTCCATACCACCTGGCGCATTGGCGGGCCGGCTGACTTTCTCGTCCGCGCGCCGACGCCAGATGACCTCATCGCTGCCGTCGCCTGGGCGCAGGACGAGCGGCTGCCCGTGACGGTCATCGGCGGCGGGAGCAATCTTCTGGTCGGGGACCGCGGCATCCGTGGGCTGGTCATCCTTGCCCGGACACCGGGCGAGCGCGCGGAACGCTTGCTAGCGGTCGAGGACGGCGGCGACCAGGTGCTGCTGCGCGCTGGCGCGCAAGCGCCGCTGTCATGGGTTGGCCGCTTCTGCTGCGAGCGTGGCTGGGCTGGGATGGAGTGGGCAGTCGGGTTGCCGGGTACGATCGGGGGAGCGACCGTGAACAACGCTGGCGCTCATGGAACCGAGCAGAAGGATCATCTGGTATCTGTTGTCGTCATCAACAACGACGGTGAGGTGCGTACTGTTGATCGCGAGTGGCTGGCGCCAGCCTATCGCTACACGACCTTGAAGGCAGCCGCCCGGCCCCGGCCGTATCACGTGCTGGAGGCAGTGCTGCGCCTGCCGAAAGCCGATCCCAGGGAGTTGATGCGGCTGGCCGAAGAGCACGCCGACTACCGCCGGCGCACCCAGCCGACAGGTGCGTGTGCTGGCTCGACCTTTACCAACCCACCAGGCGACTTCGCCGGGAGGCTCCTGGAAGCGGCTGGACTGAAGGGGTACGCGGTCGGCGCCGTCTCTTTTTCGACGAAGCACAGCAATTTCATCGTCAATGCCGGTGGCGGGACGGCGGCGCAGGTTCGCGAGTTGATCGCCACCGCCCAGGCCAGAGTTCTGGAGCGCTTCGGCGTGTGCTTGGAGCCAGAGATTGAGGAGCTTGGCGAGTTCTAATCTAATGGCGATCGCCGGGCCCAGTCAGGGATTCGGAGAGCATCACAGATGACAAAGACAAACGCTGACGCAACCGACCGGGGCAGGATACGCATCGCCGTGGTGTTCGGTGGCCAATCGGATGAGCATGATGTCTCCCTGCGCTCGGCCCAGACGGTGATGGCCGCGCTCGACCCGGCGAAATACGAGGTCGTCCCGATCGGGATTACCCGCGAAGGGCGATGGCTCGCCGGCGGAGACTCATTTCACCAGCTCGCCGCCCATTCGCCACTCTTTGCGCTAGCAGACGGAACCAGCACGGTGAGCAATGGCCTGGTGGAGACCGCGACGCCAGCGGCTCTGGCGACCGTTTTTGCCGGGGGACTTGATGTCGTTTTCCCAGTGCTGCACGGACCAATGGGCGAGGACGGCACGGTGCAGGGGTTCCTTGAGCTCGCCGGCGTGCCCTATGTCGGTGCGGGAGTGCTCGGCTCAGCCGTGGCGATGGATAAGGCGATTGCCAAAGAACTGCTGGCCAGAGCAGGCTTGCCGCAGGCACCGTGGCTCACCGTGCGACGCCGCGAATGGGAGCGCAACCCCGACGCGGTCTGCCAGCGTGTCGCGGAGTGCCTGGGCTTTCCATGCTTTACCAAGCCTGCCAACCTTGGCTCCAGTGTTGGCATCACAAAAGTGCATGGACCGGATGAGTTACCGGGCGGCATCAATGAAGCCGCGCGCTATGACCGGAAAATCGTGATTGAGCGGGGCGTTGATGCGCGCGAGTTGGAAGTTTCCGTGCTCGGCAACGAGGAGCCGATTGCGTCGGTCGCAGGCGAGATCGTGCCATGCAACGAGTTTTATGACTACAATGCGAAATATATCGACGACCGGTCGGAGTTGATCATCCCTGCGCCGGTGCCGCCGGCGGTGATGGATGAGGTGCGCGCGCTCGCCGTCGCGGCATTCCGTGCGCTGGATTTGGCGGGGATGGCGCGGGTCGATTTCTTCCTGGACCGGAACACCGATCAGCTCTATGTGAACGAGGTCAATACCATTCCGGGATTCACATCCATTAGCATGTATCCGAAGTTATGGGAAGCGAGTGGCATCCCGCTGCCAGAGCTCGTTGACAGGTTGATTGGCCTGGCGCTGGAGCGGCATGCCGAACGACGGCGCAGCCAGCGGTGAAGGGACAGGGTGTCCGTACAGCGACGTGGGACGTGGGAAGCCAGGAGAGGCGTCGTCGTGGTATACTCCGGCGCCAGCGACCGACGGCTGTGGTGGTCTCACGGTGCAGTGGAGTCCTCACACCCATGGCGGATCGGGGGTCGGGCCGGCGCGGGGCCTCAGATGGAGCCAGGATGACAACGGGGCGGAACGCTCGTGAGCACGCGCACCGGGGCGGAGACGCGCGGTGAACGCTTGCCGGTCGCGCAGGGACGCGCCGCGTGCGAGGTGCGGGTTCGGGAACCGGCTGTCGCATGCCATGCGCCGAGCGCGTTGGGTGCGCTTGCGGCGGGGTGGGGAAGATGGCAATGCAGACCCAAGGGCAACGCCCAGCGCCGGGCTTGGGCCGTCGTGAAGGTCAACGGAACATGCCTCCTGACCACGGAGGAAAGTTTGGACCATTTGTGCATACCCGGCCAAATGTCGCTCCGCCTCCCGAATCGCGGGCTCAGGCTCCAGGGCGCCCACCGGAGCCAGCCTCAATGCCAGAAAATAGACTGCTGATGTCCAATAACTTCGCCATAATCAAGGTCATTGGCGTTGGTGGCGCCGGTGGCAACGCGATCAATCGGATGATCGAAGCGGGGGTCGACGGGGTCGAGTTCGTTGCCGTCAACACCGACGCTCAAGCGCTGCTCAATAGCGCAGCGCAGATTTCCGTCCGGATCGGCGACAAGCTGACCAAGGGGCTTGGCGCCGGTGGACGCCCAGAAGTTGGCATGCGTGCCGCCGAGGAAAGCGCCGAGCAGCTTGCCGAGCTTGTCCGCGAAACGGATATGGTGTTCATTACGGCTGGCATGGGGGGTGGCACAGGAACCGGCGCCTCCCCGGTCATCGCTAAGCTGGCCAAGTCCTCTGGAGCGCTGACAGTCGGCGTCGTGACGCGCCCGTTTGATTTCGAAGGAAGCCGCCGGCGGCGAGCAGCCGAGGAAGGGATCGCGGCGCTACGGGAAGCCGTTGACGCCCTGATTACGATTCCCAACCAGCGATTGCTTGAGATGGTGGATCCGAAGACCTCGATCACCGATGCCTTCCGCATGGCGGACGATGTGCTGCGCCAGGGTATTGCCGGTATCTCCGATCTGATCACCAAGCCGGGCATCATCAACCTCGATTTTGCCGATGTGCGAACCATCATGCGCGATGCAGGCTCGGCTCTGATGGCGATCGGTCACGGCGTTGGCGAGACGCGCTGCATCGACGCGGCCAAAGAGGCCATTGAAAGCCCGCTGCTTGAAACCAACATTCAGGGCGCGACCGGCGTGCTGTATAACATTACTGGTGGCTCCAACCTCACTCTGATCGAGACGAGCGAGGCGGCTGAGATCATCCGGGCAGCAGTCGATGAGGATGCCGAGATCTTCTACGGCACATCAATCGACGAATCGCTTGGGGACGCGGTCATGATCACGCTGATTGCGACCGGGTTCAAGGACGAGGTGCCGATGCCGGATCGTGTCAGCCGGCGACCAGCCTCACGGTATCCAGCCCAGCCGCCGGTGGGGCGAGAGCGTGACCGCGTCTACCGGATCGCCCAGCCAGAGCCGGCTGCGTCCAGGCAGCAGCCGCCGCACGCAGCGCCGATCCTGCCGGACGACGATTGGGACAGTGAAGCGAGCATCATTCGCTTCCTCCGGGAGCGGTGAGTCGCGCTCCTGCAAGCGTCCGGCCGGAGTGGGAGCGCCGCTGTCCCGGCGGCTACTGGCTGCAGCATCCCCGCGAGCGCCCGGTAGGGGTATGCGATGGCTGCCTGACACCGCGGACACGCTCGCCGGACTCCGCGCCGTGATACCGCGCGAGGCGACGCCCCTCGCCGGGCTTCATGGCGGTGTCCGGTTGGAACAGAACAATGATCGAATGCGGCTCGGAGTGAAGCGACAATGAGATGCCCGTTTTGCCATGCGGCTGACTCCCGAGTCATTGACAGCCGAGAAGTGAGCGGTGGCGAATCCATTCGCCGCCGGCGCGAATGCGTCAAGTGCGGCCGGCGGTTCACCACCTATGAGCGCGCCGACCTAGCCGGGTTGGTGGTCGTGAAAAAAGATGGCCGGCGCCAGGAATTCGACCCTGCGAAGCTGCGCCAGAAATTGCGTGTGGCGCTGACGAAGCGCCCGGTTGGCGAGCGGGAGATCGATGCCCTTGTGCAAAAGGTCGAAGCCGAAATGCACGCACTGGGCACGCCCGAAGTGCCGTCGAGCGCAATCGGAGAGGCCGTGCTGCGCCATCTTAAGGAGCTGGACGAGGTGGCTTACATCCGCTTCGCCTCGGTCTACCGACAGTTCGCTGATCTCGAAGATTTGCGGCGCGAGGTTGAGGGATTGCGCGGTGAACGGCCAGAGGCTGCCGGGGTCGCGGCGCATGATTGAGGCGGCCCGCTCACGACGCTAGCCGCTCACCCCTCCTTGTCTGAGGATCCACCTCCCAATCCCCGATGCTCCCGAATGATCTCCTCCGCTTCGGCCAGGGCTGCCTGCCGGGAATGCTCGACCGCAGGATCAAATGGGAGATCCCGACCACGCCGCACAATGGCGCGCACGACGTCAGCGGCAGCCGGATCAAGCTCAAGCGGGCATGCCTCATCAGTCCAAGCACGGGGATAGCGCTTCAGCAGCTCAGCGATGCGCTCGCGAAGACCCGGCGGCGCCGAGTCGCGATAGGTGGCATCTAGCTCACGCGCAACCGCCAGCCACTCTTCCCGCCGGAGCGTGACACTATCCATATGGCTCATTCTCCTTGCGCCGGATCCCGCTGCGGGGCGCGAGCGGTCCCGGAGTATTGTGGGGGGTAGCGCAAGCGCTTGCCAGTGTGCTATGATTGTCAACGTTCAAGCGCTTCCTTCGCGTACGCGCTCGTAGGATTCGCCCAACTGAGTGGGTTGTTGGGGGGATCGTCGCGTGTCTCGTTCCGCTGGAGCCGTTTGATCTCGTACATGTTCGTTTTTCGTTAAGCGCCGAGGAATCTCCGGCGCAGAGGGTTTCAGCGGGATGAGTGACCGCACGATCACCTGCCGCGATTGCGGCGACACCTTTTCGTTCACGGCTGGCGAGCAAGCGTACTACCAGGATCGTGGATTCTCCGAGCCACAGCGGTGCCCAAGCTGCCGTGCTGCCCGCAAGGCGCAGCGCTCGGCCGATGGCTACGGTGCAAGCGGTGGCTATGGCGGCTACTCCGGTGGTAGCTACTCCCGTGGGGGCAGCAGCTACAACGGCGGGCAGCGGGAGATGTTCCCCGCAGTCTGCTCGTCCTGTGGGGCAAAGACGGAGGTTCCGTTCCAGCCTCGCAGCGACAAGCCGGTCTATTGCCGGGATTGCTTCCAGCAGCAGCGCTCAACGAGCCGGTACTCGCGGTACTAATACCACCGCGCTCCTGCTAGGGCCTGCCCCAGCGTAGAACGCAAGAGAACATGCCGAGCCGGTCGTGGAAACACGGCCGGCTTGCTGTTGTTCGGTGGTTAGGAGTTAGGGCGCACGCGAGTGCTGAGCTTCGCTCCCCCCGCGCTCGCGCGAATGGCTCAGGAGGGCACAGGGTCCTCCCCTACCGGGAGACCGTCCCGGCGCGATCCAATCGCGCGCCTCGTGGCCTCTACCTTCTGATTGCTGACGGATCATCACTTCAAGCTCAAAGCACGCAGCTTGAAGCTCGCACAACCCAGCCCCATGCCCCCGTCGGTGACCTGCGACTCGGCGACGCCTACTGCCGGTCAAGAAGCTCAAGCACCGGCGCCATCGCCTCGATGGATTCCAGCGTGATCGGATCCAGCACTAGCTGGACGTGGCTAATTCCCGTGCTTGCAAACGCTCGCAATTCTTGAGCAATCTGCTCCGAATTGCCACGGACTGGCACCGCCCGGTCATCGGCCGGGTCCACACTCCACCGTCCTGTGCCGCCCGGTAAGGCGATCAGCACGGCAACACTCCGCTCCACCGACGCCGGCTCACGCCCTACCGCTAGGCAGGCGCGATCAAGCCGCTCCAGAATTGCCGGGAGTTGCCGCCAGTCGTTGCCAAAGTCGGCATACCAAGCATTCCAATAACGCACATGCGGCAAGGTGATGCGCAACATGCGCTCACCCAGCGAGCCCACCATCAGCGGCGGTCCCTCCGGGCGCGGACCTCGTGGCACCAGCACACAATCACGCGTGGCATAGTAGCGCCCGGCAAAATCGATCTCGCCATCCCGGAGCAAAGTCCGGACGATCGTGAACGCTTCCTCGAACCGTGAGACGCGATGGTCGAAGGGGAAGCCATACGCCGTGAATTCCGGTTCGTGCCACCCAGCGCCAAGTCCCAGAATCAATCGCCCGCCGCTAATCTCGTCGATCGTCGCCGCCTTCTTTGCCAGCATCGCCGGGTTGTGAAAGAGCGCGCAGGCGACGAACGGGCCAAGCTCGACCCGAGAGGTAACAGCCGCGAGCGCTGAGAGCAGCGACCAGGCTTCCCACGGCGCCCGAGGGGGCTCCCCCAACCGCCGGTACAGCAGGTGGTCGCCGACCCACAGTGAATCGAATCCAACATCCTCCGCCAGTTTGGCCATCGCCATCAGCTCTCGCCAGGGCACGACCCGCTCGGCTTCGGGCAATTGCAGGCCGACCTTCAGCGGGCGTGGCCGTGGCTGGCTTCTCCCCGTCTCCATCTGCATCATGTCTCGTGCCCCGTCCTTTCCCAGGCATGAGCGTTGCACGGCATTCGCGCACCGCTGCAACCAATCCCGGTCGCCCAGCGGACGCTGTGCGCGTTACCATAGGTTCCTGTGCAGAACCGAGTGTCGCCGAGATTGTCGCATCATTATCCTCGGTTTGCCTTGAACGCTAAACCATCGATTAGGACGTTGCGCCAATGTGCCGCTCCGTGCGGCGAGACAGGATGGCATTTCCGAATGAAGCGACGCATCTGGCTCGTGTCCTGGCTCTGTCTCATGAGCATTGTGGTGCCCGGCCTTGACTCCCAATCCACCAGGCAACCAGCACGCCATGCCCGCGCCCAAGATACCGGCGGGGTGCCCGTTTCGGTCTATTTCTTGCGAGACGGGCGGGTTGCGCCCGCGGCACGGGTGGAAAGGCCGCTCGGGGAAACGATCTTCGATGTGACTCTGAAAGCGCTCCTCGCTGGACCCCAGCCAGACGAAGCTGCGTTTGGGCTGACGACGGCACTCCGGGCGGAGACGCGGCTGCGCGGTCCAGTCCAGGTTGATCCGACCACGCGCACCGCGACCGTTGATTTCTTGCGTGGCTTTCGCTCGCAGGATGCCACGTTGCAAGCCCGGCGGATGGCTCAGGTTGTCTTCACCCTCACCCAATTTCCGGCTATTACCAAGGTCAAATTTCTTGTGAATGGCAAGCCGCTGGAAGCACGCAACGCCCGCGGTCGAGCCATTGATGGCCCGGCAACTCGCGACGATTACGCCTCGCTGACGCCGGAAATCCTTGTTGAGTCACCAGGCATTTGGGCTTCGGTCCGCAGCCCGATCCAGGTGAGCGGCACAATGCCTTCAGATACGCAATCAATCGGCTTCCGCTTGTATGGGCGCGATGATGCCCTCCTCGTGGAAGGCTCGGTCGGCTTCCGCCGCAGCCGGAATCCCCGCCGTCCGTTCCAACTCGCCGTTCCATATGACTTGGATGAAGCACAGCGCGGAACACTAGTGATTTACCGGGTCACGAACGGAGGGAGCGAGCAAGACGCGGTGGCGATTCCCCTGGATCTCGCTAGCACCGCCCCGCCACCCACCCCAACGCCGACCCCCACGGATACGCCTACCCCGAGCCCGACACCGACGGAGACGCCAACGGCCACGCCAACGCCGACCGCCACGTCGACGCCAACGTTCACGCCAACCCCCGAGCCAACGGCGACGCCGACCGTCACGCCGACGCCATCCGCAACACCGACAGCCACACCGGAGCCGACGCCTACACCCACCCCAGAGCCAACCGGCTCGATCACGTTCCGTGTGCTGGTCTGCCCGGTTGGAATGACGGCGGATGATCTTGACCCTGATCGCTGCCGGCCGGTCACGCAGGGATTCGATGTCCGGCTCACCGGCAGGGAGCTAGAAACATCCCTTACCCTTGAGGATGCCCGGGCGCTCAGCCAGGAGCGCTTCCGCTGGTCCAGTCTTCCCTATGGCCGCTACCGTGTGCGTCTCACCGAGCTACCCAGAGGAGCAGACACCTATCTCATCCGGGAAAGCGATGTTGTGCAAGGTTCTCCTGAAGATGGCTATGTGATCACGATCGGCCGCGGCGATCCCGACGTGCAGTTCCGGATCTACGCGCTCCGCGTCCCTGTTGGATAAGTCGCTGCCGCCGTTACGGCGCTCCCGGCAGGGCACGCGGTCCTGTGGTCACATCCGAAGGAAGGGAATGCCAGCGATGCAACGCCGCCGCCCGCAGCTCGGCGCGGACATCAGGGTGTGCAATCGAGATAAGGAGCTCAGCCCGCCGGCGCAACGGCTGCCCCTCAAGATTCACGACGCCATACTCCGTGGCGACGTATTGCACATGCCCGCGGGTGGTTACAACCCCTGCACCGGATTGAATTCGCGGGACGATGCGGGAGACAGTCCCGCCCTTTGCTGTTGACGGCAGCGCAATGATCGCTTTGCCATCGGGTGCCAGGCGTGCTCCGCGGACGAAATCCATTTGCCCACCGATGCCACTGTAGATCCGCTCGCCGATCGAATCGGCGACGACTTGTCCCGTGAGATCAATCTCGATCGCCGAATTGATGGACACCATCCCCTCGATCCGGCGGATCTCCCGCGTGTCGTTGACGATATCGGAGGGATGGAACTCGACGAACGGATTGCTATCGACAAAGCGAATGAGCCGCTCACTACCCAGCGCGAATGAGGCAACGACACGCCCGCGCCACGTCGTCTTGAAACGATTAGTGATCACCCCGGCTTCAGCCAGTGTTACCAAACCGTCACTGAACATTTCTGTGTGCACGCCTAGATCCTCTCGCTCGGTAAGGCATGAGAGCACCGCGTCCGGAATGGCGCCGATGCCGGTCTGGAGCGTCGCGCGGTCAGGAATGAGGGCAGCGATGTTTTCGCCAATCCGCCGCTCGACCTCACCAATAACCGGAGGAGAAACGGTCAGCAGCGGGCGATTCGTCTCCACCAGAGCAGCGAACCGGCTCACATGCACCGCCGAGTTTCCCATTGTGAGCGGCACCTGGGGATTCACCAACCCGATGACGGTCTTCGCGTAGTCGGCGGCAGCGCGCGCGCAGGCGATGGACGTGCCAAGGCGGCAGAAGCCATGCCGGTCCGGCGGCGAGACGTGGAGAAAGGCGACATCGAGCCGCAACACACCGCTGGCGAAGAGCGCAGGAACCTCGGAAAGAAAGACGGGTGTATAGTCGGCGCGGCCTTCATTGACCGCATCGCGCACATTTGCGCCGACAAATAACGCATCATGCCGGATGTGTCCTGTTAGCTCTGGCGCAACGTGGGGCGCGGGTCCTTCAAGATGGAGCGAAATCGTCTCGACATTGTAAAGAGGCTCGGCCAGGGCTCGGCGTGCTAGTGCCTCTAAGAGTTCCAGCGGCGTCATCGCCACTTCGTGGATATAGACGCGATCCCCGGATTTCACGAGGCCGACGGCCTCGTCGGCAGTCATGACCGGTGGCCACCGCTTGCTGCTTACCTCAACCACGATGTCCTCGCCTCCTTATGACTGTATGAACCGGCCATGTCACCTTCTGCGGATTCTGAGACATTCCCGGTCCTTCCGTCGATGGCAAGAATGAGACGGAGGCGCTAGCGACGGTTCGTCTCGCAGGCATGGCATGCTCAATGCACGTGCATGCGCAACGCGATGATCGGAGCCACGGATATGTACTGGTGAGCTTTCTCATGCCTAAGTACCCTCGTCACCGCCCCAGGAGAAGGCCCGGTGAGTGTCGTGAAAGCCCAGCCATCTGCAATTGACCACGCAGCGTGCCGGGCAGGCGCTAGCCTGAGGCGCACAGCGTCCTCCAGGTCACCGTTCAGAATACAAAAGCCGCCACTCCAGGACGCGGTCGCTTCAGCGGAGACGGCCGGCTTGCAGTATGTGACCGATGCGATGCCGGGCTTCCGGCGCCGTCGCTGTGGCCGGCATTTCCGATATCTGGATGCCGCGGGTAATCCTATCCGCGATCCGGAGCAGCTTGCGCGCATCGCGTCGCTGCGCATTCCACCTGCGTGGACCAGCTTTTGGATTTGCCCGCTACCCAATGGGCATCTGCAAGCGACCGGACGAGATAGCCGCGGCCGGAAGCAATACCGGTACCATCCAGACTGGCGTGCCATCCGCAATGTGACAAGGTTTGACAGGCTCCTGGCGTTTGGCTGTGCTCTGCCCTCTCTTCGCCAGCGGATCCGGAGCGATGTGGCGCTGCCCGGCCTGCCCCGCCAAAAGGTGCTCGCCACCGTTGTCCTCCTTCTTGAGCGCACCATGATGCGCGTCGGGAACGCAGCCTATGCGCGCGAAAATGGATCTTTTGGCCTCTCCACCCTGCATGACGAGCATGTCGACATCGACGGGTCAGCCCTCCGGTTTCATTTCCGCGGGAAAAGCGGAAAGGATCACGTGCTGGATGTCCAAGACCGGCGCATCGCCGCGATAGTGAAGCGTTGCCGCGATCTCCCTGGTCAGGAACTCTTTCAATATCTCGACGCATCGGGGTGTCCCCATCCGATACGCTCCGACGATATCAACCAATACCTCCGGGACGCCATGGGCGCTGATTTCACCGCCAAGGATTTCCGCACTTGGGCTGGCACGCTCCTCTGCGCCCGTGAGCTCAGCCGCATGGCCCCACCTCGCACCGACGCCGAAGCCCAGCACGGAATCGCGGAGGCTATCAGGACCGTGGCTCGCTGCCTCGGAAACACGCCTGCCGTCTGCCGGACGTACTATGTGCACCCCGTGATCATGACAGCCTACCGCTCTGGCACGTTAGCATCCCTCGACTCACCCACGAACCTCGCAACAGAGGAGGCGCGTCTGCTCGCCCTCCTCAGCCAGAGTCAAAGAGACACCCCGCCCACCGCATCTCCTACTCGCTCGCCATCAGAATCGTGAAAATCTTCACGATTCTGCAACACTCCGCTTGGGACGACGCATACCCCTGAGACGGTACTGACCCGATCATGACAGCGTTGGTGTTCGAGAGGGACGCACTCCTTGACTGGGGTGCGCCCCCGCGTATGAAGGGGTGTCATGATGGGTTCGTTACTGTCAAGCGCGGTCAACCGGCGACGGCTGCTCGGCACGCTCGGCATCGCTGGCGCGGGGGCCGCAGTCACTGCCGCCGCACCCGTGACGGTCCGCGTCGAGACAGGCACGGCTCACGCCGCGAGCGTGAGTCACGAGCAACACGCGCCGGCGGCTCCGGCGGCGAATGCCCAGGAGATGAGCGCTGACGAAATGGACGCCATGCACGAGGCCGGCGTGAAGGCATTCCCAGCGCCCACCGAGGGACTCGGTGGTCAGCCGCTTGCCTACGAGATGGATGGCGATGTCAAGGTCTTCAAGCTGACATGCCAGGTCGTCAACTGGGAATACGCTCCGGGCCAGCGCGTCGAAGCCTGGACCTACAACGGCGTTGTGCCTGGCCCCGAAATCCGGGTCACTGAGGGTGACAAGGTCCGCGTTGTTGTCACCAACGAACTCCCGGAAAGCACCGCCGTTCACTGGCATGGCCTAGTGGTTCCGAACGCAATGGACGGCGTGCCGTTTATTACGCAGCCTCCGATCAAGCCAGGCGAGACCTTTACGTACGAATTCCAAGTTCGCGAGGGCAACGCCGGCTCGCATATGTACCACTCCCATCACAATGCCGCCGTCCAGGTCACGAAAGGCTTGCTTGGCGCTTTTATTGTCGAGCCCAAGGATCCTTCCACCCGGCCCGCCTATGACATCGAATACACCATGATCCTCAATGACGGGCCGATCGGCGGCTACACACTCAATGGCAAAAGCTTCCCCGCCACCCAGCCACTTGTGGCGAAGAAAGGGCAAAAGGTGCTCGTTCGCTACATGAATGAGGGGCTGATGATCCACCCGATGCACCTTCACGGCATGCCGATGAAGGTCATCGCCCAAGATGGCTACCTACTTCCCCAGCCATACGTGTGTGACACCCTGAACATCGCCCCGGGCCAGCGGTGGGATGCCATCATTGAGGCGACAGAGCCGGGCGTTTGGGCCTTCCACTGCCACGTGCTGACCCATGCTGAGGGTCCGACTGGCATGTTCGGCATGGTGACGGCGCTGATCGTCGAAGAGTAGGCGCCTCTCTGCCGCGCGGCTCATGCCAGGGCGTTCCCGCATTCACGATGACGCCTGGGCATGAGCCGCCGGTGTCCCCGCTAGGGCCGCGGCCGGCCAGCACGGCCGCGCTCTAGCAGCGTCTCGCTGACCATGCGATCCTATGGGTATCGGGGACGCTTCGTGCGATACGCCACGGATCAGGGGATTATGGAGAAACGCCCCCAGGACCGGTATCGGGAGAACCTCCAAGCCGAGATCGACGGCGCCGCCCTCTACCGAGCACTGGCGCAAATCGAGCGCAATCCGGCGCTCTCCGCGGTCTACGCCCGGCTCGCCGCTTCCGAAGAGCAGCATGCTGAGTTGTGGCGCGCGAAACTCCGCGAGCGAGGCGTGACCGACTTGCCAGGCGGACCAACCTGGCGCACCCGCATGCTGATCTGGCTGGCTAAACGGTTCGGTCCAGCGTTTGTGCTTCCTACCATCAGCGCCCGCGAACAAGCGGATGCCGACCGGTATCGCGGCCAGCCTGAAGCCAGCGCAGCAGGCTTGCCAAGCGACGAGTGGTCGCACGCCCGGCTCTTCCAGGCGATCGGCACGACGCGCACCGGGATTGCCGGCGGCGTCATTGCCCACATTGAAGGGAGGCACCGGGCCACGGGCGGCAATGCACTACGAGCGGCGGTGCTCGGGGCTAACGACGGACTCGTCTCGAATGCCAGCCTCGTGATGGGCGTTGCCGGCGCGGATCTCTCTGGTCGGAGCATTCTCATCACAGGTCTCGCCGGTCTCCTCGCCGGCTCGCTCTCGATGGCGCTCGGCGAATGGCTCTCCGTCCAGAGTGCGCGCGAGCTCTACGCTCATCAAATCCGTATTGAGCGCGAGGAACTCGCGACAGTACCCGCCGAGGAGGCAGAAGAGCTGGCCCTGATCTATCAGGCCAAGGGCGTTCCCGAGGAGCGTGCCCGCGAGCTCGCCGCGCGCATCATCCAAGACGAAGTCGCTGCGCTGGATACCATGGCTCGCGAGGAACTTGGCGTTGACCCTGGAGAGCTGGGCGGCTCGGCGTGGGTAGCGGCGATTACATCGTTTCTCTTGTTTTCTGTTGGAGCCATTGTGCCGGTCATTCCATTTGTGTTCGGTAGCGGCACTTGGGCGATTGCGGTCAGCGTGGCGCTCAGCATCGTGGCACTCTTCGCCATCGGCGCGGGTATTACGCTGATCACGGGCCGCAGTGCGCTGTACTCTGGCGTTCGTCAGGTGCTTTTTGGTCTGGCCGCTGCCACGATCACCTTTGGGATCGGAAAGGCGATCGGTACCAGCATTGGAGGATGAGCCAATGAGCGCCACCACTGCACCAGAAACTGGAGAGCTCACCCTTCTCGATGGCACGGTGGTGCCCTACCGCCCAATTCGCCCGGACGATGCTCCGGCTCTGCAACGCTTCCACTCGCGACTCTCCGAGCGATCAATCTACCAGCGCTTCTTCGGCGTGATGCCGGTGCTCAGCGATGCCCAAGCGCATCGCTTTGCCAATGTTGACGGCATCAATCGCGTCGCACTGGTTGCTCTCGACCCGAACAATCCCAGCGAGCTTATCGCCGTTGCCCGGTTCGACCGCGATGCAGATTCGGATCAAGCCGAATATGCTGCCATCGTCGCTGATGCCTGGCAAGGCCGCGGACTCGGGCTCGCCTTGACTCGCCGGCTTGTCGAAGCAGCGCGGCGTCGCGGCATTCGCCATCTGTATGCGCTCGTTCTGCCGGAGAATATCCGCATGCTCAACCTGCTCCGCGATTTGGGATTGCCGGAGCGCATCCGGTTCCAGGACGGGTTCGAGCGCGTTGAGCTCGACTTGGATAACCAGGTGCTTCCCGCGCAGGCAGCACCTAGCGAGGAGTAGTCCATGCCGACGATCAAGCGCCTGGCGGTCTTGACCAGTGGCGGCGACGCCCCAGGGATGAATGCGGCGATCCGCGCCGTCACACGCAAAGCGAGCGCCGCCCATGTCGAGACGGTCGGAGTGCGGAACGGCTATCGCGGGTTGATGGCTGGTGACTTTCTGCCGCTCGACAACCGGGCAGTAGGTGGGATTCTCACGCGCGGCGGCACAATTCTTGGCAGTTCGCGCGCACCGGAGTTCCGTACACCCGAGGGCCAGGCGCGGGCTCTGGATCAACTCCGCGCGCACGAGATTGATGGCTTGGTTGTGATTGGCGGCAATGGCTCGCAGAGCGGGGCACTTGCGCTCCACCAGGCGGGATTCCCCACGGTTGGCGTGGCCTCCACCATCGATAACGATCTGAATGGTGTGGACACAACGATCGGCGTCGATACAGCGCTCAACACGGCACTCGAAATGGTTGACCGCCTTCGCGACACGGCGTCATCCCACCATCGTGCCTTTGTCGTCGAGGTGATGGGCCGGCAGAGCGGGTATTTGGCGCTCATGACCGGGCTCGCTAGCGGCGCCGAAGTGATTCTCACACCAGAAATCCCCTACCCGCTCGAACGGATCCCGGATGCTGTCCACGCGGCGTATGCGCGCGGAAAGTCGCATTTCATCGTGATCGTCGCCGAGGGTAGCCCGACGAAAGCGATCGACGTTGTTCAGCGCCTGAACCAGGAACCAGGTGGCTATGAAGCGCGGCTCTCCGTGCTGGGGCATGTGCAGCGTGGCGGCTCTCCCCTCGTGTTTGACCGGCTGCTGGCGACCCGATCCGCCGCAACCGCGGTTGATGCCTTAGTCGCGGGCGAGAGCGGCGTCGTCGCAGGGTTGGTGCGGGGCCGGATCAGCCTCATCCCAATGACCGAGGCCATCCAACCGTGCGTGAAGGTACCGCCGGAGCTCTTGCACCTGGCAGAGGTATTAGCGCAATAATAGACAGCACCCGATCGGACATCTTCCGGACAGGAGCATTGTTGCGCAGTTGCGATACCACGCTTGTGCCTGACACGGCTCTGTCGCAGGCAGGTTGTCAACCTTTTCATGTCGGGGGTCGTTGCGGGATGTCGTGATCGCGATGGGGGCGGAGTCATGTTTGGCACGATCCTGGTCCCGCTTGATGGCACTGCGGAAGCGGAGGCTGCGGTGCCGTATGCGGCGGAAGAAGCCCTCCGTCACGGCTGCCCTCTGATTCTTGTCCGTGTGATTCCCCGCCCGGAACCGCCTCCGGGGCATCCAAGTCATGGCGGTCCGGCGTTGCAGCCACCCGCTTGGTCACCAGCAGAACTCGCCCAAGCACAACAGGACGCCAGAGCATATCTGGAAAGTGTGGTCCGTAAGTACGGGCTGCCACCCACCACAGAGACGGTCATCGTCGTTGGCGATCCGCTGACGCGCCTTCTGGCAGAGATTCAGCGGCGCCCGGCTCCGCTTGTTGTGCTTGGTGTCGCCCCGCACCGGCCGTTCGGAGAGACGGGCCGGCGGCTGCTCCTCTCGGGCGCTGCGCCGGTGTTGCGCGTCTCTGCTGCTCCAGCCGGTCCCGCGCCAGCGCCAGCCGAGCGCGTTGTGCCACCCTATGTGGCGCCTACGCCACCATCCGCCACCGTCGAATCCGTGCTGTAAGGAGCCCGGACCCTACCAAGCCACCACACCCCGGTATCATCCCGTTCGCGGCAGCGCGTTTGCGAAGCGCGGTATGGACGGATAGATGGATGGAGTGTACAGCGAGACATCTCGCCTCATTGTGTGATGAGGACGCGCACGGCCAATGGATTGCGAACCTGCTGGCACGCGTCTTTTTCCGATGGCGCGGGGCTCAAGTCACCGCGATCATCGCCCAACCCTTGTACCTGCGTTCTCTTCACGTCTGGAGAACGCATTCGCATGGATCTTGCCAAGCTGTTCGCCATTCCCGTCCTGAGCGATGCGCACCTGGACGATTCAGGTTAGCCATCAGGGAGCCTGGGCTCAATCACCCCTGCAGTGGCGAGTCCTGCGAACACGGCATCTAGCCAGCCCGGGTCTTCTCGCGTGGTATCGACGCGGAACACCAATGCTCCGCTAGGCACGGCCGGCGGGTGTTCCTCCAGCCGTTGGCGCTGGGCCCGGTACACCGCCAGCGTCGCATCCGAGATAGCCTCGGCCTGAGCCGCGCGCCGGCTGATCCGCTCCGCGACAACCGCCTCGTCACAGATCGTTTCCACGATGACAAGGGGCACACCGGCATCGTGCGCCACCTGCGCCGCCAGGTGGCGATACCGGCTCTCAAGAAACGTGGCATCCAGGATGACCGGTTGGCCCTTGACCAGCGTTTCACCAGCCAGCTCCACGAGCCGCTGGTAGGTGCGCTCCGTCCAAGCACGCTGGTAGATCCCTTCTTCCCAACCCGCAGTCGCGTGCCCGTGCACGCCCGCCAGCTCCTTCCGCACCGCATCCGAGGAGAACAACGTTGCGCCGAGCGCATCAGCCAGCGCCGCGGCAACCACCGACTTTCCTGTGCCGCTCAAACCGGTCATGATGATCAGCGCTGGTCGCACGGTGAGGGCCATGCGTGTCGCCTGGTTGAGGAATCGCTCGATCTCTCCGGGCAACTCCGGATGCTGCAGGTGCGCGCTCACGAGAGTCAGGCAGTGAATCTTGACACGGACCAGCGCCCGGTGCGCGCGGTAGAGCCGGACAAGCCCAGGGGGCAACGCTACGCCTCCTGCCTGGTAGGCCGCAACAATCTCCTGAGCCAGTGCTGCCGCGCCCAGCCGGTCGAGGTCCACCAGCAAGAACGCGAGATCACTTACCACGTCGGCGCAGCGAATCGCCGGGTTGAACTCCACACAATCAATGATTTGGATGATCCCTGGCGCTTCCACGCAGATATGCTCAGCCCGAAGGTCGCCATGCCCGTCACGGATCCATCCGTTGCGCACCCGGTCTTCGAGCAACGATGCACGCTCCACCAGATACTGCCGCATCGCCTGGCCGGTCAGCCGCAGTTGTTCACCACCGAAGAAGCGTCCGGCGAAGGGCTCAAGCTCGGTCAGGTTGTCAGTCAGCACCTTTGCCAGCGCCTGTGCCTGCCCATAGGGTTCGCCGCCACACGGCCCTGCCACGTCCCGGTGGAACGGCACGAGCCGGCTCGCAAGCCACTCCGCCAGGCCATCAGGCGTCTCGCCGCGGCGAAGCATTGCATCAAGCATCCGGTCGTTGGGGAGTCGCCGCATCAAGGTAGCCCATTCCACCGGCTCGCCAGGGCCATTCACCACATACCCGCCGTCCGTGAGCGTGATACCGATGACGCCCAGGTAGACTCCTGAGCTCAACCGGCGGTTGAGCCGCACCTCCTCTTCACAGGAATGCCGGCGCCGGTCAGGTGTGGAATGGTCGACAAACGGGAAGCGGACGGGGCGCTTGACCTTCACCACGCGATCACCAGCCAAAAACACCCAAGAGATGTGGGTCTCGATCAGCTCAACGTGAGGCGGTCTCCACGGATAGGCCTCCGGCTTGAGAAGCGACTCCACCAGCAGCAGGTCACTCGATGAGGTCTCGGTGCTCATACCGGTCACCTCCACGCAGGAGCGCCATTGCTAGCCAATCTCACCTCCGCACGCCGGAACGTGAGCCCGTTGGAGCGCCAGCATCCTGCTGGCCAGTCTCACCTCCGCGCACGCCGGGACGTGAGCTTATCTTGACTGTGCCACAAGTGCCGCCCCAGGGAGATCACACTGGTCATCTCCCTGTCGCATGCGCGCAACAAGAGCAGCGTGATATGCCGCTGCAACGCGAGCGAGTCATGGAGTCACGCACTCGGTACGCTCCATGTGTAAGCATACGCGCGAGCGCTCGGCTCACCGAGCTACGCACGGAGGAAAGGGCATGTTCCAACGGATCGTTGTTCCGCTCGATGGCTCTAAGCTGGCGGAGGCGGCACTCCCCGCGGCAGAAGAGCTGGCCCGGCTGATGCGCGCTCCAGTGTTGTTGCTGCGCGTGGTTGATTTCACCCGGCTAGAGCAATATGGCCCCTATGGCCTGGCGCTGGAATACGCCTCGGTTGAGCCGGTCTTGGCAGCCGAACGGGCGGAGGCCGTCAGATACCTGGAGGACGTCCAGCGCCAGCTTTCCACCAAGGGGTTGAGCGTCACCTTCGCGGTTCGCTCCGGCCCGGTTGCACGAGAGCTTGTCGCAGCAACGCAATCAGGAGATGTGGTCGTCATGGCGTCTCATGGCCGTGGCGGCTTGTCTCGCTGGCTTCTGGGCAGCGTCGCGGAAGACGTCGTGCGGCATGCGCCGGTCCCGGTCATGATCATCCGCGCGGGTGCGGCAAATCAGACGGCGAGAGAGCCAGCCTCGCCCAATGCCTCACCTGGGCGCTAGCGTGGCGCACACGGCACGGCCCGGCTTGAGTCGCTGCACCCCAAGGTCATTCTGTTCGTGAAGCGCGGGATGGATGGATTGATGGATAAATGGAGTGCGTGCGCGAGGGATCTGACCGCGTGACGAAAAAGAGCGATGCCACCGTCACGCAAGACGGTCTGACGCCGCCACTCCCTGCCTTTGTTGCCTGGCTCACACACGCCGCCATGGACATGGTATTCTGACCATTAACATATGGCTTGTGCCGCCAGGGATGGGCAGTGACATCGACGCTCGACCAGCAATCGCCACAACAACCGGATCTTATGGCTGACGACGCCGCGCGGCTGCGCCGGGAGCGGGCGTTTGCTGCGTATGTGGCTGCGCTGGCCGTGGCGTCGGAAGTCGATCTGCCGGCTGTGCTTCAGCGCATCGTTGATCTCGCGCGAGAGGTCGTTCCTGCGAAGTACGCTGCGCTTGGCGTTGCCGATAGCACTGGCCGAATCGTTGAATTCATTACCTCTGGCATTACGCCTGAGGAGCGCGCCGCGATCGGCCCGCCGCCGCAAGGGCACGGGCTCCTCAAAGTCTTGATTGAGAAAGGCGAGCCGCTGCTCGTCCCCGATATTCAGGTTGACCCCCGCTCGGTTGGCTTCCCGCCAAATCATCCACCTATGAAAACCCTGATTGGGGTGCCAATCAAGCAAGGCCGCCGCACGCTCGGCGATCTTTATCTAACCGAACGCTTGGACGGTCGGCCATTTGATGAGGAGGATCTGGAAGTCCTTCAGATCCTCGCCGGGCACGCGGCAACGGCAATCGACCGGGCCCATCTCTACCGCCAGTTGGAAATTAGCCGCCAGCAGGCCGAAGAGCAGCGCGATCAGATCCGCGCCATCTTGGATAGCCTTCCGTCCGCTGTGCTCATCCAGTCACCGCCGGACGGCGCGTGTGAGCTCGCGAACAACGCAGCGATTCAGATGCTCTTGGGACCGGCGGTCCCGGTCAGCGCGATCCCCGTCCATGGACGGCATTTCCGCCTGCTGCAAGCCGACGGTACACCCTTGCATAACGATAGCCGCCCTGAGCTCCGCGCGCTGCGCGGGGAAACGATCCGCAACCGCCAGCTCATGGTCGAGCGGTGGGATGGCCGGCGCTTCCCGGTCCTGGTCCAAGCTAATCCCCTGCGTGATGCCCGTGGCGAGATCGTCCGCGCGGTTGTCGTTATGCAAGACATCACCCGGCTGCGCGAGGCTGAGCAACTGAAAGACGACTTCATCTCGCTCGTGTCACATGAGCTAAGAACACCCGTCACCGCTATTTACGGGGGGGCGCATCTCCTCGCTCACGAGGGCGAGCACTTGGATCCCGCCACGCGGGACGCGATTTTGGCCGATATTGTCGCGGAAAGCGAGCGGCTCGATCAGATGCTGGCCAACCTGCTCAGCTTGGCCTCGATCCAGGCCGGCCGCCTGGAGCCGAACACGGAGCCAGTGCTCATCAAGCCTCTTGCCACGCGGGTTGCAGCCGAGGTCGATCGCCGCAGCACTCGCCACACCATCGTTGTCGACTTGCCGCCAGATCTGCCACCGATTGAAGCCGACCCGAATCTGTTGAGCCAGGTGCTTCGGAATCTTCTCGAGAACGCCGTAAAATATTCGCCCGACGGAGGCGAAATTCGCATCACGGCCTCGGTTGAGCGTCCGCTTGTCGCGATCCACGTCACCGACGAGGGTGTTGGCATTGCCCCCCACCTCGTCGGGCAAGTTTTTGAGCGGTTCCGTCGCCCTGGTGCACCGCCAACGATCCGGGGCATGGGTCTTGGGCTCTATCTCAGCAAGCATTTGATGGAGGCTCAAGGCGGATCGATTTCGGCAAGCTCGGCCGGCCCAGGCCAGGGCGCCACGTTCACCATCAAGCTTCCAATCGTGAGCGATTGGGAGGAACGTTAAGCCACAATGGCGTTGCCGGGTCCAGACGCTTCGTGAGCAAGACAGCCATGCTCACTGGCGGATTCACAGTGAGCAAGCACCAGTGTGATCTGGAGCGGAGAGGAGATAAACCGGTCTTTCCGGAGGACGTATGCGGAAATATCTTATTCTCGTTGTCGATGATGAGCCGGCGATTGTCCGGTTGGTAAAGACCAAGCTCCAAGCTGATGGTTACGCGGTCATAACCGCTAGCCGTGGCGAGGAGGCCCTGGAAATCCTGGAAGACGAGCGTCCAGACCTGATTATTCTCGATCTCATGATGCCCGGCATCGATGGGTATGAGACGCTTCGTCGCATTCGCACCGACAGCCAGGTGCCCGTGATCCTGCTGACCGCCCGCGCAGGCGACGCCGACCGCCTCAAGGGCTTCCACACGGGCGCCGACGACTACATTACGAAGCCGTTCAATCCCGATGAGCTCTCGGCCAGGGTTGCAGCGGTCCTCCGCCGTACCGCCGGCACCGCGCCAATTAGCGGCCGGTCAACCCTGAAGTATCCCGGAGTGGAGATCGACCTTGAGCGCCGGCGCGTGATGGTCAGTGGCGAAGAAGTGCGCCTGAGCCGGACGGAGTGGGAGCTCCTCTCCCAGCTCGCTGGCAATGTCGGCAAGGTCATGTTGCACGCTGAGCTCCTCACCCGCATTTGGGGACCGGAGTTTCGCGACGAGGCGCACTATCTCCGAACTTGGGTCAGCCGCCTCCGCGCCAAGCTCGAAGCCGACCCCAATACGCCACAACTGATCACGACCTTCCCGGGGCTCGGCTACCGGCTCGAGGCACCGCCGGCCGAATAGCGTACGGCAGCGCCTCCCGTGCTGCTTACGGGACTGCAAACGATCAGCAAGCAACCGTCAGCCTTTTTGTAGAGGCAGACACGGCGGTTTGCCTTGGGCTGCCATCTGCGGCCCCTGACGCCCAACTTCTGACGTGCTCGCCAATCCCCAGCCATCATGACCGCCTCTCGCTCCTCAACTCTTACACGGCTCGTTCAATTCTCATGAATCCAACATGTCATCCTGCTCGTATATCGCGATGGACAGACGGGGAGACCGTGGATGGTCCCGCCGGTCTCCTGGATGGTGAAGACGTCTTGAGCGAAGGAGGTGATGCGTGATGACGAAGCTCATGCCACTGACCGAGTTTGAGACGTTGCGGCAGACGATGGACCGGTTCATGGATGAGGTCTTTGCCAATGCGCCCATCCGGACGATCTGGTCTCGCGCTTGGATCGGCATGCCGCTGGATGTGTACGCGACCGACGATCAGGTGGTGATCCGGGCGGCGTTGCCGGGCATCAAGCCGGAGAATCTGTCGATCTCCGTCTATGAGAACACGGTGACGCTGTCGGGCACGATCGCGGGAGACGAGATTCCAGCCGATGCGGTTTGGTATCTGCGGGAGCTTCCGACCGGCACCTTCCGCCGCGCGGTGACCCTGCCGTTCCCAGTCGATGCCGATCATGCTGAGGCAACCTTTGAGAACGGCGTCGTCCGCGTGATCCTGCCGAAGGCCGCCTCTGCCAAGCCGCGCAAGATCGCGATCACCAGCGGCGAGCAGCCGAAGGCGGTTGGCGCTGGCGCGAGCGTCGCGGCCTAAGCTTCTCGCGGAAACGTGTCTGTCGCGGAGTCGGTTGATCGTTCTGCGTGAGGAGACGCCCCTGTGTGGCGTCGAGGGCCACACAGGGGCGAGCGAGCAAGGAGGTGAATAGCGATGGAGCTTGGCACCTTCCTCCTGATGCTGGGTCTCGCGTACGCCGCGGGCGTTCTGTGGTACGACCTGCTGCCAGGACGGCTCCCGGAGCGTGCATGGCGGGTCGCGGCGTATCCGTTCCTCGGGATCTTCACAGCTGAGGCGCTGCTGCCCAAAGTGTACGAGAGCGATCCGACCTTTGGCGGCATCCATCTGGTCGCTGCCGCGGTCGGTTCCCTGGTCGCGGTCATTGTCGACTGGATCGTGACCGGTGTCCGCCAGCCGGCTGTGGCCTCGCCGGAGCCGCGGCTTGAGGCACGCGCGGCGTAGCCGGATGGTAATAGGGCGCGCGGCCTAGGCATCGCCGGGTTCAGAGACGCTGAGCTTCCCTGCTGGACCCATCCGGCAGGGAGCAAGGCGTTGTTGTTCTGCACGGCGATGAATCTTGCGGATAACTGTTGACGTATAGTTATGTAGAGAGCGGAGGCAGATCCCCCTTCCCTCCCCTCCGCTCTCCGATCCCCCCTGCCAGAGCGCCGCTCGCCAGCCGGGCGGCGCTCACCTCTTTTCCGCGGGCTCCTGCATTTAGTGCCGTGTCAAGCGCTCGGCCAGGCTCTTCCCACTCGGGGGCAATCCGGTGCGCTCGGCCTGCTGGTCCAGCTTGAGGTAGGCGCGCTGGACGTATCGCACGCCGAGGAACCGCAACGGCTCGGGTTCCCAGTTGCGCGAGCGGTGATTGATCCAGGGCAGCCGCGTGAGCTCCGAATCCGCGCCGAGGATCAAGTCGGCCAGAATCCGCCCGCCCAGGTTGGCGGTAGCGACCCCATTACCGGTATAGCCCCGGCTGGTAGCCAGATTGAGGCGGGGATCGTAGCCAATCGTCGGCATGAAATCGCGCGGCCACCCGAGCGGTCCGCCCCAGGTATGCGTAAAGCGCACATCCTTCAACCGCGGGAACCACGTCCTGACGTTGTTTTGCAGCATCTGGTGAGTTGGGCCGTGGCGATCGAACGCATCGCGAATGGCTGAGCCAAAGTGATACGGAGCACCTCTTCCGCCAAAGAGAATGCGCCCATCGAGCGTCTTGGAGAGGTAATCCACAGTCAGCCGGCAGGAATCAATGCACTCCCGCCCCTCCCAGCCAATCTCCGCCCAGTCGGCCTCGGATAATGGCTCGGTCAGCGTAATCAGCGAGTAAACGGGGATCAGTTGCCGCCGCAGCGGCGGAAGCTGCGAAAGATACGCCTCGCCACAGAGGGCGATCGCCTTCGCCCGCACGTGGCCGCGCTCGGTGTGCAATGCGGGATACGCACCGGTGGTGAATCCAGTCACCGCCGTTTGCTCGTAGATCGTTGCTCCCATGCGCTCGACGATACGAGCCAGACCGCGCACCAGCCGGCCAGGATGAACCGTGGCCGTGTCACGCATGAACAAGGCGCCAACGGTCTGGGTGATGCGGACGCGGGCATCCGTTTGCGCTTTGTCCAACAGTTCTATCCGGTCGCTCAACCCGAGCCGCTCAAACGTGCGCGCCGATGCCTCGATCGCTGGCCGTTGGTGCTCGCCGCGCGCCACCATCAGCGCGCCGCCTTTGGTCCAATGGATATCCAATCCCTCGGCCGCCGCAATCCGCCCCACCTCATCGACCGCGCCAGCCATGGCACGATAGGTCGCGACCGCGCCTTCGCGCCCATACCGCTCTGCCAGCCGCCCAAGACTCGTTGGAAAGCCAGAGGTGCACCACGCACCGTTTCGGCCCGACGCACCAAAGCCGGCGATCTCCCGCTCAACGATGACGACCCGCAGCGATGGCTGCCGCTTCAAAAGGTAATAGGCGGTCCACAACCCGGAATAGCCAGCCCCCAGGATGGCGATATCTGCATCGACGCTTCCCTGAAGCGGCTGGCGCGGCGTCAAGTCGTCGTCACACGTTTCTAACCAGTAGCTGTAACGCCGGTAATCCTTCATCACCGTTCCATTTCTCCGAACCCTTGTTGCCCATCCTCGTGATTGTACGGCTCTGCGCCTATTTCAACAGCCATACATGTTTCGCGAATTCGGAGGCGTGCGTTTGCCTAAGCGCCGGGTGCGGTGTAGCCTAGCCTCACCACGACGCTTGGGGAGCGGAGCGGCTATGCCGCCTCCAACCCTGGCAATGATCTCCTCTCGTCGTGACGTGGGGAGCAACAGAGAGGGAAGGGACCGTGAACGATCACCATCACGACGGAGCACCGTTGAACGCAGCCCCGTGGAAGGTTAGCCGGAGGGTCATCGTCAAGGCGGCCGCCAGTGTTGCAGCACTCGCCGCCGCCGGAGGGTTCAGCCGCCAGCGCATCCTCCCGGCCATTGCCCAGGACGAGCCACCGGCAGCGGCGACGCTCGCCTATGACTGGGTTGAATCCAAGGAAACCGGGGGCATCTCGGCAGCAGAGGCGGGCGCACCCCGGCTCGTTGAGGCACAGTTTCCGTTCTACGCCATCGGCGCGCACTGGGACGAGGCGGGCGGGACTGCGCTCCTTGTTGAGTTGAGCTTTAGCAGCGATGGCGCATCCTTCAGCGACCCCATCGTTATCGGCGCGGCCCTTGAGGATATCGGCCGACCGACACGCAACAACCGTATCTTCACCAGCTTGATCTTCACCGGAGGCACGCGATTCGTGCGCTATCGCACGCTCGATGCGGCAGGCAACCCGATCGTCGTTCCGGGCTTTGCCCTGACGTACATTGATGCGACGGCGGGTCCCACTGCGGGGGATGTGATCACGGCAGCCGCCTTGCCGACCTTGCAGCGACCGTCAATTGTCTCCCGCGCCGGCTGGGGGGCAAATGAATCGTACCGCTTCGATGCCTATGGTGAGATCTGGCCGAGAGAGTACCAGCGGGTCGAGCATATCATCGTGCACCACTCCGGCACATCGTCACACAACGGCGCAGAGCCATTCTCCGTGGTGCGCTCCATCTACTACTACCATGCTGTCACGCTTGGCTGGGGCGACATTGGGTACAACTATCTCGTCAGCCCCCAAGGCCACATCTTCGAGGGCCGGTACGGCGGCGAAAACGTCGTCGGTGGCCATGCCTACCAGTACGCCTGGGGTTCGTCGGGCATTTGCGCCATCGGTGATTACAGCTTCTCGAGCTTCCCAGAAGACGGCCAGGCAGCCCTCATCGCCATTATTGCCTGGGTTGGCCGCAACCTCGACCCGCTCGGGCGCTCCACCTTCCATGAGGCATACAACCTACCGACGATCGCCGGGCATCGCGATGTCAATCAGTCCACTTGCCCGGGCGACCGCGTGTGGAATGCCTTGCCCACGATCCGCAACGCCGTCGCTGACGTGCTCAATTCAACGGAGAGCCCACCGGACTCCGAGGTTCCTCCGCCACCCAATGTCAAATACGGCATCGGTGACAATGTCATTACCGACCGCCAGCTTTACCTCCGAACCGCACCGAGCCCGACGGCATCCTCCTATGCCCGGCTCCCAGCGGGCACGCTCTGCGCCATCACTGGAGCGCCGCGCATCGTGGACGGCGAGGAGTGGTACTACGTCCTGACGTACACGAGTCAGAATTATGAGGGGTACTTCAACGGGCGCTACTTGGATCCGGCACCCCCTGGCAATCCGCCCGAGGCGCGCTTCCGCACCGGCGACGAGGTCCGGTTTGTCCGTGGCTCTGATCTCCGCCGCAGTCCTGGACTCCCTCAACGCGTAATCGGCTACGTTCCGGCCGGTGCGGTCATGACGGTCAGCGCGGAGCCGGTTGCTGCGACCGGCCAGCGCTGGGTTCCTGTCTACAGCACCACGTACGCAGGTGGCTGGGTTGACCAAGAGGTCCTGACCCTTGAGCGCCCAGCTCCGGAGCCAGCGGAAATCACGCTGTCGCGTTACCGTGGCTCAGTTGCCACATCGTTCACGGTCTACCTCAGCCATTTCCCGCCTAATGCCGCCGTGGCTATCCAATGGGATGGCACGAAACGAGCGACGATTACCACCAACGGGTCGGGCAGCGGCAGCGGCGATGTCGTCATCCCGCCATCGGTCAAAGGTATGCATACCGTCCGGGCGGTCGCTGGATCTGTTTCTGCCTCGACCCAGTTTGAAGTGATCCCACGAGTGCACCTGTCCCCGCGAGAGGGGCAAATTGGTGATCGCGTCACGGTCACCGCCCGTGGCTACGGAGCGAATGAGACCATCGAGCTTCAATGGCCACAAGGCGATAGTTGGGTCACCATCAAAACGCGAGATACCGGCAGCACCGGCAGCATGCGAACCTTGATTACCGTTCCGGATTTTGCCGTGCCAGGCAAGGCGTATGTCCGAGGCGTGAGCCCGACTGGCGACCACAAGGCCGCGTTCACCGTCATTGCGCCGAGTTCTTCGGAAGCGCAAACACCGACGCCGGAGCCAACGCCGACCGAGACGCCGTCGCCCGAGCCGTCAGCCACGGTGCAGCCGACGGAGGAACCGACGCTTCCGCCGGCCGAAACGCCGACAGCAGAACCGACCCAGACACCAGTGCCAGCGCCGACTGAGACGCCAGTCACGGTCGAGCCGACGGCGGAGCCGGCACCGGAGCAAACGGGCACACCAATACCGTAGCAACAGCCCGCGGTGAGCGCCCGCCCGGCCCATTTCGCACGAATCGTGAACCGGCACCACGCCCCTTGCGTGCTCCGCTCGGTCGCGTGTACGTTCTTTCTATCACGGGCTCGGGTCTATGCCGTTGCACAGGCAACGCGATCGCCGGGAGGGGAACCGTGAAGGCAGCCACGCAAGGTCGGCAGACGATTCTGCCCCGGATGGCGCGCGCACTCATTGGCGTGCTGGTCGCGTCGGCAAAAGTGCGGCGCACAACGCTCGCACTTGTTACCATCCTGCTGTACTTGCTCCTAGGGCAGTTGCTCGCACCTGGGTTTACTCATTATTGGGGCTTTCACGTTGCCCAAATCATCTTCATCCTGGCGACCGTGCTCACCATCGAAACAGCCCTTCACGCCGATGGCGGCCTCTCATGGCCGACGCACGTGTTGATCGCCGTTATTACCGCCGCCGATGTGCTCGGCACATCAGAAGATCTGTACCACACGTTCGATCTCTACGATAAGCTCATTCACTTTGCGAGCGGTGCCACAGCCGCCGCCGTCGCCTACGACATGCTGAACGTACTCCACCGTCGCCGCAGGATGACACTCCCCAGCGGGGTGCGGCTAGCTGCGGCGGTTATCATCAGCTTCCTGGTTGCTGGGTTGGGCTGGGAAGCATATGAGCATTACGGCGACGTCCTTTTCGGCACCAACCGGGTACAGAGTCGCCTTGATACGATCCACGACATGATCTCGAATGTCTGTGGCTCAGTGCTCGCAGCGTCGGTGCTGTGGGTCCGCGAAGCCTTCGCACGCGCCGCTCACCGCCCGGCCACAATCAGCAGCCAGAGTTTTGAGCACTCAGATCGCTGAACGCGCGAACCTGTTGCAGGTGATCCAGCGTGTGGAGTGCGTCAGCAACGCACACGACGCCGGAGTGGCCATGGAGCCACTCCGGTTCAGCAAAAACCTGATTCGTGAGGGAACAGTTACCGCCGCCGCAGCAGCGCACCCCCGGCCATTGCCGCTCCCGCGAGTGCGGCTAGTCCGTGCCACAGGGCCAGCCCGCTCCCAGCGCCGGCTAGGACGCCCACGCCGGTTGACGGCGGCGTCGTCCCACCGCCGACACCCTCTTCTTGAGCACCCGTATCCTCCGCACCCGCGCTTACCGGCTCACCGGCGATGTTCCCGCAGGCGATATACGTGCCCAGATTGGTGTCCGACTCGTGCACGTTGATCGCGGTCGGATTCGCCAGCAAGTCGTCGAGGGTATAAGGGACATCCGTCTCACTGGTGCCATTCTCATCCACCGTGGTAAGGGGGTAGAGCGGGTTTGGATCGAGGTCATCGCACGTCCCATTGTGGATGTGCGCCGGGTGACCACCTGCCGCGCCCGACACTTCGATGGAGACCGTCGTCGTGCCGTCGCCGTTATCGGTGAGCGTGGCCGTGCCGGAGACACCAGAATCGTTCAACTCTTCGAGGTCGATCACGAGCGTGTCGCCTTCTGCGGCGGCCACAGGACGCGCGCCAGCCAGCGACACAACCGCGAGCAGCGCCACGAGCGCAATCGCCCAGCCTGCACGATGACGGTGTTGCTGAAAGGTCATCCTTCACTCCCTCCACACGTCAACCTTTGTGAACCAGCTAGCCCATCCGGACGGCTGGTTCACCCCATTCGCCGTGCCCCGCATCGGAGCTGAGATTCAGCCTCCTCCCGGCTCGACCAGCGCCCCTGGTCTCCGAGTCAACTCCAGCAGGGGAGGCGATAGGGCAGCGTACAGTGATTGTCTGCGATACGCAAGCGAACACACCCTTCTTCCCTGTTCCTAGCGCGACACCACCCGACGCTCAGCCATTCTCTCTGTCACCAGAATCCCGCGCCTGTGTAACGCCGGTGCATGACGGCAGGAACTGCCAGCTTATGTCACGTGGGGCCGGTTTCAATGCAGCGACGCGGCCATCCTAGGAACGCCGCGAAGCTTGTCGGGATTCCTGATCAGGCGAATCGCAGCGATGCGGCTCCCGGCAAGCTCCAGTGCTATGGCAGCGATGGGACTTCCGTCCGTGTCGTAGGCAATGAAGCCTGGGCTACCATTGATCGCTACCTGAGAGACCGACCAGCCATCCGGCGCCCGCCGGACCAGCCCAACCAAGAGGCGTGCGACCGCGCCGGCGCCATGGATCGGCCTCACCGGCGCCGCCACCTTGCCGCCGCTATCGGCAACGAGCTCGACATCCTCAGCGAGCAGGGCAAGGAGGCCTGGCAAGTCTCCCTCCGTGCAGGCGCGCAGAAACTCAGCAGCCAGACGCTCCCCGGCCCTAGCGGGAACCTCAAACCGTGGCCGGTCGAGCCTGATGCGTTCCCGCGCCCGCCGCAAGAGCTGGCGGCATGCCGCCTCGCTCTTGCCCACGATCGCAGCAATCTCGGCATGGGGATAGGCGAAGACCTCATGGAGCAAAAAGATCGCCCGTTCGAGCGGCGAGAGACGCTCCAACAAAACGAGAAACGCCATTGAGATCGATTCCGTGAACTCGACGACCTCCTCCACGTTCCGGTCTGGATGGCTCACCAGTGGGTCTGGCAGCCAGGGGCCAATGTACGCTTCCCGCTTGGTGCGTGCCGCCCGTAACTGATCGATGCACAACCGCGTCACGACGGCGACCAGCCAGCCCTCCGGCGCGGTGATGATCTCTCCCCGGGACCGAGCCTGCTCCCAGCGCAGGTACGTCTCCTGGATCGCGTCCTCGGCGTCGGCAATGCTGCCCAGCATGCGATAGGCGATCCCGAAGAGGCGCCGGCGGTACTGCTCCACCTCGCGGATCGCTGGCCTGCGGTCGTGTGAAGCCTGGATCATCGGGTAACTCCTTCCTCGGGCAGTATGCTCCAACCTCAAAAAGACGATCTACCGCCGTGTTTCGTGACAATGCCGCGCTGTCACGCTGCGCCACCCCATTTCGTCTCATTGATGGAGATCTCCTAGGAAGGAGGCACAGGGTATGAAGGTGTTTGTTGCCGGCGGGACAGGCGCAATCGGCAAGCGGCTCATTCCCTTGCTGTGCCAGCGGGGGCATGAAGTTGTCGCCACTACCCGCTTCCCAGCGAAGGCAGCGTTGGTGCAGTCGCTCGGCGCACAGCCGGTCGTTATCGACGCGCTGGACGACGTGGGGATATTGCAGGCGGTCAAGCAAGCCAGGCCAGACGTGATCGTCCACCAGCTCACGGCTCTGTCACGCTTCAAGAACCTCAAGCGCTTTGATGCCGAGTTCGCCGAGACGAACCGGCTTCGCACCGCAGGTCTTGACTACCTGCTGCAGGCAGCCCGCGCGGCCGGCGCACGCCGCGTGGTGGCGCAGAGCTACACCGGCTGGCCCAACATCCGCTCAGGCGGCGCGATCAAGACGGAAGAGGACCCGCTCGATCCCCATCCTCCAGCGGCAATGTCCGAGACGCTCAGAGCTATCCACTATCTGGAAACCACGCTCACTGGCGCCACGGACCTGGAAGGATTGGCATTGCGCTATGGCTCGTTGTACGGACCCGGCACCGCGTTCGCCAGTGATGGCGTGTACATCACCATGATCCGCAAGCGCCAATTTCCGATCGTCGGCGGCGGAACAGGCATCTGGTCGTTCATCCACGTCGACGATGCTGCGGCTGCGACCGTTGCCGCCATCGAGCGCGGCGCACCCGGCATCTACAACATTGTCGACGACGAGCCCGCGCCGGTGTCGGTTTGGCTTCCCTATCTTGCCAGCCTCATCGGTGCCAAGCCGCCGCGACGCCTGCCAGTCTGGCTTGCACGATTTGCAGTAGGCGATCCGGGCATTTCGATGATGACCCTCATCCGGGGTTCGTCCAACTCCAAGGCGAAGCGAGAACTCGGATGGCAACCGCGCTTTAGAAGCTGGCGCAAGGGCTTCCGCTTAGATCTGGCCGGCGAGCAACAGAGCGACGCAGCCCAGGAGCGGTCGCAGGCTGCCTGATTGTGCATTCCCCTGGTCTCGGCCGGTGCGGCAACCACCGCGCACCTGGCAACCGCACCGTTCCGTCTCTCACGCGGTCGGGTCGGCTAGTCGCCAGCGGATTTGGCAATGATAAGCTGGCGGACTTCGGCGGGCGAAAGATTCTGGATCGAGCGCCCCAGGAAGTCCTCGATTGCTGCCTTCTTGTCAAATCCCTGCTCGCGCGCCCAGCGCCAGAATGCTGTCCACGAGTAATCCTCGAGCGGTGGCTCGGATTCACTGCCCTGCGACGGAGACTCCCGCTTGGGTTGCGCCGGAAACGGGGTCGGACTCGCGGGCGCTCGGCGCTCACCGGTGCGCGCTGGCCCGGCCGGCGCGGCTCTGGCCGGCGCGCCTGGCTTGCGATCAGCAGCCGGAGCGCTCACAGATACTGGAGGCACGCTCACCGGCGGCGGAGCAGCCGGTTCGCCCGGTTCGGCCGCCGGCGAGTGCGCCGGTGCCGGCACGGCAGCACCCGGTGCATCCTCTCCCTCTGCGAATTGAGCGCCGTACCCAAGAGCATTAAGCGCCCGTCCGAGCGCCTTGGTTTCGGCCTTTTCGATGTAATCCGGAAAATCCTTGGCCGTCTCGCTGCCGTGCCCCGTTGCCTTTCCGCCACCCGGAATCGTCACAGTCGCCCGGAAAATCGCGATGTCGTCGTCAATACGGATGTGCTCGGTGATAATCTCGGCATTGGGATGCTCCCGGCGCAGCCAGAGCAGGCGAAATTTCACATCAATATAGTCTTGCGCGCCGCCGCGCCCACGAAGCTGCCGCACATACGGCGTCGGATCAAAGGACCGGGGCCCTCCATCCTCCCTCACATCGTGCGCTGTGCGGCTGTCCTCGCCCCGATCACTGCGGTACACCTCATTGTCACTCATCGCACCTCGCCCGCCCCTCGCCGCGTTCCCGCCCTGCTTCAAACCTCCATGGGCAGTATAGCGGACCAAGGTCATCCTCCTGGCGTGGCAGCGTCCCCCACGTCATTCCCGCTGCCATGCCCCGAGATACGTCAATCTGCGTAGACCGGTCTCTGCTCTCCTAGCGAGCGCAAATACGTCGTCTTGTCGATGCGCCCTGTTCGCTGTGCCGCGATGATACGACTGTGGCCGGCGCGATCGGCCAGGAAGATGAAACGCATAGGGGAGCGCGGAACCCGACCGCTGGAACGGGAACATACATTAAGAGGGAGCGCGATAGTGTACAGCCAGTTACTGTTGCTCAGTATGGCGGATGCGATCAACCGCTCGCGGCAAATGGCCGATGCGGCGCTTGCCGGGAATTACCGGCTGTCAATTGGGATAAAGGCGAATAAGCGTCGAACTGGATCGCCGTGGATCGTCAAGGCGCGGGCGTGGATGGAGCGGCTAGGCACTCGCCGTGCCGCCCCCCGCCCGGAACCGGTTGCTCATCGGTAGGAGACGCCGCTCGCGCGTCGCTCATGGCCGGCACGACACCAGCCGGGGAGCACGCATTGGCCTGTCGAATGCATCTCACATGGTGGCAACGATTGCGTTGTATCGATGAAGGCGTATTCAACGCCAGGTATACAGATCAAGGAACGGTCATCATGATTCCAGCAATTGACATGCAGCGAGTGCTTCAACGAACACTTGATGGCGCGATCTCCAGCAGGCACATCACGGATGCCGGTGAGCGAAGCCGCTCCGGTGGACGCACCTTGCGAAAGCGTCGCTGGCTCGTGCGCCGGGGGTAGGACCACCGCGCTACCGCCCGCGGCAACAACCGTCGTTCCCATGATGATTTGGCCCAACGGCACACGAACAAGCCACACCGTCGGACGCCTGTGCCGGGGCGTGTGACGGCCTCTTCTTCCCCTCTCTCCCCTCTCCCCTGCCGTCCCTTCCACCAGCCTGGAAGGGACGCGCTTTTTTGTGCTCACTCCACGTGCGCTGGCGAGCAATCCATCCCGATCATGGCGAGGGCCGCGAGGCTTGCTCGAAGGCCACCGAATCAGCGCGCCACAGGCTGCGGCGTTCAGGTTATGATGGGAGTGGACCGCGTTCCCAGGAGGAGTGCCATGGCCCACATGAGTGCAACGGGCGAGTATAACTACCCTGTCTTCGAAGGGACGGACGATTTCCTCGCGTTTCGCACGGCCCTGCCCATTGGCTCAATAACGCCTGATGGTGAGGTTGTGATTGCTGCGACGGGACAGCGCACACGCCTCAGCGAATTCTGGCGTGGCCGCGATCTCCTGATCGAATTTGGTTCCCTCACCTGACCATATTGCGCGCTGGCGGCGCCAGCGCTCGATCAACTTGCCCAGCGCTACAGCGCAGACCGCATTGCCTCCGTGTTTCTCTACACCCGAGAGGCGCACCCGGGCGAGCACTTCCCGGCCCACCGCACGTTTGAGCAGAAACTCCACCATGCGCGAGTATTCGCAGAGCGCTGGCAGATCCAGCGCCCCGTGCTCGTCGACGATTTGGACGGCACGTTGCACCGGCGCTTTGGTCTCTTACCGAACATGGTGTATTTGATCAGCCAGGCAGGCCGTGTCCTATTCCGCGCGGATTGGACCGATCCCGCCACGGTGGAAGCAGCCATTCAATACATTCTCGGCTCCCGGCAACGGCGCCGGGAAGGGCACCGCCTCAAGCCGTTTTATGCTGAGATCGTAGGATACCGGTGGAGCGATCCCGGCGCGTTTCAACGGGGCTTGGAAGTCGCCGGCCCGCAGGCCGTCAGCGATTTTGCCCGAGCCGCCGAGCGGTGGGCAGCAGGGACGCCGCTAAAGGGAGCACTCACGATCGACGAGAGCTAGCGCAACGCGGGATCGGTACCCCACATCCAGTGGAATCCCGAGAGTGATCCTCGCCGTGGGGTGAGGAAACGCGCTCGAGATTGCCGATCCGCCAAACCCGCATAACCCACGACGCGTTCCCATTTGCACCGGGCCGGCGCCTCCCCTCCCGCGTTTCTCCCCTTTCGGCTGCGCTGAGGGCGGGCTGGCACGAAACACGATCTGCTCAAGCCACGCACGCATGAATCAGTGGGGTTCGTACGGTTCATCGCTCCAGGGGTTGCTCACTACTCCCTGGACGATCCTCGCACCGCACGATTCGCGGACCACGAGCGTGCACGGCAGCCGGATCGTGCCAGTCTCACGCACGCCATCGAGCCTCGCCAGCAAACGCCTGGCGGCCTCCCGCCCGAGATCGTGGAGATTCATGTCAACCGTGGTTAATGGAGGCCGTGCTTGCTCGGCAAGGATGTCCCAGTTGTCGAATCCGACGATAGCGACATCATCCGGCACGCGCCGGCCGTGCTCCCGGAGCCCGGCGATGACGCCGCGCGCGATGATATCGCTGCCACAGAAGATGGCGTCCACGTCTGGCATGTGCCGCAAAAGGCAGCCTACCGCCTCAATCCCCCAGAGCTCGGACCACTGTCCGCACAGCACCGGCGCCGCCTCTCCCGAGATGCCATGCTCCCTGATCGCTCGCAGAAAACCCGCCCGGCGAAGCTGCACCGCTTCACGCTCGGCTGGACCAGTAATATGAGCCAGGCGACGCCGCCCCTGGCGCAGAAGATGGTCGGCTGCCAGGAAACCGCCATGCTCATCGTCGGGAACAAGGCATAGCGCCTCTGGATCGGTCACCCGTGAAAAGGCATAAACGACAGGAATGCCCGAGCGGCCAACGTGAATCGGCGGGCGCGGATCAGTCCGCCGACCCATGACGATAATGCCGTCGACCTGCTTGGCCAAAAGGGAGTTGACGACTTTGCGCTCTCGCTCTGGATCATCGCGGACGTTGCAGAGAAACACGAGGATTTCTGCTGCGCCGAGGGCATCTTCGATGCCAGAGATGACCGGCATATTGAACCGGCCGAAGTAGTCGGTCGTGATGAGCCCGACCGTATAGGTGCGCCCACGAATCAGGCTTTTGATAAGATCGTTCGGCCGGAATTCAAGCCGCTCGGCTTCGCGCAGCACCCGCTCGCGCGTCTCCGGACGCAGGTGCCCCCGCCCATTGAGCGCCTTGGAGACTGTCCCAATGGAGACCCCAGCCGCGCTCGCCACGTCGCGGATGGTCGTGTGCCGTTTGCGCGCTCGTGGATCGCCTTGCTCAGGCTGCATGAGCCCTTCCTTGCTTGCCCCGATGTGCCGGAGTGATCGGTCTGTAACGTCTCGTCATCACGTGCCGGACGAACATTTGCACTATTGTGATCCTAGCACAGCCTTGGTGGCAGGCGCGATGACCGCCGCCTGACAGCTTGGGCGCAGCACCGCTTGACACCGCACAGCGATCTGGGTACGATCGCATCGCTTCGGAAAACGCTTTTCCGCTATCATGTCGCCGGCGACGGCCCGCCTAGTTCGTGGGCGCAGGCGCTGGCTCAACAGAGGAGGTGTGCGGCAAGACGACTCGCGCAAAGACCATCGGCGAGCAGTGTGTTGGCATGCTGAGCAGGAGGGCAGCATCGTGGAGACCATGCTTACTCGACGACATGTCCTTGCGGCGGCTGGCGTCGGCCTGGCGGGCATCCTCAGCGCCCGGCAAGCGCCACATGTGCGTGCGCAAGCGAAGATCAGCATTGGCGTCGGCAACTGGGCGGTTGAATCCATGACCCAAGTGCTGCAGCAGCTTGAGTTCACGAAGAAGACAGGCATCGAAGTCGAAGTCAAGACGCGCCCTGGCACGCCAAACGAGTTCATCACCCAGATGGCCGGCGCCATCCAAGCGGGTAACAGCCCGTACGATGTCATTGACTTTGAAGACGAGATCGCTGCCACGTTTTCGCGCGCGGGCTGGCTGCTTGGGCTCGACGATCTCCTTCCCCCTGATTTCTGGGACGATTTTCCGCCGTCCATGAAGGAGATGGCTGATCTCTGGGACACTTACCAGGGAGAGACCTTCCGCATTCACCACAACTATGAGGCGAGCTACTGGTGGTATCGGAAGGATCTCTTCGACGCCAAGGGTGTTGCGGTGCCGAAAACTTGGGACGAGGTGCGCCCCTTGGGAGACGTCTTTACCGATGAAGAGGCCGGCGTTTGGGCCTCAGGCGATGGCCTGGCCAAGGGAGCCTTCCTGAACGTCTATGTGGCGTGGATCACGCGGCAGGCGGGTGGCGATCCATTCCAGCCGGACGATACGTACCGCATGGCGCTCGAATATATTCACGACCTCATGTACAAGCACAAGGTGCTGAATCCAGCGTCGCTGCAAAAAGACTACGATGCGATCAATCAGGATTACACCTCCGATCGCATCGTCTTCATGCGCCAGTGGCCGTACTTCTACGACGTCGCCCGAGCCGCGAAAGATTGGTATCAGGAGGGCAAAGCGGAGATCGCGTTGCCGCCTGTCGGTCCCGGCGGGCCGGCCACGAGCACATACGCCGCTGGCTGGGGCTTCGGCATTCCGAAGACGACCGGCAACGTGGACGCGGCCAAGGAGCTCGTGAAATTCCTGGTTGACAAAGAGAACGCGGGCGAGATGGCCAAGATCAACACCTGGTACCTCAGCGCGCGGCATTCCGTGCTGGCCGCGGTGGGCGATCAGGGCATGGCAAAATACCTGAAAATGTATTCCGACGCCGGCGTGATCGGCACGCGCCCGTTCCATGAAAAGTTTCTCGAAGCCGTTGCCGTGGTTGAGGATGCCGCGTCTGCGTTCCTCAGCAACCAGATTTCCCTTGACGAAGCGGTAGAGCAGACGAAGACGCGCATGGCAGCGCTGTAATCTAGGCAGTCGCGGTCGGGTGGCGGCACTGAGCGAGCAGTGCCCGCCACCGGTTTCGAACGAAACAGGAACGTCGCTGGTGCAGCAGCAACGCGCCACCATCCCAGTCCAACCGGCGCAGACCACGGTTCACGTGCGTCCACGCGGCCGGATCGCTGCGCCTGTCCTGCGCCGCTATTTGACGTTTTGCTTGTTGATCGCTCCGATTGTCATTTTGCGGCTCTCGACGACCGCGTATCCCATCATCCGCACAGCCTATCTCAGCTTGACTAACAACAGCCTGCTAAGTGGTACTAGTGAATTCATTGGACTCGACAACTACCGCGCACTAGCCAATGATTTCGGCATCCGCAGCGCTGTTCGCTTTACCATCATCTTTGTGCTCGGCTCCACGCTGCTGCAGCTTGTGGTCGGGCTCCTCGTTGCCTTGCTCCTCAACGCCCGTTTTCGCGGGCAGAAATTCGCTCGCTCGATCAATCTCATTCCCTGGGCGATCCCGCCGATCGTCGCCGCCTACGCGTTCCGCTGGCTACTCGACGATCAATTCGGGCTCATCCCGCATTGGATCAATCAGATCACCGGTGAGCGCATCGCACCATTGTCTACGGCAGTAAGCGCACAGGTATCGCTCATTCTGGTCAACGTCTGGAAAAACGCGCCATTTATGGCAGTGGTGTTTCTCGCAGGACTCCAAGGCGTGCCGGACGATCTCTACGAGGCAGCGAAGGTCGATGGCGCTAACGGACTTCAGCGCTTTTGGGCCATCACGCTCCCAATGTTGCTTCCCCTGGTCATCGCCCAGGGAATGTTCTTTGTCGTCTGGCAACTCGCAGCATTTGATCTCATTTATGGCCTGACGAACGGAGGCCCTGGCGTGGCCACGGTCACGCTCTCCCTTCGCATCTTCCAGGAAGGATTACTGTTTTTCAAATACGGTTTTGCATCGGCGGTGAGCATGGTCTTGATGGCGCTCGTCGCCCTTGTGGGCTTGGTCGGATTGGTGCTGTTCCGCCGGCGCGAGATTACGCTGTGATGAGGCGAGACACGATGATGAGCAACCGGGTCAAGGGTGGACGCCGCTTCCAGAGGCAGACACACGTTGGGCGCTGGCTTCTATACTCCCTGGTTGGATTGTTTGCGCTGATCGTTCTCATTCCATTCTATTGGATGGCCAAATCCGCTGTTTCTAGCCAAGACGATGTCTTCACGATCCCGCCGATGTATCTCCCGCAGCCGACGCTTGCCAATCTCAGCCGGCTCGCGGAGCAGGTGCCGGTCGGTCGCTATTTCCTCAACTCACTCCTGTTCTCCACAGCCACGACCCTGGCCACGCTTGCAGCGAGCTTTCTTGCTGCCTATGCCATCGCGCGCCTCCACGTGCGTGGGAAGGATCTGGTTCTCCTGGCGCTGGTGATTTCCACCGCGTTACCCGAGATTGTCACGATCATTCCGCTCTACCAGGTTCTGCGAAATCTCCGCCTCCTTGATTCGATCATCGGTCTGACGCTCATCATGAGCAGTGTTCTGGCGCCGTTTACGGTTTGGGTGCTCGTTGCCTTCATCCGGCAAGTGCCGTACGAAATCGAAGAAGCGGCGATCATTGATGGGGCTCGGTTGCCAGAAATTCTCTGGCGCATCGTTCTTCCGATGACTGCTCCCGCCCTTGCGACCATGCTCGTCATCAACTTCGTCAATGCTTGGAATAATCTGCTCTACCCACTCGCGTTTTCGTCGTCACACGCGAAAACACTGAGCGTGGCGATCACCGAGGTCTTCCAGGCCCGCTCGCCCTACGGACGGCCTTGGGAGCTGATCAGCAGCCTCGGTGTCCTGATGATGATTCCGGTGATTGTGCTCGCGGTCACGTCGCAGCGAGCCATTGTCCGTGGCCTGACTGCTGGAGCCATCAAGTAGGCGAAACGATCGCAAGGTTGCCGTCATGAAGGGGAGGGGATGTGCGCATATGCCGGGGATGAATCGCCAGCAATCGGTTGTCGTGGATACATCGAAGAGCCCGCACGCCCGCCTGCGTCCTGTTGCAGTTGGGTCCGTGACCATCGAGGATACGTTTTGGGCTCCACGCATGCGCATCAATCGGGAAGCGACCATCCCGTCTCAATATCGCCAGTTGTGGGAAACCGGGCGATTCCATAATTTCCTGCGCGTTGTGGGGAAATACGACGGACCATTCCAGGGCCGGTTTTTCAACGACTCTGATGTGTACAAGTGGCTTGAGGCCGCGTCGTGGGTTCTCGCCTCTCACGACGATCCGGCGCTTGCCCAGCAGGTTGATGAGGCGATCACCATTGTTGCCGCGGCGCAGCGGCCAGACGGCTACCTCAACACCTATTTTGCGCTCGAGCGCGCTGATGAGCGCTGGACCGATTTCGATCTTCACGAGATGTATTGCGCGGGCCACCTCTTCCAAGCCGCTGTCGCGCATCACCGCGCCACCGGCTCCACGCGATTGCTGGATGTAGCCACTCGCTTTGCCGACCACATCGACGCCACGTTTGGACCACCCGAGCAGGGCAAGCGCATCGGGACCGACGGGCATCCAGAGGTTGAGATGGGGCTGGTCGAGCTTGCTCGCGAAACCGGCGAGCAGCGCTACCTTCGCCTCGCCCAGTTTCTCGTGGATGTCCGCGGTCATGGCCACCTTGGGGATGCCTACGACCGGTTTGGCACGAAATATCATCAGGACCACCAGCCATTCCGGGAGATGAGCGAGATCGTCGGCCACGCGGTTCGCGCCGTCTACCTCAATGCCGGTGTGGCCGACATCGTCGCCGAAACCGGCGAGCAAGCCCTGCGCGACGCCCTTCACCGGCTCTGGGACAACATGACAACCCGGAAGATGTACGTCAGCGGGGGATTAGGCTCACGGTATGAAGGCGAGTCATTTGGGGAGGATTATGAGCTCCCGAATGCTCTCGCCTACACCGAAACCTGCGCTGCCATCGGCAGCGTGATGTGGAACTGGCGGATGCTCCTCATGGAGGGAGACGCCCGCTACGCCGATCTGATCGAGCTCCAGCTCTATAACGCTATGCTTTCCGGTGTCTCGCTCGATGGGCAAACCTACTTCTATCAGAATCCGCTGGCCGATGAGGGCCACCACCGGCGGCAGCCATGGTTCCGGACTGCCTGCTGCCCCCCGAACGTTGCCCGAACGCTGGCCTCGCTGCCTGGCTACATGTACAGCGTCGCCGGCCCGGAGATTTGGGTCCATCTCTATGCTGCCAGCACGGCGCAGATTCGCTTGCCCGATGGCCGGGAGATGACGATTCGCCAGCGAACTGCCTATCCCTGGGATGGCGCCATTCACCTAGCGATTGATGGGTTAGGCGATGCTGCGCTCCGGCTGCGCATCCCGTCCTGGTGCGCACGTGGCGCGACCGTGAGCGTCAATGGCCAGCCGGCAACCACCGATCTGGCTCCGGGGACCTATGCTGAGGTGCGCCGGGTTTGGTCGCCAGGAGACGAGATCTGCCTCAATCTCCCTATGCCAGTGCGGCGCATCGCTTGCCATCCGTACGTTGCCGAGAACACGGGTCGCGTTGCTCTCATGCGCGGCCCCTTACTCTACTGCATCGAGCAAGTGGATCACCCTGGGATTGATGTGCGCGATCTCGCCCTTCCGGACTCCGCCGAATTCCAGACCAGGTTTGATTCCGAGATGCTGAATGGAGTGACGGTGATAACCACTACTGCGCAGGTGTGCCCTCCGGCTCCGGGATGGTCATCCAGGCTCTATCAGCCAGCAGGCGACATTCCGCCCCAGATCCCATCGCGAGCCATCCCGCTGACGGCGATCCCCTACTACGCCTGGGCGAATCGCGAGCCAGGCCGCATGCGCGTTTGGCTACCGCGGCTGAGCCAGGCATCGCCGCCGGAACGAGGGTGACTGCAAGCTTTCAGCCGCTCCACAGGCGTGTCTGAGGGAACCCAGCGGCCCAGGCAAACCAGAAGGCGACCACGTGTGACAGTGGCCGGAGATGGTGACCGGTCAGGGGGCCAGCGAGGCCCTGTCCAGTCACATCCCACAGGCTGCCCGTCTGCTGGTCGCGGAACCGATCCTCACTGGCGACCTCGAAGGTGAGGAGGACCGTGTCGAGGCGCCGGTCAAAGACACCTACTTGCCCGGCGTCCCGCGACTCAGCGATTGTCGCTGCGTCAGTTGCTGAGAGCGCGCCGGGTGCGACGAGCACGATGACCGGCACCTCGCCGATGGTGTCGTGGATGACGCGGGCAGCCGCGACGTCACCAAGTGGATAGGCGACCGCCTCCTCCGCCAGCGACACGCCAACAACGCGCTCCATCGGGCGCAACCGCCCATCAGGCTGCCCCTCGAAGAGAAATGGCGAGGAATTGATATCGTCGTAGCCGGCATAGGGATTGACACCGTACGGCCGGTCGAAGCCGGTGTCACGGGAGAGCACATCGCCACTCGGATACGCACTGGCAAACGCCTGCCAGCCAAGGATCTGTGCTGGGTACGGCGTGAGCCGCTTGCCAGTAAGCTCACCGACAATCGCCTCCCCGGTCAGTTGCTGCCACCAGGACTCAGTCTGCCGGTCCCACATCACGAGATCACTGAACCGCAAATTGCCCGTTGTGCCAAAGTCATAGACTGGGCCACCAGGTTCCAAGCGCCGGTCAAACGCAATCGCCGTGTTGCAGAGCGGGCAGAACGTCACCAAAGTCGGCTCGCCGCCTAGGACATCATTCACGATCTCGTGCCACACAAGGATTTGCAATGGGTACGCACGAGCCTGCCCATTGCGCTCAACCGCGATGACCGGCTCAAGCGGCTCCAGCCATGTTGTAGCGTCGCCGAGCGGGGTCGTAATAGGCCGGTCAATTGGTGGAATGCCATCGCGCCCCGGGCCGCCTGGCCAGATCTCTTCGAGGCAGACACTATGGCGCGAGAAGTCCGTCCGCCAGCCTGCTGTGGAAACGCGGAGCACATTCTGGCACGCCGACGTCGCACCCGGCTGTGCCCGAAGCCCCCAAGCACTGCCGCCTGCCGCCAGCGCCAAGCGCGCGAGCCGCCGGCGTGAGAGCGTGCCATGCCGGGTCATCATGGGAACCTCCTTGCTTGACCGCGCATCGCTACGCTTCCGCATATTCCGCGAGCCGCTTTACGTCAAGGAGCCGAATGCGCCGAGGCTCAACTGCCACGAGACCTTCTGCACGGAACCTGCCCAGGAGCTGGCTCACCGTTTCACGGTAGGTGCCCAGTCGCTCCGCTAGATCCTGATGGCTATAACCCGCTACGGTGCCATAGGCATCCGCCTCCCGGAGCAGTAATGCCGCCAGCCGGGCAGGCAACGCGCGAAATGCGAGCGCCTCCAGCTCAGCCTCGCGCTCCTGGAGCCGTTTGCCGAGCTCGTCCAGTAAACGCAAGCCAACGTCTGGATTGCGGCGGATGAGCGCTTGCAGGTCAGACCGGCTGAGGACGCAGATCAAGCAGTCCTCGGCAGCCTCGGCATAACAGCCATACATTCCCTGACCAATGAGACCCATTTCGCCAAAGATGGCATGAGGCCCGAGCGTTGCCACCACGAGCTTGCGACCGTCCGCCGTGAGGCGATAGAGATCTACCTTTCCGCGCTTAAGGATGAATACCACCTCACCGGTTTCTTCCGGCGTGTAGAAGACGCGTCCTCGCTCGCAGGTCAGCATGGTGGTACTCTCAGCCAGCCAGCGCCACTCGGGTTCGGTCAGTGGAGCAAATATGGCCGTCTCGCTGAGATAGCCAATCTTTGCCGCAAGGTCGCTCATCGGCTCGCGCCGGGCCGGGGAGACTGCAGCCCCGCGCATCCATCGCTGCCGTGCTCCCCGGGTCAGCTCCGCAAGTTTGCTCTGGATCGACGGCGATGCTTGCATCGTCATACCTATCGTGTATCTCCGCTCTGTGGGACGTTCGCGGATAGGCGTGCCATGAGCCAGTGTTCATCAGGATTGCCAAGACTCAAAACGCGTCCGTTAAGAAGGTACGTCGGTACAGCGAAGACGGTCGGTGGCCGCGTTGCTCCTGGCTGGTCAAGATGAACGAGCCGCACCTCGACGTGCGGCAAATCCAATGCTGCGAGCCAGGCCACAAGCTCCCGGGCACGTGCGCAGCCACGGCAGGTCGCTGTGACATACACTTCGAGCACCCGCCGCTCCACCTCAGCCTTCTCCCTTCGCGCTCCCTGCTGCTGGCGTCAGCAGTGGCGCCAATCGTTCTTCCATCTCCGGCGGCGTCAACACCCCATAGCGAACCGACTGCACGACGCCGTGCGCGTCGATGATGAGACTGGTGGGCATTGACCGCACGCGGTACGCTCGTGTCACCTCCTGGTCACGATCGAGCAGCAACGGGTACGTGACGCCAATCTGACGGGCAAATGCCTCGACTGTCTCCGGCGACTCCCCGGCATTGATGCCAAGGACGACCACCTGGTCCCCATAGCGGCTGGCGAGCCGGTCAAGGGCGGGCATCTCCGATACACAGAACAGGCACCACGTTGCCCAAAAGTTCAGGAACACAGGGCGGCCGCGCAACTCTGCCAGCACAATCTCGTTGCCGCTGCTCGTCCGCAAGCGGAAATTGGGTGCAAGCTGGCCCGGCTCCGGGGCTATCTTGGCTGCGCCATCGCCGGTCTGGTTCACGGGCGCAAGAACGCCGTACCCGTCCTCCTCAACGCGCTCTTGCCATGGCCGGCTGACGAGCAAGGCAACTGCGATGAACACGAGCGCCACACCGAGCGCCCACCATGGCCGAGCCGGGCTGCGGTTGCTTCGATCACCATCCATCCACACAATCCACGATCCGTTAAAGGAGCACCAGCTCAGTCGTGATGACGAGCAGACCTAACCGGTATCGCGTTTACGCCGCCGGCGTGGCCGGCGCCTGAAACTCGGCTGGGTCGTAATCAGGCGGGGCCAGGACCGGCGATGGACAGTTCACTACAAAGCTCATCGGGTCAGTCTCTGGAACGCCTTTATACACGGTAACATCACCGGCAGCCTCGCGCGCCTTGATGTCTGCTTCGCTCGTCAGCACGACGGCCCGGCCTGGGTCCTTCCATACAACCGTCATGTGCTCCCAGAATGGACTCCACACGGGATCTCCCGCCGTGCTATTGAAGACAGACGGCTGGAACCCCATCGGTCCGGGTCCAGGGAGCCCATCTCCGAAAACATAGATTGGCGCCGTCGCCTTCGCTTCGATGAGCGCTTGCGTTGCTGGCGAGGCGGCCACACCCATCATTGGCGCCATCGGCGCAGCCGACGTGTCTGTCACGAAGTAGCGGCTGCCGGGGTAGCATTGGTGAAGCTTGAACGTGACCGAGCCGGCAGCAGTGTCAGGCTCCTCAACAAGCGGTCCTTTGCCGAGATACTCCTTCAGTTCTGTGTCGACCGGCAAGCCGCCGCCGGGCCACCGCACGAGCGGATAATTCACAACGATCTCTGTCGCTTCGACCCGTGCCGTACCAGCAGCCTCGGCTTCCTGAATCGCCGCAACGGAATTGAGCAAAGCCGGCTCGCCGGTGAATGACACAACGTGAATGCGAAACGCCGGGGTGAAATCATCCCGCGAGGGAACCGTGCTGACAACCGGCCGCTGTCCATCAGCGCCATTGCGGAAGAGGTACAGATGCGCGTAACTCCCTTCCTTCGTGAGCGCGTTGCGCAGGAGCGGGACATACACGAGCCCATTCTCACTGGCAAAGGTGGCATCCGAGGCATCCGTGCGAATGAACCAAACATCATCCCCATCGAAGAAGGCCTGATGAAGCTTCAGTGTTACCGATCCGAAGTGGCCTTGCCAGCGCCCACCATTGTCTAGCTGAAAATCCAGCACGTCGGTGACGATAGCGGCGGCCTCGCCGGTACCTGGCGTCGCTTGCTGCGCTCGAACGGACACTGGGCCGAGCGCTGCCGCTGCGCCCAGTCCAAGGCCAGCCCGAAGCAGCGCCCGTCGTCCTAACCTTGTGGCACCCCACGATGCACGATGCGAATAGCGCATGGTCACCCTCCTCCACTGAACCTGCACGCCGTGTCGAGCTACCAACGGCAGCGTAGATGGAGGGAAGCTCATCGCGCTGTAAGCGACCTTACATCGGAGACGGGGAAGTGGCTGCACCACGATCTGCTGGTTGCCGTACCCGCGCGTAGCCTGGCGAACGGCGTGTGGGGATCACCAGACCTGGGTTCAGCTCAGAAGCGCTATGCGCGAGACGATACCCCAAGCGGTATGCTTACGCGTTGGAGTGTTCAGCTTGGATACCCCGGTGTTCGGGTCATGCAGGAAACGCGATGCAGCAATGAACGACAATCCTGATGAGGTGCGCGACGCGGAGGACGTCATTGAAAACGCCGAGCGCCGGATCGTGCTCCAAGACCTGATCTGGCCGGAAACCGGCCTGGCTACCCGCTCCACCATACCCGATAGGCCAAAGGATGGCCTGACAGAGGACGACATCATTGAGCTCACGCTTGACTTCGTCACGCTCTCCCTTACGCCGCTGGAGTTCATCCAACTTGCCGCGTTTTTGCGGATGAGCATTGACGATCTCCTGGAGCGCCACCCGTCGTTTCAGCGCGCCGTGGTGAGCGCCTTCGATATCCGCGAGTAGGATCCGCGCGTAGGCAACCAGAGTCAGGGGTTGGGCCGGATGGAAAGCTTGGGGCTGAGCATCGGGCGATCGTAGGGGAGGGGCCTGTGCCCTCCCAAGAATCTGGAGGAACAGGCCACTACTTTCCATCCGGCCCGGCTCCTGACCCCCGCTGCTGCGGTACACTTCCGCGCATGGAACCGCACCTGTTGCCTCCCGCGCCAGTTGCTGTTGAGCGTTACGCTTCTCCGTTGCTTCCCGGCGAGGTGGTTCAGCAGCTCCCGCAGCGAACCTTCGATGTCGTGGTCGTGGGCGCCGGCATAGCAGGGTTAACATTTCTCCTGCACCTGCCGCCAGAATGGCGAGTAGCGCTGCTGACCAAGGGCGTGCTGGGCGAAAGCAACACCCGCTACGCCCAGGGTGGTCTCTCCGCCGCCATCGGCCCCGACGATTCGCCGGAGCTGCACGCGGCCGATACGCTCGCTGCCGGTGCAGGACTCTGTGATCCGGACGCCGTGCAGCGGCTGGTCGAGTGCGCATCGTCTGCCGTTGCCTGGCTGATCGGGCTCGGCGCGCACTTCGACCGGGATGCGCAGACTGGAGAAGTCTTGCTTGGCCGGGAAGCCGCGCATTCGCGCCGCCGGGTTCTCCACGCTGGCGGGGATGCAACTGGCGCCGAGATCGAGCGCGCCCTGGTGGCTGCAACCCGCGCGCGTCCCAATGTGACAGTTTTCGAGCATGCATTTGCGGTCGATCTGCACCTGGTCAACGGCCGCTGCCGCGGGGTGATCGCCGAGATCCCCACCGAAGAGGGCGGGCAGGTCATCCTGCTGAACGCAGCGGCGGTGGTGATCGCCGCTGGAGGCGTAGGGCAGCTTTGGGCAGTGACGTCCAACCCGGCTGGCGCGACCGCTGATGGTCTCGCGATGGCGCTGCGGGCAGGCGTCGCCGTCGCGGATCTGGAATTTGTGCAATTTCACCCCACTGTGCTGGCCCTGCCGAACGCGAAACCCTTCCTCATTACCGAGGCGGTGCGGGGAGAAGGCGCCTACCTGCGCGGCAAGGACGGGACGCGGTTCATGCCCGAGGTTCACCCGCTGGCCGAGCTGGCGCCGAGGGATGTCGTCGCTCGCGCGATTCACCAGCAGATGCAGCGAGACGGGTCCGATCATGTCTTCCTCGATCTGCGACACTTGGACCCCGCGGCTGTGCGCGCTCGCTTCCCCACCATCGCGCGGGAGCTGGCGGCGCGCGGGCTGGATCTCGCCACCGACCTCATCCCCGTCGCACCCGCCGCGCACTACTTCATGGGCGGGATCGTTGCCGGCACGAACGGGGTGACGAGTCTTCCAGGGTTGCTCGCTATCGGTGAGGCATCGTGCACCGGAGTGCATGGCGCCAACCGGCTGGCCAGCAACTCGTTGCTGGAAGGTCTGGTCTTCGGGATCGAAGCAGCCTTGCACCTGGCTGCCCACGGCCTCTCGCAGCCGCCTGATCCTCAAGTGACGCCGAGAACGCCCGGTTCGCCCAGCCGCCGGGAGATGGGAGCCACGCTGCCGCTTGCTGAATTGCGCGCGATGTTGCAACGGACAATGAGCCAGCAGGCAGGCGTGGTCCGCGACGAAACGGGATTACGCGGCGCGGCCAGCGCCATCGAAGCGATTCTGCGGAAGCTTCCCGAGAGCGAAGCCGGCGGGCGGGACCTCTGGGAGCTTTGGAACATGGCCCTCGCCGCCAGCGCCATCGTCACCGCCGCCACCCTCCGGCAGGAAAGCCGGGGGGCCCATTACCGGAGCGATTTCCCTGAGCCGAACCCTGCGCTTGCCGGCCGCCACCTGGCGTTTGGCGGTCCGGCAGGCCAGGTCTGGCGGTATACCTCGCTCGCCGCGGCGCGTAGCCGGTAATCCAGCAGGCCGGTTGCCAGCTCCCTCGGGACTGCGCTTCACGAGCGCAGGATCAGCAAGCTAGCGTTCAGGAGCTATGGACGGTCGCGGAAGATGATGCATACCGGTTCTAGATCCAGCGGATGACGAGCGCTCCCACGAGCCCAAGCGCGACCGCGGCCAGGGCGAGCGCTCCTTCCGTCGCATCGATGATGTCAGAAACGCAAGTTGCCGAGTCGGCCGAGCCGGCCGGCGACCAACGTGACCCATCTGCCCCCGTCATCCAGCAGGCGGGGGTCTCCCGCCACCAGAGGAGCCGCAGCGAGTTCTCGAGCGAGAGCACGATCCAGAGATCCAGAAGGCGAGCGCGACCACAAAGCCGATGGCCCCGAGCGTGGTCACGCGCTCCCCGTGATCGAGCAGGGGTGTGCGAGTGAGGAACGCCGTCAGCAGTGCGCTCACCAGCCCGGCAACCGCCGCCCACCGGGCCAGATCCTCCAAGCGCATGGCGACGGCGCGTCGAGCTTCCGCTCCAGCCGCGCGACCGTCCGCTCCACCGTCCGCAGGCTCAGTCCCTCCGCTACCGTGATCTCCTTGTACGTCAGCCCCTCAGCCAGGCGGCGCAGCACGACCCGCTCCCGCTCCGTCAGTCGCACCAGCTCTGGGAGCGCACGCCCGGCCCGCCGCTGCGCCGCAAAAAACGCCGTGGCAACCGGCTGACTGGCCACGACCACGTCACCCGTGATGATCGCCGCCAGGCAATGGAGCAGCGCCTCAGACGAGAGATCGCGCCACAGGAGGTACGCCGTAAAATCCACCCGTTCGATGGCGGCCAGATCATCGGGACGCAATTGCGAGGCGAGCACAATGATCTTGCTCTCAGCGCACGCGGTCCGATGCAGCTCGCTGAGCAGCGGCAGCGGCGCGGTCCCATTCAGTTCCGCGGCGGCGATGATGATCTCGGGCTGCAGGAGCATCGCTAGCTCGACACCATGCGCGACGGTCGTGGCCGCGCCGATCGCCCGGACCCCCGGCATGGCATCCAGCGCCAGCCGCAGGCCGGCCCAGCCGCAGTCGTCTGACGAGATGAGGAGTACCGTGCGTCGTTGCATCGGCGCGTGCCTCCCACCGCCCCCGGTCGCGATGGCCGCGCTGCCACCGGCTCTGGCATGATTCCGTCGAGCGGTCTCGCTCATGGATACGCTGGCGCGATGCTGGCAGTTTCACTGAGTGACCGCGGATGACAAGGATTGAGCAGTTCGTATGGCAAACGCGAAGTACCGCACCGCTCTGCGCGCAATCTGGGAGCGTTCCAACTACGATCGCGGTTTTGTCAGCAACCCCTTCGCGGGGGATGCTGCTGCCGGCCTCGGCTTGCGCCGCACCGCCACCCTGCTCGACCTCCTCGGACGGCCACACGAGCGTTACGGCATCATCCACGTCGCTGGCAGCAAGGGCAAAGGCTCGACGTGCGCGTTCATCGCCGCGATCTTGCGCGCGGCTGGCTACCGCGCCGGGCTCTACACCTCGCCCCACTTGCACACCTACCGGGAGCGGATCGCGGTGGATGGCGAGCCGATCGGGGAGGCGGCCTTCGCCGCGCTCACCGAGCGCGCATTTGGCGAAGCGGCCACACTCGAGCACGAGCGGCCCGATCTCGGACGGCTGACCGCTTTCGAATTGACGACGGCGATGGCGCTCGACCACTTCGCGGCTGCCGGGTGCGACCTGGCCGTGGTCGAGGTCGGGATGGGCGGCCTGCTCGATGCGACGAACGTCGTCACCCCGCTCGTCTCGGTGATCACCGCGCTGGATCTGGAGCACACGCAGGTGCTAGGCCGCACACTCCCGGAGATCGCGCGGCAGAAGGCGGGGATCATCAAGGCGGGGCAGCCAGTCGCGGTGTCGCCGCAAGCGCCGGACGCCTTGGAGGTGATCGAGCGAGTTGCGGCCGAGCACGGCAGTTGCCTTCTGGCTGGCGGCCGCGACTGGCGCTGGGAGGGAAGCTGGCGCTCCTTCACCGTCGCTGGCCCCTGGGGCTCTCTCTCGGATCTGCGCTCCGGCCTGATCGGCGCCCACCAGCTCGAGAACGCCGCGACCGCCATCGCCGCCGTCTCGCTGCTAGCTGAAGCTGGCTACAGGGTTGAGCCGGATGCCATCCGGCAGGGCATCGCCGCGGCGCGCTGGCCTGGGCGCTTCGAGATCGTTGAGGGGATGCCCCGCGTCATCCTCGATGGCGCCCATACCGCTGGGGCCGCGCGGGCGCTCGCGACCACACTCCGCGAGGAGGCGGTTGCTGCTGTGACGCTGGTGATCGCCGTGATGGGCGATAAGGATCCGGTCGCGATCGTGACGCCCCTCCTGGGGCTCACGGAGCGGATCATTGCCACGGCAACCCAAAGTCCCAGGGCGATGCCGGTTGAGGATCTGGCGGCCGCTTTGGCCCCAGTAGGAAGACCGGTAACCAGCGCGCCAAGCGTTGGCGGGGCGCTCGCGCAAGCACGGGAGCGAGCAGGATCGTCCGCCACGGTGCTTGTCACCGGCTCACTGACGACGGTGGCCGAGGCGCGGGAGGCGCTGGGCCTGGCCGTGCCTGATCCGCCGGTGGAGGATTTAGCGGTCGGAGATGGGGTTAAGGGCTGGGGCGAGCGTCGCTGAAAGCTCCGGGCCGATCGCTGCTCGCACACGCGCGGGAGCGCAGCCAGAGCGCAACGCTCAGCGCGCACTCGCCCGCAGCCTCCCAACTCCCGGTTGCGACGACACCTACTGAACGATAACCGCCGTGCCGCTGGCGCTGACCATCAGCATGCTGCCGTTGCCAACCGTCTCGAAATCGAGATCAATGCCGATGATCCCATTCGCGCCCAGATTCTGCGCCTGCTCGATCATCTCCTGCATGGCAAGCTGCTTCGCCCGGTCAAGCTCCCGCTCATAGGCCGCGGACCGTCCACCGACGATGTCGCGGATACCCGCGAAGAGATCCTTGAAAATGTTCGCGCCGAGGATAGCCTGGCCGCTCACAATTCCCTTGTACTCAACAATCCGCCGGCCATCGAGATGAGATGTGGTTGACAAGATCATCAATAATCCTCCATCGCGTTGCGCGTCACCGTCCTGATCTCAATGCTGACTGGCTCTTCGCGGCCAGCGTGAGACCATCATCGCAAACCATCGGGCTGTTTTGCATCACCCTCAGGCGCCGGGTGTGCTAGCAATTCTTGCCGTTTAGGATCATGAGCCACCCATCTCGCCATGCGTGCGTTCTGCTCGCGCGAGATTTGAAATCTCAACGCGATGAGACGACATCCCTCACATCACTCGGGATGACGCTTCAGCCAGACTGGCTCACGCGATGCGTCTCATCAGTTGCCACCAGTTCTAATGCTGCGGCCATTCTTCCCGCGCTCTCACGGTGGCCGACATCGGAGCCGGTCCAGCAAGTGGCCCATGATGCTCGGCAGCAAGGGTGCTGCGCGGATGCCCTGCTAGAGTCCTGCGCAGCCCCGTCATCAGATAGACGGCGCCGAACACCGCCGCGGACAGGAGGACGATGGCTGCGCCGGAGGCGAGGTCGTACTCGTAGCTCAGGTACATGCCAACAAAGCCACACGCCGCACCGGTAGCGGTCGAGAGGATCAGTAGGCGGCCGAACGACTGGGTCACCAACCGGGCGGTCGTGGGCGGAATGACGATCGCCGCGGCGATCAGTGTCGCGCCGACGATATTGAGCGAGACGACGATAGTGGCCGCCAGCGCCAACGCGAAACCGGCATCCACCCAGCCGACCGGGATGCCATACACCCGCGCGAGCTCAGGATCGAATGTGACAAAAAGCAACTGTCGGTACGCCAGGAACACGGCGACGCCGACGATCGCCGTCACCAGCGCGATCACGAGCACGTCCCCGCGCGTCACGCCCAGGATGTTGCCGAACAGGGCCGCCTCGAAGTTGCGCGTGAAGCGGCGCTTCATGCTAATGAGGGCCACGCCAAGCGCAAACGAGGCGGTGGTCACGATCCCAATGGCCGCGTCTGCGCCGATGCTGCGCCGCCGGGCCGTCGTATTGATCAACAGCGCGGAGACGAAGCCCCAGGCCCCTGCGCCCAGGTAGAAATTCCACCCCGCTAGGTAGCTCACCACTGCCCCGCCGAGGATCGAATGCGAAAGCCCGTGGCCGATATAGCTCATCCGGCGGAGGACGATGTACACCCCCATCAAGCCACAGAGGGCGCCGATCAACGTCGCCACGATCACGGCGTGGCGAAAGAACTCGTAGTGCAAAGGCTCCGTAAGATGGTTCATGACATGTGACCCCGAGTCCTGCTGACCAGCGCCGCTCTCGCTCAGAACGGCTGCACTGCGGCCTGATCGCCAGGTGAGTACGGCAGCTCTGCCGGAGGAGCGACAACGCGCAAGTGACCGTGCGTTGCCCGCCGCCCAAACGGGCCGTGGCTCCCTGCTTCGGCCACAAGCAGATTGCCCGTCTGCTCATCCAAGACGACGCGCATCTCGGTTCCGAATGTCCGGCTCAAAATCGCACTGGTGAAGATCGATGACGGAGCCCCCTGCGCCACAACTCCCCTATTGACGCAGACGACCCAGGGCAGATGCGCCGCAACGGCGTTCAGTTCATGCGTGGTCATGACGATCGTGACACCCTCGTCTCGGTTCAGCTCGACCAGAAGATGCAGGATGTCGTCGCGGGTCTTGATGTCCACGCTGGCCGTCGGCTCGTCGAGTATCAGGATGCGAGGCCGGCCGATCAATGCGCGGGCCAGAAAGGTCCGCTGTTGTTGCCCGCCGGAGAGATCGCGAATGTGGCGCGAACCGAGATCGCCGATGCCGAGCCGCTCAAGGATGGCCGCCACGTCCCGCCGGTCTTCACGGCTTGGCCATGGCAGCCACCGCCCATTGCTGGCCTTGCCCATCAACACGACGTTTTCGACCGTCACCGGAAAGGTCCAATCAACGGTCTCCACCTGAGGGACGTACCCGATGCGTGCCGGTGGGCGACCGGGAACGACCGGCTTGCCTCCGACGCGTATCTCCCCGCTGACGCGCGGCACAAGTCCGAGCATTGCCCGTAACAGCGTCGTCTTTCCCGCTCCACTGGGTCCGATCAGGCCGACGAATTGCCCGGACGGAACGTGCAAGCTCACGCCGGTCAGGACGGGCGCGCCGTGGTACCCGCAGCTCAGATCGCGCACCTCGATCGAGCCGGCAGCCGCTTGCGGCCGCGCGGAAGCTAATTGGTTGCCGAACACGGCTCGCCTCACCCGCTCCTCCATGTGTCCCGTCTCCCTGGCTTCCGCGGTCCGCACTGCCTCGGCCTCCGTCTACTGCCCGTCGCCCACGTACGTGTCATACGGCTCGATGCCGTCCAGCGCCTCGATGGTCCCACCCAAGTTCGGAATCATCAGCTCCATGTTCTTGAGCATCATGCCGATGTAGGTATGCTCCGGGTCTCCCGGCTCGCCTGGTGGGTCATCGTCGCGCAACCCGTCGACATAGACCGCCCCTGCCTCCCTGGCGATCTGTTCCAGCACCTTACTGGGGAAGACCTCAGAGCCGAAGACTGCCGGGACCCCCTCGGCTCTGATCTGATCGATCAGGCGTGCTACCTCCTGTGGTGAAGGCTCCGAAAAATCCGACGGCTGCACCGCCCCGATCACCGTCATGCCGTATCGCCGGGCGAAATAGGCCCACGAGTCGTGATAGGTCAGGAGCTTGCGCTGCCCCTCGGGAATCGTCTGCACCGCGGCCATGATCCCTTGGTCCAGCCGGCTGAGCACGGCAACATAACGAGCCAGGTTGTCCTGGTAGTAGGACGCGTTTGCTGGGTCGCGCTCGACGAGCTTCTGAGCAGACAACTCGGCGTAACGGATCGCGTAGGCCACGTTCGGCCAGAGGTGCGGGTTGGGATGCCCTTCCTCGCGAGGGAAGGAAAAGTCGTAGGCATACTCCTCTGGCGTGATCGTGTTCTCCCCCAGCGGGTAAATCTCCGCGCCGTCCTTGAGATTCGCCTGGGCTAGCTCGATGGTGGGGATTTCCAAGTCCAGGCCATTGACGATGATGAGATCCGCTTGGGCCAGCAGCGCCGCGTCCGAGGGAGCCGGCTCGAAGGTGTGGCTATTGGTGCCATCAGGGACGACGCCATGGAGCTTGATGCGCGTTCCGCCGACGTTGCGGACGATCGAGCTAATTGGTGCAACGGTGGTCGCAACGTTGAGCCTGCCGTCGTCCTCGTCAAACCGATCGCTCCAGCCAAGACTGGATTTCGGAGCGGCCGGCGTTGATTCTTGAGCCGCAAGGCGCCGCGCCAGCAGCATCGTCGCGGGGATGGAGACGGCCGCGCCCACCACCTGCCGCCGGCTCAGCCGTTCTGCTCGCATCGTCACGTTCCTCCTGCGAGTCTGTGTGGATCCGCGCCGCCGGAGCGAGCGCTCCAATGCCTACTACGAAAGGATGCGCAGATGCGATCATTTGCATCAGCACGAGATCGCATGCTACCGGTCCAAGGCGCGCTGGTCAAGGTGGTACTATCCTTACGTGTGACGCACGATACCGAGATCAGGGAGGCAGTGGTGCTGAGCAATGCGCCCCCTGTGAATAACGCAATGACGATGACGGATGTTGGAACAAACATTAAGGCATGGACGCCGGGACGCTCACCAGAGGAGCTTGCGGCGCGCTTGCGAGCGGTCGGGCAGCGGGTCACGCCGCAACGGCTCTTGATCCTCGGAGCGTTTGCCCGTCCGGGAGAGCACCTGACGGCGGATGAAGTGTACGCCCGGGTGGGACCTCTCGCGCCAGCGGTCAACCGCTCGACGGTCTACCGCACTCTTGAGTTGTTCCGTGACTTGGGCCTCATCTCGGAGACCGATCTGGGCGAGGGGGCGCGCCACTACGAGTTGCTCGATGATGGCCGTCACCATCACTTGATCTGCCGTGATTGTGGCCACATGCTCGTCCTCGACGACGAGCTGGTTGCGCCGCTTCGCGATGCGATCCAGACGCGGTATGGCTTTGAAGTGACCATTGACCACCTTGCGTTGTTTGGTCGCTGCAAGGCGTGCCAGGAATAGCTGCGCCGGTACAACCAGGCGGCAGGTGACCAGGAGCGAAGTATGCCGGTCTACATGTATGCATGCCCGGAATGTGAAGCGCGTTTCGAGCGGGAACGCCCGCTCTCGGAAGCCTCCGCGCCGGCCGCCTGCCCGGTCTGCGATACGCCAGCGCGCCGTGTCTACACGATGCCAAAGCTCTTGTTCAAAGCCGATCCCCGCGATGTGCGCCCGGTCTGGCACACGCACAATGGGTATGCGCACGCGCATGCTCCACGGCGGGGCCGCCACCGGCACCCGAGCGAAGACCACTAACAGCTAACAGCCCTCAGCCCTCAGCTGTCAGTGATCAGTCATCCTTGGCCACGCGGGCATGATTGATGGCGCTCTCCCATCTCCCCTCGCCCGTGGTTGGCGGTGAGGGGTCACTCAACGGTGACAACGCGCCAGCCCCGAGTGCCTGCCTCCCATCTGCTACCGGCTGAACGCGCGCAGCACGTTCTCCGTAATCCGCGAGACGTTGTTGTCGAAGTCGTTGACGGGCAGGCTTGCGCTCCAAGTGATCGAGCCAACCGAGAAGACTGCGCCGCCGTTGGGCGCTTGCAAGAGCGTCATATCGGCACGGACGCGCGGCTCCTCGGTTCCGCCACGACCTGGGAGGGTGTCTAGCGTGTCCTCGACCACAAGCTGGTAATAATCGGTGTGCCGACCTTCAGACGTGGCCAGTCGCAAGGTCTCCGGCGGGGTGCCGTTCGCCAGGTCGTAGCGGTCGATCTCGTCGCCCGCAGCGCCGCCCAGGATCAAACCGAAATCGCCGATGACCTCATCCTCCCCGATGCCAGCAAAGATGAACGCCGCACGGGGATCGTGGGAGTCCGGCAAGCGGTGATAGCCCGCCGCTCCGCCCCATCCTTCAGACGCAAAGCCGACGCCGGTGACTGTATTCGGGCCGCGCCCGCGGAAGCGCCACAATCCGCCCGGCTCTCCTGTCAAACTCAGATAGCTTTCCCCAGGACGGGACGTCCATGACCGCGTGCCAGCCACGCCCCGGCGCACTTCGATCAGGTGCGGTCTGGCCGCATCCATGCCGGTCACCCAGTAGAAACCGTTACCGCCCAGATACATCAGCCGGCCGCCATCGTGAAGATACGCCTCAAGCGCGTCCAGCATTGCGGTCGTCCAATACTCCGGATGGCTGCCGGTGACGACGGCCCGGTACGGACGGAGCAGGGCAGCTCCGTCGCAGTGCAGATCTTCGTCCGTCGCCACGTCGTAGGCAAAGCCCTTCCGCTCCAACCATTCGATGAGATAGAGATCGGCGGAGAAATGGCGCGGCTTGCCGGTGAGCCAGTTGAGGAACTGGGGCCGCATCGTGATGACCGGCCGGAGACGGCTGGAGTAGCAAACGCCGCTGCCATCCAGGTGCTCATCGTAGACCGACGAGCCAAGATCGGGCCGGGAATCCAAGAAGCGCTCCCGGTCGGTGACCGAGGCCGTCAGATCGGTGGTCTTCGCGATCCAGTCGGCGCCAGTTTCGATGCGGCGAAACAGCCGCTCGTTACCATATGCCAGGTACGTATTCGTGGGCGCGAGATATAGGACTGGCGCGGCTGGCGCCCCCACCGGGCGGCGAATGTAAAACGGAACGTACTCGACGCTCCGCTCAGTCATCAGGCGAACGGCATACACACCAGAGCGGAGATCGGCCGGAACCTCATACGTTAGGTCTGGAGACCATCCGGCATCGTCCAGGTCGTCCTCGTGGAAGTGGATGGCGCCGTATTGGTGGGGCACCTCCAGGAACGAGACATCCCGGCCATCCCAGTTCGCGCCAGTCACGCCTCGTGCCGGGGAGTTCACGGTCTGCCCATCCAGCCCATTGGGCGAGCGGTCGCGAATCGCGGTCGTGTTGATTCCTTGCGAGAAATCCCACGCCGCGATCAACCCGTCGGAGAGCGCCAGCGGGTCCGCCCCGGCGAAGAGCGCCAGCGACTCGTCAGGATTGAGGGGGCGGCCCCAGAGGCGCGGCCGGTCGATCTTGCCGTTAAAGCATCCCCGCGGGGCAAGCCGGCCACCGCCGATGTCTTCCAGCCATCCCGCTCCGACGAGGATCGGAGCGCCGACCAGTGGCAGCGAGACGGGCACCAGCGTGCGATGTGCCTCGCCATGCTCTGCGGGTAGCCAGCCGCGACGGAGCAGGCGCCAGATCAAGCGCGCATCGCCGGTGGTGGCGTCGTAGCTCGCACTGATGGCATACCAATGCCAGGCACGAAGTGCCTCGCCTGAGGTCACCTCGCACAGCCGGCCGTTTCCGTCCCCAATCCGCAGGCGGAGACAGCCATCAGCATCGAGGCCCACAGCGAACCCGGCATCGGAACGCTTGTCCCATTGGGCGACAATCTCCTGCCTCCCCCTACCATCGAGCAGTGTCGGGCAAATCCAGGCCTGGACCGAAACGCCCCGTTCGTACCGTGCCGCGCTGGTGGCAGGAACCCGCACATACGACCCAGTAGCGATGGGTTGGACGCGGCCGGCATGGCTACCGGTCAGACTGCTGGGGATGATCGTGTCGCGCTCTAGCTCGGGTGTCGTGAACGCCCGGTCAAACCGCATGAGATCGGCCCTGTAGCGCTCAGCTTCGCAACTGACCATCACCTGAACGCGACCTCCGGGCATCACACTCAAGCGATCGGTATACCCGAGGATATCCATCCTGTTGCTCCCTTTCCCACTCCACCTCGCATCACCTGCGCAAGTGCGGATAGGTACGGCCTTTTGCCAGGCCCGTCAAGCGGCTGCAATGACGTAAAGGACCGACGCTACGGCACAGTTCCTGCATGGGTTGTTATGCATATGGATGTACTCGTGGCTGATCCGCGACAGCGGCCAGCGGGTAGCTGCCCGGCCAGTAGGGATATCGCTGGCTGGCAGACAGTGGAGCGAGCGATGCAGATGGTGGATGTTCTGAGGGACATAGGCACGATGCAAGGGGGCAACGCGGAGGTTTCGCAAGGCAGCTACCGCCTCACGGCGGCGCCGCTCCCGCACGCACCTGGAGAGGCGCTGTTTGTCATTTGGGAGGAACGCAGCACAGGCTGGGCGCCAATCCTGACCGGCAGAACACTCAATGACCGGCTCGTCGTCTTGTATTGCCGGCCGCCAGCCCGAGAGGATGATCCGGAGTCGTTGTTGCGGGTGGTCCTTGCTGGGCGACCAGTGCCGGCCTCGGCTACCCGTGGAGAGGTGTCTCCCTTCCGAGTGTCCTCGTCACGCCTCTCGGCGCAGCATGTCACATAAGGCGGTTCATTTGGAGTGCGCGGAGGAGTTCAGCTTCGTGCGCGCCGCAGAAGCGGTCAGATTTCAGGTCCGTTTCATCCAGGGTGTTGGAGAAGTGCATCACGCACACCGGATTGGAGCAGTGTCCGAGACCATAGGTATGACCAAGCTCATGGACTGCTTCCTTGGCCGCTCGCTCGCGGAAGCGGTGTGGATCGGCGGGGCGGCCCCAGAACTCCGGGCGAAGGCGCGCCAGGGCGATCACCGCGGCCCGGCCCCCAACCTCCGCTTGCCCAAAGATGAAATTGAGACCTGGCGAAAAGAGATCGAGATCGGCCACGCCCAGGATGCGCTCGGCTCGGCTTGGCAGCGCCGCCAGCCGGTTCAAGAGCGGGCCGGCGCGATATTGCCGCCGGGCAGGGTCAAATGCCTCAACTGGGATGGGCAGGGCCACATCCGCCAGCCGGCCAATCCGGCCGGGAAATCTGGATTCAATCGTATCCAGCAAGAAAATCAGGAGATCCTTTGGAACCGTCCCGACCGGCACAAGCTCGATCACAGCACGTTCAGAGGTCATATCAACGCTCCGGTCTCCGCACCGAGTTTAGCCATCAGGCAACCCAGCCTGCTCCGGCCGGTGAGAGGCAGGTGGGTGAGGCGGCAATGGCTCAGCGACAAGCTCAACCTCATCAAGACAGGACTGTGGGTTGAAGACGTTTGGCGCGGTGTGCCAGGCGCCTGGTTGAAGCTGCACGTCGCGCAAGTCCTCCACCTTGAGACAGCGCCAATCCCCGCCGGGCGGCAACCCTGATCGGCTTCCGCCGGCAAACTGGTACACAAGGATGTGAGCGACGCCTCGCTTGGTCCCGAGCGCGTGCGGACTAAACACGCGCTCCTCGTCATGATAGCGGGCAATCACGTGCCGCCGGGTGCGGATCGCCTCGGCTAGCAGTTGATGGATCTCCATAGTCCGTAGCCTCCACGAATCTCGCACCGGTCACTGGCTGGCCTCCCGGGTGCTCCGTTGCAAAGGCCGTTCCAGCGCCCCTTTCTGCTCGTCAAACACCGTGCCGAGCCTGCCCTAAGCGACGCTGGCCGCTGTACCTTCTCCCGCGTTGGAATGGCTCTTGCGTTGTCGGCCAGGACGGGTGCCGATCGCTGCCAGCTAGGCCGGCCAAGACCGGTGAAGGAGAAGCCGGTGAACCGGACGACGCTCTTCGACGTTCTGGCCAGGTCGGACGTTACCGTCACCGCAGTGAGTGCCGCCGTGCGTAAGCTGCGCGAGGCGCTGCGGCAACACCGGTCAGACACTAGAGAATTCGAGGTGGAGCGGTCGCTCACGATCGCTCGGCCAGCAGACGAGCTTGATCGCCTGAGGCGAGAGTCCAGGGTGCTCGCCGCGGTGATGGAGCCGCTCCCGGAGGTACAGGCGACGGACAGTGGTCAACTCCGCTGGGGGGATTCAGGCACGGTTGTGAGATTGCGTGTCCGCTTTGAGCCACCTGGCGGCGTGGTGGGCACGGCAGCCGCACGCCGGCGTCAATCACTTCCACGTTCCCCACAACCTGCGTGATGAGCAGGTTAACGTCCTCTCCGGCGCCGCGCCGGCCGGCTCCATTGGCGCGGATTTCTGCAATATCCCACCGGGCATCGTCCGTCACTCGACTGGCTTCCTCGTCATCGAAGGAGCGCGGAGCCAGCCGATAACCATTGCAGCCTCGACAGCGGCATCGAAGAGGTAGACCGGCGAGATGCGCCCGCGTGCCACGTAGATGCTCTCGATGAGCGCGAGCGAGGCACCGCTGGCCACGGCAATGCCGACGAGTTCGGGTGTGAGCCGGCTCTGAGAGGATGCGCCGAGCAGCCCGGCGCCGATCGTAGCCACGAGGGCACCAACGCACTTCACGAGCCAGCGATCTGCCTTCTTGCCGGTTACTGCTTCAAAGCTCCTCATGTGCACGATCGGCCAGAGGCCGGTGGCAAGAAAGTAGCCTCCCTGCGTCCTGGCTGCCCACTCAATTGCGCCGTCTCGTCCCCGAAGACTTCTTGCCACGGATCTGCCTCTCAGTGATAGGGCCTACACCGCCGACCGCCGGCCGGTGACAAGTTGGAAGATGAGCACAATCAGCGCAATCACCAGCAATGCATGCACAACGCTGCCGATGTTGACGATGGTAAATCCGAGGAGCCAGAGGATGAGCAAGATTGCAATGATGGTCCACAACATGAGATTCCCTCCTGTGAGCGAGAAAAAGCCGGTCTCCGGTGTTAAGTCATAAACACCTCCTTGGCTGCATGCGCGGCCCAGCCAGCGCCACCCACCAGCTAGTCTTTGCGGTGGTGCTCAGCGAATTGTTGAGGGCAGGATCTTCAACTCAGCTCGGTATTTCGCCACTGTCCGGCGGGCAATGCGGTAACCGCGGCGAATCAACAGCTCGCGGATGCGCATGTCTGACAGCGGGTGCCCGCTCCTTGACTCGGATTCAATGATTTCTCGGATCACATCTTTCACACTGAGGGACGGCGTAAAGAAATCGCTAAACGGGATCACCTTTCGGTTCGGGAGCATGACATATTTGTTGGCGGTCGCCCGGCTGACGGTCGATTCATGCACGCCCACGTGCTGGGCGACTTGGGAGCGGGTCAACGGGCGCAGCTCGCGCACGCCCTCCCGGAGAAAATCTTCTTGGAGCTCGCAGATGCAGGTGCTGATCTTCAACAGCGTCTCCCGGCGCTGCTGGATTTTGCTGATAAATTGCTTTGCCCGGGACACGGCATCCCGGATATGCTCGCGATCCTCGTCAGACGTATCCAGCAGCGCCGGTGATGGCTCGGCCCCTTGTGCCGCATTGCCACGACGGCGCAGGCGCTGGGCCAGCTCATCGTATAAGGGGTTCACCCGTAGGTCACCGCGCGACGGGCCCGTCACTTCAACCCGGAATTCGCCATCAACGATGCTGATAATCACATCGGGCGTGACATAGGGCGTCACCGCCGGGCTCTGCCAGGTCTTCCATCGTTGATTCTGCAACGGGTGCGGGCTCAGATGCTCTTGGATGAACGCATGCGCCTCCCCGACAGCCTCCGGGGTGACGCGCAGGCGCCGGGCAATCTGCTGGTACCGGTGGTTCCCCAGCTCCGTGAGATGATCGTCTATGATGCGCTCAACCAGGTCCGGAACCTCACGACCTGTCTCCCGCAAATACGCCACTTGCAGCAACAAGCTCTCGCGCAGATCGCGCGCGGCGACGCCTGCCGGAGCAAGCGCCTGGAGCACCGCTAGTACGCTTTCGACCTCCTCCAACGACCGCTGAGCGGCAGACGCCACCTCTGCCAGATCGACGGTAAGAAAGCCTCGGTCGTCGATAGCGTCAATGAGCATTTCGGCAATACGGTGATGCTCTGGCGCGAGGATGGTTCGCGCATCAGCCAGCAACTGGCCAGGGACATCCAGCTCCGAAGCGATCAACATCACCTCGTCAAACTCATCCTCTTGCGACCGAGGCTCGCGAATCGTCTCGATCCGCTCGAACATGTCCTCGTCGGGGTCACTTGGAGGAGTGGCAGCAGTCAGCTCGGTCAAGCACGTCGCACAATAGCCGCCTTCAATCGCGCCACCGCACCGCGGGCAGAGAGTCGCTTCTTCGATCTCAAGGGCGGGATTCTCTTGCAGTTCCGTGGCGATCACAGCCTCAAGCTCTTGTGCCGAGAGGTTGAGCAAGTAACTCGCCTCGATGAGGCGGGGCAGATTGCGTTGCTTTTGCTCTTGTAGCTGCTCGAAGTCGAGTTCCATCGCTACCATGCGTTTTCGCGCTCCATGTCAGGATCGGATAACCCGGCATCCCGATTACGAGCCGTGCAGCAGCCTCGCGTGAGTGGTGATGCACGATGATCCGCTGTGTAAAGGAGGTTGCGATGACATCTGCACTGGCGGTTGTGCATGCATATCTCGTGCCACCGCGCCTCTGAGCATCACTCTCTGCAAGGACCGTGCCAACACAATGGAGCCGCAACGAGCGCCACGATACCACGCCTGATGGGTCACGGGGATGGCTGCATTGTTTTGCAAGGGCAAGGAGCGGGATCATCATGGCCCGGATCGGCCACCGCAAGGCCGATCCGGACCCGTCCTACCGTGAGCTAGCCGGTGATCGTGGAGGTCGAGCCGGCGGATTGGGCCGTCTCTTTCCACGCTTGGTCCACCATGCGGCGCGTGGTGTCGGCGGCGCCCTGCGCAACTGTATGGCCATCCTTGACCAGCTCAGTAATCACGACGTCTTCGATCAGGTGATTGATGCGCTGAATCATCGCCGCGTGGCCACGGAGATGCTGCTCAGCTACGCGCGCGAGATTGGGATCGCCGAGCGCGGTTGCAGTGGTGTGCAACATGGTATAGCCGATCGCGGCAAGGTTGAACGCCGTGTAGTCATCGCGCAAGGCTTTGGAGTTACCCTCGGTGCGGAGCATGTTGAGCACGCCAGCCGCTTTTCCGAGGAGGGCAGACCCAGCTTCCTTGATGGGACTCCCTGCTGTACCGCCATAGTGCTCCTGGATCGCTTTCAACGCGTCGCGCTGCCGCTTGACCGTCCGGTGAAAGGCTCGCAGCGCCTCACTGGCAATCGGATCATCCTTCACCTGTCCAAGCTGACGGTCGATCGCCTCCTCGATATGGCTCTCCAGCGACACCATGTCACTCAGCCAGTCGGCGAGCGTTGTCCGGCTCTTCTCATCGAGAGCGGGCACGGTTTCCTGGAATGGTGGCTCTTGATATCCGAACTCTGTCACGGTCGTCCCTCCTTGCTGCGCCTCCGCAGCCTCTCGTATGCCGCATCGCGCGGCGATGACCTCTGACCACAAGGGGAATCAGTCAGTGGCGTGCCTCATCAGCGTCTCGCGTCTGGGTGTCGCTCCAGTTGACCGCGTTATGCGCCTGACTCTGGGCCATCCAGAAGCCCTCCTGGATGTTGTGCACCGCTTCATGAACGGGGATATCCGAGGCAGCCGCGGCCTGCTCGATGCGATCGAGCGTGATATGCCGCGGATCCCCGTGGTCATCGTTCGGCTTGCCACAGCCGCAATCGAGGCACATACAGTTCTCCTTTCACGCAGGCACCAATCCGGGCACGAGCCCCGGCATCATCCCGCTGAGGATGTCAACGGGCGTGGAGGTCAGTGCATGTCCGGTGCCAGCAGGGGCAGCGTCGTGGCCGGACCGCTCATTGCCGGAGGGGGAGGAAAGGGGTATAGTCGTAAAGCTTGAACCCATACGATCTGCCATCCACCTCCGATCATGCAGCACTGAAAGGTCCCGCCTATGCGACGCATATTGATCGCTGATGATGAACTCGCAGTGCGTGAGGTACTCCGCGATCTGCTGATTGACGAGGGCTATGAGGTAGCGGAAGCGAGCACTGGCGAGGAGGTCTTGTCTGCGCTGACGACGGGTGAGGGCGATCGTCCGGATCTGGTCATCATGGACGTTGTCATGCCGGGCAGGAGCGGCCTGGATGTCCTGCGGGAGGTGCGGGAGAAGCTCGGGCCGGCGACAGGGGCGCAATTGCCCATCCTCGTAATGACCGGGCATGGAACATCGAAAACGGCGATCGATGCGATTCAACTTGGCGCGTACGATTACATCACCAAGCCATTCGACATTGATGACGTGGCTGTGACGGTGCGCCGCTTTTTCGAGTGGCGTGACCTAAGTGAGCAGGTCGCCCACCTTTCTTCCCAATTGGGTGAGCATGATCCTGATGTAGTGCTCATCGGCAACAGCCCGGCGATGCAGGAGGTGTACAAGACGATCGGACGTGTTGCGCGGTCCGATGCGACGGTCCTGATCACTGGAGAAACCGGCACCGGGAAGGAACTGGTCGCGACCATTCTGCATCGCACATCGAGCTACGCGCGCGGGCCGCTCGTCAAGGTCAACTGCGCGGCGCTGCCAGAGACGTTGCTGGAAAGCGAGTTATTTGGACACGAGAAGGGTGCGTTCACTGGCGCGGTGACCCAGCGCAAGGGCCGCTTCGAAATGGCCCACAAAGGCACCATCTTCCTCGACGAAATCGGGGAGATGTCGCTGGCGACGCAGAAGAAGCTACTCCGCGTGCTTCAGGAGCGTGAGTTTGAGCGGGTTGGCGGCTCGACGACCGTCAAGATTGACACCCGGATCATCGCTGCCACCAACAAGAACTTGCAGCATGAGATCGCCGAGGGCAGATTTCGCGAGGATCTGTACTACCGGCTCAACGTCATCTCCATCTACTTGCCGCCATTGCGTGAGCGTGGCGACGATGTGCGCTTGCTCGTCGAGCACTTTCTACACAAGCATCGTGCGTTCCCTGGTGCACCGCCCGCTCGCATCAGCGAGGGAGCAATGGAGGCACTGCGGTCCTACCACTGGCCGGGAAATGTCCGTGAGCTTGAGAATGTGATCGAGCGAGCGGTGATTTTGTCTCAAGGCGGCGTGATTACGGAAGATCTCATCAACTTCACCGGCGCCGACAATCGCCGGTTCATTGATATCAGCCAGCGTCTCCGCGAAGGATCCCGGCTGTGCGATCTGCTCGCGGACGTGGAGCGCCAGGCAGTCGCCGAGGCGCTGAACCTGACACAAGGGGACCGTGTGGCGGCCGCGGCGATGCTCGGCGTGCGATTCGAAGAGCTGCAGGAGCGCGTGCAGGCGTTCGGCTTGCAAACCGTGTCAGTGCAGTAGGGCACCAGCAGAACGGAGGCTCAAACATCCTGAAGATCGAGTGAGCGACCAGGTGGCCGCTCACTCGTCAGGGCTGCTCGGGGATACAAGGGGGCAAAAGGGGTCGTTAGCGGCTCCTGAGGAACAAGTCGCATACCCGAGCGGAGCCCCAAATGGGCTGCGACGATGCGCGCTGCCTCTCAGCGCAGATGGAGGTTGCCCCGAGCAGAGATTCCGATGTTCGGAACCGGTTGCCTCGGCAATAACGGTTTCCCGGTCCCGTTCAAAGCATCACCATGCACGTTCCGTGCCATGACCACGAGATGGTCAGGATGCGGTAGCGCCAGCGCGGCAACGCCTCCATTGCAACGCGGCTGCGATGTCTGGATGGGCGATCGTTATGCCTCTGGAACGCTCTCACGGTATCGTGTTGTGCGTAGGGCGAACGAGCGTCGAGCGCTGTCCGAGGGATCGCCATGTCCTTTCTGACCCTGATCGTGAAGAACCTCTTTCGTCAACCGGCACGGACCGGGCTCACGGTTTTAGGCATCAGCATCGGCATCACGACCGTCGTCGCTCTGGGTGTGATCGCCGACGGATTAAAGAACACGGCTGGCGAGATCATCCGCACGGGAGATGCCGATTTTATGGTGGCCCAGAAAGGGGCGGCCGATCTTTCATTCAGCAGCATCACCGAGGAACAGTGGCAAGACGTCGCGGCCGTGCCAGGTGTGGAACGCGCAACCGGGGTGTTGATCTATATCAAGCGTGTTGGAGATATCCCCTATTTTGCAACCTTCGGCATCGAGCCGCAACAACTGGCGCAGACGCCGCTGACCGTGCTCGAAGGGCGCCGGCTGGCTCCCGGCGCGACGGACGAGATCATGCTTGGCCACCAGGCTGCCTCGACCTTAGGAGTGGGCACCGGTGACACGCTTGCCATCGGCGATCGCACCTTCACCGTCGTGGGCACGTACCAAACTGGCAGCGTTTGGCAGGACAACGGCGCCTACGCGCCGCTCGCCACCGTCCAGCAGCTTGCTGGCCGCCAGGGTACTGTCACCGTAGTCTATGTCACGGTTCAGAGGGGGAACGATCCTGACGAGGTGGCCGCCCGCATCGAGCAGCAGTTCCCGCAGCTCGTCACGATCCAAACCGCAGAGGATTATGGCAAGGTAGACCAGGGAATGCAGATCATCGACGCGGCAAATCTGGCGATATCTCTCCTTGCCGTTGGCATCGGCGCGATCGGCGTCATGAACACGATGGTCATGTCGGTGTTTGAGCGGACGCGAGAGATTGGCATTCTCCGGGCAGTCGGCTGGCGTGGCTCACGCATCCTGCGCCTGATCATCGGGGAATCGCTGGTCTTGTGCGTGATCGCGGCGATCATTGGCACCGCGCTCGGCGTGCTCGCCACGCGAGCGGTGCTCCTTGTCGAGGCAATTCGCGGCCTGCTCGAACCAGCCTACTCGACTGGTATCTTCGTGCGGGCGCTGGTCGTTGCGGTCGTTGTCGCGCTGGTTGGCGCGGCCTACCCCGCATTTCGTGCGGTGCGCCTCACGCCGATGGAGGCTCTGCGGTATGAATAATAGTCACGAGCCGGCGATCGTCGTGCGCGGTCTCCACAAGAGCTATGAGCACGGACGCATCCCAGCGCTCAACGGCGTAGATCTCACCGTCGTGCGTGGCGAGTTCGTCGCGATCATGGGACCGTCCGGGTGCGGTAAATCAACGTTGCTGCATCTCCTTGCCGCGCTGGATCGCCCGGATCGGGGCTCGATTCAGGTCTTCAATCGGGAGATCACGACGGCGCGCGATCTCGCCAGTTATCGCGCGCGTCAGGTGGGTATCGTTTTCCAGTTGCACAATCTGCTCCCTGCGCTCACGGCGAGTGAGAATGTGCAGATTCCCATGTTCGAGCTTGGTTTACCGGCGAAGAAGCGGCGGGAGCGAGCAAATCACCTTCTGACTCTGGTTGGATTGGAGGGCAAAGAGCGCCAGCGACCACCCCAGCTCTCCGGTGGAGAGCGCCAGCGTGTTGCCATCGCTCGCGCGCTGGCCAACGATCCTCCGATCTTGCTCGCCGATGAGCCGACTGGTAGCCTGGATTCGGCGGCTGGGCGCATGGTGCTCGATCTTATCCAGCGCTTGCGTGAGGAGCGCGGTCTGACTGTCGTGCTCGTCACGCACGATCCGAGCGTCGCCAGCCGGGCCGATCGCATTGTCCGCATGCTGGATGGGCGAATCACGGGCGAGGAGCCGTCGTTCGCACAAGCCGGAGTCGCCATGACCGGTACCGCTCCCGGCAGCGCGTGATGACCAGCGTGACCCATCATCCGCGCAGCAGGAACTGGCGGTAGACCCGGTGCTTGACCCCCTCGACGCAGGCTAAATACACCACCGTGATCGCGAGCACGAAGGCCAATAGATCCCACGGCAGCCGCACGAAGCCAAGAAGGCCACGCAAGGGGCCGTGCGTGAGCAGCACACCGAGCATCACCGCCATCAGCGTGCTGATTGCCAGTGGCCGGCTCGGCAAGCTGCGGAGCGGATTGCCTGCCGTGCGGATAACGTAGATGACAAGCGTCTGGGTGACGAGAGATTCGATGAACCAGCCGGTGTGGAAGAGCGCCTCTGAGGCATGGAAGATGTGGAGAAGTGCCGCGAAGGTTACGAAATCGAAGACAGAGCTGACGGGGCCGAGCGTGACCATAAATCGCTGAATGAAGCCAATATCCCAATGCTTCGGCTTCCGGATCCACACGTTATCAACGTGATCGGCGGGCAGCGTCACCTGCGATAGCTCATAGAGCAGGTTGTTCAGGAGGACTTGGATCGGAAGCATGGGGAGGAACGGAAGCACGAGCGCCGCCCCAGCCATGCTCAGCATGTTGCCGAATGCGGAGCTTGTCCACATTAGGATGTATTTCATGACGTTGCCAAAGCTGCGGCGCCCCTCAAGCACACCCTGGTGCAGCACCTGCAGGTCATGCTCCAGCAGGATGATGTCGGCCGATTCCCTGGCGACGTCAGTCGCATTGGCGACGGAGATCCCCACGTCCGCGGTGTGCAATGACGGTGCATCGTTGATGCCGTCGCCGAGGAAGCCCACCACGTGGCCACGGCGTTGCAGCGCTCGGATGATACGGTTCTTCTGCGCGGGCGTGACCCGCGCAAAAATGAGCGTCTGCTCGGCGAGCGCACCAAGTGCCACATCATCGAGCGCGTCGATCTCCTGTCCCAGCACGACCTTGCCAGGCGGCAAGCCGATGTCCCGGCATACCCGTGTGGCGACGAGCTCGTTATCGCCAGTCAGGATCATGACGCGCACGCCATCTGCCGCGAGAGCGTGCACCGCCGGGCCTGCCTCGGGCTGGGGCGGGTCGCGGAAAGTGACGAAGCCGGCGAAGATCATCTCGGTTTCGTCATCGCGGCCGTAGACTGGCGCCGCGCTGACAGGCTTCCAGGCAACGCCGAGTGCGCGGTAGCCTTCCGCACTCAAGTTGTGAAACACGGCAGTGATCGCGGCGCGTGTCTCAGGAGTCAGCGGGCGAATTTCACCACCGGCTTCGTACGCGCTTGAGACAGCGAAGACACTCTCTGGCGCCCCTTTCATCACGAGCAGGCGCTCGCCCGAGGCGGCGCCGGCGACGACCACAGAGGACCGTCGCCGGGTGAAATCGAACGGAATCTCGTCAATCTTGATCCAGGCACCGGGTGGCGGCTGCTCGACGGCAAGGATCGCGGTTGCCATGGGGCTAGCGATGCCGCTCTCGAAGGCGCTGTTGAGGGCAGCCAGATGACGAGGGCGATCGTGCTCCTGCCCGAGCGCATCAAGCGACTTCGCCAGGGAAAACGTTCCCTCGGTCAGCGTGCCAGTCTTGTCGCTGCACAGCACGTCCATGCTCCCAAAGTTCTGGATCGCAGGCAGGCGCTTGACGATCACGCGACGCCGGGCCATGCGCACAGCGCCAGCAGCGAGCGTGACTGACATCACCATCGGCAGGAGCTCTGGCGTGAGGCCGATCGCGAGGGCAATGGCAAACAGGAAGGATTCGATCGCATCGCGGTGCATCGCGAGGTTGACGAGCAGAACGAAAAGAACCAGAGCGACGACAACGCGCATGATCAACAAGGAGAAACGCCGGATTCCGCGCTCGAATTCCGTTTCCGGAGCCCGAGCGGCGATGGTCGCGGCGATCCGGCCAAACGCGGTGGCCGGTCCGGTCACCACAGCGAGCAAGGTGCCACTGCCGCCCATGACTAGCGTGCCAAGAAAGGCGTTGCATGCGGCGGATTGTGCGTCCTTCTCGACCGGGAGCGACTCTCCCGTCAGGGTCGCTTCGTTGATGAAGAGCTCATTCGTGGTCAGGAGCCGGCCATCCGCTGGGACAATATCGCCAGCGCGCAGGAGGACGACATCGCCTGGCACCACTTCCCGCCGGTCAATCACCTGCTCTTGCCCGTCGCGGAGCACTCGGACAGTCAGCGCGACCATGGCTTGCAACGCCTCGACAGCGCGTTGGGATTGATAGGCCTGGCGGAAATTGATGGCAGCACTGATGAGCACCATGGTGACGATCAGTGTGGCGTCGACCATTTCCCCGAGCGCAGCCGAGATAGCGCTCGCTACCAGCAGCATCAGCAAGAGCGGATTGGCGAACAGGTGAAGCACATCGCGCACCAGGCTGCGGTGGCGCCGCGGTCCGATCTCGTTCGGCCCGGTGCGTTCGAGCCGCATACGCGCCTCGGCGCTCGTGAGCCCCGACGGCGAGGCGCCGAGACGTTCAAGCAGGGTCGCTGTGTCGAGCTGCTCCCACGTTTCCACCGCCTCGAACCTCGCCAGAAGCCCATGCGGAGCTTGCGGATTCTGCTGGCCCAACCTGCGCGGCACCGGGATGGTCATCGGCTCGTCCCTTGTGACAAACCCATGGCGGCCGCCCGCACCCGGATCTGTTGCGGAACCTTAACGAACGCTCTGATGACGCCACACGCGCGTGACGCCGGGTGCAGGATCATGGATCGCGGAGTGAAAGGGTTTTGTCTCGATGGTTACGCGTGCTCGGCGCTCGTTTGCTCTCCGGCTCCTCGTCATTGCTTCCCTAGTCCTCAGCCTGTCGCTCTCCAGCATGGTCACAGCTCCGCGGGCCGCAGCGGTTACGCTGGCGCCCATTCGCGGCAAGGTCAACGCACCAGCCGGCCTGAGCCTGCGTACGGGGCCGTCCACCCGCTACCGCGTGATCACGATCCTGCCACACGGAACGTCGCTAACCATCACCGGCACCTCAAGCGACTGGTTTCGCGTGACCGCCGCGAGCAAAACTGGCTATGTGAATTCCTGGTTTGTCACCCTGGTCGGCACGCCTTCGGTGGCAATCACCCGGGGCAATCCCGGCCGGCCGATGATTGCACTGACCTTCGACTGTGGGGCCGATCTTGGCCACACGTATCGCATCCTCGACATCCTCGCGGAATACAACATCAAGGCAAGCTTTGGCCTGGCCGGTGCCTGGGTCAAGGCGAACCCGCAGGCCGTGCAGCGCATCGTGCAGGACGGGCATCAAATTATCAATCACACGCTGAACCACCCGTCGTACACCGGATACTCAGACCCTTCCGGCCCCATCAGTCCAGCCAAGCGCCTGAGCCAGCTTGAAGCGAATGAAGCGCTGATCAGCACGGTGGCGGGCGCGAAGACAAAGCCGTACTGGCGTCCGCCATTCGGGGATTATGATGCGGGCGTGCTGCGCGATGTGGGTGCCGCCGGCTGGAGTCGGACAGTGCTATGGACGGTAGATTCGATGGGCTGGGCTGGCGCCACGCCGGATCAGATTAAGCAGCGGGTGCTTGGGAAAGCGGTCAATGGTGCTATTGTGCTGATGCACGTCGGAGCGGCGTCGCGCGATGTCGAAGCCCTCGAATCCATCATCCGGACATTGCGCAGCCGCGGGTTTCAATTTGGCACGGTCGCCCAGGTGATCGCCACGTGAGGGGGCAACGGCCGGGTGACACGAAGGATGTGCTCATGGCGCAAGCGTTTCCTTGTGACCGTCTGTTGGTGCCCTACGATGGTTCAGTGCTTGCGGATCACGTGCTGCCATACGTGGTCGTTCTCGCGGAGCCAGGAGCCGAGGTTGTTCTGCTTCAGGTGATCCCCGGGCACTTCGGCGAGGGAGCACCCGAGCCAGCGCTGCTTGATGGCGAGGCGCTGGAGCGAGCGAGGATGCTTGCCCAGCGCGATCTTCACCGCGCAGCGGACTGGCTTGCGTCCCGCCGGAACGACCTGCGGCTGACGAGCCTTATCGAGGCAGGAGACCCCGCGGCGGAGATTCTTCGTGTTGCCGAGCGTCTCGATGCCTGCCTGATCATGTTAGCGAGTGCCGGGCATGCCGGTGTCGGTCGCCTGGCCGCGAGCACTGTCGCCGAGCGGGTCAGCCATCATGCGGAACGCCCGGTATTCCTAGTCCGCCTGACCGATACGATGATCGGTGTCGCGCCGCCGCCGCTGACCCGGCTGATCGTGCCTCTGGATGGCTCGGAGCTTGCTGGTCAGGCGTTGCCGGTGGCACGGGCTCTTGCCGTCCGCCTGCATCTGCCGGTGTACCTCATTACCGTGATTGACCTGGAAGAACTCGCTGCGCCCGTCGTCGCCTATGAAGCGGCCATCAACCCACAGACGAAGCAGGAGGTGTTCGCGGCTGCCCGGTTGGATGCCCAGATGCGTTTGGAGCAGGTGCGCACCGCCCTGGAGTCGGCCGGGATCACAAGCAACTGGGAGATTGTGGAAGGACCGGTTGCGCAGGCAATTCTTGACCGGTGCCAGCCCGGCGATCTCATCGTGATGACGACACATGGGCGGAGTGGCGCCCGGCTGTGGCGTATTGGCAGCATCGCGGACAAGATCGTCCGCCATGCGGTGGTGCCGGTGCTGTTGCTGCCTGCCCGGCCGGTTTATGAGATGGTGGTGCCGGTGGTGGAGGAATATCCAGCATGGCCACAGACAGGAGAGCAGGGGTCCTGATGGTGGTAGGCATGCGCATAGGCAGCGGAGAACCGGTTAGTGCCTGGCGACCCACCCATTTGGGCTAGTGGGGATTCCAACCCAAGCAGGACACCGGAGCTGGAAGGCTCCGGCCACGGTCGCGCACAATGTCTCCGGTACCTTTGCACCTAGGGGCCACGTCTGTTGTCCGCGGCCAGCGATGACGGCGTTCGAAAGGTTGGAGCCATGAGATGGTTCCACAGGTGCCTCAACCGGCCAGAGGCCAGCGCAGGGGAACGGCCTCGCGTTTGGGTGCCAGAGGCGGGCTGGGCTATGCGGCTGCACGCGATCGGCAGGGCGCTCGATCGCTCCGGCGCGACACTCCAATCGCTCGCCATTGCAATGGCAGCCGGCACGACGCTCATCTCGGCGCTGGCATTCCGCGAGAGCCTGTTCGGCCGGTCAACCTGGGTGCCAATAACGTTTCAGATTGCACGTGACGGCCAGATCGTCCCGGTCGCACGCAGTGCGGAGAGCATTGCTCACCTGAGCAGCAGCGTTCCGGGCCAGCCATGGACAGAAACGCTCGTGGCGCTGGGGGTGCTGCTGGACCAGCGCCCGCCGCTGTATGGTGATCTGCTGATCCTTGAGGTAGACGGCGGCTTTGTTGTGCAGGGGTTGCGGCCCTCGGAAAGTGACGAGCGACCGGACCAGGTGCTGGTGTCCTGGGAATTCACGCACGATGAGCTTGCCGCCGTGATCGCCTCCTTGTGGCACGGGAGAGCGGCATGAAACTGTTCGAAGGCTTGTCACGCACGGATTACCAAGATGTGCTCCGCGCGATTGGCGCATTTCTCGATGAGCGACACCTGCGTGACATCCGCATCTGGGAGCACGAGCACGGGATCATCGTGCAGGGGCGCCACCCCGATGGGGTCGCAAGCGGCTCCTATGAAACCATTCTGCTGACCGACGATGACCTGCAGGAGATCTTGCGCCAGGCGTACCAGCGGCGAGGACATCCGCGCGCGCCAGACCACGCATCCCCTTCGCCCTCATGACATCGCCGGTCGTCGCTTCGGCGACCTTGCCAAGCGCTCACCCCCCTGACCTTCCCTCCTGGAGCCGGGTATCCTCCTGAGCAGCCGGGGATCACCCGGAAAGGGGCACACCACACGCTCTGGGAGTCATGCCGGCATGCCAGCATGACAGGCTGTGGCTCCGATTGCCAGCGCGTCCCGCCATCGCGTTTCAGGAGGACAAGCCGTGAAATTCCCCGCCCGCTGCATGCGATGTCTCGTCGGGGTGGCGCTCGTTCTCGCTGCTACCATGCCACTGGCCCCGGCAAACGCCCAGCCAGCCCGCGACTACTGGCCAACCGCAGATTGGCGCAAAGCTGGTCCTGCCCGCATGGGAGTGGATCGGAACGCGGTGCGGCTGGCCGGCGATGTCATCGCGCGAGATTTACCTCACGTGACTGGACTCGTCGTCGTCCGGCATGGATATATCGTGCACGAGCGCTACTTCGGTGATCGCTATGGCCGAAACGATCCGGTAAAGGTCCGCTCCATCACCAAAAGCGTGATCGGCACGCTGATTGGCATCGCTGTTGACGAAGGGAAGCTTCGTCTCGATCAGACCCTCGGCGAACTGATCCCGCACCGTATCCCATCAGAAGCCGATCCGCGCACGCGAGACATCACCGTCCGCCACTTGCTGACCATGACGTCTGGCTGGGCATGGGATATTGGGAACGACTACTGGCGGCTTATCGGCAGCGACGACTGGGCACGGCTCACGCTGAGCCTGCCCGTAATCGCCGAACCGGGCACGGTCTACACCTACAACACCGGCGGGTCTCACATCCTCTCCATCATACTCAGCGAGGTCACCGGGCAGGATACCGCCGACTACGCGCAGGAGAAACTCTTTGATCCGCTCGGCATTCCCCGGCCAGTCTGGCAGCGATCGCCGCAGGGCGAGACCAGTGGCGGTTTTGGCCTTGAGCTCACTCCGCGTGACATGGCAAAACTTGGCGAGCTCTACCTGAACGAGGGCCGGTGGGAGGACAAGCAGATTGTGTCTGCCGCGTATGTGCGCGAGGCAATCTCGTTCCAGAGCGACGGTGATGCGACCGGCGGTGCCAGGTACGGCTACCAATGGTGGGTAACGGACACCACCGGCTACCACGCCGCCTTTGCCCTCGGGTTCGGCGGCCAATACATTTACATCGTCCCAGCGCTGGATCTGACCGTCGTCATCGCCGCTGGCTTCGAAACGCCGCCCTCATCCTTTGGGCCACCGCGCCCGGTCATCGAGGCGATTATCGTTCCGGGTGTATCGCCTTAGGACTCACACACTCAAGCCCAAGGATTGAGCCTTGAACGAACGCATGTTCGAGGCGACAATATGCATGCGCGTAGTGTCCGGTTGTGATGCTGGCCTTGCGGTGTTGGAATTCGGATGCTGATATTCCCGATTCGTCACCATTCACCGACCGCTGCCCTGCACCTCGACCGGCTCATTCGGGATGCGCGGCCGAAGGCCATCCTGATCGAGGGGCCAGAGGATGCCAACCCGCTCATTCCTCTCCTGGTTGACCCGTTTACGGCGCCGCCTGTCGCGATCTACGCTTTCGAGCGCGACCAGGAGCGCGATCTGGGCCAGTGCCGCTCGATCTTCTATCCGTTCTGCGCGTATTCGCCCGAATACATCGCCCTCCGAGCGGGAACGGATATCGGCGCGCGGGTGGCCTTCTGTGATGTTCCAGCTCGGGTCAGCCTCAGGGCGAGCGACCAGCGCGAATTGCCAGACGACGCTGGGAATCGTGCCTTTGGGACGTTCACGAGCCGGCTCGCGGAGGCTGCGGGCTTCCCTTCTTTCGATGCGTTCTGGGAAGCGGCCATCGAGCAAGTCTGCGCGCAAGCGCCCGTGGAGGACTATATCGCCGCGCTGGCGGACTTCGGCGTCAAGGCCCGCGGCCTGACCTCGCTCCCCCAGGACCACATCACGGACGCCGTCCGCGAACAGCACATGGCAGCAGTCGCTGTCGAGATGGTCGCCAGCGGCATCCCTGAGGGTGAGGTCCTTATCGTCTGTGGCGCGGCTCACGCGGGCGCCATCGCCAGCGCCATCGCAGCGGGTGCGACGCGTCCGGAGCTTGGTGATCCAGCACCGGTGGAGCTCGCGCTCGTACCCTATAGCTACCCGCGGCTGAGCGATGATCACGGATACGGGGCGGGCAATCGCGCGCCGTGGTTTTACCACCTCGTCTGGGAGCACAACGGCGACTTCCTGGCCGCTGCGCGGCGGGCTCTCCTGACCATCGCCGGGCGGTTACGCGATCAGGGACGATTAGCCTCGCTGGCCCAGGTGGTTGATGCCGACGAACTCGCGATCGTGCTCGCCAGCCTACGAGGAAAGCGCGCTCCAGGGGTGGACGAGGTAAGCGACGCGGCTGTAGCCTGCCTGGCTCAGGGCCAGCCGGCGGTCGTTGAGCCGGTCCTGCGCGAAGCCCTTATTGGCGACCAGCTCGGCCGCGTCACGCCACGTGCAGGGATGACGCCGCTGCAAACAGAGTTCTATGAGACGGCAGCTCGCTTGCGCCTGCCGGTTCAGGATGCCCCTCGCGCCATTCTTGTGCACCTTCCCGATCCGGCCGAAGCTGCCCAATCGGTGTTCCTCCATCGCCTGGTTGCGGCCGGCATTCCCTTTGCTCGCCAGCTCGAAGGGGGTATTGGGGGCAGCGTCGATGCGCGTGGGGGCGCCCTGGCCGGGCTGCGCCGGGCACGGGAGAAATGGGAGCTCTGCTGGTCACCACTGACCGACACCTGCCTGATCGAGCGCAACGCCTGGGGAAGCACCCTCGCGAGCGTTGCCGAGCGGCTGCTGCTCCGGCGGTTGGACAACGCTGCAGCGATCGACGAGGGGGCAGACGTTCTCCTCCAGCTCACCCTCTGCGATCTTCCGGCTGCATTTGCCCAAGCTCTCCAGCGGTGTGAAACCCTGGCAGCGGACAACGCCAGCTTCCCAGCAATCGCGCGGGCGGCGTTTCATCTCGATGGCCTGCTGGCATTAGGCGCCGCTCGCCAGCTCCCGGAGCAGGAGTTAGCTGACCTTGCCGCTCGCCTGTTCGTCCGCGCGGCGCTCTACCTCCCCGCTGCGTCGCAATGTAGCGATGACGCTGCCCTTGAGATCGAAGCGAGCCTTATTCCCCTGGCCGAGCTTGTGCGGAAAGGAAGCCCGATCGCCGCGGCCGACCTATTTTGGGACGCTGTCTGCACCGTGAGCGATCTCGATTCAGCCCATCCCGGCTTGCGCGGTCTGTCGCTGACTCTGCTTGAAATCGGGGACCGCTTGCCACCAGGAACGCTGGCTCACCACTTGCAGCGCTTGTTGCTCAGCGCATCTCCCGATGCCGGCGCCCGGCTGGTCGCTGGCCTCTTCCGATTGCGCCGGGGGACGCTCATCCGGCACCGTGCCCTGATCGGCGCGATCACCGATTTCTTGCTGAGCTTGGAGATTGAAACCTTGCTTCCGCTGCTCCCTGCTCTGCGCCGAACGCTGGGCGATCTGTCGCCAGCCGAGCGCGCTTACCTGCAAGAGACGCTGGCTGCCATCTTCGGCCACGAGGCAAGTTCGATCGTGCCCACGAGTGTGCCGGATGACGTGCGGGCGCGCCTTGGCCAGGCTGATGCAGCCGTCGCCGCGGTATTGTCAATGTGGAGAGATCACTATGGCATCGGCTGACCAACGCTCAGAGGCCGCGCTGCTGCGCTGGCGCCTGGTGATCGGTCCGAATCCGCCGGGAGCGCCAGCGTCGCAGGTACTTGCCGGCGCCGAGGCGGCCGTCAAGGGGAACGCGATGCTTGCCGGCATCGACCGGGCGCTCGATTTTCTCTATGGAGACGAACGTGGAGCGGATCTGAGCGCAAGCCTACCGTACGTGCCAGTGTGGCTCGGTGATATCCGCCGCTCTTTCCCTCGCCAGACCGTGGCCTTTCTTGAGCGCGAGGCGATCGAGCGACGTGGGCTCCGGCAACTGTTGTTCGAGCCGGAAACCCTCAGCACGCTGGAGCGCGACATCCACCTCGTCACCACCATCCTCGGCTTCAAGGATCTCATGCCCGAGGAAACCCGGCGAACCGCCCGCGAGGTCGTCGGGGAGATCGTCGAGAGCCTCCGGCGGCGCCTTGAGCCAAGCCTGCGCCAGGCAGTCACAGGAGCGCTGCAGCGCAATCGTCACGCGCCGCTGCGTATCAGCCGCAATCTTGATTTGCAGCGGACCGTTCGCGCCGGGTTGCGGCATTACCAACCGAACCTCGGGAAAATCGTGCCTGAGCGTCTCTATTTCTTCGCCAATCAGCGCCGGTACCATGAGTGGCGCGTGATCGTGCTGGTGGATCAGAGCGGATCCATGGCGGAGTCGATCGTTTATGCGGCGATCTTTGCCGCCGTCTTCGCGTCGTTGCCAGCGCTGGAGACACGGCTGCTCCTGTTCGACACCGCGACGGTTGACGTCAGCCAGTATCTCGGTGATGCGGTTGATATCCTGTTTAGTGTCCATCTTGGCGGTGGCACCGACATCGCTCGCGCGGTCGCGACGGCTGCCGAGCTCGTCGAGCAGCCCGAGCGCACCTTGATGGTGCTGATCACCGATTTACACGAAGGAGGAAATCAGGAAGCGTTCTTGCAGCAGCTAGCGGCATTGCACGAAAGCCGGGTGCGCGTGTTATGCACACTGGCTCTGAACGATGCCGGCGTCGCTTCGTACAATCACCGCCTGGCGCGTGCGGTCGCAAATCTGGGTATCCCCACGTTTGCTGCCACACCCCAGCGCATGATTGACGCGGTGGAACGCGCCCTCCGTGGAGAGTCGCTCGATGCCTCCAGCCTCGTTTGATCCGGCGGCCTACCCTGCGCTGGTCGCGCTTGGCCAGCAGCTTAGGGACCTGGCTGGCGATGCCACGTACAACGCGGGACGGGAGCTTGTGCTCCGCAAGGTGATTCAGGAAGCAACGATTTCGGGGACCACAGCCACAGCGGTCGTCACCGGAACAACCCAATATCAGGTTACGGTGGCGTTTTCCCGGCGCGCGAAATCAGCAAAGGTCGGATGCACCTGCCCGGCAAGCCGGAGATCCCGGCTCTGCAAGCACATCGTTGCGGTGACCGTGCTGCTGCTCGAGCAGCCTGGCGCCTTCGCCGTGCGCCAGCAAGCCAGCGTGCCCAAGCCACCTCGACCTCGCCCGTCGCGCTCGGCGAGGCCAAAAGGCGATCCCGAGGCAACGCGGGCGGCTCAGCGCGAAGCCGGCCTCACGCTCGTCGACCGGCTGCTTGAAGAGCTTGCTGCCAGCGGCGCAGCGGGACTGGGAGCCGAGGGCGTCAGCCTGTTGCGCAGCACGGCAGAGACGATACGTGTTTTGAAGCTGCGGCGCTTGGGCAATGCGCTGATGGCGCTGTCTCACCTTATCGCCAGCGGAGATGCGGAAACGCATCCCAGCCAGTGCGCCACGCTGCTCCAAGAGATCTGGCTGGCGCGCCAGCTTCTCGGGGCACATGTCGAGCAGCGGGCAGCCCTTGAACCGGCCCTGGTTGAATCGCTCATTGGCAAGACCTGGCGTGCGTCCGAGCTGCCTCGCACCGGCCCCTTGGAGCTCGTCGCCGTAGCGAGTGACTCCACTGACGATGGGGAATTCGAGGTTGATTCGCGCTATTTCTGCGATCTGGCGAGCGGCGCCCTCTATGTCGAGCGGCAGATTACTCCATGCGGCATTCGGAAGCGACCGGTGCCACTCCGCCGCCTGCGCTTGCTGGTTGCGGAAGCGGCCGTGTATCCAGGTCTGCCGCCACACCGCATCCAAGTCCTCCGAGCCGAGCGCGCTGCTCTCCGTCCCGGTGATATCGAGCGGATCCTTAGCCATGCCGCGACATCCATTGCCAGTCTCACCCAGCAGCTCCAGGCATGGCTCGCGCTCCCATTCCCCATGCCGAGACCCCTGGCACTCTTCCGTCCAGCCGCACTCTTCGTGCATGGCTCCCGGATCATTGCCACGGACAGCGCCGGGCACGCCGTAGCGGTAGCCTGGCCGCCGAGCTGGACACGCCAGGTTCAGGGCGTACTCCCGCCGGCTCCGGGGCGCTATGCGCTGGCCGGTCTCGTGGGGCTTGCGGCTGATGGGCCAGAGCTGCAATGCCTGTCGTTGGTCGGGGACCTCCGGTGGCAACACGGGCCGGTTTTCCCGGATCTTGGCTAAGGGTTAGACCGTGGCACAGGATATCGCCGCATACATCCGGCAGATCGAAGAGCGGCTGGAACGGCTGCTCGCGTCCGGATGGCGCAATGCCGCACATGAAGCTCGCTCGTTTGCCAGTGATGGTGAAATACTCGCCGAACTCGGTTTGCCGGCGGTTGCCGAGCGCCTGCGCGCGGTGGCCACAGCGGACGATCCCGTGGCGGCGCTGCGCGCCGTCGTACTCGCGATCACATCGTGTCGCTTGCTCCGCGCTCATCTTGCCGGGGAAACACAGCCAGCACCTGGAGCTACACTGCTGCAAGCCCGGCGAGCGCGCGGAGCCGATCGCGTGACACTGCTGCCACTCTGCCGCCTAGCCGTGCAGGGAGAGGATGTGTGGTCATGCATTCGTTCCCGGGGCTATGCCTGGGAATGGCTCCTGCTTGATCCTCCAACGATGGCTACAACCGAGGCGCCATGGCTCACCGTCCGCGCTAGTGGATTTCCCGCCTGGCGTGGCCGCTATCCGTTTGGGGAGGCAGCCGAGGTGACACGGGTAGCGCTCAGCGAACCGGCAATAACCGCGCTGACCAGCGAGAGCGAGGATCAGCCACTGTTGCGTGAGCTACGAACGGGGAAGATCCGGAGCGCACAGCTACCCTTGTGGGGTGGTGGCTACCTACGGCTGGATCGCATGCAGGCGCCGGCTCTGGCGCAACTACCGCGGCTGGACGAGCGCTTCTCCCTTGAAATCATGAGTGAACGCTATGGAGATGCACTCTGGGGGCTGGTCTGGGAGCAGCACAGTGAGCGAGCGCTTGTCGCGGCGTTTGCTGCCTGCGCGGATGGCCTGCGCGTCGTTCACCTGGTGCCGGGTTGCCCCTCAGAGGCAGTGCTGCATGTCTCAGCCGCTGCGCGGCCAGCGGTAGAAGCCAGGAGTCAGGAGCCAGGGGTGACTGACGGGCGATCACGATGAGTAGAGGCTGCCGGCCACTGGCGCATCACTCGATGCTTGGAACTCCCGGATCCTGCTCTCCGGCTCACTCAGTTTTCGCCCGGTACATCTTGCTCAGGCTCGCGTAACGGTCGGCGCCAAGGTGATGGAGCAGATGCCCGGCGTCAACCTCCACGTTCCAGAAGCCGTCGAACGCTTCCGCATCCGCGCTGGCGGCTAGGACCTGACCCACGAAGAGGTCATGATCGCCAAGGGTGATCCGGTCCATCACCGCGCACTCGATATGAGCCACGCACTCAGCCACTAATGGCGCCTCAAGCTCGGACGCGTCCACGGGTGTCAGGCCAGTAGCCGCGAATTTGTCGCTATCACGCCCCGATTGCGTGCCGCAGGCATGAACGGCGCTGAGCAGATCAATTGTTGGAATATTGAGCGCGAACGCTTCCGTCTTTGAGACAAACTCGTGCGTCAGCCGGGTGGGATGAATGGCCACGCCGACATACACCGGATCGAGACTCAGCGGCAGCAGCCAGGCGGCCGTCATCAGATTTGGATGATCCCGGTACATTGAGGTCACGAGCGCGACCGGCCCCGGCGCCAGCATGCGCAAGGCGTCGCGGCGTTCCACAGGACGCTTTTCTCCCATCACCCCGTCCCTTCTCTGGTTTCGGAATGCAGCGCCTCTCGGTATGCATCGAGCGTCAAGCGCGCGGTGCGCTGCCAGTCAAACGCAGCCGCCCGGGCGCGTGCCTGCTCCCGTAAGGCAGCAGCCCGTTCTGGGTGATTTAAGACGGAGAGGATGGCCGCTGCCAGCGCCTCTGGCTCCGGTTCCACGAGGATGCCACCAGACCCGACCACTTCCGGCAAGCTGGTCCGGTTCGCCGCAATAGTCGGAACACCACACGCCATCGCCTCCAGCGCAGTCAGGCCAAACCCCTCATAGAGCGAGGGGGTGACATAGAGCGACGCACCCTGATAGAGCGCGATCTTTTCCTCTTCCGTAACCCGCCCAGTCAAGATGACGGCATCAGATAACCCCAAGCGCTCGATGATTGGGTGAAGCGGAGGGAAGATGCGTGGATTCGCGGTGTGCGCGGCTCCGGCAATGACGAGTTGGGTTGGTTCCTCAAGGTGTGGGAGGGCACGGGCGAAAGCTTCCAAGAGTGCAGGCAGATTCTTGCGCGCATCCAGGCCGCCGACATTGAAGATATACCGTCCCCGAATGCCGAATTGCACAATGATCCGGTGGATCGCGAGCGGGTCGCGTGCTGGCTGGTACTCCGGGCCGGCAGCTTCAGGAATTACGCGGACTCGCCGGGGCGGCAAGCCCAGCACGCGGACGATATCATCCTTCGCGGCTTGGGACGGGGTCAGCACGAGCCGGGCAGCGCGCACCGTGCGCCGCATGACGGCCAGGTGGGCACGCATCCACGGCGATGCCCGGTAGCCGGGCAGCACGAGTGGGATAACGTCGTGAATCGTCACAACCAAGGGACAGCCGGCATACACCGGAGCGGCAAAGTGCGGCACGTGCAGGAGGTCGGGCCGCGCATGGGAGGCGTGCCACCAGACACCAAGCATGTCCCAACTCGCCCGGCGGAGCCGCTGCGCCCCCGGCCAGAGGCGGCGTGCGCCTGGAGATGGAGACGGAGCGTGACTGGCATCCCAGGACGGCTGAATCAGGCGGACGTCGAGACGTGGCTCGATCTCCCGTAATGCCGCGACGAGCGAGCGCACGTAGGTCGCCGTGCCCGACGGAGGCAACAACAAGAAACTGGCGTCGATGACGACCCGCACACCGGCGCTCCCAACCGCGCTCACGAAGGGGAATATCTCATCTCCGGAAACCCTTGCGCTTCCGGGCCAGCCGTAGTATAGCAATGCTACCCCCGCGTACGGACGCCAAGGCGCTTCTGGTGATGCGCTGCTCGTGCCACGGTGGAGGCGCGAGCAAGGCGTGTGCGATGCGTATGAGGCCGGGGGCGTCGAGGGCGAGTATGGTCTTGACGGCTATGCTATCATTTGGATAGCAGGTTACCGATAGACACCTATCAGGAGGATGTATGAGCAAGCCGATTGATATTACGGACAGCACCTTCGAGGCGGAAGTGATCCGGGCTGAGAAGCCGGTGCTCGTCGATTTTTGGGCGCCGTGGTGTGGCCCATGCCGCATGGTAGCTCCGATCCTGGCTGAGATCGCTGAGGAGCGCAAGGAGCAACTGAAGATCGTCAAGGTCAACGTTGACGAGAATCAGCAGTATGCGATGAAGCTCGGCATTATGAGCATTCCCACCATGGTGCTGTACAAGAACGGCGCCCCGGTTGAGAAGTTTGTTGGCGCCGCCCCAAAGCGCACCATTCTTGAGCGCCTGGAGCGTCACCTGACCGCCGCACCCGCGCAGAACTAACCCCAAGGGCCGCCGCGGTAGTACTCGCGATCCCGCGGTGGCCCTTGTCACGCCAACGGTACTGTGATCGCCGCAACCGGTTGCGCCATTGACGGATCGCCTGCGGTTGGGTGATTCGTTGTTGCGCTTCCGAAGATAGACTGTTCCGACCAGCGGAACGCTCAGCGCTTCATTTGCTGGTGCTTGGGCACGCCGCTCCCAGTTGACGCGCATGGCATCCCTGCCCATGATTGTCGTATGCGCCCACCCTGGGTGGCTCGTGCCGGTCGCAGGCGAAGAGAGGGGCAGTCTGTGTCAGCGAGCATCGCAGTGTCGAGCGATGGCGGGTCATACCTGCCATTGCCCCCAACGCCATTCGTCGGACGCCAGCGCGACGTGGCAGCGGTCACGGCGCTTCTTCAGCGGCCAGATATCCATCTGCTGACACTCACCGGGCCGAGCGGCGTTGGCAAATCGCGCCTAGCGCTGCAGGTCGCCGCTACGCTGCGGTCATTCTTTGATGGTGGCATGTGGGTTGTGCCGCTCGCGGCGGTCCAGGATCCAGCGGAGGTCATTGCCGCTCTTGCCCGCGCGCTCGGGCTTCGTGATCAGGGCGAAGGATCACTCGATGAGCGCCTGCAAGAGCGGCTCGCTGCACGTCGTGCGCTGCTGGTGCTGGAGAATTTCGAGCATCTGGTAAGTGCGGGGCCAACACTCGTTGGTCTCCTCGCTGCGTGCCCGGACACCACAATGCTGGTGACGAGCCGGATCAGCCTACGCGTGACGGGCGAGCATGAGTATCCGGTGCCTCCGCTCGATGTCGCCAGCTTGCCAGCCGGCGCGAACCTGGCTACCATCGCTGCCAATGAGGCTGTGGCGCTTTTTGTTCAGCGGGCGCGCGCGGTCCGGCCCGATTTCGCCCTCACCGAGGCGAATGCGCCCGTGGTTGCCGAGATTTGCCGGCGTCTCGACGGCTTGCCGCTGGCGATCGAGCTTGCCGCGGCACGTATCAAGGTACTCTCGCCCCCAGCATTGCTTGCGCGCTTGACGCATCGCCTTGAGGTATTGACTGGCGGACCGCGCGACTTGCCAGAGCGGCTACAAACGATGCGCCGCGCGGTGGCCTGGAGCTACGACCTTCTTGCCGATGAGCATCGCCAGGTGTTTCGCCAGCTCTCGGTGTTCCCCGGATCCTTCAGCCTTGATGCGGCTGAAGCCGTCGTGGGCCAGCGCACCGGCCGGGACGATCTATCCGGCAGTGTGGATGTCTTTGACGCACTCGCGGCCTTGATTGATGCGAGCCTGCTCTCGCGGAGCGATGACGCGGGCACTCCTGGTGAGCGTGACACTCCCCGTTTCCGCATGCTGGCCACGATCCGCGACTATGGATTGGAGCAACTCGCAGCAGCTAGCGAGGAGGAGGCCACCCGGAACGCCCATGCGGCATGGGTTGTCATGCTCGTCGAGCGTGCCGAATCCCACTTGTGGGGACCGGATGGGGAGCACTGGCTCAGCGTGCTCGCAACGGAGCACGATCAGATCGTTGCGGCGCTCGGCTGGCTTATCACGGTCGATCCGGATGAGGCGCTTCGGCTCGCCAGCGGGTTGTGGTGGTTCTGGCAGACTCGAGGTCATCTGTCCGAAGGGCGAGCCTGGCTCGAGCGTGCGCTGGCAGCCGCGTCCACAGCGGCAACCTGGGAGCGGGCAGAGGCGCAGCTTGGGGCGGCGTTTCTCGCTGCGCTGCAGGGCGACACCGAGCCTGCTACGGCGCTGGCTGAGGAGGCGCTGCGCCTCGGACGTGCCTGCGGCGATCCAGGGTGTGTCGCTCGCGCGCTATTTACCCTCAGTTTCGTCGCTGGCAGCCGGGGCGATCATCAGCAGGCAGAGGCACTGGCGGTGGAGGCGCTCGCGGTGGCACAGCAGGCGCAGCTTGATGCCTGGCTGCCGTTCGCGCACAACCGCCTCGGCATTGAGCACTTTGAGCGTGGGGAATGGGAGTCAGCACGGCATCACTTTGAAGAGGCACTCGCACACTGGCGCGCGCAGGGGCATCAGTGGGGCATCGGTACCGCGCTCGCGAATCTCGCCCAGTGCCTCCGCATCCAAGGTGACGATGAGCGGGCAGCGGCGCTATACCGGGAAAGCCTGCCCATCGCGCACCGGCAAGGCGACAAGTGGGGCGTTATTGAAATCCTGACCGGTCTTGCCGGAATCGCAGGTACGCATGGGCAAGCCGATGTCGCTACCCGGCTATTCGCGGCAGCCGAGGCTGTGCGGGCAGCGATCGGTTTGCGGCTCCAGCGCTACGTGCAGACTGAATTGGATCGCGCAATCACCGCCGTCAGGAGGGCGCTTGGCGACGAGGTCTTCGCGGCAGAATGGGCAGCAGGCGCGGCCCTCTCACTCGATGACGCGATTGCCACTGCCGGACTGATCAATCCCGCGCTTCCCTTGCCAAGCGAGAAAACGCGGCAGCCTGCTACTCGCCACGGTGAGCCCCCGAAATCATCAAGCACGGCCGGGTTGACCGCGAGGGAGATCGAAGTGTTGCGGTTGCTCGCGGAAGGAAAATCCAGCCGGGAGATTGGGGACCTGCTCTTTATCAGTCACCGCACGGCCACGACGCACGTCACCAACATCTTTGGCAAGCTCGACGTAGATAACCGCGCGGCCGCGGTTGCGAAGGGATTTCAGTTAGGACTGCTCTAGCCGGGATCATTCACGGGGCATCCGCGCTGGCCTCAAAGCCCGCGCTCAACCAGCGAATCCAGCGCAAGCCGGCTGTTTTGCATGCGTTCGCCGGTCGCTGCAGGGGAAGCTGGCGCCGCCCAGATCAGTTGCATCCGCCGTGAGGAGGCTCCGCACGGTGGCTCTGGCCGCGGGAAATCAGGAAACGTCATGAACGATTCAGTGTAGTGGCGCCTGCTCACGATGACGGAGCAACGGCCGGAGCCGGGCCTGCATCCGCGTGCTCCGGCCGGAAGCCGAGCGCAGCAGAGACATCTTGAGCGGCCACGATCACCCGTGCAGCTAACTCGCGTTCACGATCCCGGGAAACCCGGCTGGCTGGACCCGAAATGCTGATCGCGCCGACGACCCGGCCACGGTAATCAAAAACCGGCGCGGCGATGCACCGTGCGCCCGGCTCGTTCTCCTCGTCATCGACCGCAAAACCTGCTTCGCGGACCCGGTCGAGTTCCGCCAGCAACGCAACCGGCTCGACGATCGTCCGGCTGGTCTTGCGTGGAAGCGCCTGGCGGGCAAGGAATTCCTCACGAAGCGGGGCTGGGAAATGGGCCAGCATCGCTTTGCCCAGCGCGGTGGAGTGATAATCGTCGCGCGCTCCGATAGTGGCAGCCATTCGCAAGCCATGGGTGCTTTCGATAATGTCAATATACACGAGGCCATCCCGGCCGGGAATGGCGAGATTGACGGTTTCACCCGTTTCGGCATGGAGGGTTTTCAACGCAGGACGGGCCACCGTGCGCAGGTCGAGGCCCTCGGATTTCCGCATGCCTAGCTCAAGCAATCGGAACCCGAGGCGGTACCGTCCCGTGGCATCATCGCGTTCGACATAGCCGCGCTCTTCAAGATTGGCGAGGATGCGCAGGACTGTCACCTTATTAATGCCTGAGCGGCTACTGAGCTCAGTCAGGGTGAGCGCTTCGTGCTCGTCAAGGAGGTCGATAAGGTCGAGCGCCTTGGCAAGGACACCGATGCGGTAACGTCCGGCCGGGCGCTCGTCATGCTTGCTAGATCCCTCGCCGTTGCGCGTCGGCGCCGCCTTGGCCCGCACTCGTTCAAGCACTCCGCTGTCCTTTTGCTGCCTCACAGGAGCTCTCCTTGCCCTGGCGACCACAATGTCGCACACTCATTCGCTCAATCGTCACCAATCCGGCCAAAGGTCGTCAAGTCAATCGGCTGGCCTGTTCGTGCAGAGGCTTCCATCGCGAGCGAGAGGCGAAGGGCCTCAACAGCATCCTGGAGCGAGATGGCTGGCTCGGCCCGGCCACCGATCACCGCCGCGAAGTGCCGGATCTCCAATCCCAGTGCACCGCCGGGTATCCCATAGGTATCGAGCCAGAATGTCGTGTCCAGCGCCCGGTCCAGACCATCGGCGGTCCAGCATTCCAAACCCGATTCGCCCTGCTCGATTCTGATCAATCCCCGCGTGCCGACCACTGTCAGACCGGCGGTGCGCGCGGGGAGCGCGCCTGGGGGGACGTGCCAGCCGATCTCTGCCGCTCCGAGCACGCCGTTCGCAAAGGTGACCACAGCGTGATAGATATCGTCAAGCGCAAAGCCGTGCGCCTGCAACACGCCGGCCCTGCGCTGAGCGTCGGCAGCGACGTTACTCCACGTAATGACCCCCGATTCAAACCGGTATTCACGCAAGCCATGCAGCCTGCTTGTGCGCCTACGCAACGGTACGTAGCGCGGCGGATGCGCACCTGGCGCTGGAAATACGTCGTTCCCCAGACGCAAGGAGCGCTGGCCTGCCCTACGCTAGGTATGTGGTTGTTCAGGAACGATCCGAAAACAACCGCTGGCACGCCGGTCGTTATGAGGTTACGTGCATAGGGAATGAAAGGATATTGGACGATGGATTGGGGGACGTTAGCATCAGCACAGGAAACGTCATCTGCTCATGTGGATCGGAAGTTGGACCGGCGGAGCGTGCTTCGCGTCATGCTCGGCGCCGGGGCGGTTGCCGCCGGGGGCCTTGCACAGCTTACACTCGGCAATGATGCAGCGGCGCGCAGCGGTGATGGCCGCCTGCGCACCACGGTAGCACTAAACTTGCGGGCCAAGCCAAGCACCAAAGCCAAGATTTTGCTCGTCATGCCCAAGGGCGCAATCGTCACCAACCAGTATGCCGAAAAGAATGGCTTCATGAAGGTCGGCTACCAGGGGAAAATTGGCTGGGCATACGGCGCCTATCTGGAGCCAGCCGACTCAGGCGATCCCACCATCATTGGCCAGGGCGTCACGACGACCGACGTCAACTTCCGCTCTGGCCCTTCCACGGGGCATTCTGTGCTCCGGGTGCTGCCGAAGGGAACGATCGTCGACATCAGCGACTTGACTCGCGACGGCTTCCGGTACGCAATCCATCAGGGGCAGGCTGGCTGGATTTACGACCAATACCTCGCCCCGTACGGTGGAGAGAAAGGGCCGGCGTACTTCACGACAACGACAGCGGTGAACCTGCGCGCCAAGCCGAGCACAAGCGCAACGATTCTGCTTGTTGTCCCGGCCGGAGCCGTCGTCGAAGATTACGATCTTGAGATCGTCAACGGGTTCCGCAGCGTTGACTACAAGGGGACCGTTGGCTGGATCTACAACGCCTATTTGCGATAACCGCAGCACGAACCATCACCTTGGCCGGCAGGGGCGGAGCGAAAGCTTCGCCCCTTGTACTGCTTCAGCGTGGTGCGCAAGCGATGTCCAATCTGCATCGCTACATCCCGATCGCAGCGAGGGATTGCCCCTCGTCGCGCTGAATTGGGAGATCCGCCGGTGTGTGCATCATGCTCTGACCACTCCGCCTGAATCGTGTTTCACCTCAACTCGGCCGCATCGCCTCATCAGCACACGGCCCGCCCCACGCGCTGCCGCGTTGACCGGATGCGGCTGGCCCTCTACAATCGAGCACGTCAAAGAAATCATGTTTCTTACTTCGAAATTTGTCGCTGTGCGCGGGGTGAGGTCAAGGCAAAAGCGAGAACGGTTGAGCAAGACGAAACCACCCGTGAGGCGCAAACTGGCAGTGACGGCGATGACAGGTGCACCAAGACCCGGCCTCGTTCACCGGCCGGGGTGGGAAGGAGTGGGTAATGGCGGTGCAGGCGCCGGCACAACCGGCAGATCTGTTCGAGCGGGCACAGGCGTCGCTTGCCAGTGGTGTGTCCGCATCCATGCGGATCAACCCCTACTTGGGGCGACCGCTCTTTATCCAGCGCGGCGATGGGGCGTATCTCTACACTCTCGATGGCAAGCGCTATATCGACTTCAATATGTCCAACGGGGCAGCACTGCTTGGACACAACCACCCTGCCGTCAAGCAGGCCGTCTTGCAGGGCTTGGAGCTCGGCATCATCACTGCCGCCGAGACGCCGTATCACGAGCAGCTTGCCGCTACCCTTATTGAGATCATCCCTGCCGCCGAGCGCGTCCGCTTCTCCAGCGTCGGCAGCGAAGTCACGCTGGTGGCGCTGCGGATCGCCCGCCACGTGACCGGCCGCACGAAATACCTAAAGTTTGACGGCCATTTCCACGGGCTCACCGAGCCATGGTTGTACAAGCGAGCTGATCCGCGCGGCGACGACCCGACCGTCGTGCCGTCGTCCGGCGGCGTGCCCGCCAGCGGAGCGGCCGATGTGATCATGATCCCGTTCAATGATGCCGAAGCGTTCGAGCGCGCAATCAAGCGCCACGGGCATGAGCTGGCGGCCGTGATCTGCGAGCCGGTGCACTACAACGCGGGCTGCATTCCTCCAGCACCCGGCTTTCTCGAGTTGCTGCGGGAGCGGACGCGCGAGCACGGGGTGGTGCTGATTTTCGATGAAGTGCTCTCAGGTTTTCGCACGCACATCGGCGGCATCCAGGCTCAGTACGGTGTCACACCCGATCTGACAACACACGCCAAGGCCCTCGCCAACGGCCTGCCCCTCTCGTCCCTGTCGGGGCGCGCCGATCTGATGCTGACGCTCGCGCCGGCCGGTCCCGTCGCCCATTCAGGCACCTACTCTGGCTTTTTGCCGAGCGTGCTGGCGGCCCTGGCCACCCTCACCGAGTTGCGCAAGCCCGGTGTCTACGACCGGTTGAACGCCATGGCCGATGCCTTCTATCGGGACTTGCAGGCCATCTTCGACCAGCATAACCTCCCGGTGCGGGTTCAGGGCATGGGAGCGCGCTTCGGGCTGTACTTTGGCCGGCGGGAGCCGGTGCGCACCTGGTCGGATGCGCTCGATCACGACCACGAGCTCAACCGCCGCTTTGTCCTCGGCTGCCTGGAACGGGGGGTCTATTTCCATGGCTACACGCGGCAGGGACCACCCGGTCATGCCGGGTTCTCCCTTGCACATACGCCTGAGGATTTCGCGGCGACGCTCACCGTGGTCGAGGACGTGGCCAAGGAGCTGCGAGCGTCGAACTAAACGCGTTGCGCTTCGCGCGTGCTGCGCGCCGGCTGGCTTCCTGGCACCGGTACGAGCGCCGTTGCGCACGATTCGATGCTCAAAGCTTCAAGCTCTCAATGGGAGGAGACGATGGGCATCTACGATGAGCTTGGGATCAAGCGGGTCATCAATGCCGACGCCCGACTGACGCGCCTGGGCGGCTCGCTCATGCCGCCAGAGGTCCTCGCAGCGATGGCCGAGGCGGCGCAGCAGTACGTCGATCTCCCGGCGCTCCAGCGCGCTGTTGGAAAGAAACTCGCCGAGCTGACGCGCAACGAGGCCGCGTACGTGACGACGGGCGCCGCGGCTGGACTCGTCCTAGCGACGCTCGCGTGTGGGATTGGGCACGACCTGCCAGCGCTGGCGCGCGTCATCGAAGGGACGCCGTTGCCACGGGACGAGGTCATCATCCACCGCGCCCATCGCATCCCATACGACCCCGCGATCAGGCTCGCGGGCGGGCGCCTGGTTGAGATCGGCAATGTCAGCCAGACATTCCCATGGGAATTGGAAGCGGCGATTGGCCCCCGGACGGCGATGGTGCTGTACATCGCGGGCGCTCACCTCAGGCGCGGCGCACTGTCACTGGAAGAGACGATCGCAATCGCGCATGAGCGAGGAGTGCCGGTCGTGGTCGACGCTGCGGCGCAGTTGCCGCCGGTTGAGAATCTGTGGCGATTTACGCGCGAGTTGGGCGCCGATCTTGCCATCTTCAGCGGCGGCAAGGACCTGCGCGGGCCGCAAGCGAGCGGGCTCGTCGTTGGCCGGGCGGATCTGATCGAGGCGTTCTTCCTGCATGGCGCGCCGAATCAGCGCCTGGGCCGGCCGATGAAAGTCGGGCGCGAGGAGATGATCGGCCTGCTCAAGGCGGTCGAGCGCTATCTCTCGCTCGATCACGAGGCGCGGCTAGCCGGCTTCGAGGAGACGGTGCAGCGGTGGATCAAAGCATTGAGCGGCATCCCCGGCGTGACGCCGAGCCGGGGCTTCCCGAACGAGGCGGGGCAGCCGGTGCCGCGGTGCCTGATCGAGATCGATCCCACCGTAACGGGCATGACAGCCGCCGAGGTGCGGCAGCGGCTGTGGGACGGGGACCCGGCGATTGCCGTCCCCCTGATTGATGAGCGCACGATCTCGATCACGCCCGATGTGCTCGACGGCGACGACGACCAGATCATCCTGGACCGGCTGCGCGCGATCTTCGCCGTCGCGCCGGCCGCTGCAGCGCGCTGATGTCATTTCGTCGAAGACTCGGCGACTCGTTGCCTGAGCGGCGCCGGTGATCAGCCGGCAGCAGCCGGCGTTGCGGCGGTCTGCGCGGCCCGCGCGAAGGCTCCGGCGACGGCGACCAGGTTTGCCTCCGACCAGGCGCCCGGCACACCATCGAGCACCGCAAGGCGGTAGCGGCGCTGCCAGTCAGCGCGTGGTGATGAGGAGCAGCACGACCGTGGCGAACGTGATGGCCTGTGCGATGAGATGTGCTCCCCTGACGCGCGGCGTGCCTCGGAGGTGCGGCGATGTCGCCAGCCAGGCGATGATGACCAGCACCATCAGGAACGGGACGAATCCAGCGCCCAGCAGGCTCACCACAGCTACTCCAAGCAATGCCCCCATCGCCGCCCATACGAGGAGGAGACCGCGGGCACCACGCAGAGCGATACCCGCGATCGCGATGACCGACGCTCCCACGACGATCGCCGTGACGAAGCTGCGCGCCTGGCCCCCGTCCGCGATTAACAGCACCGCGGCAATGGCGAGGGTGACGAGGAGGGCGAGCGCGATCTGGTCCGCGAGCGGCCTACCTTTGGGCAGAAGATCCTCCACGGCGCACCTCCTCTCGTCTGCTTATCAGTGGCGCCTCAGGCGGGAAGTAACACGCCTGTGCAGGAATCGGGGTAGCGGCCGGCTGCTCTTGCGCAGATGATCGAGTGGTTAGGGGAGCGAAGACACTGGTCAGGACGATCAGGGCCACAGTTGACAAGTGATGCATCCATGTCCGCATGACGCGCTTTCCTCCTCCACCTCGACGCTCTCTCACCAGTTGCTGAGCGGGGAATCGCCTGACACCTCGTTGTGCCCGGCTGCATCCCACATAGCGCATCCCCTGGACTCCTTGGGCACGGAGCGCCCGGTCTCTCCGCATGATCCACTGAGGATACAATACTCCCGAAGGCGAGCTTCCGCACGGATGGATCATGCTCCCTCCCTGCCTCGACCAATTCCTATTGCCCGTGCCGTCATAGGAGGTACCGATGCGCCTGATTACTGGCGGGATCATGCATGAGACGCACACCTTTTCGGCCGAGCCGACGACGCTGGAGACGCTCTCGATCCATCGTGGCGAGGAGATGTGGGCCTACGCGGGGACGAACCACTCCCTCGGCGGGGTGATCGATGGCTGCCGCGATCAGGGGATCGAGCTTGTGCCGACGCTGCTCGCCGATGGCGTCTCGACCGGCACGCCGAGCCAGGAGACGTTCGAGACGTTGCTCGACGAGCTGGTCGAGCGGATCGTGGCCGCGCTGCCGGCGGATGGGATCGTCCTGACCCTGCACGGGGCGATGGTGGCGGAGGGGTATCCCGACGCCGAGGCGGAGATCGCGCGGCGGGTGCGGGCTGTCGCCGGCCCGCGCGTGCCGATCGCCATCACCCTCGACTACCACGCCAACATCGGGCCGGAGATGGTCGAGCAGGTGAACGTCGTCACGACCTACGACACCTACCCGCACGTGGATGCGGCGGAGCGGGCTCGGGAGGCGGTCGATCTGCTCGTCCGCACGATCCGCGGCGAGATCCGGCCGGCGATGGTGCTCGTCAAGCCACCACTGCTGCCGGTGCCGCAGGCGCAATTCACCGCCCGGCCGCCGTTCAAGACGCTCCTCGACCGTGCGCACGAATTGGAGGAGAGCGGCGAGGCGCTGACGGTGACGGTCGCGGCTGGCTTCCCCTACTCTGACGTGCCGATCGCCGGCACGAGCATTCTCGTCACGACCGATGACGATCGGGCGAAGGCGGAGCGGCTGGCCCGGGAGCTAGGCGCGCTGGCCTGGTCGCTGCGCGAGCAGATGATCGTCCGCAACGTGCCGCCGGCCGAGGCGGTCGCGCAGGCGATCGCCCACCCGGAGGGACCGGTCATCCTCGTCGACGTCGGGGACAACATCGGCGGCGGCACGCCTGGCGATGGGACCGTCCTGCTGGCGGAGCTGCTGCGGCAAGGCGCGCGGGAGGCGACAGTCGTGATCGCTGATCCGGAGGCGGTGCGGGCCGCGTTTGCCGCCGGCGTCGGTGGGACGTTCCAGACGCGCGTCGGCGGCAAGACCGACCGGCTCCATGGTGAGCCGGTGCCGATCACCGGCTACGTGCGCCTCCTCTGCGATGGGAGGTGGGTGCACGAGGGGCCGGAGAATGCCGGGGTGCCGGTCGAGATGGGACCAACCGCGGTCGTCCGCGTGGACGGGGTGAACCTCGTCTTGACCAGCAAGAAGACAATGCCGGGCGATCTGCAGCAACTGAAATCGGTCGGGATCGATCCGGCGCGACAGAAGATCATCGTCGTCAAGGCGGCGGTGCGCTGGCGCGGCGGGTACCAGCCGATCACCAGGCATTCGATTGACGTGGACACGCCCGGCCTTGGGAGCGTCAATCTGGCGGCTTTTCCCTTCAAGCATCTGCGCCGGCCGATCTTCCCACTTGATCCCGACACGGCTTGGGCGACGTGACGTCACCAGCAAGATCCACTGCGGTGGGAATGCACCGAAATTCCTGTTGCGTTCCGTTGAGCAAGGGCGTAGGATACCCCTGTCATCACCTACCAGCGGTTCCCGTCGCCGCTCCTTGTGGCAATGCTGAGATGGAGACCTGGCGCTGAGCCGGGTTGTCAGCCCAGGCGCCAGCGTGAGCACGAGGCAGAACGCTTTTCGCTCGTTCCACGCTTGGCCCGGCGAAGTCACCAGCATGAGGAGGGAAGGGACATGAGCGAGCAAAGCGAACCGGAGCGCGAAGCCGAGGAGCAGCCACGGGGGGCATTCCT
>FWPU01000587.1_pt1 | contig 117699 bp, 88 predicted proteins | sample 2228361 | NCBI WGS metagenome assembly FWPU01 (sample SAMEA103939777, study PRJEB20133) | metagenome | reverse complement strand
CTTGACAAATGATGCTGTCTCCACTGATGAGCGCATTCGGCAACGGGTTCACCGTCACCGTCCGGCTCGCCGTAGCCGTACACCCATTGCCGTCCGTCACGGTCACCGTGTAGGTCGTCGTCGTGGTCGGCGATACCGCAATGCTCGCCGTCGTGGCGCCATTGCTCCACAGGTAGCCCGTGCCTCCGCTCGCCATCAGCGTCGTGCTGTCGCCAAAGCATATCACGTTCACCCCGCTGATACTGGCCGTTGGCAACGCATGCACCGTCACCGTCCGGCTCGCCGTAGCCGTGCAACCGTTACCGTCCGTCACGGTCACCGTGTAGGTGGTGGTTGAAAGTGGTGAAACTGTCAGGGAGTCATTCGTATCACCGGTATTCCACAGGTACCCTATTCCTCCAGAGGCAATCAACAGGGTAGATTGGCCCTGGCAGATCGTATCATTCCCAGCAATGGAAGCCGCAGGAGGGGCATGAACGGTTACGGTAACTGATTCCTCATCAGTGCAGCCGTTGTTCGCAGTCACCGTGACAGAATAAGTAGTCGTCGAGGGTGGACTGACGTTGATCGCGGCAGTCGTGGCTCCGGTACTCCATAGGTAAGAGCCTCCGCCGCTCGCCGTCAGGGTGGTGCTTTCACCCTGGCAGATGGTGGTCGCACCGGAAATCTGGGCGACCGGGACGGGTTTTACGACTACTGTAGCAGAAGTATCGGCACTGCAGCCATTGGCGTCGGTTACGGTAACCGAATAGGTCGTGGTCGATACTGGCGCCACAATGATGGCGGTCGTCGTTGCTCCAGTGCTCCACAAATAGGAAGTTCCGCCGCTGGCCGTCAATGTGGTGCTATCTCCCTGGCAAATGGTCAAGGTGCCACTGATGCCTGGAGTGGGCAAGGGGTTCACGGTGACTACCACTTGATCCGATGCGGTGCAACCCAAGGCATCCGTCACTGTCACGGTATAGGTCGTCGTAGTCGTGGGTGCTACTTGGATGGTGGCGGTGGTAGCTCCGTTGCTCCACAAATATGACACTCCTCCTGAAGCCGTCAGGGTAGCCGTATCGCCAATGCAAATAGCTACATCAGGGCCGGCATCGGCTGGCGGGCTCTGTACGTTCACACGCACGACGTCGGTATCGGTGCAGCCCTTGCTGTCCGTCACCGTGACGGTGTAGTTCCTGGAAACAGACGGAGTGAAAGTGTGGGATTGCCCTGCCCCGAGACCCTGGTTCCAGTTGTAGCTGTAACCCGGTGTGCCACCGGTAGCAATGGCCGTGACAGTAGCTTGGGTGCCCAAACAAACGGTGGTATCTGCTCCTGCATTGACCACTGGCAAGGGATTGACCACGACAGTGACACTGTCCTCATCCGTACACCCATGGCTGTCGGTTACCTTCACGAAATAAGTCGTAGTGGTGGAAGGCGAAACTGTTTTCGCAGCACCACTGCCAAGGCCATGGCTCCATGCAAAGGTGTACCCTGGTGTGCCTCCACTGGCAGAAGCATTCAGGGTGGTGTTTTTTCCCAAACATATTTCTACGTCAGGTCCAGCGTCGGCCGCAGGCAGCGGCCAAATGGTCACTGTAGTGCTGTCCACATCGGTACAGCCATTGGCATCCGTTACTGTCACGTAGTATTTCGTGGTGGCTGGAGGCGAAACAGTGATGGATTGGGTGTTCTGCCCATTGCTCCAAGCATAGCTGACACCTCCAGAAGCCGTCAGGGTAGTTGAGTCGTTGAGGCAGATGGCGGCATCGGGACCGGCATCCGCGACGGGAACATCGATGGTCACTGCATCGACGGCGGTGCAGCCCTTGGTGTCGGTGACAGTCACCGTAAAGGTGGTCGGATTGTCCACCATCACTACTTGCGACTGGTTGGTGTTGCCATTGCTCCACAGGTAGCTGTATCCGGGAGTGCCGCCCATGGGCGTGGCCGTGATGGTAACTGGGGCATTCACACAGGTATCCACGTCCATACCCGCATCCACGGATGGATTGGGGTTGACGATCACCTGGACGGTGTCCACGTCCGAGCAATTGCCCGAATCGTCGGTTACGGTGACAATGTAGGTATAGGTGCCTGCTGGTGAGGGGCTCACCGTGGTGTTGGCCGAGTTGGCACCATTGCTCCAGGCAAAGCTGTAGTTACCGTTGCCTCCCGTGGCAGAGGCGGAAAGTGTGGTTGAGAATCCTTCGCAGATCTCCACATCGGGGCCAGCATTGGCCACAATGGGTGGGTTTACCTGTACGATCACCAAATCGTAGGGACGGCAATTCGGATCTGCCGGTGCAGGCTCCAGAATGGCATATATATAATGTGTACCCAAAGAGGTCGGTATATTGGCTTCGGGCAAGGTGACGGTGCCACCAGCGGGATTGGTCACCAGCAGGGGGGTTCCCCCTGTGTACATGTTTGGCGGGGTTTGTTGGGAGTTGAAAGCCACGAATTTGACCTGTTCGGAGCTGTTGGCCGAGGTGGGGATTACGATGTCGATCAAGGCAGCGAGGTTGTCGGTGCAGACCTCCTGATCAGGGGCGACATTTTGAGTGAAAGAGGGGCAGACCCGCACACGAGCCCCGTCGTGGTCGTCCTCATCGGTGGCTGGATCCGAGCCAGGTACCGTGCCTTGACCATTGCCGTTGATGGCGTCATCGGCGGGCGATTCGATGGTGCCTCCGGCGTCGTTTCCGAAGGTGGTGTCATTGAATGCATCCCAATCATCGGGATGGTTGCCAGCCATGTCCTCGAAATCAGCTATCTCGGCGTAGTTGTCGAGGCTGTCGCCCGTGACGGCCAATGGGCTTACCTGCAAGGTGATAGTCACCGAGAGGCTGTCGTCTGGTGCCAGCGGGCCCGGGATGAGACGGGTGGCTGTATTGCCAGGGCCAGCCGTCCAGTTGGGGTCATTCAGTATCATCAGGGACGGGATGTAATCCACCACACTGATGTTTTTCACGGAGTCGGTTCCCTGGTTGTAGATTTTGATCCGGAAAGTAACGTCGGCGCCGGGATCAACGAGGTAGCTCTGGCCGGGTGCACGTTCTTTTTTCAGAGCCAGGTCAAAGCCATTGATGATGATGCCTACTTTATTGGGCTCGTTGGGCAGCACCTCGGCGGCATCTCCAGCCACTGAGTTCCAGGCGATGCCGGGCCCCATTTGGATGCTGTCCGGAGCGAGCATGCGCACGTCAAACCAGTATTCCTCACCGGGGCTCAAATCTTCATTGGTGAAGTCGAATTTGACGGCTTTCACATCGGCGAGGTTGGCCGGGATGGCCATGGTCCAGTCGTTCACACAGCCGGAAGGGTCGTCGGGTTCTACCTCCGGGCGGCAAGGGTTGGTACTTTGGGAATACCAGACTTTGATGTCGGGGTCGGGTGAGCGCACGGTGTCCACCAGGTAGGGCACCCATTCGGTCAGTCGCGGGGTGGTGTTCAATTTGACACCCACATCGCCCAAATACGGAAAGATGTCGATCACTACGGCATTGGTCAAGGTGACATTGCCAGGGTTGGAAATTTTGAATCGCCACAACACACTATCGCCGGGATAGGTGCAACCCACACCGAGTTGGTTGGCATCGCTCCCGAGGTAGGTTGGGTTTTTGGCACCCTTGACGAATTTCTTTGTGCGCAGGGCCGTGATGGTGGGGATGTCGAAATTGGGATTGACGATCGCTGTACAGAGTGTATCACCGACGAAATTGTTGCCATTGAAATCAAGGGTTTCCACCAGGTCGCCCGTGCAGCTGACCACCCTTTCACCCACGCTTGCGAGCGGTTCGTTGATGATCGTGCCGCCAGAGCCGGGCTTGATGCGGGTTTTGAATTCATAGGCCACACATTTGTTGATAGGGAATTCTCCTGTAAATGACCAGCGCAGCATGGTGCGGCCCGTGTTTTCGAAATTTTGGATCACCTCGATCAGCGGGTTGCCCGACCCCAATGACAGGCCGGTCGTATTGCTCACAAGGGTGATGCTGCTGTCCACGAATTCGAGTTCAGCGGGAAGCAGGTCCATCAAGATCGGATCGGGCATTGTGTAGTTGGCTGATTGGTGGTTGCAGAGCTGGATGCGGTACACCACCGTGTCGGTAGCCAGACCCAATTCGACGTTGGGAGTTTCGGCCGGGGCATACGGCCCACTGGAGACGATGGTCTTGGATGGCCTGGGTGCGGAGGTCGTATCGGCCACCGTGATTTCGATTGCATTCTTGCAGAAATCATCTATGCCTGAAATGGGAATGCCCGAGCCAGACGAGGTGGCGAAGAAATCCAGCAAGCCAGTGGTGTCGGGGATACCGCATTCATTGGCATCGCAGAGGATGTCGAGGGTGTCGGTAGCAACGGCGTATTCGTTGCGAAGCAGGGTACCAGCTGGATTGCTCGAGTCGATGAATGCATTGAATCGAATTTCACATGACTCTCCAATGTCGAATGTTCCCGAGAAACGCCAGCGCAGCAATGTTTTACCCGTATTGTTGAAATTGGGAACGAGTTCGAAAGCGGGGTTCGTTCCGTTGTTGTCGAAGGAGATACCCGTGGTGTTGTTGACGATTTGGTAACTCCCTGCTTCGTACGTCATACCTGCTGGCAGCAAGTCGGCAACGATGGGATCGACTAGGGGCCCTTGAGAGACCGAGGAGTTGTTGTTCGGATCGTTGCCGTCGGGGCCGTCGTTCTCTACCAAAAGGCTGTATTGCACCCTCGAGCCCATGAAATAGGGGTTGCCGGTGGTAGGATCACCAGCCGGGGGCGTCACGTAGTTTATCGACACGTTTTTATCGGTGGCAATTCGCACGAGGTTGTTCGGTACGACGCATACAGCCACACTGTCCGAAGCCGACAACACGGACATGTCGAAGGGATTGACTCCCGTCAGCGTGGCCGTGTTGGTAAAAGGCACGTACAGCAAGGTGGAGTCGCCATTGTTTGCCAGTGGGTAAGAAGGCATGAACACCAGTTCTATACTTCCCCCTCCAAAACCCTTGGGTACATCGCCGAAGTCTATCTGAATGGCACTGACGTAGTCCCCTGTTTGGTAGCCGGGTATGCTGGACACATCGAACACATGATTTTGATCGGCGGGAATTCCTGATTGCCACACCGTCCAACTTCCCGAGTCGTTGAGCTCAGCCCTGATCGTGACTGGTACGTTGGTGTTGAAAGCCATGAAATCCAGGCGGATCAAGTCCAACTGGTGGGGAAGGCTATCAACGACAACGAAGTCATTGACCGTGGCAGTCGAATTGTTGGAAGGAGTGAGGATGTATTTGTACACCGAATCAATGGGGACGGCCCCCACGTCGGGTACCGATTTGTCGAGTGAGATGCTGAAAAAGGGAGGCAACAAGGGATCGGAAATGGTATCGAGGTCCATTACCATCGTGCTGTCCACGACGGCAAAAGCACTCATTTTGGCGATGTTCGGTTTGGGAATTTGGGTGGTCAGCCCGGTGTTGTTGTTGACGGAATCTGCAAAAGGGTATTGCACCACTACTTCCATGGTGCGGCAAGGGCCGTCGACCAGCAGGGTATCATTGAAGGTCCAGGTCACTACCCCTGGCGTGCCTCCGTCGTGCACACCTCCTTGGGTGGCGCTTAGGAAAACGGCTCCTGGCGGAAGGGTATCCGTCACGACCAGTGAATGGATATGCTGGTTTCCGATCACGGCATCGGGACAGACGCTCAATCGATAGGTTACGGGTTCATCGTGATAGATGGGGCCCGACAACAGGCTCTTGGTAATGCTCCACTTGTTGGTCGGATCGATGCCTACCGTCACCGTGAGAGCCGAGTCGATGGCCACCCCTGCGTTGGTGCTCGGCAGATAGGCGATGTTTGCCAAGGTGTCGTTGTTGGCTATGACACCCGACTTGATCTTGACCGTTATTTCTACCGTGCCGGAAGAACCGTCGGGCAGTCCTCCTTCCGGCGATACATTGTTGGCGAAGTCCCAAGTGACTGTGTGAGCTACCGGATCGTAAACTGGAAACACAGCCACGTTGCCATTTTGGCCATTGACGATGGCTGGGGTGGCATTCACGTACTCCACCTGCGGAGGGAGGGTGTCGATGAGCACAGCTCCTACACAATCGGTAGTCAAAGACGAACACCCGAAGTCGAGGGTGTAGGTGAGCAACTCACCAGAACTCGCCGTGGTTTTATCAACCGTTTTCTGAATGGTCACTTGCTGGCCATATGCGGTCAAGCATGCAAAGGCAAGGATTACGAGGGTGTGTAGGCGTCGAAACATCGTGGATGGAATTTTGGCCGACCCCACTTGCACGGAGCTACGTGTATTCGCGGATGGCCGGTTAGATGGGCAATAGCGCAGGGGGGAAAAAACTGCAGGGATGCCACCGAATAGTGCAGCAGCATCCCTGTAGCGATTTCTTTTCGAGGATATGACAGTCTTTGGAAAAGCAGTCGGGGAGACCCGTAGGCCGACATACCTGACGTGCAGCAACCCTGTGTCGGTGTGGGAACCAAACTCCAGGACACTGCACCCTTCATGGCATGCAACAACAGGATGGAAACGACCACCCTTATTAGGGGAATCATGAGGTTTCATGCGGGTGTACGCATTTTGGGTTTACAACTCCATGCAGCAAGCCACTCTGCCTGCACGGACAGTTTGCAGTCGTACCATTGGGGGGAATGGAATCAGCACAAATGGGTGGTGGCAGCAGCCAGGCTGCCCAAGGGTGGGTGTGTACGGAAGTTTTTGCTGTGGCGAAGGACTCGCGCAAAGGCTGGCCACACTGGCCTTCAAATCAAATGGGGGGAGTTAATGCCAACAAGGGCATGGAAGGTCGAAGCGCAAAGTTCAAGAACTGTGCCACCAGCAATTTCAGTGACATGCTATGAGGTTGGGGATTATAGCTCCGGCGAATGAAGATGATTATCACGCAAGGAGGATTTCCTGCCTGCCGACCCGTCTGGCTGCCCTGTCTGACGACCTGTCTGCCGACAGGCAGGCAGGCAGGCGGACAGGCAGGCAGGGAGGATGTGAGGATGTGAGGATGTGAGGATTGAGCGCACTGCAAAAAGTCACTTTACTGCGAAAAATTAGAAATCTCACTCCTGACAGCACTCGAAGTGCTGTCAGGAGTAAAACGCGCAACCCCTCAAAACCAAGGCTTTAGTGCGGACCAAACTTCACTCAAACAACGGAACACACGCCAACTCCAATAGAAAAAGGCTTTTTGCAGTGGACTCAGGATTTCCTGCCTGCCTGTCGTCAGACAGGTCTGCCGACCCGCCTGTCTGTCGACGGACAGGCCCGTCTGTCGACGGACAGGCCCGTCTGTCGACGGACAGGCCCGTCTGTCGACGGACAGGCCCGTCTGTCGACGGACAGGGAGGAATCGAGAAACCGAAGAGAGTCTATCCGCCCTGAAATTTATTCAGCTTGAATAACCGGAGCCATATAAGGATTATGGGAATAATAGGTCCGGTGATTCACTTTGAATGAAAATCATTCTGATTCAGGGAGTGGTGGATGTTTCCCCTCAGGCCTGGAGCGAGCCGGACAGGTTCAAATTATCCGCTTTTCCCTCCAACATCAATCGCCGGCACTATGGCTCGATGGCTTCCATCAGTGAGCGCCCAGTGCATGGAGCCGAGCAAACGAACGCCGGCATCACCTTGCTGCGCGCTCGATACCTCCCGCCACCGACAGGGCATGGCGGGAGGTTCGAAGCAGGATGCCAGAGAAGTGTTCAGCGTGACTTGACCATGAGCCGGGTCTTCTGACGGCCGTTTTCCAGTTGAAGATGGACGTAATAGGTGCCGGCTGGCCAGTCCTGTGCATCGATGAAGAACTCGTGGGTGCCGGCAGGCAGGCGCTTGTCGAAAGCCATGTAGATTTGTTGGCCAAATCCATTGAAAACACTCAAGCGGGCGCGTTCATTCACGCAGCTGAAGCGCACGCGGAAATGCCGTGAAAACGGGTTAGGGAAAGCTTCCACTTCGAGTGGAGGCAAGGTTTCGGTAGTGGCGGTGGTTTCACAACCCTGAATGAGGGGTATGTGCTGGTAATCCTCGAAGAGCAATGCACGCACTGCGTCGGCGGGCACCTGGAACCAATCCTCGAGCACCGAACCGTACACGTTGCGGAAGTCGTATTGCATGGCCACGGCGTCTTGCACTTCGGGGTTTTCGGGAATTTCTGGATTGTCGCCTATGAAGCCGGGAGCCACGCAAGATCCGAAAAGCATCAGGGGGGCGGCATCGCCGTGATCTGTACCGAGGCTTTCGTTGGAGCGGATGCGCCGGCCGAATTCCGAATAGGTCATGCACAACACGCGCTTGTCATGGCCTTGTTGTTCGATGTCCTGCAGGAAGAGGTTGACGGCGGTGCTGAGTTGGGAGAGCAACTGGGCGTGGGTGCCATTGGTGGGTTCGCCTGACACTACCTGGTTGGCATGGGTGTCGAAGCCACCGATGCTCACCACGTACACACGGGTTTTCAGACCACCCGTGATGAGGAGTGCAACGTTTTTGAGCGCTTGGGCGAGGCTGCTGTCGGCGGGGTAATCGACCACGTTGGCGCCAGCACTGGCAGCCGCTTCGATGGCGTCGGAATAGGCGTTGGTCTGTTGGAAACTGGTGCGCAGGAAGGCGAGTTCGTCGCCATAGGGCGTGTCGGGCAAGGGGTCATTGCCTGGGTTGGCCAAGGGGTTGATGTTGAACGGGTCGTTGATGGCCATGGAAAAGTTGGTCACGGTACCCTGACAGGTTTCCGAAACCAGTGAGCCGATGGTGATGGCGAATGGATCCGGGTAGTCGGCGTTGGGATACCCGGTCGGATAGTCGGGGTACTCTTGCTGAAAATAGCGTCCGAGCCAGCCAGTAGTCCACACTTCGTTGGCCGGGGAGGCGCTGTTCCAGATGTCGGTGCTGCGGAAGTGAGAGCGGTTTTGGTTGGGATAGCCCACGCTTTGCACCACGCTCATCTTACCATTGTCGAATACGTCCTTGAGTCCCGTCATGGCCGGATGGAAGGCATTGTCGAAGCCGACGTCCAACAGGGCGCTCTGCGGCAAGATGATGTTGCTGCGCACGTTGGCGAGCTTGTCGTATTGGTCGAGTGGTATGATGGTGTTGAGGCCGTCGTTACCACCAATGAGGTTGATGAGCACCAGGATGCGGTCGTTGTCGAGGTTGAAAGCGCTGAACAGGCTGCTCATCGGCATGGCGGAGAGGCGGAATCCGTTGAGCAAGATTGGCAGCGACAGGCTTGTTGTTTTTATAAATGTGCGGCGTTTCATGATTCCAGAGCTTTTAGCCGGGAATACAACCGGCATAGGTGATTAACTGAGGTGGAATTCGGGCATGCCCAGCATGGCGGTGAACAGGTTGCGGAGTTTGGACTCCACGGCTGCCTTGAGATTGGGGTCCGAAGGGTTGTTCAAGTAGTCACTGTATTCGACCGTCCATTCGAAGTCGGGCAGCCCCGGGATGAGCACGCCTTTGAGGGCGTCGAGCTGCGACTGGGTCAGGGGCCTCGGGAAATAGATCTTGGCCAGGTCCCTGATCATTGCGTTCGGGTCGGTTGGATCGGGCAGCTGCTCCACCACGGCCAACACATCTAGGCGCGCCAGAGCGCCAGCCCCCGTGTAACCCTGGTTGACGATGCGATTGGTGTAGGCAATGCGTACGTTGAGCGTGGCCGAGTTGATCCACGTCCGATAGAAGAGAGGCTCCTGGTAATAGGCTTTCCAGCCGGCCACGCTGGGCGCGGCGAAATAGACCATTTGCATGCCCTCGAAATTGAGCCTGAAGATGTTCCACAAAAGGGTGTACTGCTGCCGCAAGGTGTAGCCGCTCAGGGAGAAATTGGAATTGCGAAGCGCCGAAATGACGAAGTCGATCGGATTTTTGATCATGGGCCCCACGTAGAGCATGTCGAAAAAGTGCTCACTGCGTAACAGGGCTTCGAGCGCCGGTCTGATTTCGTAGTCGTTGTCGATGAGAATCTGGGCCATGGGCTCGATGACGTTCTGCTCGATTTGTTCATCGATCTGATAATAGACGAACCAGCGGTACAGCTTGCGACAGATGAAGCGGGCGCACTCGTCTTTGGTGAAAATCAGGTCGATCAGGTAGGCGTACTCCTTGTCGCCCATGTCGTTGATGATGGCGTTGCCAAAGCGGTGGGAAAGCAGTTTGGGAAGGGTATCGTGCCTGTTGGGAACGAATTCAGACAAGATGGGCTGGTTGGGGTTTGTGGTGTTGAACCCCCTGTCGCGCCAGCCCGTGAGCACGCGTGCCATTTGGATTACATCCTGTTCGGTGTAGTTGGTGTAATCGCCAGGGCCTACGGCAGGCCCCTTGCCAATGGTGAACAACTCCAGCAGCTCGCGAGCGTAGTTTTCATTCGGAGCCGTAGCGATGTTCTGGTTTCCGTTGAGGTACCTGAGCATGGCCGGGTCGATGGTGATTTTCTTGGTGAGCTCCCGGAAATTGCCCAGGGCGTTTTCACGAAGCAATGAGATGTACCGATACTCGAAACGGGGGTCGCCGATGTCGGCAGTGACGAAGTGGTTGTGCCAGAAAAGAGTCATCTTTTCCCGGATGGAATAGCCTTCCTGGAGCATTTGCATGAGGGTCCAGGCCCGCAGCGAACGGGCTCGTGAAGACCGGATCGACCCGTTATTCGGGCCGCCGGTGTAAGCTGCATCCACCCATGTTTCACCAATGGGCACCAAAGGGTCGTTTTCGTTATCGTAGTTGACAGGAGGGTCGGGCATGGGCCTGTCGGCGAGCAACTCGGAAAGAATGGTGTCCAGTCCTGCATCCACGGCCTTGAGGATCATGTCGTAGCTCGGCCCGAAGGTCGTTCGCCTGAGTAGGTGGGCGGCCTGCTCGAATCCGAAAGGTCCGGTGTAGGGTGCCAGGCCAGAAGTCACGGGCGGTGCCTGGAAAGTCGCCCTGCTTCGCTTGCCCAACAAGGTTGCGAGCGTTGCACGTCTATCCATACGGCTGGTTTTTGAAGATGAAAGTTGTGAGTTGATTCCTGGAAGACTCCGAGGGTCCGGGTGTGTCGATTGGAATTCGGGGCAGGTTGACGACGGTTGCCGACAGGATTCAATCGGCGAGGTTTAATTTGATTGAAAAAAATCCTGTTGGGTGATTCTGAAAAAATAGCGCCAAAGGCTGTGCATGAGGTGCACCCAACATGTGGTGCTCAGAGAGCCGAAATGGTTGCTCGAGACTTTGGTTATGACTACGATTCAAACGACGATCTGGTTGGGCTCGAGGGTAAAGATTGCTCCAGACAGTACGCAGCTGGTTAGACTTCCTCGACACACGGCTCCGAATCAGCCAAGGGTCAGGCACATGGCAGGCTCTTCCGGGAAACGCTTGTGATCAACACCTCGGGAGAGATTGAAAAATGGGACTGGAGGCAGGTCGATTCTCCAACGGAGCCCCTCCCAATCGAGCCATGAGTCCACTGCAGAAAGTCATTTTCGATTGGAGTTGTCTGCAAGTACTGTTGGTTGAGAAACCTGCCCTGCCCGTAGGTCAGACAGATCTGCTGTAAAAAGAGCACCAAGGACAGGTGATTGGCTGCCATGCCACTCTACGGCGATTTTGGGGTACGTTCCAGCACCCGGTCAGGCAAGGCCAAACATCTTGGCATAGCGCATCATCACGGCCGGGTCGGAAATTTTGATCTTGCCAGTGAAGATGGCCATCATAGGATTGAGCTCCCCCCGCAACAGGGCCAGGAAATTCTTCTCACTGACGGTGACCAAACATTCGGGTTCGCCTTCGTGGTGGTCGAGCACCTGCATGGCATTATCCCTGACGATGACACTGAACTGGCCACCACCTTCACCTTCGATGTCAAAGTGGATATTCGTCTCGACGTCCTCCAGGTATTCAGGCCTTATGCGCTTGGGCAAGACTTCGAAAAATTCTTTTGCAGATTGAAAAGGCTCATTGCGCAGTTCGTTGATATCCATGTGGCAAATGGTCTAAAGTCAAGAATGAGGGTTGTTGACTGAGTTCGGTATAGGATCTGGCACTGCGATCCCCATTGCCGAACGGCGAATAAAAACAAAAATGGGGGATCGGCCATTCAAGGGCTTTCCTTCATGGCAAAACGAGCAATTTCATAGGCGACATGCCATTGAACGTGGCGAAATAGGAGCCGGGCAGCCAATCGGACGTGTCGAGATAAGTCCTGCCCCCGCTGAGGTCCAGGGCTTGGTACTGGAGGCGGCCGAACATGTCGTAGATCCGGACGTCCACATGCATACCGGCATTCCATTCCAACACCACATAACCTTTCGAGGGGTTCGGGTACGCCTTTGGGCGATACAGGTTCGAAGCCTCAGCCGTGGGCAGGATATGATCACAGAAGTTCGTGTCGGGTTCCAGCTCGAGCCAGCCTTTGGGGTTGAGGTCCTTGCCGCTGAAGGCCGGGTAATCGGCCGGGTAGCGTTTGATGCGGAAGGTCAAATTGTCGTTTGGGGCAAGCTCCGTCCCCTGTGGCACAGGGTTTCCACCCTTGAGCGGGGTCACATACTCCCATACGATGCTGTCATCGGGTGTTACTTCGAAGGAATACCCCTGCCGACCCGAGCAGATGAGCCAATTGCCATTGGGCAATAACTGCACACTTGACAAACCAGTGGAATACATGCGGGTGGAGTCGCCGGGATAGGTGAACGTCCAATCGGGAGCAGCTGGCCCCCATACGTTGCCCGTCATGGGAAAGGTCCAGGAGTACATGTCGAATGGGGGGGTGAAGACGATGGCCCCCGAGAAGTCGGGGCCTACTCGGTTGTTGAAGGCAGCCACCTTGCCGTAAAAGGGATGAGAGGTAGGCACGAATTCGTCGATCCAATGGACGTCGTGCTGGAAAAAGAGCTGCTGGTCAGTGGGCGTCCCAGCCCGGTAAGTGGTTGGATTGCCCCAGCGGTACATCAGATCGCCACCGCGACCGCCAAGGCCACCCACGTGCCCGGCTGCTTCGGCGATGGTGGTGCTGTGGTCGATGATCCAGGCTTCGGAGAAAGTGGGAACGCTCACGATGATGAGGTCATTGATGGGATCGTAGTCGATGGAATTGGTGTGCAGCCAAGAGGGAGAGTTCACCTCGGCGGGATAGTTTAAATCGATGCGTTCGGGATGTGCAGCCACGTCGCCGTAGTTGGCTTTGGTGGAATCGAAGTCTTGCACCAGGTGATCCCAGGCATGCCACTCCCAGACGATGGAGTCCAGTTGTGGACTCACCTCGAAGATGGCGTCGCTCCACAGGACGTTGCTGACGAGCAAAGACGTATCCATGCCGGCAGCGATGAGCTCATCGATCGTTTTGGCCTCCCAGGCAATCATGAGGATGTGGCCATTTGGCATCACGGCGATGTCGTGGTGGAGTCGGCGCAGGCTGTCGTTCATTTCGAAACTCCACAGCAGGTTGTTGTCCCAGTCCCGGATTTCCACGATGGCCCCTCCCCCACCCGTCCAGATGGGATTGCCGGCTACGGAAGCAGGACGCTTGGTCTTGACCAGCCTGCCATCGGGCAACAAATAGGCCGTATTGCCGGGGCGCCAGGAGGGATCGTCTTCCCAGACGTGTACGATCTGGCCGCAATTGTCCAGCAAATACACGTTGGGTTGGTTGTGGGGATAGAGCAGGTTGTATCCTTCAAAGGAGTTCACGGGTTTCCAGCTCAACAAGCCGACGGTGTGTTGTGCGAAAAGGCCCGTAAGGCATAGCAAGCCAAAAAGGGTGAGTATTGATGCGCGCATGTATTTTGGTTTGGTCTCATTCACGATCAGCGGCCAAAGATAGGTCGAGAGGCAAAGACAGAGGGCCGAAAGATTGGTTTGTGCCTTCCAGCTGACGAGTAGGCTGCGCTTACCAATCGTCGAAGTCCAATTCCCAGCTCTTGAGGGCATCGATTTGGCGACGCTCCTTTTTAGTAGGGCGGCCCGCCCCCTTCTCACGCCTGCCTGGCACCACATTCCCGGTAAACCAGGCGTTGAACTTGTTCATCTCCTCTTCGGGGGTGAGGTTTTCGTAGCACGTTTGCGCAAGGGGCGCCCCCACCCGCTTGTCGATGAGCTTTTTGACCAGGAACTCCAGATTGAATCCTCCTTTTTTCACAAACACATGCTGGCCCACGGCCACCTTGTCAGAGGGTTTGGCCACCGACTCGCCTATGCGAACCTTGCCTGCCCGACAGGCATCCGACGCCACCGTGCGCGACTTGAAGATGCGCACGCTCCACAGCCATTTGTCTATTCGAACTTTGTCCATGCGTCAACCACTTTCAGTTTGGTCCTGGTTGTGCTTTCTCCACGCCAAGATGCAAGGCCTTCGGCTGCTCATCGCAGCATCCCGTCCCCCAGGGGTTTATTCTCGGCTGGCTCTCCTTCCTGCCCGCCGACCGTGATGAAGCGCACCTTTACCTGGAATCTGGGGTTGAGGCTCTTGACGACAGGTGTGAGCATCGAATCGAGCAGTTCGGCAGCCCGCTGCTTGGCTTTGTCGTACACGTCGCTCTGCTGCGCCTCTGTGCGAAAGGCCCTGCGCAACAAGTCCATGTTCTTGTTGAAATCCTCGGGGTCTATTTCACGCAACCAGCCGATGTCCAGCTTGTCGATGCGGGGATAGACCTCGTGGCTCAGGATTTCCGGTTCCGGCAAGGTGACGATGACCAGTCCTGCCCGCTCATTGAGGGTGATCTCGAAATGTTTGTCGAGTTTGAAACCCACTTTCATGATAGAAATGGCAGTCATCTCCATTTCACTGCTCGACACGTCCAAGCCCAGAAAACGGGTCTGCTTGTTGGCGGCAATGCCCTTGCGGTCGCGGATCTCCATTGTTGCCAGCTCGGCAATGGCTTTTTCGACGCGTTCTTGCAGGATGTTCTTGCTGCGGTTGAAGTCTTCGATGGCGGCCTGCTTTTTCAAGCGTTCGATCATGGGCTGAAGGGCCTCGCGCATGGCTACGCCGCACGGTGTGTCGGCCTGTTCGCCTTTGACGTAGATTTTACCCTCTTCACTCGGCAACACGGCCGCGAGCACCTGGTTGATGAAAAAACAAGTGTACTTGGTAGCCACTTCCCGAAACACATCCACGGCATTGGTGAACTCGCTCTTGTACCAGGAGGCGTACAAAGACGAGGTGGAATCCGTCATCGCGACGAAATCCGCATACATCATCTCGCGGATGGAAGGATGGTAGCGCTCGTACTGACGCTCCACGAGCAATTGCAGGCTGTCGCTGAGGCCCATGCGCCGGGCCACGTGCCTGATGAGCGACAGGTTGAAATCGTGCACGAGTTTGTCGAATTCATGGGCATAGCGCTCAGGATTGGCGAGGGTTGGCAGGGCATCCTCCAAGTTGACCTCGGGGCGAAAATCAGCAGGGACGTATGTCAACAGCGCTTCCTTGGGTATGTCGGCCAGGCCGCCTCCGCCCGATATCCATTTGAAAGCGCCTATGCCAATGATGCCCACGACCGCCAGCAAAAGGATCACCCTTATGGGGCTCATCGAAGCCCCACCGCCGGGTGGTGGTAGGTTGTATCTGCTCATGTGTTAATTCCTTGAATTTAGGTTTGTCGTCGTCTCATGTATGCTTGGCCTTTTGTCGGAGGTACTCCACGAAGTCGGTGGCAGGTATCCGTTCGAGACGACATTGCCTGGCCATGGTAACGAGCTGGCCGCGGTGATAGGTTGAGTGGTTGAAACAATGCTGGATCATTTGCCAGGCAGCCAAGCGGCCCGGTATGCCTGCCAGGTTGTGGAATTCGATTTCTCGCTCGAAAAAGGCATCGGGCTGCCCGGCGATGAACCCGGCCAGATCGGCACTTTGCTTCACCCAGCCCTCCAGTGCCTCTGCGAACGAACCTTGGAAAGAGGCACTCGGGAAGGCCCTCGGGCTACGACCGTTCAGCCGCTCCAACCAAATTTTCTCGGCATCCCAAATGTGCAACACGGTGGCATGTACCGAAGGAAAACTGGATACGATGGGCTGCCTTGCTCGTGCTTCATCCAACGATTCGAACAAAGCGGCCAGCCGTTGGTTGGCCCAGTGGTTGTACCTCGAAAAGTCGATCCAGATCGATTTGAGCTGCATGTAGCCTTGGTTTGAAGCAGACTGCGAAGTTACCAAAACCCCAACGGCCAAAGGGATTTTGCCTCTATGATTCTTTCATCGCTCCGGTGGATGCGGAAGCGAACCTCCCCTCATCAAAGTTGGACAAGCGCCAAGCCAAGTCAACCCGTCACGCCCACCTGATCATGGCAACCCAAAACGCCTTTTTTGACAAGCCCACAAAACGCCATTGGCCCCACGTCACGGCTACTGGCGTTCGAAGCCGGCAAAACCCTGCCGGGAAGACATCGTAAGCGCAATGTGATGACGTAAGTAAGGCTCGACCAGCCAACCCCTCATGCATTCCACTCCCATGCGTCCCATGTCACATTTGCGATCACGAGGGTAAAAAGTCATGGAAAGGTTGGCTGAAATTCGCCGCAAGCTTTCCTCACCTATCGATTACACGCTCCACACACTATCCGACACGCCCACTCGGGCCTTTCCAAAAAACAGCACTTCAGAAGGAATACTTCGACAAACAAAACCGTGGACTGCATTCACTCACGAAGCGTCTAACCCTTTTTTTTCATTGCAAAACCGATTTAAGTCATGAAACAGATCCATTTGTTGATTCCCGCCTCAGGCCTGGCCCCATCCGAGATCAAACAGGTTTGCAGAGGCCTCGAAGAACTTTGGGAGCAGCTCGGCAAACGCGCCCGCAAGCAGCTGCAGATCACCGTCGTAGTTGATGTGGACACACGCCTGACTCCCAACCAAAGGGAAATGCTGTCCAGGTTGCACGTTGGGTACAAAGACGCTTCAGCGGTAGAAGCCGAACAGCCGGGAGCCCTCCAGTTGGTGGTTTTGGCCTCAGCCCGTCTCGTGTCCGAATGGTCGGCACGCGCCGCTACCAACGCCTGGCCAGTGCTCGTGTTCACGGCAAATGCGCAGCCAGCCTGGCTCGACACGCCTTCGATCTGGTGTGTGAGAACCGGTGAAAACGCCCTGGGACAAACCCTGGCAGAAACCTTGACAATGCTGATTCAAGATCCAGGTTCTTTGGAACACCTTGCGCGAATGGCATCCAAAGACTCCAGCCTCGAACAACCGATGCCTGCGCCCATGCAAATTCGTACTCCCTACGGAAGCCCTACGCCCCAACGGGTTCATGGCATCCATTGAGGCCTGGCTACTCGAGCCACTCAGGATGGACGATCAAGATGCACGTAAACCCAAGCCTTTTTTCAAATCGAGCGGGACACCTTCTGGGTGTTCCGCTTTTTTCGATACGCAACCATAGGAGGGCTCCAGCCCTACAGAGCAGGTGGCTGAATGGTGATGATGCGAAGTTGGATCTCGTTGGCGGTGGGAAGCCTTTTGAGCGTATGCAGGACGGAATCTGCCTCGGCGATGTCGCTGTAAACGAGCCCAGAGAATATCAGGAAATCGGTGCGTTTTGAGTCGAAGCAGGCCCAGGGTAGTAGCGTGGCTCGGACGCCAAGCTGTTGCAATTCGACGAGCAACATGCGAGCATCCTCCTCGGTGCCGGTGGTAGCGATGTGCACGATGTATTGCGGTTCCCTGAAGTTGTTGTACCGCTCACAGGGATAGGCGCTGTAGTCCACCTTTTTCGGGTTGGATGCATGGCTTGGTTCATTGGTGTACCAGTCGTCAGGCTTGGGCACCTGAGGTTTTGCTTCGACGATGTACTCGGGCTGTTCGTGCAACTGGTTGGATTGGCTGTTTGCAATTTCTTGCCTGAATCGGTCGGGATCGACGCGCTGGACAGGTGCATCTTTCCATTCCTGCACACCAATCACGGCCGCTACGATCAATGAAAATGTACCCAGGGCCAGTTGTTTGAACCAGGACTTCTGATAGCGGTAAATGGAGGGGCTTTTCACGGTGGAAGGCCCTACCCTGTTCCACAAGTACTGCCACCATGTCTGCGGCAGACGAGCAGTTGAAATGGCAGTCGAATCCTCGACGACGAGGGGTTTGCGCCGCCCCTGGAACAAATCTTCCCTGGCAGGGGTGATGAGCACCCGCGTATCGAGCTCTCCGGTGACGAGTACCAGTCCAATCCCGTTGCGCACACACTGATTCTTCAGCTCGATGAATTGGGGATCGTTGTGGGAGGAGAAAACCCCTTCGGCCAAGGCAATCCATTGTTCGTCGGCGTGGTAGCGCTTGAACTGCTCTACCGCATAGATGTAGCGATAGCGGCTGAAATGCCTGCCGATGAGCACGTAGCACCCTGCTACAGCGAGCAATACGAGCACAGAGAGGCCGACCCTGGCCCAGAGGTTTTCAGGGGTTATTTGATGAAATCTGTACACGTAATTGAGCAGGTAAAGCAGCACCAACGCCAGGGCTGCAACAGCCAAGGCATCGGCCACGAGCAAGCTCCATTGGTATTTGAACAAGACCTCGTCGCGCTTGTCGGCGCTGGTTGCTTCGATGGTGGCGATGAAGCGTTTGCCATCGGGTTTTACGAAGGCATAATAACCATCGGCAATGATTCCACCGGCACCTCGCAGGTCGAATTTGGACTCGGGGGGAAATCGTTCGTCGCGGATGCGGTTTCGGTAGTACTTGCGCAGGAAACGCAAGGCCACTTGCTTGACGACGTTTTCGGTGAGCTGTTCCACAGGGTGTTCGGCTTTGGCGGCGAAGTTAACACCTGTTGGCGTGGCATTGGCTTTCACATGAGAAAAAAGCCCATCATGTCGCAGGCCATTCGCGGCCATACTCATCGGGCAGCTGCGTACTGTTGCCACAAGCGGATGGTCTGCATGGCCTCCTTGACGTCGTGTACCCGCAGGATGGAAGCCCCTTGCAGGAGCGCAGCCATGTGCAAGGCCGTGGTGCCATTGAGGGCTTCCGCAGGTCGCACCTCCAGCACCCGACAAATCATGGACTTGCGAGAAATGCCAACGAGGAGGGGTTTTTCGAGCATGTGGAAATCGGACAGGTGCTTGAGAAGGCTGTAATTGTGCTCCACCGTTTTACCGAAACCAAAACCCGGATCCAAAATCACGTCCACGACGCCAGCCCCTTGGAGGCGGTCCACCTCGCGAATGAAAAAGTCCAGTACCTCGCGCACCACGTTTTCGTAATGGGGATTTTTCTGCATGTCGGCCGGGGTACCCTGCATGTGCATGAGCACATAGGGCACGCCGAGTTCGGCCACCGTGGCATACATGGCTTCATCGAATCGGCCAGCAGAAATGTCGTTTACCAGGCAAGCGCCAACCTCCACAGCAGCCCTCGCCACACCGCTGCGGATGGTGTCCACGCTCAGAAGGGCCTCGGGAAAGGCACGGGACAGCGCCTCCAGCACCGGCAACACCCTGCGACGTTCTTCCTCCTCCTCGCAGATGGGGGCGCCGGGCCTGCTCGACATGCCACCCACGTCTATGAATGTGGCCCCCTCCTCCAACATTTGTTCGCACCGGCGGAGAGCCGCATCGACGCCAAGGTGTTGACCGCCGTCATAAAATGAATCTGGCGTGACGTTCAGAATGCCCATGACCACCGGGGTGTCCAATTGGACGAGTTTGCCCTTGCAATCGAGGGTCCGCTGCGGACGAAGGATGTGCATGAATAGAGGATTTGTGAAAATGAGTAAACGACCTTGCCCACCTACCCAACTCAACGCGTCACGCATCACGAGTCACGCGTTTCGCGTCACGAGTTACGCGTCACGACTTACGCGTCACGTGTCACGTGTCACGCGTCACGACTTACGACTCACGCCCTCCTTCGAGCTCGAGCCATTCGAAGATGCGGGGCAAAGGGTCCTCGTTGGAGCTGTTCAAAGGCACCACCAGTTTCGCCTGTTCGTAGAATCGGCTTCGTCGGTCCAGCATTGTGCGAATGAACGCGGCCAACTCAGAGGACGACAAGCCATCCACCAAAGGACGCCCAGAAGCTTTGGAAAGTCGGCTGAACAAAACGGGAAAGGCCGTTTTCAAGTACACCGTTTCGCCGTGGGCATTCATCCATTGCATATTGTCGAAAAAACAAGGGGTTCCACCTCCTGTGGCCACTACCACCCGATCCGATTCGGCCAAGCTGCGCAAGGTGCGAGCCTCGATTTTTCTGAAGGCCTCTTCGCCCAGCTTGGCAAAGATGGCTGGTATGTGCATGCCGGCTTCCTGCTCGATCAATTCGTCCAGATCGACGAAGCGCCAGCCGAGGCGGTCGGCCAACCGGCGGCCCGTCCAGCTCTTGCCCGCCCCCATGAATCCAATGAAGAAGATGCGCATACCAGCTTTTTGAGCGATGAACGAAGGAAGTCTTCCAGGCATCCAGGCAAATCAAAGCAGTTTGCTACAATGTGCAAAAACAGACCGAGCGTTGCGTCTGGTTGCCAGATCGGTGAGTTTGGCCGTATGGGATGGCTTGCGTTAACTTTGCTCGCCGCTGACGGTTTGCAGTAATGGCTCGACGAATGCCAATCCTTCCATAGATTCACCATCCTCTCACATCACCGCAACAGAATACGAGGGACTATGAAAAAAACACCACTGGTATCGCGGCTTCCGCTCTGGCTTCCAGCGCTGTTGCTAATCGGCAGCCTGTTCTGTGCGGGTTGCCAGGAAGACAACAGCGCCGACGAAGTGGAGACCATACCGGCGCAGGGTAAGATCAGTGAAATCATCCGCAACCCGGTGAGTGCCGAAGGTGAAGTGGACACCGTCAACGTGGCCAAGATGACTTTCGAAGACCCCGACTACGAGTTTGGAGAGGTCAGGGAAGGGCAGATCGTGCGACACATATTCAAATTCACCAACACGGGCAAAGTTCCATTGGTCATTTTCAACGCCAAGAGCACCTGTGGCTGCACCGTTCCCTCCTGGCCCAAAGACCCCATCGAACCGGGCAAGCAAGGTGAAATCCTGGTGGAATTCAATACGAGCGGAAAAACCGGCTTCCAGGAGAAACCCGTTACCATCACCGCCAATACCTATCCCTCGACGACTCGGGTGTATTTGAGGGGTCTCGTTCATGAAGCCAAAACGAAATAACTACTGTAAAACCAACTTCTTCGACACATGCAAACACTGATCATCCTACAGGGTGCCGGCGGCAATGCCGGAATGTTCAACCTCATCTTCTTCGGCCTGATCATTCTGGTGTTCTGGCTCTTCATCATCCGCCCGCAGGCCAAGCGTCAACGCGAGCAAAACCGCTTCCTCTCCGAGCTGCAAAAGGGCCAGACGGTCGTCTTGGCAAGTGGTATCATCGGCAAGATCAACAAGATCGAAGGCGAGATCGTAACCTTGGAGATCGGCACGAAGAATTACATTCGAGTGCTCAAAAGTGCGGTGAGCAAAGAAATGACGGATGCCCTGGACAAATCAGCGGCCGATGCAGGTGAATGATTCCCGCCGTGCCGGCAACCGAATCGATGGAAGAAAGCGTTTTCCGAAAGGCTGCATTCGAGTTGCTTTTTGAAAGAAGTATCACAGCAAATCGAAGACGGCCAATGTCTCCCACATTGAAATTGAGTGATCGATTTTGAACGTCGGTTCATCGGGCGAGGTGCCGAGCTGCCCCCGCCAAAGCTGGACGCCAGCGAGGCAGGTACCAAAAAGACCATTCTTTTGATCCTCGAGCTGCTTGCAAGCGACAAAACCGCTCGAGGGCGTAGATTCATCGCGAGGGGCAGGCGTGCTCGCCTTTCCACAACTTGCCACCGAGCTGTCTTTCATTTTTAGTCATGGATAAACTCGAAACACCATCCAGCACACAACGCAGCGAAAGGCTCATTTTGGTCTTTTCGATGTTGTTGTCGTTGGTGTTGTGGTTTGCTCTGAAACTTGCCAAGGATTACGACTACCCCATTGCAATCCAGGTACAGTATGAGCTGCCGGCAGGTATGATCCATCAGCAACCACCACCCAAGCAATTGACGGTAACCTTGCATGCCAGCGGCTGGCAGTTGCTCAAGCAAAGCCTCTCACTTCATCAAAAAACGCTGAAAATCGACCTGACCAACCGCAAATCGGGGGGCATCGAACGCAACGAGCTCATTACCCTTGCCACCTCGGTGTTGGGTATGGAGGTGGTGGATGTCGATCGCAGCTACATACCCATCGATCTGGTCAAAACCACTTCTCGCAGGGTGCCCGTGGTGCTCCAAAAACAGATCACCCTGCGTCAGAACTACCTCTTGGCAGGTCCCGTGGTCATCGAGCCGGACAGCGTCACAGTGACCGGGCCCGAGGAGGAAATAAAAAGGATCGATCAAGTGCCTACGGAAGTGCTGACCCTGAGCGACCTGAACCGAAGCATGGAAGTAGTATTGAAACTCGAAACGCCTCCCTTGGAGACCATCCATTTCGACCACCACCAAGTAAAGGTTCGCTTGCCTGTGGAGCAGTTCACCGAGCTGGAGTTCGATGTGGCAGTTTCACTGAGTGAACCATTGAAAGAGGCCGTCGTTTACCCACGCCGTGTCAAGCTGTGGTGTGTGACAGCCCTCAGCAATGCACAAGGAATCCAGGCCACGGATTTCGTCATAGGTATCGACGAATCGGAGCCGGGATTGGCGGCGGGATTTCCCTATGCGCCATTGAAAGTGCTGGCCAAACCGCCCCAGGCCCGCAACATCAGGCTGTCGAGCAATGCCGCCGAAATCTATTTCTTCAAGTAATTCACCAAGCATGAATTTTCACCCTTCCAAAACGACGACACTATGATAGTGCTGAAAATCATCGGAATCATTTTATTGGTCATCATTGCCCTGTTGGTCATTGCGTATTTCGTCCAACCCGCTTTGTTGACCCTTCCCTACACGACTTTTCTGAAGCTGTTCGTCAAGAACCCACCCTTCGTACCAGTAGAAGAACACTTTCCCCAGCACAAAATCCTGCGCGACAACTGGCAGGTGATCCGCGACGAACTGCTCGAAGTGCTCAAAGACCCTGAGAGTGTGCCCAAATTCCACGAAGTGGACAGCATCCAGCGGTTCATCTCTGCCCGCGACGATGTGCCTTGGCGCACCTTTATCATCAAGGCCTATGGCAAATGGGTGGAAAAGAATGCGGCAAAAGTTCCTCGGACCGTGGAGCTGTTGAAGCAATGCCCGCAGGTCACTACCGCCATGTTCAGCATTCTCGATGGGGGCAAACACATTCCTCCGCACATGGGCTTTTTCAAGGCAGTGCTTCGGTACCACCTGGGTCTGATCGTTCCGACCGACGCCCCTTGCTACATCATCGTCGGCGGGGAGAAATACTCTTGGAAAGAAGGCGAAGACGTGCTGTTCGACGACACCTACATGCACGAAGTGTGGAACAAAAGCACCAACAGGCGGGTAGTGCTCTTCTGCGATGTGTATCGTGAAAAGGGTCTGCCCAAATGGGTGCAGGTGCTCAACAGGAAGATGTTCAACTTGCTGGCCGGTTCCAAACGACTGGCCAAAGCCCTCAAGAAGGCTGAAGTGACTAAAGACATCGAGAAAGAGGAAGCCGTCGCCTGAGATGAAACTCCTCATCACCAGCGCCACCGAGGTCGAGGTGGTTCCTTTGCGGAGCCACCTCGATACGCATTTTCAGAAACTGCCCGAGGGTGGTTACCGAAAGGGGCAATGTGAGGTGTGGCTCGTGCTGACAGGCGTGGGCATGATGGCTACTGCGTGGCAGCTGGGCCGCTTGTTGGCTGCGCATCGCTTCGACCTGGCCATCCAGGCAGGTATCGGGGGCGCCTTCGATCGAGAAGTGCCACTGGGCACTGTCTTCAATGTGGTAAGCGAGCAACTCGGCGACCTGGGTGTCGAACATGCCGATGGGTCGTTCAGCTCCGTCTTCGAACTCGGGCTCATGGACCCCAATGCCTTTCCTTTCCAGCAGGGCCGACTCGTCAATAGCGAAGCGGGGTACGAATTTCTGCCCCGCGCAAAGGGTTTGACCGTCAATACCGTGCACGGTTCAGCCGAGGGCATCCGCCGCGTGCAGGCCCACTTCGATGCGGACGTGGAAAGCATGGAGGGAGCTGCTTTCTTCTTCGCTTGCCTACTGGCTGATCAGCCTTTTCTCGAAATCCGTTCTATTTCGAACTATGTGGAACCACGCCGGCGCGACGCCTGGGACATCCCCCGAGCCGTGGACCGCCTGAACCAGACCCTCGTCCAGATGTTAGACACACTGCTCAACATCGGCTGAAATATGAACCACTCGGATACGCCCTTGCTCTCCATTCCCAAGAAAATAGAAGTACTTCCCTATTTCCAGGTCGAGACCCTGCCGGAGCCTGAACATCCCAAGCCTGTGGCCTTGCAAGGCTTGAGGGTGTTTTTCTTCCTGGCTGGTTGGCTGCTCCCGGGGCTCGCCGCTCAGATTGCGCTGCGGATCTTTTCTCGCCCGCGAGTGCGAGCCCGGCATCGCCGCAGCGACGAGCTGCTCGAGGCGGCTCAGCGCTTCGAAATACCCTATGGAAAAATGAAGCTGAAAGCCTATCAATGGGGGCAGCACGGTGATACCGTCCTGCTGGTGCACGGTTGGGAATCGCGGGGCACGGCACTGCGGCATTTCGTGCCGGCACTGCGCCAGGCGGGATACAAAGTCGTGGCCTTCGATGCGCCTGCCCACGGTGATTCCCCTGGCACGCATACCGACCTGGTGCACTATGCCGGTTCGGTGAGGGCCGTCATGCAATACCTCGGCGATGTGCGCCACGCCATTACCCACTCCTTCGGTGGTTCCACCACGGTATTTGCCATCAGCTACCTGGATCCAAGTCTTTCGCTCGACAAGCTGGTGCTCATCGGCGTACCCGCCAGCTCCCGCAAAGTGGTTGCCGACTACCTCGACATGATCGGCATGCCGGCTCCCGGCCGACAGCGCTTCGGTCAGATCATGCAGCGCAAATACCAAAACCTCACTTTCGACGAAGTGGACGTGGAGAGTGCGTTGGCGAAAGCCCGTGTCCAACAGGTGCTGGTGGTACACGACAAGGCCGATCAGGCCGTACCCTTCGAGTCGGCAGAACGCATTTTCGAAAAACACCCCCACGTCAGCCTACTGGTCACCCAGGGATTCGGACACTACCGACTGATGCGGCAGCCAGCCGTCATCGAACGAGTGGTGAATTTCCTGACCCAACCCATTGCCCAGGCTTAGCTTGTGCCTGGGCACCCTGCCAACGCCTCTGTCTTTTTCTGTTCGTATCATTGCGCCCTCATTGCCTCCATCATTGGTAATGGCCTGCGAAAAATCAACCGATAACCAGCAAGATCCATGGAATTCGTCCTGCCCAACCTTGCCAGCTTCGATACCTGGATGAGCCTCCTCACCCTTACCTTTCTCGAAATCGTCCTGGGCATCGACAACATCATTTTCATCAGCATTGCCGCAAACAAGCTTCCCATCGAGAAGCAAAAGCGCGCCGCCAACATCGGGCTGCTGCTGGCCATGATTCTGCGGATCGTCCTGCTGTTCGGCATCTCGGTGCTCATCGCCATGAGCGAACCCTGGATCACCATTGATACCGCGGTCGTGCAAGCCGCATTTTCGGGGCAAAGCCTGATTCTGATTGCCGGCGGTATCTTTCTGCTTTACAAAAGCACTTCCGAAATACACCACAAGCTCGAGGGAAGTCACCTCGAAGCAGCTGGAATTGCGCGTAAAACGGCCACCCTCTCGGCTGTCATCATCCAAATCACCTTGATCAATATCGTTTTCTCATTCGACTCCATTCTGACTGCCGTGGGAATGACCAATGGCATCCATGGTGCGCTGGTCATCATGATTCTGGCCGTAGTCGTTTCGGTTGTCATCATGATGCTCTTTGCCGTGCCCGTAGGACGCTTCGTCAACACCCACCCGACGATTCAGATGTTGGGCCTGGCGTTCCTGATCCTGATCGGTTTCATGCTCATTGCCGAAGGTGCTCACATCGGTCACCTGCGCATCGCCGGCACCGAAGTCGGCAGCGTGCCTAAAGGGTACCTGTATTTTGCAATCACTTTCTCTTTGTTCGTGGAATTCCTCAACATGCGGCTGCGCAAACAGCAGCAACCCGTGCAGTTGCACGGCGTACAAGAAGAAGCCGTCAAGGAAGGCGTCATCAAGTGATTGCCGCCGAAACCGTCCAAGCAAGCTCTTTTTCCAAGTAACGGAGCACCCAGACGTTCACCAAACCCAAACGAAATGAAGTTCACACAACAATCCGACCTTGCATTGCTCGTGCTGCGCGTCACCTTCGGGAGCCTTATGCTAATCAACCACGGATGGGGCAAAGCCATGAAAGTGCTGGCAGGCGACTGGAGTTTTGGCGACCCTATCGGGCTGGGCCCTGCCCCCTCGCTGATACTGGCTGCGTTTGCCGAAGCGCTCTGTTCGGCGCTGGTGGTGCTGGGCTTGTTCACCCGCTGGGCCACCATTCCACTCATCATCACCATGCTGGTGGCGGTTTTCGTCGTGCACATCGGAGACCCCCTGAAGAAAATGGAAATGGGATTGCTTTACCTTGCAGCTTTTACCGCCATCTTCCTCACAGGTCCTGGCCGGTACTCACTCGACGAGCGTTTCAGAAAAATTTGACATGAGTCACTTTTCATCGATCCTACTCTTTTTGTGCGTTCTCCTGCTGAACAGCTGCCAGTCGGAGCAAGGTAGCGAAGGGAAATCCTCCTATCTGGTGGCCGAAGGCAAAACGATGGGCACTTACTATCGCGTGACCTACTACGACAGCCTTCAACGCGATTTCAGCCGGCCCATCGACTCCCTGCTCGTAGCCGTCAACGAGGAAATTTCGACTTACATCCCCACCTCTACCATCTCGCGGTTCAACCAATCGGAAAAAGGCATCGACCTGGGGCTTTACTACAAGCAATACGCCGAATGCATCGAAGACATCCGCTATTGCGGTGCCATCGAGAACAAGCATTTCTTAGCCAATTTCCTGGCGGCGCGGGTGGCGTGGGCCCGGACGAATGGCGCCTTTGACCCCACCATCATGCCACTCGTCAATTATTGGGGCTTTGGCTATACGCCCAAGCGCCCCGTCACCCAGGCCGACAGCCTGGTGGTCGATTCGTTGCTCCAGTACGTGGGCTTGGACAAGGTGCAACTCCACACCGAGGACGGCACGGTGAAACTCACCAAATCCCTGCCGGGTGTGCAGCTCGATTTTGGGGGCACCGGTCAAGGCTATGGCATCGATGCCGTGGCAGAGTGGCTCGAATGGCAAGGCATTCACCACTACCTGGTGGACATAGGAGGCGAGTGCCGGGCCCGAGGAGTCAACCCCCATGGCAAGCCCTGGACCATCGGCATCAACACCCCCAAACCGGAAGCCGGCGTGGACGAGTTCACCCGCGTGGTGCAACTGACCGACATGTCCGTCTCTACCTCTGGCAATTACCGCAACTTCTACGAAGTAAACGGCCAGAAATACAGCCATTTCATCAGCCCCTTCACGGGCTTTCCGGAAAAGAGCAACCTGCTCAGTGCCACGGTCTTTGGCCGGGATTGCCTCATGCCCGACGCCTACGCCACGGCGTTCATGGTCATGGGGCTGGACAAGGCCTGGGAGCTGGTGAACGGCCTCGAGGGGATCGAAGCGCTGTTCATCTATGCCGATGAAAAGGGAGATTTGCAAGTAAAATACACGGCAGGCGTAGCCAAGATGCTCGTGGAATGAGTCGCTACGCCTTTCAATCCCTACTTTCTGCCAACCATCGTACTATGGAATTAGAACTCAAACGGGACCTGTGTTTTTTCGACATCGAGGCCACGGGTCTCAACGTCATCCGCGATCGGATCATCCAGATCGCCATCGTCAAATTTTTCAAAGACGGACGTGACCCCGAAGAGCGCACCTGGCTCGTCAACCCTGGCATCCCCATCTCGGCCGAGGCCATGAGCGTGCACGGCATCCGCCCCGAAGACGTTGCCAACAAACCTACCTTCCCGCAAGTGGCCAAAGAAATTTTCGACTTCATCGGCGAGGCCGATTTGGCAGGGTACAACATCAGCCGCTTCGACGTGCCCTTGCTCATGGAGGAATTCGCTCGGGCCGGCCTCCATTTCGACATCGACAACCGCCGACTGGTGGACGTGCAGCGCATCTTTTACAAAATGGAGCCCCGCAACCTGCGAGCAGCTCTGCGATTCTACTGTGGCAAGGAAATGGAAGACGCCCACGACGCCTTGGCTGACGTGCGGGCCACCATCGAGGTGTTCAAAGGCCAATTGCGGATGTACGAGGGTGTGGACTACGTGGACGACGAAGGCAACGTCACGCCCCAACCCATCCGCAACGACGTGGAATACTTGCACCATTTCACCCAGGACGAGCGCATCATCGACGTCACCAACCGACTCAAATACAATGAGCAAGGCCAAATAGTCTTCAATTTTGGAAAGTACGTGGGCAAAACTTTCGACCAGGTTTTTGAAGAAGACAGAAATTACTTTTATTGGATCCTCAATAAGGACTTCTCCGTGCAGGTCAAGAACACCGTGCGCAAATTCCTGCAATCCAAAGAAGCCAAACACTGACATCATCCCCGCCGGCTGTCCGAAACACTGTTGAAACACTATAAGCGCAAACCAACTTCCCGGATCATGATTCGGCTTTCTGAAATTTCCACCACCCCCCCGGAAAATGCCAACCGCAAAAAGCTCGAAAAGCTCACCGATCAGTACCAGGAGCGCATCGGGGAACTGAATGAAATCCTTCGTGCCGAGCGCAACCACGCCGTGTTGGTCGTGCTGCAAGGCATGGACGGCAGCGGCAAGGACGGCGCAGTGAAACGGGTTTTCAAAGACTGCACCCACTTCAATGTCAGCGTCTATCCCTTCAAAAAGCCCACGGAGATCGAATTCGCCCACGACTTTCTCTGGCGCGTGCACCAACAAGTGCCTGCCAAAGGCGAGATCAAAATTTTCAACCGCAGCCACTACGAAGACATCCTCATCCAACGCGTACACGGCTGGATCGACGAGGAGCGCGTCCGCAAACGCATGGATGCCATCAACGCCTTCGAGCAATTGCTCGTCTTCGACAACAACACCACCATCCTCAAATTTTACCTCCACATCTCCTACGAACAGCAGGCCATCGAGCTGCAACAACGCATCGACGAACCCGACAAACAGTGGAAACACAACGAGGGCGATTGGGAAGAACGCAAGCGCTGGAAAGACTACATGAAAGCCTACGAAGACGCCATCAACTGGAGCGTCATCCCGTGGGTAATCGTGCCCGTGGACGAACGCTGGTACCGCGACTACGTCATCGCAAAACACGTCTGCGAAGCCTTGGAAGCACTCGATTTGAAGTGGCCCAGACTCGAAGATTGAGCCATATATTTGGGGTCTAAAAACCAATCAATATGGATATGAGCAAAAAACAACGACTCGATCAGGCCCGGGTGGAGCGGGAAATCGCCTGGTGCGAAAAGGTCCTCGATGATGGATTTTGGAAAACCGTCGGCCTGTACGGCGGTATTTTCTTCCTCATTTTCACACCGCTCCAGTTTTGGGTGCTCGCATATCCCGATTACAGCACCGCCCTCCAGGAAAAATGGCCCTATTACCTCCTGTATGGAGTGGTCGTTGGATTGGTCACGGGCACCGTCCCTTATGCCTATGCACGCTGGAGATACAAGCGCCTGAAGGGAAAGGGGCAGAGGGCGTGATTGGTCACAAACTCGCCTTTTGAACATGGGCGGGATCGGCACGCCACTTTGAAACAAATTGTTTCATTCTTTTTAAACAAATCTATACCTTGCCGCCTGAACCAAACAACGATCTGTATGATGGATTCGGGCGTAGTGATCTTCATTGCTCTTCTCATTGGCGTGCTCTTTGGCGTCGTTAGCTTCCTGTTTCTCAACCTGCGGTTTTCCAAAAATTTCATTTCCAAAAAGGAAGTCGATGAAAAGTACGTGCTGCGCAGCCACTACGACTTCCTCAAAGAGCAGCTGAGTGCGGCCCGCACCGAAGTGCAAGACCGCGAACGGCGGCTCACCGAGACCGAGCGCGAACTTGCTGCGCGCAAGTCCGACTTGCGCCACATGCAAGAGAAGCTCGACCTGTGGGAGCAGGAGCTCAAACAGATGCAAGAGCAAACCAAACTGCATTTCGAGAGCCTGGCCAACCGCCTTTTGGAGGAAAAGTCTCGAAAATTCACCGACGAAAACCAGCGCAGACTCAACGAGCTTCTCAACCCCCTGCGGGAAAAAATCCGGGAATTCAGCCAGGACATCGAAAAGCGCTTCACCGACGAAGCAAAGGAAGTCGTCTCCCTCAAAAAAGAAATCGAACACCTCAAGGAACTCAACCAGCAGATTAGCACCGATGCTCGAAACCTGGCATTGGCCCTCAAAGGAGACTCCAAAACCCAAGGCGACTGGGGCGAAATACAGCTCGAACGCCTGCTCGAAAAAGCTGGCTTGCAGCGCGACATCAACTACCGTGTGCAGCAAAGCTTCAAAGACGATTCAGGCAAAGGAAAACGGCCCGACTTCATCATCATGCTCCCCGGTGACAAAAACCTCATCGTGGACTGCAAGGTCTCGCTCAAGGCCTACGAACAATACTTCAACTGCGACGATGAAGTCCAGCGCACACATCTGTTGCGCCAGCACATCAACAGCCTGCGCAACCATATCAAGGACTTGGCAGGCAAAAATTACCAGCACCTCTACCAAATCAACAGCCCCGACTACGTGCTGCTGTTCGTACCCATCGAACCGGCTTTCACGGTGGCCATGCAACACGATCACAACCTTTTCCTCGAAGCGCTCGAGAAAAACATCGTTCTCGTCAGCACCAGTACCCTGCTGGCTACCATGCGCACTGTGGCTTTCATCTGGCAACAGGAAAAACAGCGGCAAAACGTGGAGGAAATCGCACGCGAAAGTGGAGCCCTCTACGACAAATTCGTCGCTTTCATCAAGGACATGCAGGCCATTGGTCACCGCCTAAAACAGGCCGGCAACGCCTACGACGCCGCCATGAACAAGCTTTGTGATTCCCGCCGCTTTGCCGACACCCTCGTAGGCCGTGCCGAACGCATCCGCCAGCTCGGCGCCGTGACCAAAAAAGAAATGCCACCCGACTTGCTCTCCCCCGCCAACGACGACCTCACAGACTGATTCCTCAGGCACCTCATGCACCTCGCTGGCTTTTTTGGCTTCTTATTTGCTTTCTCTTTAATGTAAATCTCCCTGCCCGGCAGGGTGCAACGCATTCCCATAACGAGTTGCCTGATCATGAAAAGACGATACTTGCTTTTGCTCGCACCGCTCCTGCTGTCGCTTGGTGCATCGGCCCAATACCTCGAAGCAGGTGTGATGGCCGGTGGTGCCAATTACATTGGAGACCTGAGCGATGGCCGATTCATTCCGCAGGAGACCAGGTTGATGATGGGCTTCACCGCCCGCTACAACTTCACCCCACACCTGTCGGCACGCGGCACCCTCATCCGGGGGGTGATCAGCGGCAACGACCGCCACGCCCGCTCCGAAACGCTGCGCATGCGCAACCTCCACTTCCGCAGCCAGGTGCTGGAACTGGCAGCGCTCGGTGAGTACAACCTCATGCCCTGGAACATTCGCGACCAGAAAACGGGTGTGCCCTACGTCTTCGGTGGCTTGGCATTGATGCGCTTCAACCCGGAAGCCCAAATGCACGGCCAATGGTACAACCTCCATCCTTTGCACACGGAGGGCGTCGATTATAACCGAACCATCCTGGCTTTGCCCTTCGGCGCCGGAATCAAGTTCAACTTCAGTTACAAGGTCAATTTCGGCATCGAATTCGGAGCCCGGAAAACCTTCTCCGATTACATCGACGACGTCAGCCAACGCTATCCCGACGTCATTGGCATGCGCCGTTACGCACCCCTCACCGCCGCCCTCTCCTACCGGACACCCGAACTCACCGGTGAATTCACCCAAAACCCCATGGGACTGCCAAGGGGCAACCCCAACAACAAAGACTGGTACTTCTTCGGCAATCTCACCATCACTGTCAACCTCACCGACAAATATGGTCTCGACTTCGACCCGCGCTATGAAATTTTCAAGGAACACCTCAAACAACCCGATCCGAAAAAACTCGAACGCGACCGGAAGAAAAAGCGCTCGCTCAAATACCAGCACAAGCAAAAAATCAAGGAACGCAAACGCCTCGAACGGGAACGCCGCAAACTCGAAAAGCGCCTGCTGCGAGCCATGCAAAAGCGCAACAAGAATCCCAAAATGCAACCAGTCGTGAAGAAACGGACGAAGTGAGTATTTGTCAAATTGGGCCAATCCAGCTTTTCCGTCCTGTCCGCTGGTCCTACATACTGTCAGACTGGCGACCAGACAGGCAAGCTGAACCCCTCCGGCCGTGGGGGCACCCAAATGATTTTCATCGCACCGACTTCTCTGCAGTGCACCCAGTTTCTTGTTTGGGAAAGGACGCCCCCGGTTCGTCTATCAAAGCCATTGCGCTGGTGGTGAAGGAGGCCATGTCATTCGGAAGGCCACTCGTTAAAAGACCGAGATACCCGACTTCGTGGTGAGCAATTCCAGGGCTTTCATGCCGCGATGGCTGTTGCCTTTCGGGTTGAGCAAGGGGCTCCATACAGCCACGGCGAACTGTTTCGGACACACGGCCACGATGCCTCCCCCCACGCCGCTTTTCCCTGGCAAGCCTACTTTGAAAGTGAATTCGCCCGCCTCGTCGTAAAAGCCACAGGTCTGCATCAAGGCATTCAGGCGTTTGGTTTGGCTCGTCGTCAGCACCTGCTCGCCAGTGCCGGGGACTCTGCCGTGGTTGGCAAAAGGCAGAAAACTGTTCGCCAGTTGCTGGCAGCTCATCTCGATGGAGCAGTTCAGAAAGTAGAAGTCCAGCACCCGGTTTACGTCGTTGCGGATATTGCCAAACGCTTTTAGCAAATTGGCCAGGGCAGCATTTCGAAAGCCGGTGTTTTTTTCACCCACAGCGACGGCCCGGTTGTAGCCGATAGACTCATCAGCCGCCAGTTTCCTGACGAAGGCGATGAATTCGGCTTCGGGATTTTCCAGCAGGTCCAACAACACATCTGCAATCACGAGTGCGCCGGCATTGATCAAGGGATTGCGGGGAATGCCTTTTTCGTACTCGAGTTGCACCAACGAATTGAATGGGCTGCCCGAAGGCTCCACCCCTACCCTTTCCCACAGACTTTCACCCACCCTTCCATAGGCCATCGCCACGGCATGCACCTTGGCAATACTTTGTATGGAAAAGGGCACGTCCCAGTCGCCTAATGAGTAGCTGCGGCCATCGAGGCCGACCAGGTACATGCCGAAGTGATCCGGGGATACCTTGGCCAGTTCGGGGATGTAAGTGGCGAGCTGCCCCTTGCCAGCTTCAGCCTCGGTCTCGACGGCTATTTCCTCGAGAATTCTCTGGTAATCCATACCGATACGATTGTGATTTCACAGCGGTTTTCCGGCACAAAGCAAAGCAGCCGATTGCAATGAAACCCGCCAATTTCGCAGCACCCTTTTACCCTCAGCCAAGAATTGTATAACCCCACTTGTCTGTCGACACACAGGCAGGCTCCATAATCTTCACAATCCCCCTCCATACCGCTCATCCTTCCTGAACGGCAGTTTTTCCATCTTCACCACTTCCAGTGAGCAGAAGCCGAACTCCTCCACCACGCGGCCCTCGATGCGGTAGATGCCGCGGCCGCGGAAGGGGCTGTTTTTGATGAAATTGGGGAAATGCACCGTGTCGAAGAAATGGCCGTCGCGGTCGAGCCAGGTGCCGAAGTGCATCAGCTCCTTTTTGACGGTGCGCACGTCCTTGCGGCAGACGTAGTAGCCGATCATGGTGACGTATCGACCCACGCTGCGGGGCAGGTCGGCGGCGGTGATGCCCTCGGCGGCCCAGGTGGCATCGGCCAGCAGCTCGAAGGGCGAGCAGAGCGGGAAGCCCAGCAGTTCTATTTCGTCGAAAGCCTGGTCGTAGGGGCCCTCCTCCAGGGGAGGCAGCTCGTAGTTTTCGTGCGGATCGGGGAAGAGCAGGCCCGAGGCTTCGAACTTCTCGCGGGGATTGAACACGGCGTTTTTCTCCCAGAGCAAGGCGCCCTTGCTGAGGCCCGTGAAGCGGAAGGCCCCGATGCGGATGAGCAGCTCCAGCTGGCTGGCGCCGATGTCCACCCGGCTGATGAAATCGGCCAGGCTGCGGAAGGGGCCGCCCACCGTGCGCTGGTGCACGATTTTGGCCGCCGTCTGTCGCTCCAGGCCGTTGAGGTGGATGAAACCCACGTAGATGTCTTTGTTGCGCAGCGAAGTGAGGTACTGGCTGTTGTTGACGCAGGGGGCGTGGATGGTGGCCCCGGCCATGCGGGCCTCATGGAAATAGTACTCCGTGCGGTAGAAACCGCCGAAGTTGTTGATGACGGCCACCATGAACTCCAGCGGGTAGTAGGTCTTCAGGTACAGGCTCTGGAAGCTCTCCACGGCGTAGCTGGCCGAGTGGGCCTTGCAGAAGGAGTAGCCGGCAAAGCTCTCGATCTGGCGCCACACCTCTTTGGCCAGCGCATCGGAGTGGCCCAGGCGGCGGCAGTTGTCGAAGTACTTGCGCTTGAGCAGCTCGAACTGGTCGCCCTGGCGCTTTTTGCCGCTCATGAGGCGGCGCAGCATGTCGCTCTCGTCGAGGCCCAGGCCGGCAAAGTGGTGCACGATCTTCATCACGTCCTCCTGATAGACCATGACGCCGAAGGTCTCGCCCAGGTGCTCTTTGAACACCGGGTGCAGGTAGTCGAAAGAGTTGGGTGCGTGGAAGCGGCGGATGTACTCCTTCATCATGCCCGACTGCGCCACGCCGGGACGGATGATGCTGCTGGCCGCCACCAGGTGGTGGTAGGTGTCGCAGCGCAGCTTTTTGAGCAGGCCCCGCATGGCCGGGCTTTCGATGTAAAAGCAGCCGATGCAGTGGCCGCTGCGCAGTTGGGCCCGCACACGCTCGTCCTTTTTGATGGCGGCCACGTCGTGGATGTCCACGGCCTTGCCCTGGTTGAGTTTGATGAGGTCCACGGCGTCTTTGATGTGGCCCAGGCCGCGCTGGCTGAGCACGTCGAACTTGTGGAAGCCGAGGTCTTCGGCGTGGTGCATGTCGAAGTGCGTGATGGGGAAGCCCTTGGGCATCATCTGCAGGGCCGTGTGGTAGAAAATGGGCCGTTCGGAGATGAGCACCCCGCCGGCGTGGATGGACAGGTGGTTGGGGAAGCCGTGCAGCCGTTTTGCGAAGCGAAGCACCTGCGCGTGGATGTCGGAGGGCAGGTGGCGGCGGTTGGGTTCCTCCTCGCTGCGCAACAGCCGGCCGCCCTGCTCACGCTTCCAGTAGCGCACATCCTCGGTGCCCATCTTGCGGAGCAGCTCGTCGGCAAAGTTGTCTATTTCTTCCTTCGGCAAACCGAAGACCTTGCCCACCTCGCGCACGGCGGCGTTGAACTGGAAGGTGCTGTAGGTGGCCAGCAGGGCCGTGTATTCCCAGCCGTAGCGCTTGAAGATGTAGTCGGTCACGTCGTCGCGCTCGTCCCAGGAAAAGTCGATGTCGAAATCCGGCGGCGAGGGCCGGTTGCGGTTGATGAAGCGCTCGAAGTAGAGGTCCAGCTCCAGCGGGTCCACGTCGGTGATGCCCAGGCAGTAGGCCACCAGCGAGTTCGCTCCGCTGCCCCGCCCCACGTGGTGGTAGCCCGCCGACTGCGCATAGCGCACGATGTCCCAGGTGATGAGGAAGTAGGCGCAGAAGTCCATCTCGCGGATCACCTCGAGCTCGCGGTGGAGGCGGTGGAAGGGGCTGGATGAGGGATGAGGGGTGAGGGGTGAGGAATGAGGGGTGAGGGATGAGGAATGAGGGGTGAGGGATGAGGAATGAGGGGTGAGGGATGAGGGATGAGGAATGAGGGGTGAGGGATGAGGGGGCTTTCTGGTCGCGTCGGAACGCCCAACTGCCAACTGCTTACTGCCCACTGAACACTGAGCACTGCCCACTGCCAACTGCTTACTGCCCACTGCCAACTGAGCACTGCCAACTGCCAACTGAGCACTGCCCACTGAACACTCCGGAAACCGCCTTTTGAATCCCTCGAGGGTGAGTTTTTCGAGCAGCTTGTAGTCGCCCTCGCGGCTGCCGGTGAAGGTTTGGCGGTTGATGTGCAGGCCCGTTTCCAGTTCTATCTCGCAGGATTCGGCGAGGCGCCCGGCGTTTTCGAGGAGGCGGGGATAGAGCTTGTAAAAATCCCGCAGCACGGCCGGCGGGTGGAAGAGCTCGGTCTTTGGAGCGTGGTCAGTAGGCTGGAGTTTCGACAGCAGGGTGTTCAGGTCGATGGCCCGCAGCAGGCGGTGCAGTTCCCAGCCCTCCTCGTCGAGGAAGGTCACGGGGCTGAAGGCGATGAGCCGGTCGGGGTGGTGGCGCACCGGCGAGCTGAACAGCCGGTGCACGTGCTCGGGCCGCACGCCCAGGTACTCGTACCCGGCAAAGCGCTCGATGGGCTTGACCAGGCGGGGGTAGATGAAGGCCACCTCGGCGGGGTTCCAGTCCCACTCGCTGGCCAGGGTGGGCAGGGGCCGCCCCTGGATGGAGTGCACCGACAGGAAGCGGTTGAGGGCGCAGAAGCCGTCGGCGTTGCGGGCCAGGCCGGTGTAGAGCCGCTGCCCGTCGCGGAAGAAGTCGATGCCCAGCAGGGGCCGGATGCCCGCCTCCCGGCACAGCCGCACGAATTCCCCCGCCGCCGAGGTGTTGTTCACATCGGTGAGGGCCAGGGTCTCCACCCCGCGGGCCTGCGCCGCCTCCACCAGCTGCCGGGGCGACAGGGTGCCGTAGCGCAGGCTGTAGTATGTGTGCGATGCCAGGTGCATAGGCAGTGTTCAGTGGGCAGTGTTCAGTAGGCAGTGGGCTGCACTGCGCTGCCGATGATCCGGAAACTCATGTATGCGCCAGGCACTGGGTCCAGTCTTGTATGCGGGGAGTGCGTGTTCAATTCTCCGGCGGTGGGCCGGGAGGCAAAGGTAAGGGGCGGGAAGAAGTTTTGAAACTTTTTGTTTTTGATTGTTTTGCTCTATGAAACAAAAAGTTTTTGATCGAAAAACAGGAGCTATCTGAAAGTTAGCTCCTGTAAAACCTACGTCAGGCGCTGACTTCAGGTCAGCTCCTGAATTTATTGCCGAACCTGAAAACAGGAGCTATCTGAAAGTTAGCTCCTGTAAAAGCCACATCAGGCGCTGACTTCAGGTCAGCTCCTGAATTTATTGCCGAACCTGAAAACAGGAGCTATCTGAAAGTTAGCTCCTGTAAAAGCCACATCAGGCGCTGACTTCAGGTCAGCTCCTGAATTTATTGCCGAACCTGAAAACAGGAGCTATCTGAAAGTTAGCTCCTGTAAAAGCCACATCAGCCGCTGACTTCAGGTCAGCTCCTGAATTTATTGCCGAACCTGAAAACAGGAGCTATCTGAAAGTTAGCTCCTGTAAAAGCCACGTCAGGAGCTGACTTCAAGTCAGCTCCTGAATTCACAACTCCTGAATTATTCCCTAACTTCCCCTGACTTTCATCACTCTATGAGAAAATATGTACAGCCATGGAATTTTACCCCAATCAGCTTTTTCACATCTACAACCAGGGCAACAACGGCCAAACCCTGTTTTTTACCGAAGAGAATTATGAGTACTTCATCTGGAAAATGCGAGCTTATCTTCCCCCGTTTGGTGATCTGGTGGCTTACTGCCTCATGCCGAACCATTTCCATTGGTTGTTTTTTATTCGGAAAACAGCCGTAGAGCGAAAGGTATTGTGGGATCATGTTAACCAAATAGAGTGGCTCAGACGAAAAAAGAAATACGGGCAAAAAGCCATCCCTGTCGAACAAAAGCGGAGTGCCAATCCTGATGCACAAGTATCGTTGAATGAAGCCATAGGCACTTTACAAAAGGTCTATACAAGAGCCATTAACCACGAGAAAGGATGGACCGGCAGTCTATTCCGCAAAAAATGTAAAGCAAAAGATGGGTGGATCGATGAATTTGTCACGTTGAGGAAAAGAGGAGGAAAACTTGACTACCGCTTTGCATCCGGAACGGATTACGCTTTTCATTGCCTTAATTACATCCACAATAATCCCGTAGAGGCAGGATTAGTAAAAGAAAAAATAGACTGGAAATTTTCTTCAGCCAGGGACTACAACGGGCTTAGGAAGGGCAGTTTGTGCAATGTAGAATTGGGAAGAAAGATCATGGGCCATTTCAGGCGCTGACCTCCCATCAGGCGCTGACTTCAGGTCAGCTCCTGAATTAACAGCTCCTCTTCCAAAAACAAAACAGGAGCTATCTGAAAGTTAGCTCCTGTAAAAGCCATGTCAGGCGCCGACTTCAAGTCAGCTCCTGAATTTATTGCCGAACCTGAAAACAGGAGCTATCTGGAAGTTAGCTCCTGTAAAAGCCATGTCAGGCGCCGACTTCAAGTCAGCTCCTGAATTTATTGCCGAACCTGAAAACAGGAGCTATCTGGAAGTTAGCTCCTGTAAAAGCCACGTCAGGAGCTGACTTCAGGTCAGCTCCTGAATTCACAGCTCCTCTTCCAGAGCGAATAGAATTCACTGCTCCTCTTCCAAAAACAAAACAGGAGCTATCTGAAAGTTAGCTCCTGTAAAAGCCACATCACCTGCTGACTTTAGGTCAGCTCCTGAATTTATTGCCGAACCAGAAAACAGGAGCTATCTGGAAGTTAGCTCCTGTAAAAGCCACGTCAGGAGCTGACTTCAGGTCAGCTCCTGAATTCACAGCTCCTCTTCCAGAGCGAATAGAATTCACTGCTCCTCTTCCAAAAACAAAACAGGAGCTATCTGAAAGTTAGCTCCTGTAAAAGCCACATCACCTGCTGACTTTAGGTCAGCTCCTGAATTTATTGCCGAACCAGAAAACAGGAGCTATCTGGAAGTTAGCTCCTGTAAAAGCCACGTCAGGAGCTGACTTCAGGTCAGCTCCTGAATTCACAGCTCCTCTTCCAAAACCAAAACAGGAGCTATCCGGAAGTTAGCTCCTGTACCTCCAAAACCACACAAGCCCCTCCATACGGGAGAGGCTTGCGGGTGGTGCCATCTGCCATAATTCAATTCAGAAAAAATACTTTCAGAAACACCTCTTCCCAATATTGCTTGGGTGAAAAGCCCATGGTGCTCCAGGTGGCATCGTGCAGGAAGGTGCAACGGAGGGTGAAAAAAACCGCAAGTCCGATGAAGGACCAGGCAGCCCATTGCCACTTTCGAAGAGCTTGCGATTGCATTTTTTGAATGAAAAAGGCCAAGGGGAAAACCAGCAGTGGAAGCAGATCCACGTAATTGCGCTGCCCCAAAGCACCGCCGTACCACCAGCACCACCACGAGGCATACAGGTAGGTTTCGAGCCAAAAAATGGCAAATATGGCCAGCCCGTTCAGTCTGTTTTTTCGAAGCATAAAAAACAGTGTCACCACCGGCACCACCATCACGGGGCAATAGACGAAATATCCGTTCAGCACGGAAAACAATACTTCGGCAATTTTCGGTGAATTCCAATTCACGAAGCCTTCCTCACCATAGGAATAAAGCAGCCAATTTCCAGAAATATAGTGCCAATACAGCAACTGCGGCAACCACACGATGGCGCCTGCAAGGGCAGCCGGCAACAACCGCCGCAGAGATATTTTCCGCAAAAATCCCAACCTGTCAAGGAGGCCCCTTCCATCGACTATACCATACGACAAGGGGTATAATGCCACCAGGGCATTGGTCGGCCTGATGAGCGTGATGAGTCCGAAGACGAGCCCCGCCAACAGCCATACCCATAGGGAGGCACCATCGTACAGCCGGGGCGTCAGGTAAACAAGCAGGGCAACGAGGAAAAAAGAATACACGTGCGACATGCCTGGCGCCTGGATGATGTAATACAGCAGATTGGTGCCTCCAAGCAAGATGCCCAGCGTCAGCAATACGTAGGTGCGATTGTCGAAGTGGCGTAGCAGTACGAGGTAAAGCAGTGCCAGCCCCAACACGCCATAAGTGCAACCCGCCAACAATATCGCCCCTGAGTACCATGTCGCATCGTACTGCTGGTAAATCCGACCCGTGAGCCGATAGGCCGCATAAGCACCTAAAAAAAACGGCACCTCCATCAACGCCACGCCACAGCTATATTTCGTGAAAATCTTGTTCGTGCCCGGATAGGTCGTGAACTCCCCTGGTGTGCGGGTGGGCAGGTTCTCGAAGCCGTCATAAATGAACACGGCTGGCAAGTACATGTAGTAACCCTCTGCGTCCGACCATATATAATGCCCCCACAATTTATGCCCCTTGATGGAGGAGCCCAAATACCAAAATGAGGCGATCAACAGGGAGCAGATAAATACGAAACCCTTGGAACGCATTGACATATAAAAGTGCATTTGACGCAAACTCACCGACTCGTCCCGCACCAGCCACAACGGTGGGGGGTAAATTCCCGCCCCAATGGAAAGAAATTTCAGATGAAGATCGAAAGAAAACGCATCGCTCCGCCTCCGAAAAGCCGACCGATTTGAAAATTCCTGTTGAAATCGAGTGATCGGACATGGGGGAGAAACTCGGAAAAAAAGAAAGCTTTGTACCGTCGCCTCCGATAGTCCGAATCAACGAACAGCTGCTTTCCAAAAGCCAGCCCGCGCAAGGGCCACCTCAGTAGCCGACACCAGGAAAGTTTCTGACCGCATGGGCCAGGCACCTTCCCTGGGGCAGGGCCAGGCTTCTTCAGCAATTCCACCGGCAAACCGTACATTAGCCCCCCAACAAAAACGAGTAACTATGGACAGACACATCACCCTGCTGTTTTCCCTCTGCATGTTTGCAAGCACGCTCCTGGCGCAGCGAATGCCGCTCACTTACTACCTCCCCGACATCGAGTACGACTCCGACGTGCCGACACCCGAGTCGGTATTGGGCTACCAGGTAGGAGAATGGCACGTCAGCCACGACCAGTTGCTGTACTACTACCGGACCCTTGCCGCGGCCGCTCCCGACCGCATCAAGCTGGAAGAACACGGCCGCACATACGAAAACCGGCCGCTGATTCACCTGATCATCACCTCGCCGGAAAACCACGCCCGCCTCGAAGAAATCCGCCAGCAGCACCTGGCCCTTTGCGATCCTACCCGTTCGGCAGGACTCGATACGCGCAACATGCCCGTGGTGCTTTACCAGGGTTTCAGCATCCACGGCAATGAGGCCAGCGGTGCCAACGGTGCCCTGCTGGTGGCCTATTACTTAGCTGCAGGAAAGAGCCAAGAGGTAGAAACCCTGTTGCAGAATGCCGTTATCATTTTCGATCCCTGCTTCAATCCCGATGGCCTGCACCGTTTCAGCACCTGGGCCAACATGCACAAAAATCGAAACCTCACCGCCGACAACGCCGACAGGGAATACAACGAAGCCTGGCCCGGTGGCCGCACCAACCACTACTGGTTCGACCTGAACCGCGACTGGCTGCCCGCCCAGCACCCCGAGAGCCAGGGCCGCATCGCCCTGTTCCAACGCTGGAAGCCCAACGTGTTGACCGACCACCACGAGATGGGCACCAACAGCACCTTCTTTTTCATGCCGGGGGTGCAGACTCGCATCAACCCCATTACCCCGAAGAAAAACCAGGAACTCACTGCCAAAATCGCCACCTTCCACGCCAAAGCCCTCGACCAGATCGGCTCGCTCTACTACACCGAAGAGGGCTACGACGACTTCTACTACGGCAAAGGATCCACCTACCCCGATGCGCAAGGCTGCATAGGCATCCTGTTCGAGCAGGCCAGCTCCAGGGGCCACCTCCAGCAAACCGACAACGGCCTGCTTTCCTTCCCCTTCACCATCCGCAACCAGATCACCACGGCCCTGTCCACCCACGAGGCCATCATTGCCTTGCGCCAGGAGTTACTCGACTTTCAGCGTGAGTTTTACCGCTCTGCCCTCGAGGAAGCCCGTCGGGACCAGCGTCGCGGCTTCGTGGTCGGCGAAAGTCACGATGCCAGCCGGCTCCAGCAGTTCGTTGCCATGCTCCAGCGGCAAGAAATCAGGGTGCACCAGCTGGCGCGCAGTGTCACGCTCAACGGCAAGCGATTCGAACCTGGCAAGGCCTACGTCATCCCTTTCGAACAGCCGCAGTATCGCCTCATCCAGGGCATCTTCCAACGAGAGACCACCTTCGAGGACAGCCTTTTCTACGACATCAGCGCCTGGACCATGCCCCTGGCTTTCAACCTCGAATACGAAGCCGCTGGTACGTCGTTTTCCAACATCCTCGGCGAGCCCGTCAAAGAGTTGCCTGAAGTGAAGGGACGGCTCCTCGACACCAGCAACGACTACGCTTGGGCTTTCGACTGGGACCCGTATTACGCCCCGGCAGCCCTTTACCACCTGTTGCGCCACAACTTGCTCGTCAAGGTGGCGGGCAAGCCATTCACCGCCCTCACCGCCTCAGGGCAGCGGGCGTTCACCTATGGAGCCATCATCGTACCACGGCAAAACCAACCTCTGCCGGTGGATTCCCTGCGCCGCATCCTCGCCGAAGCCGCTCGCATCGGCATGCTCGACATTCACGGCATTTCCACGGGCCTGACCCCAGCCGGCAGCGACCTGGGCAGCCGCTACATGGAAAGCCTCCGCCTGCCCAAAGTGGCCCTCGTGGTGGGTGAAGGCATTACCAGCTACGACGCCGGTGAAATTTGGCACCTGCTCGACACCCGGTACCAGATGCCAGTTACCAAAGTCGAGGCCGACAACCTCAACGAGGCCGTGCTTTCCAGGTTCAACGTGCTCATCCTGCCGGGAGGCCGCCACCGCAGCATCAACGCCGAAGCCATCCGCAACTGGCTGCGCGCCGGCAACGTGCTCATCGCCTTGGAAAACGCCACCGAATGGGTGGCCAACCAAAAACTCATGGCCTTGAACTTCAAGAAAACCGACGACGCCGATACCATTCGCCGACCCTATGACGCCCTCGCCGAAGACCGGGGCGCCCTCAACTTGTCTGGCGCCATCTTCGAGGCAGACCTCGACCTGACCCACCCGCTGTGTTACGGCTATCGCCGGAGCAAACTGCCGATATTCCGCAGCTCCAACCGATTCCTCGAACCTGTCAAAAACCCGTACGCCAACCCCATCGTGTACACCGACAATCCGCTGATGGCTGGCTACATGCACCGAAAATTCAGAAAGGTAGCGCCTGGCAGCGCCTCGGCAGTAGTGGGAGGCGTAGGAGCCGGCCGCATCATTTGCCTGACCGACAACACCTGCTTCCGCGCCTTTTGGTACGGCACCAACAAGATCATGGCCAACGCCATTTTCTTCGGCCATACCATTTCTGGCCAGGCGGCAGCCAGTGACTGAGAGCAGGCTTTTGTGTGCCACTGTCCAGCCGGGAACTTCTCGTCGATGCGTTTGAAACCCGGTTGGATGGTTCGCCCAAAGTCAACCGGGACACAACCGGCATCAATTGGATGGATCATTTTGTCTATCGTGACGCGTGACTCGTGACACGTGACGCGTGACACGTGACGCGTGACACGTGACGCGTGACATGTGACTCGTGACACGGGAGGTGTGTAGATCATTCCTTTACCGCCATAATCCCCATAACGATCCCCACCATCGCAACTTGCAATCCAAACCAGAAAAATGAGCAGTCATGAAATGGACATTCCTACTTCTCAGCGCCTGCTTGCTTTACATCGGCTGCGGACAGGGCGGTCAAAAGTCGAGCGACGCCAGTAGCCTGGCGGCCTATTTCCAAGAAATCACTCCGAGCGATACGATGCGCTTCGAGGTGTTTGCCGACCAAGACACCAGCGGCGCAGTGCGCATTCCCACCTCGGAATTTTTTCGCAAAATGCCCACACGCCTGATGAACGACATCTGGTACTTCGACAACACCGGGCCGATGCGTGTCTTCGCCCATGGCCGTTTCGCACTCAACGACGGAGAGGAAGCCCTGCTGACCGACCTGCGACAGAATTGGTACCAGCACCAGTCGCTTTTCATCTACGACCCTCAGCGCGATACCATCATCGATCGCACTACCGTGGCGGAATTCTACGGTGGTGAAGGAGGGCAAATCATCACTGGCAGCTACCTTTTCGACTTCGATGGCGACGGCGACAAGGACCTCGTCAGGAGGGAAATCGAGCACTGGCTCGACACCAGTGGCCCCGAGCCAGTGGACCGCTACACCCATCACGTTTACCTTTTGCTTTGGGATGCCGGCAAATTCAGGGAAGCGCCAGTGCCCGATTCGGCCGCCCTCATCGCTGCTTTCCCCATCGATTCGCTCGTGGGAGGAGAGTGAGCCTCTGACCCACCAATGGGACTGCCGTCGATCTGACCATTGGTCTATGGCGGATTTTCAGAACACCACATTTCACCAAAACCCTACCTCATGGACATTCGAAAGCACTTTCCGGCTCTTCAGCGCCCCTTCAAAGGCAAACCGGCCGTCTTCCTCGACGGGCCTGCCGGCACGCAGGTGCCAACGCAGGTAATCGAAGCCATTTCACATTACTACACTACCTGCAACGCCAACACCCACGGGCAATTCCACACTTCGCAAGAAACCGATGCGCTCTTGCAGGAGGTGCGCCAAAAGCTGGCCGCTTTCCTTGGTGCCCCCGATTGGCGCTGCATTTCCTTTGGCCAGAACATGACCTCCCTCACCTACGCCCTCAGCCGCTCCATCGGCCGCGTGATGCAGCCCGGCGACGAAATCCTGGTCACACAGCTCGACCACGAGGCCAATCGGGGACCCTGGCTGGCCCTGCGCGAGCAGGGTATCGTGGTCAGAGAAGTGCGCCTACGCCAAGACGGCACGCTGGACTACGACGACATGGCGTCCAAAATGAATGAACGCACCCGATTGGTAGCCATGGGTTGGGCATCAAACATTTTTGGCACGGTCAACGACGTACTACTGGCACGCCAGCTGAGCCATGCTTATGGCGCCTGGCTCCTGCTCGACGCCGTGCACTATGCGCCCCACCTGCCCATGGATGTGCAGGCAGTGGATTGTGACTTCTTGCTTTGTTCGGCATACAAATTTTACGGTCCCCATGTGGGCGTGCTTTATGCCAGAGCTGGGTTGCTGGATCGACTGCCCACCTATTGCCTGCGCACCCAGGATCAATGCGCTCCCTTCAAAATAGAGACAGGCACCCTCAACCACGCTGCCATTGCGGGGGTTGGGGCCGCCATCGATTTCATTGCGTCGTTGGGTACCGGCACCGACCTGCGCACCCAGCTGATACATGCCATGCAACGAATCGGGGCGCACGAAAGGCAGTTGCTCTCGCAGCTCTACGCGGGTTTGAGTGCGCTGAAGAGAGTGAAGGTGTACGGCCCACCAGTCGATGTGGGGCAGCGCTGCCCGACCCTGTCGTTTACGGTGGAAGGCATGACGGCTACGGAACTTTGCCGGGCCCTTGCCGAGGAGGGCATCATGGCTTGGGATGGCCATTTCTACGCCGTCCGTGCTACGGAGGTACTTGGGCTGAGCCACCTTGGAGGGGTGACCCGCATGGGCATTTCCGCTTACACCGATGCACAGGACGTGGAGCGAACTGTCGAGTCGTTGAAACTCATCTGCAGTTGAGCAACACCAGTGGGGATGTATTGGAATTCCAACAGGTGGAATCCTAAATTTGCCGCCCACTCGCCGGTACCCCGCAGTGCCGGCATTTTTCCACTCAAAATCCAACCAGATGGGCAGAGCATTCGAATACCGGAAAGAACGAAAATTCAAGCGTTGGGCCAACATGGCCAGGGTGTTCACCCGCCTTGGTCGCGAAATCGCCATTGCAGTCAAAGAAGGTGGGCCCGACCCGCACTACAACCCCCGCCTGCGCCTGGCCATTCAGAACGCCAAGGCGGCCAACATGCCCAAGGCCAACATCGAAAACGCCATCAAAAGAGCCTCTGAAAAAGGCGCTGCCAACTACGAGGAAATCGTTTACGAAGGCTACGCCCCCCACGGCATCGCCATGATCGTCGAAACGGCCACCGACAACCCCACGCGCACCGTGGCCAACGTGCGCCACATTTTCTCCAAATACGGCGGCTCGTTGAGCGTGTCCGGTTCGGTTGATTACATGTTTTCAAGAAAAGGGGTCTTCACGGTGAAGGCTGCCGACGTCAAAGACCGTGAGAGTTTCGAACTCGAATTGATCGACCACGGCCTCGAAGACATACGCGAGGAAGACGAAAACCTGGTGCTCTACTGTGATTTCAAGGACTACGGCAGCCTGTCCAAAGCCCTGGAAGAAATGGGCATCACCGTCAGTGAAGCCAAGATCGAGCGCATCCCCAACCACACCAAAAAGCTGAGCGAAGAAGAAGTGGAGGACGTCATCAAGCTCATCGAAAAAATGGAAGAGGACGAAGACGTCCAGCAGGTATTCCACAACATGGACATGTCGGAGTGAGTGCCGGGAGCAAGTATCGAGCGATTGGAGTGCAGGTTTGCTGATGATGATCGGATTGCTCGATGCTTCCGGAAAAAACGGCACGCTGCTGCGTACACCTTCGAAAAAGCCCCCTGCTTCTGGGGGCTTTTTCGTTACTAATTACAAAAGCAGGCATTTTGTGGGCAGGGTGTTATCTTCACCTCTGCAAACCATCCACTTTAACCAAATTCTCTACCAATGAAAACCAATCTACTTCCCATCGTGATGGCAGGACTACTGCTGCTTTCCACCGAACCTCTCACAGCCCAGTTGAATCTCGGATTCAAGGCGGGGGTCAATTTGGCCAAACAAAAATTCGATGGTGAAGGCTTCACCATCAGTCCAGACAACCGCATCGGATTGCAGGCTGGCGCCATGGCCGAAATAGGTTTGGGTGAAAATCTGGCTGTCCAACCCGAAGTTTTGTTCATCCAGAAAGGGTTCAAGGCTGATTTTGACGATCCCTTCACCGGTGAAAAGAGCGAAATGTCACTTACGCTCAACCACGTAGAAGTGCCCTTGCTGGTCAAGTACAAATTCCCCACCCAGGGAATTGGCTTTTACCTTGCAGGTGGCCCCGCGGTAGGATATGCCGCTTCAGGCAAATCGAAGTTCGACGGAGAATCATCCAAATTGGAAGGTGACGACTGGGAAGGATACAACCGCCTGGAAGTGGGTGCCCACGCCGGGGCAGGTGTGCTGATCCCAGTAAGCGCTGGCGCGGTATGCATCGATATTCGTTACATCCTGGGCCTCTCCAATCTGAACGATGACGAAACAGACGACACCAAAGTATTCAATCGTGGCATTGGGCTCAGCGTAGGATTTTTCATTGGCCAGTAATCACAGACAGCAGCGGAAGTCAAGCCAAACAAAACCCCGACGGCATTCTTGGCCGTCGGGGTTTTTAAGTCTGTGGACGCCTGGCCTCATTCTCAAAAGGTCTGCACTTCGACTGCTCACTTCTGGCGATGATACTTATGCTGGAATCGGCGGTAGAGCATTTCCTGCTTGTTGTCGAGGTTGATTTCCCTACCCTGAATGAAGGCGTGGGTGAGCTTGCAGGTGCGCATGTCGAGGGCGTCTCCTTCGGCGATGAACAGGGTGGCATCCTTACCTGCTTCGATGGAGCCGCATCGGTCGTCGATGCCGAGGATTTTGGCGGCGTTGAGCGTCAGGCTCTTGACGGCTTCTTCGTAGGGCAGACCGTAAGCCACGGCCTGGCCTGCCTGGAATGCGAGGTTTCGGTATTGCCAGAATCCTTCGTGCGACTGGCAGAAGAGCACACCGGCCTCGTGCAGGATGGCAGGGGCACGAAAGGGTTGATCCACGGGTTCGTCTTCGCGAGCGGGCAGGCGCTGGGTGCTGTCGAGGATGACGGGCACCTTGTGCTGCACCAAAAAATCAGTGATCATCCAGGCATCGCGCCCGCCGACGATGGTGGGAGTGATCTGGTACTTGCCGGCGAATCGCACGGCCTCCTGAATGGCCTCCACGGTGTTGGCGTGGACGAAGAGCTTTTTGCTGCCATCGAACAAGCCTCGCATGGCTTCGAACTTGAGGTTGATACGCTCGGGATTGGGTTGGCGGCTGTATGCCAAGGCCTGATCGAAGAAGTCCTGCACTTCCCTGACCTGTTCGGCGTAGCGTTCGTTGCGCTCCATGCGCCGTTCGCGGAAATTGAATCGCGAGGAGGAGGGCCAATCCATGTGGATGGCAAAATCGGGCAGGTAGGCGGCATCCTCCCAGTTCCAGGCATCGAGCACTACGACGCTGGAGGTGCCGCTGATGCGCCCCCCTTCAGGAGCAACTTCAGCCATGAGCACGCCCATGGAACGCACCGTCGGGGTGATCTCCGAGTCGGTATTGTAGGCGATCAATGAGCGGATATTGGGGTTGAACTCGCCCAGCTCCCGGTTGTCGAGAGTAGCACGCACCGCTCCGATTTCTTGCAAGCCGAGGGTGGTGTTTGTGGCAATGAAGCCTGGATAGACATGCTTTCCGCTGGCATCGATGATGCGGTGGTTGGGAAAGCCTCGGCCCACATTCGAAGCTGCCACGGCGGTTATCTTGCCGTTTTCGAAAGCGACGAGGCCGTTTTCGATGACCTCTCCATTGCCGATGTGGATGGTAGCACCCGAGATCAGGATGGGCTCGGATTGAGGAGGTGCTGGCACGGGCACGTACTGGGAAAACAAGGTTGCGACGCTGCAAAAAGCAGCCATGACAGTCGTGGTGAATTTCCTCATGGTGCAAAAGGTTTATCTCAAAAGAAGACTGGCAGCAAAGATAATCATCGCCACAGGCCATCCAAGGCAAGCCTGTCAATGCTGCCTGCAAGTGCTTTCATAGGTGGGCGATACCGACGAGCAGGTAATATGTGATGACGCCGGCGAGGTATCCCACCAGTGCCAGCAGGCTCATTTTCTTCAAATACCAAATGAAGTCGATCTTGAGCAGGCCCATGATGGCGACACCAGCAGCCGATCCGATGATGAGCACACTGCCGCCCGTACCAGCGCAGTAGGCCAACAACTCCCAAAAGGCGTGGTCGGTGGGATAGGTACTTTCGTACATCCCAATGGCCCCTGCTACGAGGGGCACATTGTCCACGATGGCCGAGAGCAGACCGATGATGGTGTTGATGACGTACATATTGCCGACGTGCTCGTCGAGGGCAGTGGCGAGCAGGGTCAGGTGTCCGGCGGTTTGCAGGCTGGCCACCGCCAGCAGGATGCCGAGGAAGAAAAGTACACTCGGCGTGTCGATACGGCGGATGACGCTTGCCACGAGCAAGTTTTCGTTGGGTTCGGGGGCTTTGCGGCGATGGATGATTTCAGTGGTCACCCACAAGACGCCGAGGCTGAAGAGCATGCCGAGGAATGGGGGCAGGTGCGTGAAGTTTTTGAATACAGGTACGAACAACAGCCCCAGGACGCCCATCCAAAAGATGAGTTTTTGGGTGCGCGAAGAAATTTTGGCCGAGTGCTCGAATGTTTCATCCAGTTTCACCGGTTTGTTGACGTCGCCTTTGAGCTTGAAAGTGATGATGAGGAGTGGCACGAGCAGGCAAACGATACTGGGAATGATGGTTTTTACGATGATGTTCCAAGCGGTGACCTTTTCATCGATCCAGAGCATGATGGTGGTCACGTCACCGATGGGACTCCAGGCACCACCAGCGTTGGCTGCGATGACCACCATTCCTCCGAAGATCCAGATGTTTTCCTGTTTGGACATGAGCTTGCGCAGCAGGGCAGCCATGACGATGGAGGTGGTGAGGTTGTCGAGCACGGCCGAGAAGAAGAAGGTGATGATGCTGATGATCCAGATGAGTTTGCCCCTTTTCGTAGTGCTGATTTGATTGGTGACAACCTCGAAGCCGCGATGTGCGTCGATGAGTTCCACGATGGTCATGGCACCGAGGAGGAAGAAAAGTATTTCGGCGATTTCGCCCACGTGGTTGATCAGCACCTCGTCAAAGGCCTCGTCGTTCATGCCCGGCAAGAGGGTACTTCGCCCGAAGATGAGCAACACCCAACAAATTACGCCGGTGAGCAAAGCCGAAGCAGCTTTGTCTATCTTCAGGGGATGTTCCATGGCTATGAAGAAATAGCCAATGATGAAGGCAACCACGATCGCAATGAACATAGGCTTCAACAGTTGGGGCCATGGCCGCAAGCAGCGGCTGCACCTGTGAGCGTGTGATGGAAAACGGCGACAATGTTAGTGCGTACACCCTGGAATTCACAACGACCTCGTAAAAAATCATTTTGCCCCTCGGGCCACTTCCCTATGAAATTGTTTCGGCAGAGCCTGGCGCGCACACCAATAAATCTGGCACCCAAATGCGCCGACGAAATGAGGCACCTTTGATTTTCACACCACCCTACCCTCCATATCCCCTTTTTCTATCTTTGCCCGTCTTTGAAAAACTGCCCTGTTCATTAGTAAAATCCACCGTCAGGAATGCCCTATTTCTTCACCTCCGAAAGTGTCTCCGAAGGACACCCCGACAAAGTCGCCGACCAAATTTCCGATGCGCTCGTAGATCATTTCCTCGCCTTCGATCCCGATTCGAAAGTAGCTTGTGAAACCCTCGTCACCACCGGCCAGGTGGTTCTGGCAGGCGAAGTGAAAACGCGCACCTACCTCGACGTGCAGCAAATCGCACGCGACGTCATCAGCCGCATCGGCTATACCCGCAGCGAGTACATGTTCGAGGCCAATTCGTGTGGTGTGTTCAGCGCCATACATGAGCAATCGCCCGACATCAATCGCGGCGTGGAAAGGGAAAACCCCGAAGAACAAGGCGCTGGCGACCAGGGCATGATGTTCGGCTATGCAACCGACGAAACCGACAATTACATGCCCCTCGCCCTCGACCTGGCCCACAAAATCCTCATGGAGCTGGCTTACATCCGCAAACACACCGATCTGATGCCTTATCTGCGCCCCGATAGCAAGAGCCAGGTCACCCTCCAGTACGGCGAAGACAACAAACCCCAACGCATTGACACCATCGTCGTATCAACTCAACACGATGAATTCGCCGACGAGAAAACGATGCAGGAACGCATCCGAAAAGACGTCATCGAAATCCTCATACCCCGCGTCAAAGCCCACTACAACAGCAAAATACAGGCACTCTTCGACGACCACATCACCTATTACGTGAACCCCACGGGCAAATTCGTCATCGGTGGTCCTCACGGCGATACCGGTCTGACCGGTCGCAAAATCATCGTGGACACCTATGGGGGCAAGGGCGCCCACGGCGGGGGTGCCTTCTCCGGTAAGGACCCCTCCAAGGTGGACCGCTCTGCTGCCTACGCTACCCGACACATTGCCAAAAACCTCGTCGCTGCTGGCGTTTGCTCTGAGGTGCTGGTCCAGGTATCTTATGCCATCGGTGTGGCTAAACCTACCAACATCTACATCAACACCTACGGCACCGCCAAAGTGGACATGCCCGATTGCAAAATCGCCGAACTCGTCAACCAGCTCTTCGACATGCGGCCCTACGCCATCGAAAAGCGTCTCAAACTGCGCAACCCCATCTATTCCGACACGGCCGCCTATGGCCACATGGGCCGCACCCCGGAGGTCAAAACCCTCGAGTTCCGCAACGGCTCCGGTGAAGTAGTCGTGAAGGAAGTTGAAACCTTTACCTGGGAAAAACTCGACATGGTGGATGCCATCAGGAAAGCATTTCAGCTCGACAAATGAACCATGGCATCACACCTGCCAGCCCCTTTGCAAAGTTGAATGCAAAGGGGCTCGTTTTTTCAATAGGCCCGGCGATTCACTTTGAATGATTCGCGTTCTGATTCAGGGGGTCACGGATGTTCTCCGGCTGGACCGGCGACAGCCGGACAGGGTCAAACCCTCCGCTTTCCTGTTCTACATCGATCGCCGGCACTGTAAACACCCAACCATGCGGTAGGCATGGCCGTCTTCACTGTCGAACCAATACCCCCACACCCATGCCTCGTCTGTTACTGTCGGTTGCACTGGCCTTGTCTGGCTGCCTTGCCTCTTTTGGACAAACCACCCAAGCCATTCCCACGGAGAATGCCTGGTGGAAGGAGTACCACATCACCATCGCGGGTCCTATGCTCCACTACATTGCCGTTTGCGGCGATACCCTCCTTGACGACACCCACTGGTCGAAGGTCTTCGACGTGCAGGTTGACTCGAGCCTCCAAATAACCGGAAGCACCTACCTCGGCGCCATACGAAGTGATGAGATGAGGGCCTGGTTTATTCCAAGTGATTCGAATCAGGCGTTATTGCTCTACGATTTTTCACTGCAGGCGGGCGACTCCATCGAGCTTCATTTCCCCTATTTCGAACCCAGTGTGCGGAAAGTGGATTCCACTGGCACAATCGTCCTGGGCGGGAAGACCCGAAAGGTGATTTACTTCGATACCCCTATGTGGGGTTATGGATTGGAGAGTTGGATCGAAGGCATCGGCAGCAACCTTGGCCTGCTCAACAGGGGTTTGTTGCAGGGACCTGATTTTGGTTTCTCACTCGCCTGCTTCAGACATGGCGACGAACTCATCGGCTTTTTCCAAGATCCCTGCGATTTTCCGGGAGGGGCTGTCTGCATGTCTGCGGGCACAGGCAACCCTGCTTTACCACATTTCCAACTGCTTCTTTTCCCCAATCCAGCTTCTGACTGGGTGCGCATCGAACTGAGTGAACCTGTACAAAGTGATTGGCTCTTGCAAGTTTTTGATGCCCATGGAAAATCGATCCTCGAAAGAAAAGGCTCGGGAAGCTCTACCTCGTTCCAAACCATGGACTGGCCTGCGGGCACCTACTACGTATCCATTACAACGCTGGGCAAACACAGCATTTCCTCTGCCGTCCCTTTTGTCCTACAGCGCTGATCATTCCCTGCCAGAACCAGCGCGCATTTCATGCACGCACCCATCCGATCTACGAGGGATCGGGCACCTTGCCAAAAGGCGAAACACCCATTTGAGTGGTTATGGCACCTGCGAATGAGGATATGAGGAAATGAGGATTTGAGGATATGAGGATTTGAGGATTTGAGGATATGAGGATTTGAGGATATGAGGATTTGAGGATTTGAGGATTTGAGGATGTGAGGATGTGAGGATTTGAGGATTTCCTGTCTGCCGCCAGGCAGGCCTGTCTGCCGCTAGGCAGAGAGCAACCCAAGAGAGTCTCGCCGCCCTGAAACGTATTCAGCCTGAATCACTGGAGCTATAATGAGGGTTGAAATTGGTTGGGGGAGGTAGGTATTGGAGTCATGCCATCAGAAGGGACATCGAACACGGAGATCGTTCAAAAAATTTGAAACTCCCGCAGGTCGGCATACTCCACGCTCTTGGCTGCCACCCGCATGGCAAACGCCATGGCTTGTCTCTCATCGCCACATTGTCGAAAACGTATGGCAAACGACGTGGCAAACACGTCACCGGCACCGGTGGCATTCACCAGACGGGCTTCTACAGCGGGGAAATGCGCTTCTTTTCCACCTGTCACCAAAGTAGCTCCGCGCTCGCCATGGGTGATGATGAGCCGCCGGGCCTGCTTGCGCAACGCTGTCTGGGATACTCGGTCTCCAGCCAGGTCTTCGTCGCTGATGACCACCACATCCGCCTTCGACGGCCATCCATCCATAGGGATGCGTTTGGGCCTGACCCTGCCAGCGTCGTCCCATTGCCGAAACCACCCCTGCGGGCATACACACTTGAAAGCCATTGGAAAGCAGTCGAGCCAATCCCGACTCACCTCGTCGGCAATGGGGCCAAGTAGCACCACATCAGGCTCTGGCCACTCTTCGGGCCAATGTGAAGGCATGATTTCTGCCGCCCTGGCCTTCAAGAACTGTACCCTGCCAGAGGGGGTGTAAATGTTTTCGAAACAAGTAGTGGATTTGGCCGGCACCACGTGCATCTCGGCGTAGTCGAACAGACTGGCATAGGCATAGTCCGGCCCAAAACTGGTGATGATATGTACAAGGCACCCCAGTTGATGAGCAACGGTTGCCGCGAAGGCAACCGTTCCTCCTGGTGAGAATCCGCCTGGTACCACGTCGTGGCACAAATGACCAACCAGTAACACTCGCAGAGGAGTTCTCACACTACACAGCAATTGAACGAGCTGAGAAACCATCCGCTGTGGAAGCAACCCATAGCAGCTGGATGCATTACAACGCGCTGGAAAATGTAAACGAACCCTGATTCAGGCACGGCAGATCAGGCGTTTGACTTGGCTGACGGCGCCCCACACGTGACTTCCGTGAGGTAATACATGCGTCGAACACGTACCCACCTTGACCTGACACCTGTGCCCACCGACATGGGCCAGCCGTACAAGCACTAACGAAATCACACGGAAGTAGAAGCTTCCACAGTGGGTCTGACCGGCACCAGCCAGCCGTAGGGATCGGGAATCTTACCGGCGCGCATGCCATCGATCATCGTTTTGGCGTAGTTGCCGATCTTGCGTTCCTCTACCGGCGGCAAGGTCATCAAAACGTCATTGTAGGCAATGTCCTGCACGTGTGAAACCACGGCAGCCGTTCCCGTGCCAAAAGCTTCCTGGAGGGTACCCTTCTTCCAGGCTTCCACCACTTCGTCGATGGTGAGGGGATATTCTTCCACCTCGTGGCCGGCATCTTGCAGCAACCGGATGACGGAGTCGCGCGTCACCCCCCGCAGAATGGTACCGTAGAGGGGCGGGGTGAGCACTTTTCCGTCGATGACGAAGAAGATGTTCATCGTGCCGCTTTCCTGAATGTATCTGAATTCACGGGCGTCGAGCCAGAGCACCTGATCGAAGCCTTTGTCCTGGGCCAATTTGGCTGGCAAGAGGGCTGCGGCGTAATTGCCGGCAGCTTTGGCTTCGCCAGTGCCACCTTGCACGGCACGCACGTACTTCGTTTCGGCGAGCAAGCGCACGGGTTTGGGATAATAAGGCCCCACCGGACAGGTGAAAATGAAGAACATGTAGGTCTGAGATGGCTTCACACCAATGAACTCATCGGTGGCGATCATGGTGGGCCGGATGTAGAGTGCGCTGCCTTCACGCGGCGGAATCCATTCCTTGTCGAGGTCCACCAGCAGGTGCAGTGCCTCGATGAACAGCTCTTCAGGAAACTCCGGCATACAAAGACGTCGGGCCGAATTGTTCAGCCGTTTGGCGTGCATTTCCGGGCGAAAGAGATACGCCTTGCCGTCCAGTGTTTTGGTGGCCTTCAAGCCTTCGAAAATGGCCTGGCCATAGTGCAGCGCCATCGTGGCGGGGTGCAGGTTGAAATTGTGAAACGGCTCGATGCGGAGATTTTGCCACTTTCCGTCCCTGTACTCGGCCACGAACATGTGATCGGCAAACAGGCGTCCAAAGGGGAGGTTGTCGAAATCCACCTGGTCGAGCCGGGAGGAATTGGTCTTGGTGATTCTTATGTCCATATCCATTTCGGTTAAATTTGCCCAAAGTTATGGTTAGCCAGGGTTTGAAACTAAATGATATTCTACCAAAAGGAATTCAAGCTCGCGGATTCAAAATGATGCTTTGCATGTCTTCAGAAATCAAAAATGATGTTTTGAAATCTGGCATTCTCGATTTCGAGGTTTTTCCGGTCGATGACAAAGCCTTTGGTCTGGTAGAGGGGTTGGCCGAAGGAAAAATCCTGGTGATGATCGGCTATACGGACAGGCCAACAGAAGAGCCTTTTCTACACAAAATTTTGGGAGCCGTGAAGCTTAATCCTGAAAAGGACGTGGTCAAGTGGTCTGTAATGCCTGGCCAGAAGCTTAGCCTCACTCCCATCAGCGCCGGCCAGCGGGGTGGCAAGATACTGATGTTTGGCCTCGAACCAAAGGCCCTGGGCATGAACCTCGCCCAAATGACCTACACCGTACAACAAATCGGCCCAATGGAAGTGCTCCTGGCCGATTCGCTCAAAGCAATCGCTGCCGACCCGGCCAAAAAACGCCAGCTTTGGGCAGCCCTTCAGCAAATGTTTCCCGCTTCCAAATGACTCGCTTCCTCCCTGCCCCATGAACCCACATCGTGGATCCAGGTACACCGCTTCAAATATACCAGCCTCATGAAACGACTCGTATTCGCCACGGCCAACGAGCACAAGGTCGAAGAAGTCAATCAGCTGCTCAACGGGCAGTTTGAAATTGCCAGCCTCAAAAGCATTGGTTTCGAAGGGGAACTGCCCGAAACCCAGGACACCATTCGCGGAAATGCAATCCAGAAAGCCCAAGCTTTGCACGACGCACTTGGGGTGGATTGTTTCGCAGAGGATACGGGCCTCGAGGTGGATGCACTCGGTGGCGCTCCCGGGGTACATTCCGCCAGGTATGCTGGCGAACCACGTTCCGATGCGCGCAACATCGAGTTGTTGCTCAAAAACCTGCAGGGCGCCTCAAACAGGACTGCCCGCTTTCGCACGGTCATTGCACTGATTCTCGACGGGCAACTGCACCTTTTCGAGGGGGTTGCCGAAGGAAACATTCTCGAGGCACCAAGGGGTACCGGCGGCTTTGGCTACGACCCGGTATTCCTTCCTGAAGGCAGTCAAAAGACCTTCGCCGAAATGGACAGTAGCGAAAAAAACGCCATCAGCCACCGCGGCAAGGCAGTTCGACAGTTGATCGATTTTTTGACACATTACCAACCGGCAAGCCCGTGAAAGGCAAGCGGACTCCTGCTTTGCCGTGCAAACAAAGCAAGCCCTACCTTTACCGCACTTTACACATCGGACACACATGAATGCGGACAATTTTCACGACATTCTCGCCAATCCCTCGCTGCTCTACCAGGTGAACTACCAGGAATTGAAAAGCATGGTGCTCTCATACCCCTACGCCACGCACCTCAGATACCTGCTTTACCTGAAGAGCCTCATGGACCACAACCGCGAGGAAGACGCCAACTTGATCATGGCGGCCATGTACGTCCCCAATCGAAAGCGGTTGCGAGAAATGTACCTCCGATTCAAAGACCTCCAGGTGCACAGCGACAACCTCGTACCAACGGAAGAATACCTCGAGCTGAAAGATTTGGAAACGCTCGAAGAACTGCAGCCACTCGATGACGAGCAGACAAACCAACATGCGTTCAGCCTGACAGTGGAGGAAATGTTTCAACTCTCCACCGATCAGCCGAGCAATACCGACGATGCCCAGGCCGAGGACTTGCCCGAATCATTAGAGGAACTGCGCTTCCAAAAAGAGCAACCAGAGCCTGCTGCCCACCGAAAACCAAGCCCCATCATCACATTGGAAGACCTCTTCAATGAAGAACAGCCTGCGGAAGAGGAGCAAAAAGCCGAAGCCGCCGATGCCCACGAAGATCAAACCTTGGAAAGCAAGCACACATCCAGTGAAGGTGCACCCCCTCTGATGCTCCACGAGCAGCCGGCCCCCACCATCGATCGCCTCGCCCACATGCTCGAAAGCGATGTGAACGATCCCATCCACGATGTGGCCACGATCGTGGGCGTGATCGATTCCCTGGCTTTTGAAGAAGCACCCCCTGCTAAACCATCCAAACAGCCATCCGCACAGGCCGATGACCTGCCGTTTGAACCCGTACCTCATGACAAATTCAGCAGCTGGCTCTCCCAGTTCAAGCCGCCACATGTGATCAGCTCGCCAGTGCCTGAAACCGTTCTGTCAAACAAACCCACCCCGGAGGAACACGACCAGGAGGAGGAGCCCCACACGGCACCTGAAACAACAACTCCCGATCAGGCACGCCAACTCGCCGAACGCAGTGTGTCCGAAGACACGGGCATTGCCTCGGAGACCCTCGCCAAGCTCTACGAAGCCCAGGGTCTCATCGACAAAGCCATCAAGGTGTACCAATTGCTCAAGTTGAAATATCCTGAGAAAAGCGCTTTCTTTGCCGCCAAAATCAAAGAACTCGAATCCCGATAATCACTCTCGACATGGTACTGATCACTATTCTCATCGCCGCCGTGGCTTTCCTGCTCATCGCAGCCGTATTGATCCAGAACCCCAAAGGGGGCGGCATTGACTCCACCTTCGGTGGCTCTGCTGCCAACCAGATGTTTGGCGCCGCCCGCTCCGCCGACCTGATCGAAAAAATCACCTGGGGCCTTGCCATTGCCCTTTTCGTGTTGTGCATCATCGCCACCTTCATGGTAGGTTCTGGCGGCGATGGCGTCCAGCTCCAGTCTCAGTAACTCCAAGTGACACACCGATGGGGCGACTCAATTACCGCCCCCTGGCTTCGAAGTGAATGGCTTTTGCTTCGAAGCTATTTTTTTGTCCTGATTCAATTGCCGGCAGGCTTTCGAATCCATACACCCATCCAAATCGACGACAAATGAAAATTGCAGCCATCGTTCCCATGCGCCACAGCAGCGAGCGCGTCCCCGGCAAAAACTACCGTCCTTTTGCTGGCAAGCCACTGTATCACCACATCGTGGAAAACCTGCTCGCCTGTGACAAAATCGCCCGGGTGGTCATCGATACCGACAGCCCCCTGATTCTCGAAGAGGCTGCGCGCATTTTCCCAAGCGTCACCTTGCTCGAGCGGCCCGAACATCTGCGAGCCGGCGAAATACCCATGAATGATGTGCTGTTGAATACCATCAGCCAGGTGGAGGCAGATTTCTATCTGCAAACCCACAGCACCAATCCATTGCTTTCCGTGGACTCTATCTCTCGCGGGGTGGATTTGTTCCTGAAGCATTTCCCGGTGTATGACTCGCTTTTCACCGTCACCAGGCTGCAAACCCGCCTTTGGGACCAACTCGCTCGAGCCATCAACCACAATCCCAACATCCTGCTGCGCACCCAGGATTTGCCACCGGTTTTCGAAGAAAACTCCTGCATGTACATTTTTAGCAAGGAAATACTCGAACGCAAGCACAACCGGATTGGCGACCGACCGCTCATGCTCGAAATTCCAAAAGAAGAAGCCCAGGATATCGACGAGGAAATCGACTTTCGCATTGCCGAGTTCCTCTTCAAAGAAAGAGCCGCCAAGAATTGAGCAAGCGGCATTTCGACAGTAAAAAGGCGTCATTGTACTCGTCTTGGCTCCAAGGTAAACCCCTTATGAATTGAAATTGAGTGAGGGGCCCCTCGCCGCTGAAAACCCCGTCATTTGACGGACTGGCCCGTCTGTCGTCCGTCTATTATAGAGCCGGCGAATGATGTTGAATAGAAAGGTGCAGGATTTGAGCCTGTCCAGCTAACGCCAGGCCTGACGGGAAACTGAGCGCACGTAGAAAGTCGGTCTGGATCGGAAAAGCAAGTATCCGAAGGCGGTTGGGTGGCCTATTCCCCTTTCCGGAACAAGTGCGCAGGTTGCCCCGTAGCGCAGCGTTAACGGTGCGCAAGTAGCTTGACCTTGTTGCCCCGTAGCGCAGCGTTCCTGCCTGGCGGCAGACAGGTACGCTGCGCAAGTAGCTTGACCTTAAGGTCGAGCTGCCTGTCAAGCCCACCTGTTGCCCGTCTTTCGACGGGCAGGACGGACAAGCCCGTCTTTCGCCCGTCTTTCGCCCGTCTTTCGCCCGTCTTTCGCCCGTCTTTCGACGGACAAGACGGACAAGACGGACAAGACGGACAAGACGGACAAGACGGACAAGACGGACAAGACGGACAAGCCAATCTTTACGTGATGTTTTGATAGTGTACTTCAGAATCGGGCTTCATTCACCTGACGGCTTCGCGCAAGGTGTTCCAGGTCCATTCGACTAGGGCAGGGCGGTCGTAGAACACCGGAGCGATTTTCCAGAGGTTGTGCAAGGCTTCAGCTTTGCTGCCCACTTTGAGGACTTCGGGGTCTTCGGCGGTCGGCGAGTCTGAAACCACTGGGGGAAGTTCTGCAAGGCCCAGCAGGTAAACCGCCATCCAAAGATTGCGATGGAAGGCCCTGAGCAGCCACCGGCGCGAAGCCGAGGAGTCGCCCATGAGCAGGAAGCGGTGGAAGGCCTTGGCGTAGTACCAACTCACAGACCAGTCGCCCCGATACAGCCGGATCAAGTAGGCGGCTTCTTTGAGCCTGCCGATTTGAAGATAGGACACGAGCAACAGGTGCCTCACGCACAGGTCGTCAGAGGGGTTCCAGTCTATGAGTTCTCGGAGATGGTCAGCGGCTTCGGCGTAGTGTTCAGATCGGAAGAGGCGCTCGGCCAGGCATGCTTTTGCTTTGAGAAAGGTATGCAATTCCGTTTGTCGCCAGGGGGTTTTTCGAAATTCATCGAGCAAATGTTGGAGGCGTTCTTTGCCAAGCATGCGTTCCGTTTGCTCCATGGCCCGCTGATACCACATCATGGCTGCTTCCGGCGTATCGGCCAGGCGCCCCAGTTCGAGGCACGCTTCTGGACACTCCGGATCCAACTCGATGGCCTTAGTGAGCAGGTCTCGTGCTGCACCCGATCGACTGTGGCGAGCCTGGAGTACGTGCTCCCGTGCAAGCATGCGCCGTAGCAGGGCCGGATCACTTGCTTCGAGGCGCTGCCATAGATCGAGGTGGCCTTCGTGCTTGAGAAATTGCAGGATATCGGCCAGGGAGCTGCCCTGCAGCTGGAGGTAGAAGAGTTTATTCCGAAATTGCTCGAGTTCCTCGAGTCCGCGGGACAGGGGGTCGATGTTCATGGGATGGGGAAAGTTTGCTTACAAGGGTTTCAGGATAGGGGCGAGTCCTTGTTCGGAACAGCTAAAAAGAGGCAGATATGATGCCAAATATTTATTTCTTCTTAATGAATAAATCGCTGTTTGTTGAAACCCTGGCAAACCGTGCGGCACCTTTCCCCTAAAAAATCATCGGCGCCCCTTTGCGAACAGAGGGGCGCCGATGACGCAGGTTTAGCCAAGATGGCAAATGTGCTTTACTTGAAGCGTACCCTGACGGTCTCGCCAATCCAGCAGGGCACCGTTTTGGTGTCGCCCTCGCTGATGCCCATCATGAAGGCCTCGTCCTTGTCGGGCAAGAACGCACTGTAACGGGCAATTTTTCTGCTGGCCTCTTCCGCCACGCTACTGTCGATGGAGCGTGCATAGGCGTACTTGTCGATGGCAGCCAGCACGGCGAGTTGGTTTTCGAAAGCAGTGCTTCCACAAGAAGAGCTCGTAGCTGCGTACATGTCTCCAATGAGCATGTAGGGCTGGCCCCAACCTGGGCGCAGGCGCGCAGCCTTGAGGGCGTGCTCACGGGCAGAGGAATAGCGGTTGAGCTGACGAAACTCGATGGAAGCCTTGTAGAAATAGAAATCGGCGAGTTTGTCCTGGTTTCCTTCTTCCTTCAATTTGGAGATGGCCTCGTCGAACTTTTTCAGGGCCTCTTCATACTTGCCCTCCTTGAACAAGGCGATGCCATGGTCGCCGGGGTTTTCGGCGTAATAGGCGGCAAGGCGAGCAGCATTTTCGGCAGCGACCACTTCCTCGTAGCGCTTTTTCAACTCGGACACGAACGGATCGGATTCGTCGCAGCCCTGTTTGACGAGGCGATTGTAGAAGTACTTCAACATTTCGATGCTGTCGGGGTTGGCCCGATACTCAGGCTCGAACTTCTTTTTGAAATACTCGCAATCGAAGATTTCATTTTCTATTTGGGCGAAGATGATGTTCATCGCTTCCTTGCCTTGCTCGTAGTAGGTTTTGAAGTTTTTGTTGTGCTCGATGTTGTAGTCCGCAATTTCATTGAGTTTGAGGTAAATGTTGCGGGCTTCTTCGGCACTCATCTGGCCGTTTTGATATTCGTAAACGGCGATGGTGGCGTAAGGCTGGAAAATGGTATAACTGGTGTTGTTGCCACCTGCCTCCACGGCTTGTCTGCAGGCTTCTTTGGTGATGGAATAGGGGGTATTGAGCTTGTAGAACAGGTCGTACACCTTCATTCCCAGTGCCAGGGCTTTCTCATTCGGATAGCACTGCACATACTCGTCGTAGAGTTTGAGGATCATGTCAGTGTACTGTTTTTTCTCCGCATCGGTAGTGGCTTTTTCGAACTTGTACATGTACAGTTTGATGCCATCTGTGAAGTGAAAGGAGCGTTGGCCATCGGCGGCCGGGGCGGCTTTGTAGGCACGTTCCCAGTAGGGGAATGCCTGGTCGTACTCCTGGGTTTTCATGAATTGCCGATAGAGCACGTGGGCTTCCTCGATGGCGTCTTTGTCGGGTCGATTGATCCACGTTTGGCATTGCGCCACGAGATTTTGAGACCATACGGTTGCCAGGAAGGCAAGAGGCAGGATCATCCTTTTCATCACGAAGTGTATCATGTTGGGTTGGTTGTGATTTGAACAGTTCAGGTAAAGCTCCAACGCCAGTTCATGGCGCAGGTTGTAAACGATCATCCAAATTTCCGCTTCAGGAACCAGGATGTGTCGTTCAGAGTAAACGTCACAGCCATTTTCACAAAGTTTTCCTCGATGGCATTGCTGGTGTTGTAGCGACCGATCTCGAGCCCCAAGTTGACGAAGGAAGTCTGCTGTCGGGGCAAAATCACCGGCAAGCCAAGCCCGAAGGTGAATGCAACCTTGTTCAGGTCATCCAGTCTTGGGTCTTGCTGATGGTAAAACCCGATTCGGTAGCGCACGCGCTGCCAATAGTTGTTGTAGGAACTTGGATTCGGCGTGTATTGCACCCCCACGGCCCAACGAGCCACGTCGCGCATTTGATCGGGTTTGGCTTCGTTTTCATACGCGCTCCATTTTTCGAAGCCATACTCCATTCCCACCTTCAGGCGCTGGCCATGCTCGTACATGAGCCCAGCCTGGAAGCCAGCCGGGAGCTTGCCTTTGCCAGACACGTCCTCACCTACCAGCAAAGTGTCGGATTGAAAAGGGGTGTAAGAATAATTCTCGCGCAAACGCAGCACCTGGCTCGTGGTGGAGATGTTCGATTTGCCTTGACCGTAGACCCCTATGGACAAGCTGCGGAGGTTTTCGGTCTTGGTGTCGGGGCCGGCATTGAAATAGTGTTTGAACTGTGCGCCAGCCGACCAGCTCCAGCCGCGCAAGGCGATGTTGTCGATGAATACGTCATCGTAAGAGGCGTCGAGACTTTGGAACTGGACTCGCCGTTCGCTTTCGATGGTTCCGAAGAGGTATTGCAGGTTGACACCAAAAGAAAACTGTTTGTAGCGCCAGGCATTGCCATACATGAAGCGGTTCAACCCGCCCGTGCCCTGAAAGATTTGGAGCACGGTGTCCACCTGCGGCAACACCGACTCGGAGCGCACGTCGTAGCCGATGGAGCTATAGGGCACCAGTGCCACGTGCATGCCCCAGAAAAAGGTTCGCTTCTTCTTTTCCAGCACGTCATTGAGGGGATTGAAAAGCGGGAATGCAAGGGCCAGGTGGGTTAGGTTGCCACCCCATACCTTGGCGGACTCACCGCCAAATTTCAGCTTCGAGCGGTCGAAGTAGGCGCCTGCTTCATAGGCCGTGGCACTCATCCAGGCGCTGTGGGCCGGATTGAGGTAGTTCACGTGCAACGGGTCGATGAAGGCTGCCGACAGGCCGCCATAGCCCATTGTGGCCAGGCTGTGCTGTGTAGGTTCACCCAAGCCTAAGCTCGAATAGGGCGCATTGTCCTTGGGTTGGGAAAAAGAGGTGGTAGCCAGGAGCATCCACGCCATTAAAAAGAAAAATCGTCTGCTTTTGGCAGACTCCCCAGCAGTCGGGCTTTCAGCTCTCAGGGTTTTCGACATTGTAGGTCAGGATTTTATTCAGCCCGATGAGGACCAAATTTGGGTGCGCAAATATCTTGGTTTTGAGGTTTTCAACAAAAAAGGCTGCATCGCCCCCTGTAATGAGCACCTGCATGGTAGGCCACCGCTTGCGGAAGGCGTCGATGGCGCCCTGTACTTCGAGCAATGCACCCCACACGGCTCCTTGTTGCATGGCTCGCCGGGTAGAGTTGCCCAGGAGGGGCTGCCAGGGCGTCCAGTCAGGTTCGATGGAGGGCAGCCGTGCCGTGAAAGCGTGCATGGCAGCCAGACGCATCCGTACGCCGGGGCTGATGTTGCCCCCCAGGAATACCCCCTCTCGGCTCAGTACATCCATGGTGATACAAGTGCCCGCATCGATGACCAGACAATCGGTTTGCGGCATGAGGGCCATGGCTCCAGCTACCGCAGCCAGCCGGTCGCGACCAAGGGTCTGTGGCGTTTCGTAACGGACCTCGAAAGGCAATGGCAACTCATGGTCGAGTACCCATACCTCGAAGCGCTGGCCGAGTGCTGCTTTCAGCTCCTCCTCGTCGGTTTTGACGCTGCAAAAGATCACTCGCCTGAGCTCTTGGTTGTATGGCAGCTGCTCGATGGCTTCCGGGAGAGGTCCTTGGAGCATCCCTGTCCACAGCAATTCGTCGCCGTCGAAAATGCCAGCTTTTACAGCAGTGTTGCCTATGTCTATGGCGAGGTGCATTCGGGAATGGTTATAGGAGCCGTGATCAGGGGTTTTGAGCGCTGCAAAATTGATGGTTCATCACCATGCCCGATAACCCGCATGATAGAACGCCTCAATTGGACTTCCAGAAGTAAGGTGTGAAGAGCACCAAGACGGTGAAAAGTTCCAGACGGCCTAAAAGCATCAAAAAGGACAAACCCCATTTGGCGGTGTCGCTCAGCCAGGCAAAGTTGTCAACAGGCCCCACCTTGCCGATGCCCGGACCGACGTTGCCCAGGGCAGTGGCCGAAGCGCCCACGGATGTCATGAAGTCATAGCCCAAAAAAGACATGAAGATGGAGCCGGCCAAGAACGACATGAGGTACAACAAAAGGAAAATGATGATATGGGTAATGATGCGGCCTGGCACCATCTCACCGTTGATCTTCAGTGGTATGATTGCTCGGGGATGGACCAGCCGCCGAAATTCGAGCACCGAGTTTTTGAAGAACACGATGTGGCGAATGAACTTGATACCTCCCGCAGTAGATCCTGCGCAGGCACCCAAAAACAACAGGATGAAAAAGAACATGGTCAGGGCCGGGGACCAGGAAGTGTAATCGGCAGATACATAGCCCGTCGTGGTGATGAGTGAAATGATCTGGAAAGCTGCGTCGCGGAAGGTTTGCTCCAACGAGGCGTCGGCGTCCTGTTGAATTCTGATCAGGTACAACCACCCCGTAACGAGGAGCACCATGCCGATCACCACTTTCAGGTAATAGCGGAATTCGTCGTTGTTCCACACCTTCGAAAACCGCCGTTTGATGGCCAGGTAGGTGACGCTGTAGTTGACGCCAGCGATGAACATGAAGGCGATCATGATGTACTGCACCGTGGGGCTGAAGGCGGCCGCACTGGCGTTGCGGGTGGAAAACCCACCCGTGGCCATGGTAGTCAGGGCATGGTTGATCGCTTCGTAGAAACTGAGTCCTGCCCAGCAGAGCAAGAGTGTTTCCAAGGCGGTCAGGCCCACGTAAATCAGCCAAAGGCGCTTGGCCGTCTCCTGGATGCGAGGATGGATTTTTTCAGAAGTGGGGCCGGGGGCTTCTGCTGAAAACAACTCCACCCCTCCCATGCCCAACATGGGAAAAATGGCCACCGTCAGTACGATGATGCCCATTCCTCCAATCCACTGGGACATGCTGCGCCAAAAGAGAATCCCCTCCGGCACCGACTCGATGTCCGTGAGCACGGAAGCACCAGTGGTGGTCATGCCAGAAACGGTTTCGAAGTAGGCATCGGCCGGGTCGGGCAGCACGCCGCTGAGTAAATAGGGAAGCGAACCGAACATGGTCATGAAAAGCCATCCAGAGCTGACGATGAGAAAGCCATCCCGGCGACGCAGCTGGGGCTGACGTGGTGTGATGAAAAACCACAGAAGGCCACCCACTGCAAAGCAAATCCCCGCAGCTTTCAAAATGGCCAGGTGATCACCGGCTTCGAATTGGAAACTGAATGGGAGTGCCAGCAACATCATTGCACCCAACAGAAGCAGCAGGGCTCCATCGATGCGCAGGATTTGCCTGAAATTGAACATGGTTGGTTTTCGATTTGTAACCTTTGGCCAAATGTCTATGAGCCAATCAGAAAAATGCGGCTTTGTCCACGATGCCTTTCAATGAAGACCAAGGCAGAAAAACCTCCACTGGAGCCAGGATTTTCAGATCCTTCCACAGGGGGTTGAACCACAGGCTGATTCCATCTTTTCGGAGCTCCACCTCGTAATCTTCATCGGAGGTGATCAAATACCCCTCTTGCATGGTGATGCTGTCGGACAGCAGCTGGCGCAGTTTTGCCTCGGCCAGCCGATGGAAGGCCTTCGGATTCGACAGCGCATTGCGGAACTCGAGCGGTTTACCCGTTCGCAAATCCAACATGCATGTGGAGACGAATTCCACCGGCATGAACACATCGCTCTGTTGTTCGACGCGCAGCTTTATGCCGGCCACCTTAGGCGTCAGGAGCGTCAGCTCGCCTTCCACGTGGTGCAACCATAGTTGGCCATTCGAGCGGCCTACCTGGTTCCATTGCTCTGCAAACCACTTCATGGCCTGCTGGAGGGGTTCTTTTGCCGAGCTCAAATGGGGCACTTCACCAAATGTGCGGGCAACCGCCGTGCGGATCATGGCATTTGCCAAGGCTCTGACCGAATCGGGGCCTTTGACCATGACTGGAAAATGCAACACGACCACGACACAACCTTCTTCCGACTGACAGTCGCCTTTGGTTTGCTCGAGTTGTACGATCTCGAAACGCACCTCGCTCTGCTGGCCTACTGGAGGCACCTGCGCCTCGAGGGCAACACCAACAAACACGAAGACAAGTACGGAAAGCAATCGGATAAAGTCCACGGGACGTGCAGTTTTCAGGGGGTATTCGCAATCGGGTTGCAAACTTATCTTTTTGATGTACACATCGAAGGGGGGAAGCGAACATTCTCTCAGTTCGTTTCAAAAAGTCACTTTTCGGGAAAAGCCTGTCTTAGGTTGCCCCGCCTTCCTCGACATCCTCTCGAAAGGCCAATGACGCACAAGCCAGCCGGCCGACAAGAAGCCCACATTTCGGCAGCTGTTGGCCCGGCATGTTCCCTTGCCCTCCGGTGTTGCGCTAATTTTGTCGAAAATCATCGATATGAAGCACCTTTCCGCCATTCTGCTCGTGGGTATGCTCTTTACACACACTTTACAAGCGCAATGGGAAGAAATCCTTCCCGTGGAAATGACACCGACTGAGCGAGCCACCATCGACTGGCAGCACTTCGTCGAGGGATTTGCACCGACGCGCAGTAGCACACCACCGCCAGGCCCCGTCAGGTCCATGGCAGAGTGGGAAGAGTTGGAGGCCATCGTGATTACTTGGCGCTCGTTTCCCAGCATCCTCACCGAAATAGTCAGACATGCGTCGCAGGAAGTGGAGGTTTACATCCTGTGCCGAAATGTCAGCACTCGGCAGAGCGCCATTTCGCAGCTTCAAGCGGCAGGCATCCCCCTCGACAAGGTTCGTTTTTTCATCATCGACAACAATTCGGTCTGGGTGCGAGACTACGGGCCCAACTGCGTCTATGCCGACGACGTTGGCCAGCGCTATTTCATCGACTGGATTTACAACCGTCCCTCCCGGCCCAAGGACAACGTTTCACCCGTCCTGCTTGGCGATTCTCTCGGCATTCCCGTTTACACCATGACTACCCCACCCTATGACCTGGTCAACACGGGAGGCAATTTCAACGCCGATGGTTTGGGTACGGCCTTTTGCAGCAAGCTCGTGCTCGACGAAAACAAACCAGGAAACATCTACGGCGTCGGCCCTCACGACGAACTCGCCATCGACACCATCATGCAGCGATTCATGGGCATCGAGCGATACATCAAGCTGGAAACCCTGCCCTACGACGTCATCCACCACATCGATATGCACATGAAACTGCTGGATGAGCGTACCCTGCTGGTGGGGCAATATCCACCGGGGGTGGCCGACGGGCCTCAGATCGAGGCCAACCTCCAGTACATCCTCGACCACTTCCCAACCGCTTCGGGCCAGCCCTGGCAAGTGGTACGCATCATCCAGCCACCTGACTTCGACGGCAGCTGGCCCAACAACGGCGGCGACTATCGAACCTACACCAACTCCGTTTTCGTCAACAAAACCATTTTGGTACCCACCTACGAAGAAAAATACGACACCACTGCCCTGCGCATCTATCGGGAGCAGTTTCCCGGCTACAAGGTGGTGGGCATCAACGTAAACGAGATGATCTGGGCCAACGGCGCCCTGCACTGCATCACAAAGGAGGTGGGCAGCCCCGATCCCCTCTGGATTGCCCACGAACGACTCGCCGACATCGACGACAACGAAACCTGGGCTGATTACCCCGTCGAAGCAATCATCAAACACAGCTCCGGTGTCGCAAGTGCCACATTATATTATAGTGTCGATACCTCGGCAGGATACCAGGCCATTCCCATGGAGCAAGACCCGAGTGACACGAGCAGGTGGCTGGCATTCATTCCCCACCAGCCCAACGGAACGGAGGTTTTCTACTACCTCACTGCCACGGCATTCTCTGGCAAAAAACAGGTGCGCCCCCTCACCGCCCCCGCAGGATTTTTCCACTTTCGGGTCAGGGGAACCGTGGCCGCTGGGGAAATGGGTCAACCCCTGGAGGTAAGCGCCATTTATCCCAACCCCGCCAATGGCATCACGGTGGTGCCGGTGGCCTTGCATAGACCTGCCCGTGTGACCTTGCAGGTTTTCAACGTGCTCGGCCAGGTAGTTCAAACAAGCTTCGATGGAGAGCTGCCAGCGGGTTGGCATAGGTTGTACTTGCGTGCAGATCGACTTGCGCCGGGCACTTATTTCGTCGTCATCGGCAGCGAAGACAGCCGTGTCGGCAGGCGCCTCGCCGTGCGCTGATCCGACACCATGCCAGCAGCCCAAGTCTGGACCATTCCCAGTCCATCTGTTCAAAATCGTTACATTTGCCGCCGCCATTTCGGGAGGGGTCCCCTCGCCCCGTATCGATGCGGGACAGCACGGGAATGGCGCCAAATGACAATGACTTTCGTATGGAAATACTCATCAAGGTCGGCCAGCTCGTCATGAGCCTGTCCATTCTGATCATCCTCCACGAATTGGGGCACTTTCTGCCGGCCAAATGGTTCAAAACCCGCGTCGAGAAATTTTACCTCTTTTTCGACCCCTGGTTCAGCCTTTTCAAAATCAAGAAAGGAGAAACCGAATACGGCATTGGCTGGCTGCCTTTGGGCGGCTACGTGAAGATCTCCGGCATGATCGACGAGAGCTTCGACACCGAGCAGATGAAACAACCGCCCCAGCCGTGGGAGTTCCGCGCCAAACCCGCCTGGCAGCGGCTCATCATCATGGTAGGTGGCGTAACCGTCAACTTCATCCTTGGCTTTCTCATCTACGCTTTCGTGCTGTGGAATTGGGGCCAGGAGTACATTCCGACCGACGCCCTGAAATATGGTGTACAGCCGGATTCCCTTGGCCAGTTGATGGGCATCCAAAGAGGCGACAACGTCATCGCCGTGGACACCATGCGGCTCGAGCAATTCAACCCGGGCATCGTCCGCAGTGAAATCGTCATCCACGGTGCCCGCACCATCACTGTGCTGCGCAATGGACAGGAAGTGGTATTGCCGATTAGCGAGGAGGTGGCCAGGGCCCTGGTTGATTACAACAACCGCAATTACGTACTCTACGAGCCGCTTTTTCCTTTCATCGTGGCCGGCTACACCAAAGACAGCCCTGCTGAAAAAGCCGGGATCAAACCCGGCGACCAGATCATTGGCCTCGATGGACAGTACACGCCCTATTTCCAGGATTTCTTCAATCGCCTGACCAAACCGCCCAAACCTGGTGTAGAGGTAGAAGTGATGGTGCTGCGCCCCGACAGCCTGTCACAGCGCAAAGACACACTCCTGTTTGACATCGTCACCAATGAGGAAGGATTGATTGGCGTGCGGCCCGTCAGCCTCATGGAGCTCTTTGGCACCAAACGCATCGAGTATTCCGTCGGCGAGGCCATCCCGGCCGGCGTGAAAATGGGCTGGAAATTCCTCTCCGATCAAATCACGGCGTTTGGTCAGATGTTCACGGGCAAGCTGCCCGTAAAAGACAGCCTCGGCAGCTTCATCACCATTGGCAACATGTTCGGCGACGAATGGGATTGGGAGCGCTTCTGGCGGCTCACGGCAGCCCTTTCACTCATTTTGGGATTCATAAACCTGTTGCCCATTCCTGCGCTCGATGGTGGACACGTAATGTTCCTCATCTGGGAGGTGCTCTCCGGCCGCAAGCCCAGCGACAAATTCATGGAAATTGCCACCATGATCGGATTCATCATCCTGATCGCCATCATGATTTACGCCTTGGGCCTCGACATTTCCAGGCTGTTCTGACAGCCTCGGCCCATTGAAAATTTTCAACCCAAACCCTGCTTGCAGGTTTTTTGAAAAATTGGATACATTTGCCCCCGCTTCGAAGGAAGCGGCTGCGTCGCCGGGCGCCACTCCCGGCGCTGGCAACTAAAAACCCCGACGCCGAAGTGGCGGAATTGGTAGACGCGCTGGACTCAAAATCCAGTGGTGGCAACACCGTGTGGGTTCGAGTCCCACCTTCGGTACCTCATTCGACTTGCCGAAATGGCGGAATTGGTAGACGCGCACGTTTCAGGGGCGTGTGCCCGCGAGGGCGTGTGGGTTCGAGTCCCACTTTCGGCACCTCCACCCAAAGGCATTCCAACGCATCGTTGGAGTGCCTTTTTTGTTTCCCCAACGGCTTCAACAGTTTTTTCGGAAATGATTGGTGCAGGGATACCTTGCAAAAAATCGTGCAACTTTAGCGCCTGCGAATGAAGATGAATATCACGTAAGGAGGATGTGAGGATGTGAGGATGTGAGGATTTGAGGATTTGAGGATGTGAGGATGTGAGGATGTGAGGATTTCCTGTCTGCCGGACAGGCAGGGAGGATGTGAGGATTTCCTGCCTGTCTGGCGCTAGACAGGTCTGCCGACCCGTCTGGCCGACGGACAGGCAGGCAGGCCTGTCTGCCGCCAGGCAGGGAGGATTTGAGTGCACTGCAAAAAGTCATTTTCGATTGGAGTTGCCTGCAAGTATTGGTGGTTGAGTTCGCCCACGCCGTGTCCCTCGCCCGGCCTATATTTTTCGAAAAATCGGGAGAGTTGATCGATGGCAACCGAAATGATCTTTGTCAAGGCACCCCAATTAAAGCTTTAAGAGCACATTCGATCCAGCGCCTGCGATTTAAGTTTGCACGGCTTTGAAAATGCCGCTCGGCTCGAGCCCTTTGAGATCGGCTGAGCCTTCGACCGAGCAACGGCAAAGAGTCCACCACCTCAACGAATCCGGCCACTATGCATTCACGCTACCCCTTCATTTGGGTCGTATTTGTCTGCTTGCTCGCTGGCTATCCGTCAAGTGCCCAAACCTTTTATTTCGGCAACGATCTCTCTTATGTCAATGAAATGGAGGATTGTGGAGCTGCCTATAAGGAAAATGGCCAGCCCAAAGACCCCTATGAGATTTTCGCCTCCCATGGCTGCAACCTGGTGCGATTACGCCTGTGGCATACGCCATCCTGGTACGACAACTTGAACGCCGGGAAGCGGTATAGCGACTTTGCCGACGTGAAAAAGAGCATCGCCCGAGCCAAGGCCAAAGGCATGGCTGTTTTGCTCGATTTCCACCTATCCGACAACTGGGCCGACCCTTCCAAACAGCGCGTGCCAGCTGCCTGGCTTGCAGTGGTGGACGACCTTCCCTTGCTGCAAGACTCCCTGTACAACTACATTTACTCCACATTGACGAAGCTAGCAGCCGAAAACCTCTTGCCTGAAATGGTGCAGATCGGCAACGAGACCAACAAGGGCATCCTCCTCTCGCCAGCGGACGACCAAGCCGGCTGGGTGCTCGATTGGGAGCGAAATGCCGCTCTTTTCAACTCCGCCATCGATGCCGTCAGAAAAGTAGAAACCGAAACAGGGCACGATATCATGGTGGCCATTCACCCCGCCGGTCCCGAAAATGCAACCTGGCTGGTTTCGGAATTCGTGGCCCATGGCGTGACCGACTTCGACATCATTGGCATCTCCTACTATTGGGCCTGGCACAAGCCCACCACCATCGCCCAAACAGCTGACATCATCGCCAACCTGCGCCAGCAATATCCCGACAAACAGGTCATGATCTTCGAAACTGGATACCCCTGGACACTTGCCAGCGCCGACGCAGCCAATAACATCATCACAGAGCTGCACCCCGACTACGCGCCAGCAAGCCCAGCCACCCAGCGACAGTGGCTGATCGACCTGACACAGGCCGTCATGGATGCTGGTGGCTCAGGTGTCACCTATTGGGAACCTGCCTGGGTGTCCACACCGTGCTGGACGCAGTGGGGCCAAGGCTCTCACCAGGAACACGCCACATTCTTCGACTTCGACCACGAACTCATCCCCGACGGGGGCATTGCCTGGATGCAACACCACTACACTTCCCAAGCCCAAAGTAGCCCGGCTCCCAAAACTTCGATGACTGTCGTACTGGGCGAAAATTCCTTGGAAGTGTCGATTGAAGGCGAGCTCCCAAGCGGAGTGTGGCAGCTGCAACTCAGCGACAGTAGTGGCCGCGTCGTTTTGATGCAAAAAATCGAGAGAAACTTTGCTGAAAAGGGTCGGCGCATTGCCGTATCCTTGCCCGAGCTGGCAGCGGGCATTTACACACTGACCCTCGAGGCCGAAGGAAAAATTTTTGCCTCGGCCCGCATCAGCCTGGTGCGTTGAGCAACTGCTCTTTTACCAACGCCGAAAAATTGGTCTGTAAAACCGCTCCAACGTGCTTGCGAGCTACATCGATAAACAATCCTGAAAGGTATGAAACTCAAAACCCTGCTTAGAACCTGGGCGCTACTGGCGGGCTTGTTGCCCCTGACACTTTACGCCCAACGAACCATCAGTGGCAAAGTCACTGATGCCCAAACCGGTGAACCACTCATCGGCGCCAACGTCCTCGTCGTAGGTACCAATACTGGCACCACCACCGACGTAGATGGTAGTTTTTCCTTGGAACTTCCCGACGAGGCTACGGAATTGCAAATCAGCTACACTGGCTACAGGTCGGTGACCGTGCCCATCGGCACTTCCACTACCTTCGATGTGCGTCTGGAGCCTGGCAGCGTGCTCAGCGAAATCGTCGTCATCGGCTATGGCACGGTCAAACGGGAAGACGCCACCGGATCGGTGCAGACCGTCAGCAGCGAACAGTTCAACAGAGGAGCCATCACTGGCGCACAAGAACTGTTGGCGGGCAAGGTCGCCGGTGTGCAGATCGTCACTTCAGGCGATCCTGGCGGTGGCGCGGCCATCCGCATACGGGGCGGATCGAGCCTCAGCGCTTCCAACGACCCCCTCATCGTCATCGACGGGGTGCCTATCGACAACGGTGGCATTTCCGGCGAGCGCAACATCCTCAACGTCATCAACCCCAACGACATCGAAACTTTCACGGTGCTCAAGGATGCTTCGGCCACGGCTATCTATGGCTCCAGGGCCTCCAACGGCGTCATTCTGATCACCACCAAAAAGGGAACCCTCACCCGCAAGCTGAGTGTAAACTACAACGGCAATTTCTCGGTCAGCAGCCCCATCGAAACCGTGGATGTACTGAATGCCGCCGAATATCGCGCACTCATAGAGGAGCGCTTTCCCGAAGGGCATCCCGCTCGCAGCTTGCTCGGCAACGCCGACACCGATTGGCAGGATGTCATTTACGACCCCGCCACTGGCACCGACCACAACCTGAGCCTGGCCGGCGGCATAGGCGTGGTGCCCTATCGCATCTCCATGGGCATTACCAACAAAGACGGCATTTTGCGCACCGATAACTTCAGCCGGCGCACCGCCTCCCTCAACCTCTCCCCCGGCCTGCTCGACAACCGCCTCCAAATCAACTTCAACGCCAAGGGCATGGTCACCGAAAACCGCTTCGCCAACCGCGGCGCCATCGGGGCAGCCTTGTTCTTCGACCCCACACAACCCGTCTATGACGAGGGCAACGCCTATGGCGGTTATTTTACCTGGCTACAGCAAAATGGCGACCCCAACCCCTTGGCACCAGCCAACCCGCTGGCCCTGCTCGAACTGCGCAACGATCGTTCGACGGTAAAGCGCCTTCTGCTCAATGGCAGCATCGACTATCGCTTCGGTTTCCTTCCCGAGCTGCGCGCCAACCTAAACTTGGGATACGATTACAGCAAAGGGGAAGGAAGGGTCGATGTACCTGAATATGCCTCCTTTGCTTACGATGCCCAGACAGGCGGAGGTGTGAAAAACACTTATAGCCAGAACAAGAAGAACGAATTGCTGGAATTCTACCTCAATTACGTCAAGGACTTCGACAGGCTACGCCTCGATGCCATGGCCGGCTACTCCTGGCAGCGCTTCTATTTCGCCGATGAATTCGTCAACTCCGACATCAAAGGCATCGACGTGACGAGCGGCGACAGCAAAGGCGAGCTCTTCTTGCTTTCGCTGTACGGCCGCCTCAACCTGACCTATGCACAACGCTACCTGCTCACCCTCACCCTGCGCCGCGACGGCACGAGCCGCTTCTCGCCCGACTCCCGCTGGGGGCTGTTCCCGGCTGCCGCTTTTGCCGTCAAGTTGATTGACAACGACGGCAAAGGCACCCTCTCCAATCTAAAGGTACGCCTGGGTGTCGGAGTCACGGGTCAACAGGACGTGGGGGGCTACTACCTCTATCTGCCCCGCTACTTGGCCAGCTTCGACAACGCCCGCTACCAGTTCGGCAACGAATTCATCACCACCCTGCGCCCCGAGGGCTACGACTACAACATCAAATGGGAGGAAACGACCACCTACAACGCCGCCCTCGACTACGGCCTGTTCGACCAGCGTCTGTACGGCTCGCTCGAGTTCTACCTCCGCAAGACCAAAGACCTGATCAATTTCGTACCCGTGCCGGCCGGCACCAACCTGACCAACTTCATCACCACCAACGTCGGCGATCTTGAAAACCGGGGCGTGGAGCTCACGCTCAACGCAGTGGCCTTGAAAACTGCCGATCTGGACTGGGAGATCGGCTTCAATGCCACCTACAACAAAAACAAGATCACCCGCCTGACTGCCATCGAGGATCCCAACTATCAGGGCGTACTCGTGGGTGGCATCTCAGGCGCCGTGGGCAACACCATCCAGATTCACAGCGTAGGCTATCCGGCCAACAGCTTCTACGTCTATGAGCAGGTATATGATGAAAATGGCGTACCCATCGAGGGCCTCTACGTGGATCGCAATGGCGATGGCGTAGTCAACAATGGCGACCTGTATCGCTACAAAAAACCCGCACCCGATGTGTTCATGGGCTTCAACAGCATGCTGCGCTGGAAGCAATTCGAACTGACTTTCGCAGGCAGGGCCAACATCGGAAACTATGTGTACAACAACGTCGAGTCTAACGGTGCCAGCTACAACAACCTCTACCACCCCACCGGATACCTGGGCAATGTCCACCGCGTGGCTACTGAGCTGGACTTCGTCAATCCGCAGTATTTCAGCGACCATTTCGTGCAAAATGGTTCGTTCTTGCGGCTCGACCACATCACCCTCGGCTATGACCTCGGCACCCTGGTGCCCAAGGCCAACCTGTTGAAAGTGTACGTCACCCTGCAGAATCCCCTGTTGATCACCAACTATGAAGGCATCGACCCAGAGGTGTTCGGCGGTATCGACAACAACGTCTATCCCCGTTCGCGCACCTTCCTCTTCGGTGTCAACGCCGGATTCTGATCACCATCAAAAATGTTGAGCAATGAAAGCGATTAATTTTTTCTCCAAAATATTCCTGGCCTCGGGATTGGTCCTCGCCCTGAGTGCCTGTTTCAAGGACCTCGACACGGTGCCTCTCGATCCCGATGAGATCACCGCCGCTACGGTGTACAACGACCCCAGCTCCTATCGGAAAGTGTTGGCCAAATTGTACGCCGGCCTTGCACTCACCGGCCAGCAAGGCCCCCACGGCCAGCCCGACATCGCTGGCATCGACGAAGGCTTCGGCCAGTACCTCAGAGGCTATTGGTACCTCCAGGAACTACCCACCGACGAGGCCGTCATCGGATGGAACGACCGCACCATCAAGGATTTTCACGAGCAAGACTGGGACGCCAACGACGTTTTCATCCATGCTTTTTACAGCCGGGTGTTCTATCAGATTGCACTGTGCAATGAGTTCCTCAGGGAAACCACCGACGCCAAACTCGACAGCCGCGGGGTTGATGCTGCCTTGCGCGAACAGATCCGCGTCTATCGTGCCGAGGCCCGCTTCCTCCGGGCGCTGAGCTACTGGCATGCCCTCGACCTGTTCCGCTCCGTTCCTTTCGTGACCGAACAGGACAACGTCGGAGCGTTTTTCCCTCGCCAGATCTCTCCCGATGAACTCTTCAACTACATCGAAACCGAGCTGCGCAGTGCAGCCGAGGACATGATGCCTCCCCGCCAGAACGAGTACGGCCGAGCCGACCAGGCTGCAGCCTGGACATTGCTCGCCAAACTATACCTCAATGCCGAGGTGTACATCGGCCAAAAGAAGTACAGCGAATGCATCGAATATTGCAAGAAAGTAATCGATGCAGGCTACTCGCTCGAGCCTGAATTCAGCCACCTGTTCCTGGCCGACAACGACCAGGACAACGACGAAGTGATTTTCCCCATCACCTTCGACGGCGTCTCTACCAAAACATGGGGTGGCACCACTTTCCTCGTCCATGCAGCCGTCGGAGGGAACATGAATCCCGCCGACTTCGGCATCGATGGTGGTTGGGGCGGTATCCGCACCACCAGCGCCATCGTGGCCAAGTTCCCGGCCGTGGGTAGTGGTAGCGTGCTGGTGTCGCCCAACGAGGGCAACACCCTGAACTACGCCCGCATTTACGTGCCGGGTGGGTACCAGGGCTGGGACCCCGCCAACACCAACACCATCCTCACCTCGCCCAATAGCGACAACATTTACGAAGGTTACCTCTGGCTCGACGCAGGCACCGAGTTCAAGTTCACCGAAACACCCGACTGGAGCGTGAACTGGGGCGACAACGGTGCCGACGGCACCCTCGACGCCGATGGCGCCAACATCAGCGTTGCAGAAGACGGCTTTTATCACATCGTGGTGGACCTGAACACCAAAACCTATTCGCTGGAAAAAACACACTGGGGCCTCATCGGTTCGGCAACCGCCAATGGCTGGGACAGTGACCAAGACATGTCCTACGATCCCAGCGAAAACGCCTGGGTCATCACCACCACCCTCAGTGCAGGGGAAATCAAGTTCAGAGCCAACGACTCCTGGGCACTCAACTACGGTGACAACGGCGCCGATGCCATCCTGGAACGCGACGGGGCCAACATCGCCATACCTTCGGCAGGCACCTACCTCATCAAATTGTACCTCGACAAGCCCGACTATACCTACTCTATCGAGCGACCCAGCTTCGACAAGCGGGCCATGTTCCACACCGACGGCCAAACCCTCGAAATCAATGACATCTCCCAGTTCACAGAAGGCTATGCCGTCACCAAGTGGAAAAACGTGACCCGTAGCGGCGCCCCGGGCAAAGACCTCACTCATTGCGACACGGATTTCCCCCTGTTCCGCCTGGCAGACGTGTACCTGATGTACGCCGAGGCCGTGTTGCGGGGAGGTAGCGGAGGCAGTATCAGCGAAGCCCTCGGCTACATCAACCAGATCAGGCAACGCGCCTATGGGGATTCCTCTGGCCACATCGAGCAAAGCCAGCTCACCCTCGATTTCATCCTGGATGAGCGGGCACGGGAGCTGCTCTGGGAATGCCACCGACGCACCGACCTGGTGCGCTTCGGCCGGTTTTCACAAACGGATTACCTGTGGCCGTGGAAAGGCGGTGTGCCCGAAGGCAAACCGGTACCGTCCTATTTCGACGTGTACCCCATTCCCAATGCCGATTTGGGTGCCAACCCCAACTTGAAGCAAAACCCAGGCTATTGATGCCGAAAAGTGCAGGCACGGTCGATGGCCGTGCCTCCTTTCCTTTTTTTCACCAAAAAATTGAAAGCCATGTTGCGAACATATAGTCTGACCGCTTTGCTGACCTTGGGCCTTTCCCTCATCGGCTGCAAGGATGAGGAATTGGGCCCCATCTTGCGACCGGGCAACGCCCCGCAGATCACCAACCCCGCACCAGGCAGCACCTTCGAATTGAAGGAGGCCGATGCCGCCAACACCATGACCACCTTCACCTGGACGCCCGCCGAATGGGGATTCCAGGCGGCAGTAACCTATGAGGTCGAAATGGACCAGGCGGGCAAGGGGTTCTCTGACCCGGTTACCCTGGGCAGCACCAATACGACCTCACTCGCCGTAACCGTGGAAAAAGTGAACTCCATTTTGCTGGCAAGGGAACTGCCCGGCGAGACCCCCGTGGATGTCGAAGTAAGGGTAGTAGCCAGTGTCAGCCCCGAAGTGCCCGCCCTCGTCTCCGATCCCATCCAGATAACAATCATCCCATACACCGTGGTGATTGACTATCCCAAGCTGCAGGTGCCCGGAAGCTACCAGGGCTGGGATCCGTCCAACCCCAACACGGTGATTTACTCCGTCAAAAGCGACAACCGCTATGAGGGGTACATCTATTTCCCCGACCCCAACACGGAGTTCAAATACACGCTGGGGCCCAGCTGGACGACCAACTGGGGCGACAATGGCGCCGATGGCACCCTCGACAAAGACGGGGCGAACATCGTAGCTGGCGATCCTGGTGTGTACAAACTGAACGTGGACCTCAACTCGCTGACTCATTCCTTCGTGAAAACGGACTGGGGCCTCATCGGCTCGGCTACTCCCAACGGCTGGGACAGCGACCAGGACATGACCTACGACCCTGCCACAGGAATCTGGAGCATCACCTTGGACCTGGTGGCCGGTGAAATCAAGTTCAGGGCCAACGACAGCTGGGATATCAACCTTGGCGACGACGACCTCAACAAAACCCTCGAGTACAACGGCGCCAACATTCCCATCCCCGACGATGGAAACTATACCATCGAGCTGTTCCTGCACGTACCGAAGTACACGTACAAGATCACCAAGAACTGACGGCAATCTTTCCGAATCATTGAAAGCGGGATGGCAGGTTCTCGACCCTGTCATCCCGTTTTTTTTTAGGTGGAGAAGATCGAGCGAAGCGGCAGTGGCAACCTGAGAGAGCCCCGAGCGGGGCCACCTCTTGCGAATGGGTTGGCCTGCTGCCCTCACCCTTGCTTTTCGGCGGCCGTTTTTTCCAGCGGCAGTACCATCAGTGGTATTCGGCTGTTGAGGGCCATGGCGCGGGTGACGCTTTTATGGAAAATGCTTTCCCAGAAAGAGCGGTGGGGATGCACCAGGATGATGAGATCGATCCCGTGCTGATCGGCGTAGGTGCTCAGGGCTTCCACGACGTCGGGGCCTTCGACCTTGCTCATAGTGAAGGAATAGTGGGGTTCGCCGCTTTCGAAGAGGATGTTGAAGATGCGTTGCTCGATTTCCTTGTACGTGCTGGAGGTATCATCCCGCTCCACGTGGACGAAGTGCACATTGCCACCCAGGGTGTCGATGATGGAATTGAGGTATTGGAGGGTTTCGGGGGTGGTGCCTTCGAAATCACTGGCGAAGAGCAACTGCTCGAAGGGTTTCCATCTTGCCACATCGGGAATGAGCAGGACGGGACACTTGGAACGAAGGGTCACACTCGTAGAAACGGTGCCGAAGAATTTTTCCAAGGTGCTCTTTTGACCACGACTGCCCATGACGATGAGGTCGTACTCACCCGTCTCGGACAGGTCGATGATTTCTTCCAGCGGGAAACCTACGTCGATTCGCACCTTCAGTTGTTTGCGAACTTCCTCGGGCAGGTGTTCGGACAGGAAAGCGTCCATGCGTTGCAGGGCAAGGGTCTCCAGCTCGACCGTAGCGGCCTCGGGAAACAACAAATTGGGATCGTAAGAAGGCGTCGCTACGTGATAGACGGTAATATTGGCATTGCTAAGCTTACCCAGTTCGATGGCAAAGTGGAGTGCATTGGCAGCTGAAGTGGAAAAGTCCACAGGTACAAGCAAATTTTTCATATCGAAACGAATGGTTGGATGGGACTCAAAAAAACGGAAAAGAATTTTCAAGTCCTCCACTTCAGGCACCACTTTTTGCAAAACCACCTTGCCATTGACTACGAGGGCCGGAATGCCATTGATATGGAAATTCATCAGCTCCTCTACGTCCGATACCACAGAAATGTGGGCATGCATACCAAGCTCCGCGAGCGCAGCTTCCACGTTGGCACGCAAACGCTTCATCTGCTCCGATCCCTCTACGCCGAGTATTTGTATATGGGTCATATTGATCGGGTTACATTGGGTACCCAAGGTTTTAAGGGGACTCACGATTTCGAACTCGCTGATTGCTGTTACGATTCTTTTCGTTTGAGTTCCTGGGCTTTCTTGTAGTCCTCCAGCGTGATTGGTTCCTGAGAGAGTGCCTTGATGACATCATACGTGGTGACGATGCCCAAAAGTTCGTCTTCGTTGTTCACCACGGGAATGGCATGGAAGCGATTGATGAGAAACAAATCCACCACTGTGCGTATGGGTTCATCCGGATCGACTTTGGCCAGCCCCTTGGTCATGATCTCCTCGGCTTTCCAAGCCTTCAAGCGCGTTTCATCGATGAATCGATCCAGGTCGTTGCCTTTGAAACCATGCAGGAAATATAGAAAGTCCGTTTTACTGATGATACCCACGATTTGTTTGTAGCGCACCACAGGCAGGTGGTGGATGTTGTGGGTATCGAAAATTTCCTTGACGCGCAGGAGGTTGTCCTCTGGAGTTACGGCGATGACCTTCTTGGTCATGATGGATGAAACAGGAGCAATCAGGTTCATTTTGGAAAATTTGTGGTTCGAGCAAGGAACGCTTTACCGGGTTCGACGATGTCTGGCGTTGAAAATCGGGTGCAAAATGCCAGTGTGGCCAGGGCAGGAAGATGACATTTGTCATGGAAGCCGGGTGATTTATATCTTTCCAGGCCGCCAGGACCATCAGATATTTTGCGGCAGCCGAACAGGCAAAGCGTTTTATTTACGATCACCCATTGAAATTTTATGTCAGTCAAAGACAAGGCACTTCCCCGGCCATACCTCGAATCCATCATCGAACGGAGCGTGGACGCCATCGTCACCATCGACGAAAAGGGTATCATCGAGTATGTCAACCCTGCCACGACCGTGTTGTTCGGCTATGATGAAGCGGAAATGCTTGGCCACAACGTGTCAATGCTCATGCCCTCGCCCGACAGGGAGCGTCACGACGACTACATCAACCGATACCTCCAAACCGGCAAACGAAAAATCATCGGCATTGGCAGGGAGGTGATGGCCATGCACAAGACTGGGAAGCTTTTTCCCGTGCGGCTGGCCGTTTCGGAAGCATGGATAGAAGACAAACGCATCTTCATTGGCACCATTCACGATATCTCCGAAGTAAAAGAAGCCCAGCAGAAAATCCTCGAACTCAACAGGGAACTCGAACAGCGGGTGGCCGAGCGCACCGAAGAACTGGCCCGCGTGGTGAACAAACTGCTGGATGCCAACCAAAAGCTGCTTCATGAAGTCCAGGAGCGAAAAGCCGTAGAAGAAGCCCTTCGCCGCAGCGAAGCTGAACTCAAGCAGGCCCTCGAAAAGGAAAAAGAACTCTCAGAACTCAAATCGCGCTTCGTCACCATGGCATCCCACGAGTTCCGCACCCCGCTGACATCCATCTTGTCTTCGGCCGACCTCATCGAAGCCTATACCACCGACCCCAACGACAAGCGACGCAAACACGTCATGCGGATCAAAGCCGCCGTCAATAACCTCATTACCATATTGAACGATTTCCTCTCACTGAGCAAACTGGAGGAAAATCGCATCGAACCCAGATTGACCGAATTCGACCTGAACGACTTCCTGCGGGAACTTCACGACGAAATGCGCCCACTGCTCAAAACCGGTCAGCAAATTCAAATGGAAACCGCACTCGAGCAGTCCGTCGTCGTGCTCGACCAAAACATCCTGAAAAATATCCTTTACAACCTCCTGTCCAACGCCATCAAATATTCTCCCGAAAACCGCCACATTTTCCTGAAGGTAAAAAGGCAGGATGGCCTGCTGGATATCACGGTCAAGGACGAAGGCATCGGCATTCCTGCCGAGGACTTGCCCCTGCTTTTCACCCGTTTTTTCCGCGCCCGCAACGTGGAAAACGTGCAAGGAACGGGCCTTGGACTCAATATCGTCAAGCGCTATTTGCAGTTGCTCGACGGCGATATACAGGTGGAAAGTGAAGAAGGTAAAGGCACTACATTTTACCTGAAAATCCCTATCCCGACCAATGGGATCGAATAAATTGCAATGCATTTTCTGTCAACTTCTCAAACCAATTTCTGAGCATGAAGAAAATTCTCGTCATCGAAGATCAGCCGGATGTGCGCGAGAACATCGCCGAACTACTGGAGCTGTCCGGATTCCAAGTCATCACGGCTGAGGATGGCGCCGTGGGGGTGGACATGGCCCTCGAACACAAGCCCGACCTCATCCTGTGCGACGTGATGATGCCACGACTCGACGGGTTCACCGTCCTCAACATCCTGAGCAAAAGACCCGAGACTTCCGACGTGCCCTTCATCTTCCTGACGGCCAAAACAGAAAAGGAGGACATACGCAAGGGAATGAACCTCGGTGCTGACGACTACATCACCAAGCCTTTTTCTAAAGAGGAACTCATCACTGCTGTTACCACTCGCCTGCAGAAATCCGAACGCTTGAAAAGCTTCTCACGTACGGCAGAGGGCTTGAGCGCATTCATCAACGAGGCTCGCGGATACGAGGAACTCAAAAAACTCTCGGCCGATCGCCGGGTGAAATCCTATGACAAGCGCGCCGTCATTTTCGAAGAAGGAGACATTCCGCGCTACCTCTATTTCGTCAAGAAGGGTCAGGTCAAGATTTATAAGACCAACGAGATCGGCAAGGAATTCATCATCAACATCCGCACCGAAGGCGACTTCGTCGGATACACCGCCCTCATCAAGGACGAGCCCTACGCCTTTTCGGCCGCTGCACTCGAACCCACCGAGCTGGCCCTCATTCCCAAAGAGGATTTCCTCCAACTGCTCTACGCCAACCGCGACGTTTCGTCAAAACTCATCAAGATGCTGGCCGACAACGTGGCCGAAAAAGAGGAACAGCTCCTCAGCCTGGCCTACAACTCGGTGCGCCGCCGCGTGGGCGAAGCCATCCTGCTGCTGCACGACCGGTATCAGAAAGAGGGCCGGCAAGACATCCAAATCTTGAGGGAAGACCTTGCCCACATCGTCGGCACGGCCAAAGAGAGCGTCATCAGGATGCTGACGGAATTCAAAAACGACGGCTACATCGAGATCAAGGACGGCTACATCCGGGTGCTCGACAGGAAGAAACTCGAGTCCTTGCCGCTTTGAGCCAACTGCGATGGCGCTGAACGACGCCGGTGGGCCCCACCGTCATAGCCTCGAGCGATGCGGTGGGCAAATGCTACCTTTGCCCCTTCGAAAAATCATCAGCTAATGGCTCTACCAACGCACGCCCGACTCGATTCGGAGCTCACTCCCGAAGCGCGCACGTACTTGCAACAGTTGCGATCCCCCTGGAAAATCCGTCTATATTTTTTGAAAAACCTGCCTTCGGCCATTTGGTGGGGCCTGCGGGTGATCCATGCCGATGAGGATCGCTGCCAGGTGCGCATTCCATTTACATGGCGTACCCAAAATCCTTTCCGAAGCATTTACTTCGCCGCGCTGGCCGGCGCCGGTGAACTCGCCACTGGCACCCTGGCCAATATGGCCCGGTTGGGCAGAGGTGACATCTCCATGCTCGTGCTCGAACAGCGGGCGGAGTTTTTGAAAAAGGCCAACACGGCTGTCGTGTTCAGTTGCGATCAAGGGGCAGCGGTTCGCAACGTCGTGGGCGAAGCCGTTGCCACTGGTGAACCCCGCACCATCACCATGACGGCAACCGGTGAAAACGAACGAGGAGAAATCTGCTGCCGCATCCACATCACCTGGACTTTCAAGCTGCGTCAACGGGCAAACTAAAAAATCTGTGCTCGACTCATCCTTTTGAAGTCAAAGGTGTTTGGGTTTGCCATCGAGACAAAGCCCTTTCATTCAATTGCTTTACACCTGATGCACATCCACAAATTGCCCTATGAGAAAATCTCTGGAATATCTGCCATCGACCTGGCCTACCTCACCGGAGATGCCGCCCTTCGACCATTTTACAAATACCCACCCGAGCTACCCTGGTTCGAAAAAGCCATTGCCGACAAGGCCCGACAACCCATAGACCGGCAAACGCTCGCAACGGTGCTTCGCGATCAGCATGCTCACTATGGCGAGGCACCTGCCGTAAAAGCCCAAATCGAGGCTCTCGCTTCCCCCCGCACCTTTACCGTTACCACGGCTCATCAACCCTGCCTTTTCACAGGCCCACTTTATTACATCTATAAAATCGTCTCAGCCATCGAGCTGGCCAGGCAACTGGCGGAGAAATATCCGGATTATCGGTTCGTACCCGTGTTCATTTCGGGAGGTGAAGACCACGATTTCGAAGAGATCAACCACTGCCACCTATTCGGTAAAACACTCCGCTGGGAACAACCCCTCGGTGGCCCTGTGGGCAAATTGCCCCTCGACTCCCTGCGTCCCGTCCTGGATCAGCTGCGCGACATCCTCGGCGACAGCGAGGAGGCTCACCAAATCTACACCCTCATCGAGCGCACTCACACCACCCACGCCGATTATGGCACAGCTGCTTGTCACCTGGCCCATGAACTTTTCAAAGACCACGGCCTGGTGGTTCTGAACGCCTCTGACGAGCGGCTCAAAGCCCTCTTCGTCGAGGAAATGAAACGGGAAATCCTCGAGCAGGTGTCGCACGACCTCGTGAGCGAAACCATCCGGCAATTGAACGAGGCAGGCTTCCAGGCCCAGGCCAATCCACGTGAAATCAACTTCTTCTACCTCGGCAATTACTTCCGTGAACGGATCGTCTTCGAGGATGGCCTGTTCAAAGTGCTCCACACCGACTTGCATTTTACGCCAGCCGAAATGGAGCGCGAAATCGAAACCCGCCCCGGTCGTTTCAGCCCCAACGTGGTGATGAGACCCCTGTTCCAGGAAAAAATCCTGCCCAACCTGGCTTACGTGGGTGGAGGAGGCGAGCTGGCTTATTGGCTCGAACGCAAGCGTCAATTCGAGCATTTCGGCATCGAGTACCCCATTCTCGTGAGGCGCAATTCAGCTTTGTGGATCGATGCAAACAGCAGCAGGAAGCTGCACAAACTGGGCATCGAGGTGGAGGCGTTGTTTCAGGACATAGACGCCCTCATACGGACTTTCCTGCAGAAAAATGCCCCCGTCGAAATCGAGTTGAATGGTGAAAAAGAGCAGGTCACACAGCTGTTCGAAAGAGTAGCCGAAAAGGCGACTGCCATCGATCCCACATTGAAAAAAACCGTACTCGCCGAGGGTGCCAAGGTCGTCAAGAGCCTCGAATTTTTGGAGGTGCGGCTGATGCGTGCGGGCAAACAACGGCACGAGCAGGCCATCGAGCAACTGCGCAAGGTGTACGAGAAACTTTTCCCCAACAATGGCCTGCAAGAGCGTCACGACAATTTCATGCCCCTGTGGTTGCGACACGGACCCGGCTTCTTCGAGGCGCTTTTCCAACATCTCGACCCGCTCGAAAAACGCTTCGTCGTCTTCGAGGAAAAATGATCCGCTCCGTTCAGGCAGTCCCCCCGTCGGACTCTCGTTCCACCCCTTGTTTGAAAGCGCGGATCAGAGTAGCAGCCTGTGCTGATCGGGTGTGTTCCACCACGTGCAAGATGGGATCATCGTCGGAGGCACGAGGGGGTTGGTCTGGAAAAGGCACCGAGCGTTTGGTCATTGGAATGGAACCTGCTCCCGTGCACACATTGGAAGCTCGTTGCTGCGTGCTTCTGCGCAATTCGAAATTCTTCTGCTCGAACTCCAACAACAGATGATGCAGGTTTTCAACGGTGAGGTTGTGCACCTCGAGTTCCTGCCTGAGCGACTCATTTTCCTGCAAAAGATCGGAGTGCCGCTTCTTCCATTTGGCTGCTTCTTGCTTCAACTCGTGAAACCTTCGGCGCAAAAGGAAAACTGCACACAGGAATCCCAACACGGTCGTGCCTGTCAGCGCAAACAAAAGCTGCATCGGATAGCTCATAGCATCGTCTTTGGCCCCCTCCAAAAGCAGGGCAGTTTTCGTCAAGTATGTTCACAGTGCAGCCGGTTTCCAGGAATTGCATGCTGTGTGATCAGCCAGGGGATAGCTATGGCCTGGGGAAAAAAGGCACACCCGATAGGTGTGGAATTCGAAGGTACCGAGCGAGGTACTCGCCCGCTGGAAAAGAGACTCGGGAAAATGGATCGATGGCCAAACCTGAGGTTGTATGCCCCTGCAGGCAGTGTAGCATTCCACCCATAGTTGTGTTGTCGTTTTTCCGACCTGCGCTAAAAAAGCGCTACTGGCCGGGCGTGTTTCATGGCGGTAAATGTAGGGCAGTGCATTCAAATAAAAAAAACCGGCCGCTGGGCCGGTAGGAGTCAGAATTCTCGAGGGCTTGGTCGCCCACGATTCACTCGAAAAACTCGGGGGATATTTTTTCCAAAATTGGGCGAGATGCTCACGGGCTCCTGATGACGATGTCGCCGAAAGAGATCTTAATCGAAATATTAGAGGATCCGATGCTGGAGGAAAAAATGGCTTTCTTGAGCTGGTTGGTATTTTCGAGGTAATTGAATTTCAGCTCCCGAGGCACGGTGATATTGCCATAGTGTGCCGTGAGTGTATATCCGTAAAAATTGGGTTTTGGATCGAAGAAATACACATCGGCTTTATCGGCTTCGATATTGAGGTTGAGGAGTTCCGGACTGGTATTGGTAAAAAACTTGAGCACCCCGTATTGCGCCTGGATGTTCCAGGTTCCTTCGATGTCGTGCAGGGTTACGTCTGAGCGTCGAGTGACCAAAGACACCTCGCCACCGATGCGCTCTCCCTCGATATCGCCGAAGCGGCTCGTAATGCCCACTTTTCCACGGATGTTTTGCAGGTTTATTTTCGAAAATTCGGAGTTGATGCGCAGTGCCCGGGTGAGGTCGCTGACGGAAGTGAGTCCAAAATTGTTTTTCAAATAAACCGGGCAATCGGCGGGGAGGGTAATTGTGTAAATGGCCTTTATGTCTGAGGCCGGTTGGCTGTTGGTGAGGTTTTTTTCCAAATAATTTCGGAAATAAATTTTGTTGCCGTGTTGTTCGGTGCTGTAGCTCATGCGGTCGATGTCGTTTTCGGCTATGCGCCGCTCCGGGTGTTTGGCCACGATTTCCAGCAGCACACGCACCTCGCTTCGATTCCAGGTCTGTACCAGTATTTCGGCCTTTTCTCCCTCGATGTTCAGCTCGTAGCCGTTTTTATAGGGAAAAGTTTTTTCGACCGTTTTAGTAACCACCTGCAACATGGTCTGACCATCGGCCGGCAAGGTGGCAAGCCACGAAGCGGCAATCAGCAGGAACAGATATTTCGAAATTCGTCTCATCTCGTTTGCATTTTTCATCGCTGAAGTCTGTGGTGGACTGTTGCGATGGTTTCCGATCGGTAATTGGCACGCTCAGATGAGCATCACCATCAATTTTTTGAGCAGGTCGGTTCTTTCGAGTTCTATTTTTTTCATCTGCAGAACCATTTCCGGCGTGGCACCATAGCGCCCCATTGCTTGCTCGAGGGCTTCCTTGGCCTGGGTGAGTTCTTCGAGCTCGGCGCGCAGCTGTTGGAATGCCGGCTGATCGCAGATGAACTGGCGTTGCTTGCACATTTCGTAAAACTGGGTAAAGGCCTCTTCATCCTCGTCCCAATTGTGATCGAGCAGCAGGGGGTCCACCGTTTCCGTACCATAGCTGATGGATACGTCGTCGGTGCCGTTGGCCGTAGGCAACCACAGCCACACCGCCCACGCTGCGAGTAAGACGGCCGCGGCAGCAGGCCAGATGCGCCTAACCAACCTGCGCATCCGCACACCTGGATGCAAGCGCTCTTCGACGTGTGTCCATATTTCTTCGGGCGGATCGTATTCGGGCAGTACTCCCTTGCGCAGCGGCTTCCCTTCCAGCAGCTCCTCGGCTGCCATGCGACGCTCGATGTGCTCCCACACCGATGCTGGCGGGTCGTATTGCGGCAGGGAGGAAAGCGCCTCGATGAGTGCCTTGCGATTCAGCTCTTCAGTCATTGGTTTCGATCATTTGTCAATTACATCGGCCAGCATTTCACGCAATCGGCGTTTGGCATAGAACAGTTGCGACTTGGAGGTTCCTTCAGAAATGTCGAGCAGGTCGGCTACTTCCTTGTGGGTATAGCCTTCCACTTCTATGAGGATGAACACCGTGCGATATCCTTCCGGCAGCGACATGATGGCTTTTTCGAGGTAATCGATTTCGAGCCGATGCCCCCAGTCGATCGCCTCGCGGGCAGGCAGTTTGTCCACCGGTTCGAAGTAAATTTTTTCCTTGCGCAACTTGCTGTAGGCTGTGCGCACCACGATGGTCTTTATCCAGGCGCCAAGGGTGCTTTCGCCCCGGAAAGTGGGCAGCCCCCGAAACACCTTGACGAAGGCATCCTGGAGCACATCGCTGGCGTCGTCGAAATTTCCCATGATTCGATAGGACAAGGTGTACATGGCCCGCTTGTACCGGTCGTAGAGGGCCTTTTGTGCTGCACGGTCGTTGTTGAGGCATGCCTGTACGAGCTCTGCTTCCGTCTGGGCTGCGTGGGTGGCCATTCGAAGTGGATTTGTGGACGTCGTTGCAAGAGAGCAATACGAGGAGGATGGGGTTGTATGACGTTGGGGGAAAATAAGGACGCACGGCCCGAAAAGCGGAGGGCGGGCCGTGCGTCGATGGCATTTCAGGTGTTCAGCACATGCCTCAGAAGGCATAGCCTACGCTGAAAAGCCAGCGAGTGGGACGCTGGGAGAAGCGCACGTGCTCACCACCGATGTACATGTGATCGCCGAAGCGCGTGAGATTGCCCTCGAAGCGCAGATCGAAGGTCAAGCGCCAAATGTCCACACCCAAGCCGGCGAGGTAGCCGAGGGTGAAGTCTTCGAAGCGGGGCTTGTAGTTGGGCACTTCGTCGTCGATTTCGCTGCGGCTGGAGATGTGTACATGGCCAACGGGGCCTGCCCCCAGTCGCAGAAATCCAAATTGCCAGGCTGCCAGTAAAGGAATGTCCAGATTCTGGTAGGATTCTGAAACGACCTTGTCCACCGTGCCCGAGGAAAGCTCGGTGAGCTTGTAGTCAACCTTGGAAGAGTTGAACAGTACCTCGGGCTGGAGGTGAAACTTCTCTCCGATTCGGATGCGGCCGAATGCGCCGAGATGAAAACCGTATCGGGCATCCTTGATGGCGAGCATCACACCATTTGCTTCGACGCTCTCCCGGTCCAGGTTTTCAGTGCCAAGGCCTATTTTGAAACCGAAATTGTTCTGATTTTGAGCCGCTAAGGCCAGGGTAGTCAACAGGAAAAACAGACTGAAAATCGATCGCATGGTCATGGAAGTTGGATTTAGGATTTTGAAATGAAACGGCGACAATGAACGGCGGTGATCCAATCGATTGTACGAACGGTAAAAAATGATCGCCTTTCTTTAACACCCTTTCTCAAAAGGCTTACCCGGTAAAATTGTTCGTAAGCAGAGGAGGCACAACAGGGTCATGTAGGGCTTCAAAGCGGCGATTGGATTACATTTGCCCGTAGTCGAAATCGATCACGAGGTCGGATAGAGAAATTCACATTGCAACAGCGCCGACCATCCAGCCGAGCCGACATGGAAATCCACGAAGCCACATACCTGGGAAGTTTTCCTACCCTTGACAAGTGCCCACAGCCTTTGCTACCTGAAATAGCCATAGTGGGGCGCTCCAACGTAGGCAAGTCTTCACTCATCAACATGCTTTGTGCAAGAAAGAAACTGGCTCACGTATCGGGCCGTCCGGGCAAAACACAGGCCATCAATTTTTATCGCATCGACAATGCCTGGATGCTGGTCGATCTGCCCGGTTATGGCTACGCCCGCCGATCGAAGGGTATGATTCGCAGCTTCGGCAAAATGATACGGGATTACCTGCTTCACCGCTCCACCCTGATGGTCGCTATCGTGCTCATCGACGCCAATGTGCCACCCCAGGAGAACGATCTGCAATTCCTCGATTGGATGGGGGCCAACGAGATCCCCTTCGTCATTGCCTACACCAAAGTGGACAGGCTCAAGACCCAGAAAAGCCGAAGAAACATAGAGCTCATCGAAAAAAAACTGCTCGAACACTGGGAGTATCTGCCTCAGCGCTTCCTCACCAGCGCTGTAACAGGACAAGGCCGCGATGAGCTGCTGTCGTTCATCCATTCTTTGAATCAACAGACGGCCTGACTGAGCTCAAATCAGCCCACATGAACAAAGTCATCAGCACCAAGGAACAGGATTTTTCACCGGAGGGCTCAAAGGTGTATCCCCACCTGTTGCCCAACATGGAAGACTGGCCGATTTACAAACTGCACGCCGATCGCAAGCGATTCATCGAAGAAATCGACGAGCATACTTTCAATAAGATCTCCGAGCAGTACGGCAGCCAGCTGGCCGACGTGATTGCCAAAACCGTCTATCTGGAGCGCATCCGAATGAAGGAAGACCCCTGGAAGGTGGATCCGCCCAATGACCCTGCCTTCTGGCGCCGCATCAACAGCAGGCTTTTCAGCCTGCCACCCACCGCTTCGCCCGAGGAGATCCAGGCCAATGCGGAAGAATTGTTGCGCATCGTCATCCACCGCTACAGCGAGGAAATCGTCGCCACCTTCAAAACGGGCACGTTCAAGTTTGCCCGCCATTTCCTGACCTTTTTCTTCAACCGGCTGCTGAACACAGCCGCAGGAAGAAACATGCGACGCATCTACGGCACCCGCCACAAAGTGTACGAGCGCCTGCTCACTTTCGGCGAAATCGAAAAATTGCGCAGCCTGATGACACGCGGCACCGTGGTGATCGTGCCGACTCACTCCAGCAACCTCGACTCCATCCTCATCGGATACGCCATCGATACCATCCTCGGCCTTCCAGCCTTTAGCTACGGCGCCGGCTTGAATCTTTACAACACGGGCTACACGGCTTATTTCATGAACCGCCTCGGCGCCTATCGGGTAGATCGTCGCAAGAAAAACCCCATCTACCTCGAAACGCTCAAGTCCATGTCTTGCCTGGCCATCCAGCGAGGCACCAACACCATCTTTTTCCCCGGCGGCACCCGCAGCCGCAGTGGCGCCCTCGAAAGCAAGCTCAAAATGGGGTTGCTGGGGACCACCGTCGAGGCCCAGCGCGCACTGTACCAGCAGGGAAAAGATACCAAGGTCTTCATCGTCCCCCTCGTGCTGAGCTACCACGTGGTACTCGAAGCCAAGTTCCTCATCGAACAATACCTGTCCCAAATTGGCAAAGAGAGATACGTGCGCAGCAAAGACGACTTCTACAGCTTTCGCAAGCTGATGAAATTCGCCTGGAACTTCTTTTCCCAGCCTTCCGAAATCACCCTCTCTTTCGGCAAGCCCATGGACGTGCTCGGCAACTTCGTCGATGAGCAAGGCGTCAGCTACGACCGCTTCGGCCGTCCCGTCGAACTGCGAGAATATTTCATGGCGAATGGCCAAATCAACCGGGACACGCAGCGCGAAATGGAATATACCACCATCCTCGCCCAACGCATCGTGGATCGATACCACAAGGAAAACATCGTCCTGTCGAGTCACGTGGTGGCCTATGTGGCCTTCAAGCTCTTACAGCGGGCCTATCCGCAATTGGACCTCTTTGGCCTGTTGCGCCTCCCACCCGAAGAAGTGGTTTTTCCGCTCGACACCGTACTCTCTACCATCGAGCAGTTTCAACAGGTGTTGAAAGACTTCGAAAGCAGGGGACGACTCAAACTCTCCCGCCAAATCCATTGGAACGCCATGGAACTCCTGCGAAACGGCCTGCGCAACCTGGGCACTTATCACGTCAACAAACCGCTCATTTTCAAGGACGACAAATCTTTGGCCTCCCAGGACCTCAAGCTCCTCTATTTCTACCACAACCGCCTGGACAATTACCCCTTCACGGAGCACATGGATTTCAAACGTCTGACGGGGAAACAGATGGAAAGCGTCGCCTGAAGTGGACAAAGGCATTGCCGAGAATGTGCGCATGTAGCAGGGAATGTTCGAAGGTTGGTGCAAGTTGCGGGGTGTAGGTGGGGATCGTGGATTTGTCTGCCTGTCTGGCCCGCCGCCTTTAATAGATCCGGTGATTCACTTTGAATGAATATTTTATGGTTCAGGGCGTGTCGGAAGTTCCTCGATTCCTGAGTGCTCTGCACTCAAATCCTCACATCCTCATATCCTCACATCCTCATATCCTCACATCCTCACATCCTCACATCCTCACATCCTCACATCCTCACATCCTCCACTTTTGCATTCGCCATCAATCACTGGCACTGTATCAGAGCGCTCAGTGCTCAGCTGCTGGAAACGTAGTAGCCTCGGCAAATGCCTTACAGTTGAGGGAAATGCTTGAGCAGGTCGTTGATTTGGAGCACCCGCTGGACGATGGCTTGTGCATCCCAGTGTCGCAGGATCACCACATCTGCGAGCAATTGGTGGATGATGGGCAAATGGGGGTTGGCCAACGTGTCGTATCTGTCCAATATGCCCCTCAGAAGCGTAGGAGGGATGGAATGACTGAAGACGAACTCCTCGGCGCGCAGGTCGTAGGAGATGGCGAAACGAGGGTGCAGGTACCTGTCGCTGAACAGGTGCAAGAAGATGGGCGACTGCAGGAAGTGGCGTTTTTCGGTACCGAAGAGATTGGACTCGAAGGCCGGGTAATAGACGAGCTGAAAGCCGATGCGGTGCAGGCTCAGGTGGAAACCCATCTTGAACAACTCGAGGTCGAGCACCCTGGCTGGCACTTGCTCGGGGTCAAAAGTGCTCCACGGCTTCCATACGTTCTCCCTGATTTCGAAGAATTGGACCTGGTCCGGTGAGCCGATGCGGAGCTTGTAGTCGAAACGCTGAAAGCCAGGCACCACGTAGCCGGGGTAGTAGTAGTTGAAGCCCTGTTCCCAGCCAAATTGGATCTCTCGCAACATGGTATAGATGCCCAAGCTGTATTGTCGATAGTCGTTGTGATAGACGGCCTTGATACTCGCAAGGGCGTGGTGCCCGAGGTCGAAAAAGCTGAATCCTGCCAGGCGGTCCCCATCGTAAACGGCCACTTCCCATGTGTCGAAGATGTTGTAGCTCTTGTGGTCGAACATGAGTTCGTGGAGGGTGCCGTACAAGTTACCCTTGAAGAAAAGCTTGAAGTGCTGGAATAGCAGCTCCTTTTGCTCGTCGATCACCGCAGGCCGCACCACCACCTGGAACCGGTTCTCAACCTTGCGCATGAGCTTGCGAGCCGACTTGCGGAAAGTGTACCCCTCCAAAGGCAATCGTATCCAGATGGCCGAGTACAGGTTTTCTTCGAAGAAAATGAAGTGACAGGTAAAGATGGATTGCCCCATACGATACCAGCCGGCCTCGAGGAAGAGGTCGAGTTCGTCACCTGTGAGCGATTGAGGAAAGTGTTTTTCGGTAAACATTCCCAAAGTTGCTGGAGCACCAAGCGGTGGTTACCTTTGCCCAAACCTGTTTGGATCACTCAAAATTAGGCAGCTCATTTTCACTTAACCCGACTCATCGATGAAAAATCTGTCTTTGCTTACATTCTTTGTCGTGATGCTGTGTTCTTCGGCGATGCTGGCCCAACAAGCCCAGCGAGAAGTTCCCAAGGAAGAAATCATCAATATCAATCGCGCGGGCGTGGAGGAATTCAAATACTTCATACAGCGCTTCGAAGCCGCCATTTTGGAAAAAGAACGCGCCAGTGCGTCCACCCTGCTCGAAGCCCTCATTACTCGGATGAACCTGCAAGTCTCTTACAACCTAACCATGTCCCGCACCGACGCCGACAATCCCGCTTGGGCCGAAAGGCACAAGCTCCAAAAGGACATCCTCCAGCGCGTTCGCCACTTCCGGCTGGACTTCGACGAACCGACCTTCCCCGAAAAGGCCAACACCTTGCTCCAAGACCTGCGCAAGTTCGCAAAGAGCATGGAGGACAGCTTGACCGATGTAGAAAACTGGATTCGCAACCACTGATTGACCTGGCATCCTGGTCAAAAGCGGTCGCTGCTCATGTGGCGACCGCTTTTTGTTGCCCCCTATCCTGCCCTGCACATGAAATCGCAATACCAGCAAACACTGGATTATCTGTTCGCCCAGTTGCCCATGTTTCACCGCATCGGGGCGCCCGCCTTCAAAAAGGACCTGACCAACACCCTGCTGCTGTGTGAACACCTCGGCCATCCCGAGCAAAGGTTCCGCAGCGTGCACATCGCCGGCACCAATGGCAAAGGCTCTGTGGCACACATGCTCGCTGCCGTCTGCACCGCGGCAGGGCTCAAAACAGGGCTCTACACCTCGCCCCACTACCGGGATTTCCGCGAAAGGATCAAAATCGATGGCATGCCCATCCCGCGGCGTACCGTGGTTCGATTCGTGCAGGAGCACCGAGTCGCTTTCGAACAGATAAAGCCCTCCTTCTTTGAGTGGACGGTTGCGCTGGCCTTCCATCATTTTGCAAAGGAAAAGGTGGATGTGGCCATCATAGAAACTGGCCTTGGTGGGCGGCTCGACAGCACCAACGTGATCACCCCCCTACTGAGCATCATCACCAACATCGGTTTCGACCACCAGCAGTTTCTCGGCAACACCCTGCCTGCCATCGCCGCCGAAAAAGCCGGTATCATCAAACCTGCCGTGCCCGTCGTCATCGGCCAGACCCACCCAGCCACCAAGTCCGTCTTCTTGCAAACGGCCGAACTCAAAAACAGCCCCATCACTTTCGCCGACGAACACTACCAGGCCGTGCCCCTCGGACACGACGCAAGACACACTATTTACCGAATCATCCACGAGGGCCACACCTGGCCTGAACCCATTGCATTGCAGCATTTGGCCGATTACCAGCGATTCAACCTGCCCACCGTTTTGCAGGCTTTCGACTTGCTCAAGTCCATGCTGCCGCTGGAGGAGCCTCACTTGCGCACTGGGCTCGAGCACCTGAAGGACTTGACCGGGTTCATCGGGCGATGGGAATTCATCGACAAAAGACCGCGGGTGCTGGTCGATTCAGCGCACAACGAGGACGGCATCCGACTGTTGGTGGAGGGGCTCCGGCGCATACCCCATCGCCGGCTCTTTTTCGTGCTGGGCGTGGTGCAAGACAAATCCCTCGACCGCATCCTGCCGTTACTGCCAAAAGAAGCGCGCTACTGTTTTGCGAAGGCCGACATACCTCGCGGTCTCGACGCCGCTACGCTGCAACGGGCAGCGGAGGCCCATGGCCTGCAGGGCAAGGTGTACACCTCTGTGCGCAGGGCATTGGCAGCTGCCCGGCTCATGGCTCACCCCGACGAAGACCTTATCGTGGTAGGTGGGAGCATTTTCACTGTGGCTGAGGTGGTGTGACTGGCACGCCATCGAAAACGGGGCGCTGGCAGAGTAGCCGTCGGCGAACCTCTTCAGGCAAGGCACGGACACGCCGAGCCTGGCGCCATTTTTCAAAAAAATCCATGTAGAAAAGGGTGAATACGCCGAGGCCCGCAAGGCCAAACCAGGTGATGAAGACTAGCCACCAAGAACCCGTGAGCCAGCCGGTGAGCACGGATAAAGCGGCTGCATAGATCAGCCAGAAGAGCGTTCCGAATACACCAGCGAGCGAGGCGATGAATTCGATGGAGGGTGCGAGGTATTCAGCCAACAGGCGGGCAGCTTTCAAGGGCAGGTAATTGAGCGCATAGCCCAGCGCAGCCGGACAGAAGCCCGCCATGGCAAGCAGGCTGTTTCGACTGTCGGCAAACTGCGGATACATCAGCCCAAAGTCGCTCACTCGGTGCTGACGCAGAGCATCGAAGTATTGGTACACCCGCTGGCGCAAGGCATCCTTGTCGGGTTCGGTCAGTCGATTGAGGGTTTCGGCAATGTGGATTTCTCTTCTTAGGGGTCGGTCGTCGTGTTCGACGATGGGCAGGGGTGAGGCGGGGTGGTTGTTTCGCGAAATCTCGAAAAGCAACTCAGCGAGGGCTTCATCGGCCGGATCCTGGATGTGGATGACGCGCTGGCGCAGCCTGCGGGCCAGCTCTGCGGTCAACTCGTTGATGGCGCGAGCCGGATTCTGGCGGTAGCACTCGGTGTATTCGGTAGCGGCAATGGGAGGCCCGAAATCCATCATGACCACTGAGCGGAATTCGTCGGGGTTGGTGTAGTTGACTCCGACCGGCACGACCTGCACATCGCGATCGCCGTACTTCTCGAGCATGGCGAAGACGATGCGAGCCGTTCCTTTGACTACGGGGCGCAAGCGCTTTTCGTGTTTTACATTGCCCTCTGCCAACACCATGACGGCCCGGTTGTGCCACAGCGCCTCGAGGGCTTTTTCGAACGATTGGTAATTGTTCCGCACATTGCTGAAGCCGGCATCCACGACTCGAAACACCGGAATGAGGTGATACCAATTGTAGAGTTTCCTGATGAAGGGATTTTCGAGGTATAGGTCGCCGCGGGCCAAAAAGCTCAATTCCATGGGCAACCAGCAAGCAAGGATGCACGGCTCGATGAAGGCGGTGGGGTGGTTGGTGGCCAAAATGACGGGTTTGTCCTTGGGCACGTTTTCCAGGTGCGACAGGTACAACTTACGGAAGTACACCTGGAAAGCTATTTTTGCCACCGGCTTGGTGAGTCTGTAAAGCATGGTTTCCAATTGAGGGCGGCAAAAATAGTTTTTTCAACGAGCACCCTCCAGTCGGCACCTTTTCGGGCCACTCCCCTACCCTCGGCCATGGTTCCACAAAAACACCTCATCGTCATCGGCGGCCCCACTGCATCGGGGAAAACACGCACGGCCATCGCCGTGGCCCAGCATTTTCACACCGAGATTCTCTCGGCCGACAGCAGGCAATTTTACAGGGAAATGCGCATCGGCACGGCCCGCCCCACTGAAGAAGAGCTGGCCCAGGTGCCTCACCATTTCATTGGCCACCTATCCATTCACGACAGCTACGACGCCGCCCGCTACGAAGCAGATGCCCTCGGCCTGTTGAAGCGACTTTTCAGCGAAAAAGACTGCGCCGTCCTGGTGGGCGGCAGTGGGCTGTTCATCCGGGCTGTGTGTGAGGGCTTCGACCCCATGCCGCCCGTGCCTCAGGCCATCCGCTTGCAAGTGCAAGCGCTTTACCTCGAGGGAGGTTTGGAAGCGCTGCGCGAAGCACTCCGGGTGCACGATCCCGAATACCTGGAGCGTGCCGACATCCACAACCCGCGCAGGCTGCAGCGGGCGTTGGAGGTTTGCCTGGCCAGTGGTCGCCCCTTTTCTTCGTTCCATTCGAGGAAGTCGAAACCCAGGCCTTTTGTGCCCGTTTACGTGCTGCTCGACCCCGACCGCAAGGCACTGTACCGACGCATCGAGTCGCGTGTGGACGAGATGATCGCCGCCGGACTCGTCGAGGAAGCGCGCTCGCTGTTCCCGTTGCGGCACTTGCAGGCCTTGCAAACAGTGGGCTACCAGGAACTTTTCGAACACTTCGAAGGGCGTATCACGCTCGAGCAGGCCATCGAGCAAATCAAGACACACACGCGCCGCTACGCCAAACGACAAATGACCTGGTTCCGCAAGTACGGCAAGTGGCAGCACTTCGATCCAGCAGACCTCGAAGGGATCATCCAATACCTCGAAAGGCGGATGGCTGGAGGTGCGTAGCTCATGGCTCTTTCCTCACAGCCAAGGTCTGCAGGGGCTTTGCTCAGCGAGCGGACATTTATCTCCACACTGCAAGCTCGACCAAAGATTCTACCTTTGTGCCGAACCAACTCCACAGCCATGGCACAGAAGCCCGCCGTCAATCCATTCAAACTCCTCATCCGGCGCCTGCCGAAGCCACTGCGAAATCCTTACGGTATCAGCTTGCTGATCTTCTTCCTGCTGTTGCTCTTCATTGACAAGCACAACCTCATCACGCAATGGAAGCTGTTCAAATCCGTCGAACAGCTCGAAACCGACAAGGCCTATTACCAGCAGCAGATTCGCAAGGCCCAGGTCGAAAAGGAGCAATTGGAAACCAACAAGGAACGCTTTGCCCGCGAACAATACCACATGCACCGGGCTGACGAAGAGGTGTTCGTCATTCCCGAAGAGGATGATTGACACGCCAACGCCAGCCACCTTTTACTTCATTTTCGAACACAAACAAGAACCAACCTCATGGCAGTATTAGTCGACAAGCATTCTCGCGTCATCGTGCAGGGATTCACTGGAAAAGAAGGAACCTTCCACGCTTCCCAGATGATCGAATACGGCACCAATGTCGTCGGGGGTGTCACCCCTGGCAAAGGCGGCCAGACCCACCTCGACCGCCCAGTGTTCAACACCGTCGAGGAGGCCGTACGCAAGGCCGGCGCCAACGTCTCGGTCATTTTCGTGCCGCCTGCTTTTGCTCCCGACGCCATCATGGAAGCCGCTGCTTCGGGCATCGAAGTGATCATTTGCATTACCGAGGGCATCCCCGTGCAGGACATGATCAAGGTAAAAGCCTACCTCGAGGACTTCGACGGCGTGCGCCTCATTGGTCCCAACTGTCCGGGCGTCATCACCCCCGGGCAAGCCAAGTGCGGCATCATGCCTGGATTCATCCACAAGCCCGGCACCATCGGCGTCGTCAGCCGCTCCGGCACCCTGACATACGAGGCCGTCGATCAGGTCACCAAAGCCGGTTTGGGCCAGAGCACCTGCATTGGCATCGGAGGCGATCCCATCGTGGGCACCACCACCAAAGAAGCCATCGAGCTGTTGATGAACGACCCCGACACCGAAGGCATCATCATGATCGGTGAAATCGGTGGAAACATGGAAGCCGAAGCTGCTCACTGGGTCAAGGAACACGGAACCAAGCCCGTCGTCGGATTCATCGCCGGGCAAACTGCTCCCAAAGGCAGGAAAATGGGCCACGCCGGTGCCATCATTGGCGGCAAGGACGACACTGCCGCTGCCAAAATGAAGGTCATGGAAGCTTGTGGCATCCACGTAGTCAAATCACCAGCCACCATTGGCGAAACCATGCGCCGCGTGCTGCAAGGTGAAACCGTGGCCTGAGCCGCCAGCTCGCATCAAACAATGCAATCGCCTCTTTCCGGCAAGAAGCGGAAGAGGCGATTGTTTTTTTCCACAAACCCGAAGGCTAGGGCCCTGGGCATCCCTTACGCAGGCCTTGTCTGTTTTTTTACACAATCCAGTGCGCCACCATATTGACGAGGGCTACCACTATGGCGAGGGCCAAAGCCCACCAAAAGTTTTTGATTTTGATGCCTTTGAGAAAATAGTCGGCGATCATCAGCACGACCGCATCGACGACGAAACTGAACAGGCCCAATGTGATGAGTTGCAATGGGTAGGTAATGAAGTCGAAAAACTTGCCCAGCGTGGCATTGAGCAGGGCCACCACCAGACCAGTGATGAGGGAGTGGACGAAATCCTTCACCTCGACTCCCCTGAGCAAACGGGCGCCCAGCCAGATGGCCAGGCCATTGATGAGCACGGTGAGAATGAATTGCATGGTATTTAAACGTTTTGGTTTGAAATTGTGCACTCAGCTCACAGAGACAGAAGCCAACTCACTCGCCCTTGGCCTCCAAGCGTTTTTCGACGGAATCGAGTCGTTGCTGCAACTGGGCCACCTTCTGCTCCAAGTCCTGAAGGCGGCCTTGAAGCGCCTGGTAATCCCCAGGGTTTGCCTCGCTCGCCCCGGTTGGACTCCCTGGCGACTCGGTCGGCTCGGCATGAGGGGCTGGAACCGTTTTCTCGATGCCGACGAGCTCCTTGAGCTTTTGCCAGCCATTTTCGCCGTTGTAATAGGCGGCGGCCATGTAGGCCAGCGGGGCGACGACGACCATGACGAGCAGAAACCGGGCAAAGGGAGTGAGACGAACAGAGCGCTTTGGCATGGCGGTTCCAATTTTTTTGAAAAGTGGCTGATTGACGTGCCAAATTTAGAAGTCGCTTCGGCTTTAGGCGGAAAATCTTTCTACGCGAAGCGGCCAGCTGGGGATGAACGAAGCTCGCAGACAGCTACGTACCAGGTTTTCGTCCCCCCTTGTTCAAATCACACCCTTTTGGCTTACCCCTATTTTTGCCCCGCCTCGAACAAAAAGGAGACAAAAACCCACAAGCCATGAACAACAAGATCCTACTCATCGTGCTCGTGATTTTACTTGGCGTATATGGCGCCTATGAGTGGATGGGGGGCGATGCCCGCAGCACCTTCGACCCCCAATTGGTCAAGGTAGATACGGCACGCGTCACCCAAATCGAAATCGCCGCCAAGGCTGACAGCATGCAGCCCTTTACCCTGGAGAAAGCGGCCGGTCAATGGTACGTGGTCAAAGGTGAAAAGAGGTACCCCGCAGATGCCGCTGCCGTGGGCGAACTTTTGGGCAACCTCCTTTCCTTGAGAGCCACTCACATAGCTGCCAAAAGCGCCTCGGAATGGCCCAACTTTGAACTTGGTAAGGCCCAGGCCAACCGCATTGCGATCTTCGAGGGCAAGAAAAAAACGGCCGAAATATTTGCCGGCAAATTCGACGTCGATCCGCAAGCCCAGCGCTTCAAGTCCTATTTCCGCACTGCCAATGGTGATGAGGTTTACGCCGTTGAAGGTATGGCGGGCATGATGCTTGGCAACGGCTACCAGCACTATCGTGACAAACGTGCCCTCGAGTTCGAAATCCAGCCGGTGGAACGCATCCAAGTGGATGGTGAAGGAGCCTACACCGTGGAGAAAACGACCAACGGCTGGCTACTGGATCAGCAAGTTCCAATTGACAGCTCGCGGGTGCAAAATTTCCTGATGAACCTGCGCCGCCTCTCAGGTGATGCTTTTGCCGAAGATTTCGATCCCCAGGCCAACCAGGGCAAGTTGTACAAGACCTTGACCCTGTCGGGCAAGTCCATGCCCGAGCCCATCGTGGTGAAATGTTGGCGCGATACCTCCTGGGTAAAACCTTACGTTATCCAGACCTCCCAATTCCCGATGTCCTTTTTCGCCTCCGACTCCTTGCGCTTGTACAAGCGGATTTTCAAACCCGTGCAGGAGTGGTGATTGGAGACAAGAAAAAAACCCGTGCGGCACGGAGCGCCAGGGTTGGATTTTGGGAAAAAGGAAAACGAGGAAATGCCTCGAACGAGCCTGGTCACAGGCAGCGCATTTTCACCCTCAAAACCCGCGTTCGATGAAGAAATGGATTTTCACCTCATTCGCCACCTTGCTCGCCGCCGGCTGGTTGGCTGCACAGGTAGGCTTCCACGGCGGATTCGGCAGCTTCCGCTCCTCTGCGTGGATCGACGCCGTCGAAGTGCGCACGGGTGGCAGTTTGAACAACCCCTCGGGATGGTATGCGGGCGCCGATTACTGGTTCCGGTTGCAGAAAAAGCGAATCGAATTCAACGCGGCATTGCTCCGCGGCCGCTACACCACGGCTCTTTCGCAAGGTGGTGAGTTGGGAATAGCCCAGTGGAGCGCCCTCGTCTTCGCCAATGTGTATCCGTTCGACTTTGGCAGCGACTGCTATTGCCCCACCTGGTCGAAGAGCGGAGATCCCTTCGCCAAGGGCTTTTTCCTGCAGGTGTTTGCCGGCGCCTCACACCTCGACAAGTCGGTTCGACATCCGCAGTTGGAACTCGATCACGCACAATGGCTACCCGTGGCTGGCGCAGGCGTTGGCCTCGACGTGGGCGTGTCGGAGCTGCTGACCTTGACGCCTTTGGTGCGCTACGGCTGGATGCCAGGTGCTCGTTGGCCTGGACTCGACGAAGGGGGCAAAGAAGACCAGCGCATTACCGCCGGCATGCTCTGGGCTGGCGTGCGAGTGGGTTTTCGATTCGACAAACGGCGATTCTGAGCCGGGGCGTGGCGGCGGCGCGACATCGGCCCTGGAATCAGGAGGCCAGCCACCAGTACATCACGGGCCGTTTTTACCTTTGGGCTTCGCCGAGCCGGCGTCCGGTTTAACTTCATCCACCTCCCGCCATGAGAAGCCCTCACTCGAAGCTTTTTCTGCTCTTCTTGCTGCTCTTGCTGCAAGCATGTACCCACTTTTTTCAAAGCAACCACCCCCAAGGCCCCTTCGAAAACGAGGAAGGCAAGCGCCCCGATGGCACCTACCCTGCCGAGGAATTTTGGCTTGCCCAAGCCTACCCCGATGGCCGCTTCAGTGCAAAAGCCTATGAAAAAGCCCTGAAACAGGCCCACATGCATGCCCTTTCGAAAAACGGTGGCTTTGGAACCCCTTGGCGAATCGAAGGCCCGTCCAACATTGGTGCCCGTGTCAATACCCTGGCGGTAAACCCCAATGATGAACAGATCATCTACGCAGGATTCTCCACCGGCGGCGTATGGAAAACCACCGACGGGGGGCAAACCTGGATGCCTGTTTTCGACAAGCAAAATTTCCTGTCAATCGGTGACATAGCCATCGATCCCTCCAACCCCGAAGTGGTGTACGTCGGCACAGGGGATCCCAACATCACCGGCTATCCTTTCATTGGCGACGGGCTGTGGCGCAGCAGCGACGGTGGCCAAAGCTGGCAGCACCTCGGGCTCGAGCAAACCCGCATCATCTCGAGGGTAATCATCCACCCCACCAACCCCCACATCATTTACGTGGCTGCCATGGGACTGCCCATGGAGCGCAACGCCGACCGCGGCGTCTATCGCAGTACCGACGGTGGCCAGACCTGGTCGCAGGTGCTTTTCCTCAGCCAGCAGGCCGGCGTCACCGACCTCCAAATGGATCCCTTCGACCCAAGCGTGCTCTACGCCGCTGGCTGGGATCGCATCCGCAACAACCAAGAAAGCATCATCAACGGTACCAACGCCCGTATCTACAAGACCAGCGATGGCGGTGACACCTGGACCGTGCTCACCAACGGCCTGCCTGCCGGCCCACAAGGCCGCCCCGCCCTGGCCCTGTCGAAACAGACCCCGGGCGTGCTGTATGTCCGATACGTCGGCACGAACTCCCAATTGCAGGGAATCTACAAAAGCACCGATGGCGGACTGAATTGGACACCTTTCCCCATCAGCGGCCTCGAATCGGCCCTGGGAGGCTTTGGCTGGTACTTCGGCACCTTCGCAGTACACCCCGAGGAAGACGACCACCTCTACCTGCTCGGCATCGAACTGCACGAATACCTTCCCGCCGAGGGCGCCTGGCAGCAAGTGGGCCCTTCGTGGTGGGCCTACGACCTGCACGCCGACAAGCACGACCTGGTCTTCGGCCCATCGGGTGCGATGTACCTGGCTACCGATGGCGGCATTTACAAAAGCATCGACGGCGGTCTCAACTGGACAGACATCGAACAAATTCCCACTACCCAATTCTACCGCGTGGGGTGGAATCCCCACCTGCCCGACAAATACTACGGAGGTGCCCAGGATAACGGCACCACCGGTGGCAACCACCACTTCATCTCCGACTGGGAGCGCATCTACGGCGGTGATGGTTTCCAGCCCGCCTTCCGTCCCGACCTGCCCAACGTCATGTATGCCGAAACCCAAAACGGAGGTATCGTGGTAAGCGCTGATCAGGGCCTCAACTTCCAGACTGCCGACAACGGCATAGACAACGATGACCGCCGCAACTGGGACATGCCCTACATCGTCTCTCGGCACGACCCCGACGTGCTCTACGCCGGCACCTTCCGCTTGTACCGCAGCACGGCCGGTGTGGTACCCCTTTTCGAACCCATCAGCGATGACCTGACCGACGGGCTGGTGATTCACCCCCGCTACCACAACATCACTGAAATCTCGGAATCGCCCCTGCAGCAAGGTTTGCTCTACGTAGCCACCGCCGACGGCAACATCTGGCGCACCGACGACGATGGCAACACCTGGGTGAAAATCTCCAATGAATTGCCCGACCGGTTCGTATCCGACGTGGTGGCCTCACCCAACGTGCTCGACGCCGTGTATGCAAGCCATTCCGGCTACAAGGACAACGAATTCATTCCTCGCCTTTTCCGTTCGATGGATCGGGGTGCCACATGGGAGAGCATCACCGGGGACCTGCCCGAAGCCGCTGTAAATGAAATCCTCGTCCTGCCTGGTCATGCAGATTCGGTGCTATTCGTAGCCACCGATGCCGGGGTGTGGGGCACCATCGATGCCGGGCAGCACTGGCAGCGCATTGGCGAAAACTTGCCCTTCGTGCCTGTTTACGACCTCGGCTGGAACCCCGTGGAACGGCGCCTGATCGCTGGCACCTTTGCCCGCTCCATCCTTACCTGGCCGGTGGATTCGCTGCTGCCACCACCTGACACGATCAGTGCCACCGTCACCCCTGCCAGGGCGCTCCACACGCTGCATCTGAACCCGAACCCGGCTCGCACTTTTAGCCACTTGCAATGGCCGGAAATGGTCGGCAAAGCGGTGAATGTCCGCTTGTACGACTCAAATGGCCGGCAGTGCATGGCCTCGAAAGGGGTGCTTGCGGCAGGCAGGGGCCTCCGCATGGATGTTTCGGATCTGCCGCCGGGGTTGTATTGGTTGTGGGCAGAGGCAGGGACCCAGGTCGGGTGGGCCAAATTGGTGGTGTGGTGAGGGATGGCAGAATTCGAAGAGGTTTTTTGAAAGGTGTTTTTTGTTTTCAGGGCGAGGCGGTTGGCAGTGGGCCTCGCTCCACGAATCTTTGCCTGACCGCCCGTTTGACCTGCATCTTCTGCCACGCTCTTACCTTTCCGGCTCAAAACCTTGCAACATGGAGATCAGCAAAAGCGATAAGACGGCCTTGTTGTTTGGAGCGACCGGGCTGGTGGGCAAACACGTTCTGGAGATGTTGCTTTGGCACGGAGCCTATGCCAAGGTGCATACCTTCGGGCGGCGCACACTCCAGATGGAACACCCCCGGCTGGTACACCACCTCATCGATTTCAACAGGCTCATGGAGGTAAAACACCTGCTACACGGTGACGACCTGTACCTTTGCCTCGGCACCACGCGAGCCAAAGCCGGAAGCAAGGAGGCATTCTACCAAGTGGACTACACCTGGAACCTCGAGATTGCCCGCATGGCCTGCGACAACGGCGTGAACCAGCTGCTGCTCGTCTCATCGGTAGGAGCCGACCCGACGAGCAGGTTTTTCTACACCCGCGTCAAAGGACAGCTGGAAGAAGCCGTCAAACAGCTGCCTTTCTGGGCGGTGCACATTTTCCAGCCTTCGGTGTTGTTAGGCGAGCGCAACGAGAACCGCTGGGGGGAGGCCATCGCAGGCAAGTTGGGAAAGCTCATCGATGCCGCCACGGGCGGCCTGTTGAAAAAATATCGTCCGGTGGAGGCCGATGTGGTGGCACGAGCCATGGTCAGTGCTGCCCAGCGGCTCGAACCCGGCATCCACGTCTATCCCTCGCACTGGCTGCAAGAACTCGCCGAAGCCATAGACAGGCAGACGCGCTGAACCCATTTGACAACGAACCCTTCGCAGATGTCCAGAAAAAAGCAATTGCGCATCACCGTCACCTTGGACGAAAAGAACTACCCCGAGGCCATTCACTGGGAGGCCGACGACAACCCTTCCGGCTCCGACTGTAAAGCCATGTTGCTGTCGCTTTTCGATCGCAACACCCTCGACACCGTCAAAATCGACCTGTGGACCAAGGATATGCAGGTCAATGAAATGGACAGGTTCTTTTTCCAGACCCTGCGAGCCATGGCGGATACCTACTTCAAGGCCACGCAAAACCGGGACCTCGCCGTAGATATGCAGCGCTTCGTGCAATACTTCGGAGAGAAAACGGAGATTTTGAAAAATGACTGACCCTCCGGCAGCACAATGCCTTGCTACCTTTGTCGTGCACCTGAAGCCCATTTCCCGACACGCATCCAGCGAAACACTTGCCCAGCATGAAGCTCTCCAACCTTTCATACCATACTGGTTACCAGGGAATGGCACAGTCGTCTTGCCTTCGTTTTTTTGAAATCAGGCAAATGAGGTTGCCCTTGCTTTTCATGGTAGCCTTGTTCGCATGGGCGCCTTTTCAGTTGCCGGGGCAATGTCCTTTCGTAGCAGCCATCTTGGTGGATGCTTGCGGAGGGGAACCAGACAACGAATTCCTCATCATCAACTCGGGCGGCGGTTTCGATCCGGCAGACCTTTACATCGACTTCGACGCAGCCAACAACATCGTAGGCCCCGAAAACAACGACATCAACACAGGACCTGGGGCTTGTGGCTTGCAAGCTGGAAATCCTACCCTGATCACTGGCTGTTCGAACGTCATTGCCGTCGGTCCAGGCACCACGATCCCACCCAACGCATTCGTGGTGGTACAGACGAGTGCCGGCGCAAATACGACCTACGATTTTTCGGGGGTATGCCCACAGGGTGAATGCATTTACGTGATCCAGAGTACTTGTTTTCGCACGGCAGGTGCCTTCAGCAATGCAGGCTCCGGCATGCGCACCACGGTGGTAGGGCTCAACAGCACTGGCTGCAGCAATTCCTACACCTACGACCGCAGCCTCCTCAGTGGTGCCAACGGCGATTACTTCATACCAGCCGTGACCTACGGCAACAACGGATGCAGTTCGCCACCGGTTTCTCTCGGCACACCGGCACCCGATATCGACCCCTTGCCCAACCAAATCATCTGCGGCAATACTTTCACCTTGCCACCCATCACCGGCACCAACCTCACAGGCAATCAAGCCTACTACACGGGCCCCAACGGCACGGGTACCAGCTATCAGCCCGGGCAGACCATCACCACACCCGGCACCTATTACATCTTCGATGGGACAGGCGGCTGTTCCGACGAGGAGACCTTTACCGTCACCTTCAACAGCCCCACCACACCACCCCTGACTCCCATCGGTCCGTTTTGTAGCAACGACAACCCCGTGCCCCTTGCCACCAACCAGAGCGGCATCAACGGCACCTGGAGTGGTCCCGGCGTCAACAACAACACCTTCAACCCGGCAGGCCTCAGTGGTACCTATACACTCACTTTCACCCCCACGCCAGGTCAATGTGCCAACCCCAACACCCTGCAGGTGACAGTCAATGAGGCGCCGGTTGCCGTGAGTACTTCCATTTCGGAATGTGGCACCAACAACACCGCCACCTTCAACCTCACGGCTGCCAACCCCATCGTGAACAACAACACCGGCAATGCAGTATTCTGGTACCTCGATCCAGCCGGTAACAACCCCATTGGAAACCCATCGGCCTTTACCTCTGGCAATACCGTGGTCTTTGCGCGGGTGTTCGATGGCAATTGCTACTCCGAATTCGTGCCCGTCACCCTCAGTGTGACCCCCGCCCCCACCCCACAGCTGGGCACCGCCACCCTTTGCGAAAATTCCCCTCCATTGGATCTCAACACCCTGGAAGACCCCAACTATCCCAACGGCACCTGGAGTGGTCCCGGCGTCAGTGGCAACACCTTCAACCCCGCCGGCCTGTCGGGCAACGTCACTGTGACCTTCACGCCCACCGGAGCTTGTGCCCAGCCCGCCAATACCACGATCACGGTCAACGTACCAGGCCCCGTGCCCATCAACACGCTGCCTGACTCCCTCTGCGAAACAGCCCCTCCCCTGCCCTTACCCACCATGCCCTCCGGCGTCAACGGCACCTGGAGCGGACCCGGCGTCACCAATGACACCCTCCACCCCTCCGTGCCAGGACCAAGCACCATCACCTTGCTGTTCAACCCTGCCAGTGGCCAATGCTACACACTCACTTCCGTGGACATCACCATCGCACAGGCAGGCACGGTAACCCTCAGTGGCCTGCCAGACACACTCTGTGTGCAAGATGCCCCCTTGGCATTGCCCACCATGCCCTCCGGCGTCAATGGCACCTGGAGCGGACCCGGCATCACCAACGACACCCTCTTTCCCGCACAAGCGGGCCCCGGCGAACACGAATTGTCTTTCACTCCGGCCGCTTCGGCCTGTGCCAGCCCCGCTGCCGATACGGTCACCATCATACCTCCTGACTCGGTAGCACTGGCGCCATTGCCTGCTACCCTTTGCCAGGCCGCCGATCCGATCCAGCTCGACACCGTGCAGAGCGGCTACATCGGCCACTGGAGCGGCCCTGGCGTCAGCAACGACACCCTGTTTCCAGCCAACGCGCCGGCAGATACCATTACCCTGCTTTTCGTTCCCGATGCGGGACAGTGCGCTGATACGGCATCCGCCCAGATAGTCATCCAGCTCGAGGGGCAACCCTTGCTCGGCACCGACACCCTGTGCGAACTCGCCGGCCTCTACGACCTGAGCCAACTGGAAGACCCGGCTTACCCCAACGGCACCTGGAGCGGACCCGGCGTCAATGGCAACCAGTTCGACCCTGCCGGCCTCTCGGGACCCGTCACCTTGCTCTATACTCCCCAGCAGAGTTGCACCTTGCCCGACAGCACCACCTTGCTGGTGGAAACAGCCTCTACACCCGTGCTCGGAACGGATTCCCTCTGCGCCGGCGGGCCTCCTTTCGACTTGTCGCAGCTCGAAGACCCGGCCTGGACTGGCGGTACCTGGTGGGGCCCCGGCGTGAACAACGACACCCTCTACCCGCCGCCAGGCCAGGGCGGCAATGTGGTGTTGAACTACCTGGCCCCTGGTTGTGCAGATACGGCGCAAACCAGCGTAGGATTGCTGCTGCCACCCCAGGTCAGCAGCATTACGGAAACATGTGACCTCAACACCTTCACCTATACCGTCGCCTTCCAGATCAGCGGAGGAGACCCGGCCTCTTACACCGTCAACGGCCAGCCCTCAGGGCCTGCGTTCACCTCTGCACCCATACCCAGCGGCCAACCTTATACCTTCCAGGTGGACGACGGCAATGGATGTGGCCCCGTAACCATCACCGGCGTGCGCAACTGCAACTGCCTCACCGACGCCGGCACGATGATGATCCCGCCAACTACTACGATGCTGTGTGAAGGTGCGGCCTTCAGCGTGACCCACAACGGCGACGAAGTACTCGACCCGAACGACGTGCTGGTCTTCGTCTTGCACGACAGCAGTGGAACCACCCTGGGCAACGTCTTTGCCACCAGTCCGACCACCACATTCGATTGGCCCAACGGACTACAACCCGGACAGATCTACTACGTGTCGGCCGTGGCCGGCAACGACGACGGCAATGGTGGCGTGGACCTGAATGACCCCTGCCTTTCGGTTTCCCAGGGCATACCCGTACAGTTCTATCTCCCCACGGTTACCATGAGCGACGGCGATACCATTTGCCAGGGCGATTGCCACACCTTCCAGGTGGACTTTACCGGCGTCGGGCCGTGGATCGTGCGCTTCGGCATCAACAGCTCGGCCGGCCTGCAGGTGGACAGCCTTCTGAGCAATGCATCCACCTACCAACTCGCGATTTGCCCGGCTGACTATGGCGTGGACACGGGGGAACTGACCGTTTTCACCATCGAACTCGAAGACGCCCATTGCCTCGTGGACGACAACAACCAGTCGGAGGAAATCATCTTCATCGCACCCCATGTAGAGGTGACATTGACCGATACGCTGTGCAGCGGCGAAAGCATCATGGTCAATGGGACCATCTACGACCAGACAAATCCTTCGGGCACGGAGGTCATCGCGGGAGGGTCTCAGTTTGGATGCGACTCGACCGTTGTGGTGCAGCTGAGCTTCCACCCGCTGGCCGTGTTCGACTTGACGCAGACCTTGTGCACTGGCCACAGCCTGACCGTGAATGGAACCGTGTACGACGAAAACAACCCCTCCGGTACCGAAGTATTGCCCGCTGCCAGCTACACGGGTTGCGACAGTGTGGTCAATGTGTCGCTGAACTTTGTGGAAGAGGTCGAGTACGAGCTCGACAGCCTGCTCTGCCCGGGCCAGAGCCTGACCATCAACGGCACCGTGTACGACCAAAACAACCCCAGTGGTACCGAGACTTTCCCGGGTGGCAGCTGGCTGGGCTGCGACAGCACCGTGCACGTGTTGCTCCAGTTTGCAGAACCAGCCCTGCGTCAACTCGACACCACCCTTTGCAGTGGACACTCCTTGACGGTAGGTGGCCAGACATTCGACGAAAGCAACCCCTCGGGCACGGTCGTGCTGGCAGGTCAGAGTTGGCTCGGCTGCGACAGCATCGTGGAGGTGAGTCTCGATTTTTATCCGCCTGCCGAAGGGGAGCTGTTGGGCACACTCTGCCCTGGTGAGAGCCTGACCATCAACGGCACCGTGTACGACCAGAACAACCCCGAAGGCACCGAGGTGCTCGCTGGAGCCAGTCACTCCGGATGCGATTCCATCGTGCACATCAGCCTCAACTTCTATCCGCCAGCGCTTGGCGCCTACGCCACCACCCTTTGCCCTGGTGAAAGTGTGACGATAGGTGGCCAGGTCTTCGATGAGACCAACCCGTCCGGCAGCGTGGTATTGCCAGCTGCGGCTTACACTGGTTGCGACAGCACGGTCTTGGTGGATTTGTCTTTCTACCCACCCGCCGAAGGAACTCTCGACGACGAACTCTGCGATGGTGCCAGCGTAGTCATCAACGGCGTGATATACGATGCAAGCAACCCTTCGGGCATGGAAATCCTCCCTGGAGCCAGTCATACCGGCTGCGACTCCATCCTTCACATCGACCTGCGCTTTGCCCCACCCATCGTGACCACTCTGGACACGGCCCTTTGTGAAGGCGATTTCATTTACGTGAACGGAAACCTCTATTACGAAGGCAATCCCTCTGGCACCGAACTCATCCCCGCAGGTAGTTTCAAAGGTTGCGATTCTACCGTGGTGGTCAACCTCTCGTTTTTCCCCCCGGCCACGGGCACCCTCGACACCATTCTCCAACCTGGCCAGAGCATCCTCATCAATGGCACCGTGTACGACCATACCCATCCCACGGGCACCGAGGTTTTTCCCGGAGGAAGCTACACGGGATGCGATTCGACCCTGATCGTCAAAGTGACTTACAAGGGCTCCTTGGCGGCGGACTTCGAAGCGTTTGCGCCAAGCTGTCCCGGCAGTTTCGATGGCCTGGTGGAAATCTACGGCATCACGGGTGGCCTGCCACCTTTCACCCTCGTATTCGACATTTTCGACCAGATCACCACTGATACCTTTCCGATTGTCTTCACAGACCTCGAGGCGGGTCCCCACTTGCTCGAAATAACTGACGCCACCGGCCTCGAGACGGAAATCGAGTTGCAAGTGCCTGCTGCAGCCGACCTTTTGCTCGACCTCGGCACCGATCGGGAAATAGAACTCGGCGAATCGGTGGTGCTCAGCTCCCAGCGCAACTTCACCCCGGTCTCTTGGGAATGGTCGCCCCCCGACTATCTGTCTTGTGTCGATTGTGCCGACCCCCTGGCATCCCCCCTCGACGACATTACCTACAGCGTCACGGTGACTTCGGCAAATGGCTGCACGGTGAGCGATGAGGTTTCCATCGTTGTCAAAAAAGTGCGGCGCATCTATGTCCCCAACGCCTTCAGCCCAAATGGCGACGGCATCAACGACATACTGACAGTCTTTGCCGGCCCCCAGGTGGAGCGGGTCGATTTGTTCCTGATCTTCGATCGCTGGGGAGCCAAGGTCTTCGAGGCCAAGGATTTCAGCCCCAACACGTTCGACAGCGGCTGGGATGGCCGCCACCTCGGCAAACCACTCGACCCCGGCGTGTTCACCTGGTTCGCCCGGGTGACCTTCCGCGATGGACACCGGGAAATTTTCGAAGGGGATGTGATGCTGATGAGGTAACCAGAGCGAAGCGCCGAAGAAACATGGAGGCGAGCCTGTCCGGGTTGTAGAGCCTGGCCGCCCTGTCTGCCCAATGAAAAAATCGAATCCAACATACAACCTACAACTTACCATAAACGATGGCACCTACGAACCCTACGCACCTGGAATGGCCTGTCGAGCACCCTCGGGCCTGTCTGGGCATTTTGCACGGCCTGGGCGACCACGCCGCTCGGTACAGTGAGGCTGCGAAAGCATTCAATGAAATGGGGATAGCCTGCCTGGCTGCCGAATTGCCTGGCCACGGCCGAAACCCTGGCCCGCGAGGCCACATACCAAGTATGGACTCGGCCTACGCCACCCTGGATTTCATGATCGAAAAATGCTGGGCAACTTTTCCCGACCTGCCGATCTTCCTGTTGGGTCAAAGCATGGGTGGCAACATCTTGCTCAACTATCTGCTCGACAGAACCCCTTCCGTGGCTGGAGCCATCGCGATGAGTCCCTGGATCCGATTGCCCAATCCCCCACCTCGCCTGCTGGAAATGCTCGCTCGTACCATGAATCTGATTCTGCCCGCCCTCACCCTGTCGAATGGCCTCGATCCCCGTGACTTGGCCACCTCCCCAGCAGTCGCTCAGGCATACATCGACGATCCCCTGACCCACGATCGCATCAGCTTCAGAACGGCAGTGACCATGTTCGATGCAGCGCATCGACTCGACACCTTCGAAGGGGCATTCCCCGTGCCTGTGCTGCTCCTGCACGGGGAGGCAGACAGGATCACCGATTGCAAAGGCACGGTGGAACTGGCCAGGCGTTGTCGAAACGTCGAGTGGAAAACCTGGGCAGCACTACACCACGAGCTCTTCAATGAAGCTGAAGCAGCCGACGTCATTCGCCACATCGCATCCTGGATGAATGCGAGGATCGAAAAGGTGGTGCATTAGCAGACCGGGGTGGATTGGATACATTTGCCGCCTTGTTGCTGACGTCCAATCTTCACAGTGCCCCAATCGATGCCTGAGCTTTTTACCATCCTCGAGGTCGTCGCCACAGTCAGTGGCCTGATCCACGTCTATTTGCTGACGAAAGAAAAAATCATCGCCTGGCCTTTCGGCATCCTGACCGTCAGCCTTTATGCGTACATATTTTTCGTTTCCAAGCTGTATTCCGATGCCATCCTCCACGTGGTGTATTTTTTCCTCAACATCTACGGGTGGTACAATTGGAGTAGGCGAAAAGGGGATGAGCCTTCCTTGCCCGTGACGCGCTTGCCACTGCCTGCCATCGTGCTGGTAGTATTCATCATGTTGGGCGGAAGTGGGGGGTGGGGCGCGTTCATGAGTACGCATACCGATGCCGACTTTCCCTATTTCGACGCCTACACCACTGTGACGAGCCTCGTGGCGCAATACCTGCTCGCTAAAAAGAAACTCGAGAACTGGGTGTTGTGGATTCTGGTGGACCTGGTTGCCATCCCCATTTACATCCTCAAAGGATTGCTGTTTACTGCGGGACTTTATTTTGTGTATTTGCTCCTGAGTACCTCGGGTTTGATATCGTGGTATCGGGCCATGCGAGCGCATGAGGAGGAGGAACTTTGAACCTCTCTGCGGGTGTCATCGAGTCCTACCAGTGTGCAGCTTGCCACTTTCTCCCCAGGGCTGCCCAGGAAAATAAATCCCCCAAAATTCCTTTCCCGGACTCATTTGACTTACCTTTGAACACAATCAAAGGCAACAACCCTGTCGATATCCTTCCTGCATTCAAGTTGCCCTCAGTTTGTTTCCCTTTTCACGAAATCAACGATCCCTTGCCACGGATGAAAACCATTCGTTGGCAGAGTACAAGAGCTATTGATAGGGGTTCCTGAAGTTGATGGGGCTTGAACGGTTTAGGCCATGAGGGCCTCATTGACTTCCTTTTCCCTTTTCACGAAATCAACGATCCCTTGCCACGGATGAAAACCATTCGTTGGCAGAGTACAAGAGCTATTGATAGGGGTTCCTGAAGTTGATGGGGCTTGAACGGTTTAGGCCATGAGGGCCTCATTGACTTCCTTTTTTTCTATGCTTTTGTGTTGGTTGAACTGGTCCTATTTCCGCACGGCTGTAAAGACCCCCTCGGGTTGGTACACCTTCAGTCTGGTGGCCCTGCCCTCCTCGTCGAAGATGAATTCCACGCTGTACCCGCTCAGTCCTTTGAGGCGGTATTGGGTGCCATCGTAGGGTTCCAGCACATAATCCGGCTGGCCAGGCACCGAGGCGATGAGCTTGCCGCCTTTGAGGCGTATGGTCACTGCCATCCCCTGCAATTCATACGCGCCGGTGAGTTTCTGCATGAACGCCGGATCGGATAGGATGGGGGGCGGGATGCGCTCGAACACCAGGTCGGGGGTTTCCGCTTCCAGGCTGGTGGTGAAGCTGCGCACCTTGCCATCGGGATTGGTGTAGAAAGTGATGTACAGGTCGGGGGCGGTTTTCCCGCCATCCGCATGGAAAGTCTCGTAGTGCCAATGCCGGAGGGGCATGGTGAATTCATTGAAGCGGAGCGCCAGGCTGTCGCCCTGGAAAAACACCTCCATTTGTCCATAGCCTGGGTTGGAGTAATTGCCGACGTATTTTCCCGGGCTGTGTTGCGGGCGCGTGTTTTCGATGCGGAAGCGTGGCGCCCGACCGGTTGCAGGCAATCCGTCATCGGCTGGCGCTTCATTGCCAAAGACGAGGCCATACCAATCCGTAGGCTGGCGTTGCAGGAGAATGTCTGCCGTCGTGTGTGCCAGCACAGTGGGCAGGGGTGTACCGCCGAGGTTGGTCAGCACCACCATCCCGATGCGGGCCTCAGGGACCATGAACACCAGCGCCGCGTAGCCGTCGATGTTGCCGCCGTGTTGAATTACCCGCTTGCCCTTGTAGTCGTAGTTGAACCAGCCGAGGCCATAGCTCAGGTAGGAGATGCCCGGGCCGGCGATGCGGGCGGCCATGGCACCGCCCACGAGCTGATGGGGTGCCTGGCAGTTGAGAATTTCCTGCTGGGAAACGAGTGTAGAGTCGGCGCTTCGTCCGAGCGAGAGCTGAAAGCGTACCCATTTGAGCATGTCGTTCACCGAGGCATCGATAGAGCCGGCAGGCCCCACGGCGTCGATGTTTCGAGGGGTAATGCGTTCCAAGCTGTCTGGCTCCACCTTTCTGTAAGGACGGGCCCAGTCGGCGCAGGCCATCATTTCCCTTACCGAGCAATCGGCATTGCGCATACCGAGGGGTTGGAAAATCCTTCGCTCGACGAATTCCTCCCAGGACATGCCGCTCAGCCTTTCCACGAGGATGCCAGCGGTCATGTACATCAGGTTTTGATATTGGAAGGCAGTGCGGAAACTGCGGCTTGGGCGCAGGTGGGCCAGGCGTTGGAATAGCTCCTCGCGGGTAGCATTGCTGCCATACCAGACGTAATCGTGGCGAGGCAGTCCAGAGCGGTGGGTGAGCAGGTCTTCGGCCGTCATTTCTTGGGTAGCAAAGGAATCGTAGAGCTTGAAGTCGGGCATGTATTGGACGATGGGCGTTTGCCAGTCGAGCAGGCCCTCGTCGGCCAGCATGGCCAGGCAGGTGGCCGTGAAAGCCTTCGTGCAGGAGCCAATGGCGAAGCGCGTGTTTGCCGTGGCAGGGATACCTCCTTCGACGTCTGCCCAGCCGAATCCCTCCGCCAGCAAGATGGTATCCTCGAAGAGGACGCCGAAGCCGAGGGCAGGCACGCCGGCTAGGCGCCGCAGCGAATCGGCCAAGTGTCGGAGTGTGTCAGCCAGAGAAGCCAATCGCGCAGCTTTTGACGCTTGCTCGAGGGAGTTCTTTTTCTGGAGCCGCATGGGCAGTTGAAATCCACTTTGATAAAACGTGCCGCTGATGCGTTGCTCAGGGGATTGCAAAACGCCCTCGAAACGGGCGTTGCCGGGCACCTTGAGCAATCGGAAACTGATGCTGTCGCCCCAGATGCGCAGCTCGTCGAGGTTCATGTCGTCGATGAATTGGGCAGGTATGTCCATCGTGCCCTGCCATTTTCCCTCGACTTGCCGCAGCTCGATTTGCAAGGCCAAGGGACTGCCAGGAATTTCGATGTGCCCGCTCCATTCACCAGCCCAATCGGGATTTTGAGCCATCGAATCGGCAGCTACGAAAAGCATCGACAGGGCAAGCACAGACACGAGGTAGCAGAGGCGCATGGTAAAGACTGTCTTTACGGTTAGGTAAGAGGAAGCTTCAGGCTGAGCTCGCAATATCCACATTTGGAAAAGAACTCAGCATGGAGCGGATACGGAGTTGTGGTGTTGACAGGAAGTTGCACTGAGAAGGCCCTGTGTTTTTACTTCCTCATCAGCACCACATCCCCCTTGAAGAGTTCCACGCTTCCATCGATGAATTCGATCACGGCGAACCAGGCAAACACGGCTGGATCGAGGGCTTGATTCCGGTGGGTGCCATCCCAGCCATGAACGGGGTCGTTGGGCTGGAAGTCGTATTGCTCGAAAACCGTTTCACCCCATCGGCTGAAGACCAGGAAGGAACGAACCTTGCGCACAGTGCCCTCCTTGGCATAGATGAGGAAGAGGTCGTTGATGCCGTCGCCATTGGGGCTAAAGGCATTGGGCACATAGACGTGCTTGCGGCGATCCACCCTCACGGTGATCCCATCGCTGGCCTGACAACCTCGCTCGTCGGTAACCGTAATGCTGTATGACGTCGTGAGGAGGGGCGCCACGGATTGTTCGAGGCAAGTAGGGCATTCGGTGTTTTCTACTCCCTGCCAAATGATCTTTGCGAGTGAGTCATAGGGCACGTTTACGCGGGCGTGCAAGACGGTATCTTCACCAAGTTGGATGACGAAATCCTCACCGAGGTCCACTTCCAAGGGCCATGGAGTTTGGATGAGCACGATGTCGGCTGCGGGGCAGTCGTTGGCATCGAGCACCGACACCTGGTAGATACCTGCGCCCAGGCCTGAAAAGAGCGGCTTGTTTCCGAAGGGACCGCCATTCAGGGCATTCCTGTAAGGGGGCACGCCTCCAATGGCGTCCACTGCGATGGTTCCCTGGGATTGGCCAAAGCAGGCAGGATTGGAGATGGTAATGTCGAGTTGGAGGGAGTCTGGGCTGGTGAGGGTGGTAGAGGCTTCAGCTTGGCAGCCATTCGCATCGGTCACCGTCACGGAAAGCGGGCCCACCATCAGGTCAGTAGCCTTGCTGCCCTGCTGACCGTCGGACCACTGAAAGGCAAAAGGGCTCGTCCCGCCTTGTACGATGGCTTCGGCAACACCGCCCCCGCCTTCCGCACAGGGCACTGCATAGCCGTTGTAGAGCTGCGGTAGAATTTCCACGCTCGGGAGGGGCCACAGTGACACCACCTGCAGCACCGTACTGTCGCAACCCCATTGATTGGAAAAGTGCTGCACGAAGGTGCCCGTATCAGTGGGATGGCAGGTGAAAGACGCTGTAAGGGTGGTGTCCGACGGCAACAGGCTCACCGTCGTGACCACCACGCTGTCGCAACCCCATTGATTGGTGAATACACTGGTGAACGTCCCGACCGACGACGGATCGCAGGTGGCATC